>JAABUQ010000340.1_pt1 | contig 108383 bp, 99 predicted proteins | sample 5560001 | NCBI WGS metagenome assembly JAABUQ01 (sample SAMN10711888, study PRJNA513371) | rock metagenome | isolation source: Antarctica rocks | place: Antarctica: Victoria Land, Finger Mt nord | collected 2015-12-18
CAGGTCGAACACCGCGTGCCCGCTATGCCTGTATTCCGTCATCCTCCCTATTCTCGGAGGAAACGGGCGGCTGAAAGCCGACCGCCTAAAAGGCGGTGGGATTAGACCGGGCGGACGGAGCTAAACGAATCGCCATTTTCAACCACAAAGGCGGAGTCGGGAAAACTACGCTCACGTTGAATGTCGCGGCGGCTCTCGCCTATCTCGGCAAGAAGGTTCTGTTGGTCGATTCTGACCCGCAATGCAACCTAACTTCGTATCTTCTGGAAGACAAAATAGTCGATAACTTACTCGACCACTCGGATGGCCCTGAGGGGGAGACTCTCTGGTCCGCCGTCAAACCCATCGTGGAGGCTTCCGGCGACGTTCAGGTCATCGCGGCGAAGGAATTGAGCATCGACAATCTCTACCTGCTCCCCGGAGACATCCGACTGAGCGATTTTGAGTCCGAGCTCAATCAGCTTTGGGCAGACTGCCTACAGCGGAAGATCAAGGGCTTTCGAGGTACTGCGGCTTTGAGTGCGGTCGTTAATGACGTTGCCGAGACACTCGATATCGATTTCGTATTTTTTGATTCTGGACCTAATATTGGACCGTTGAATCGCAGCATCTTGCTTGACTGCGACTACCTGATCATTCCTGCCGCCTGCGACGTTTTTTCCGTTCGTGCGCTAAAGACGCTAGGTCACACTCTCGCGACCTGGATACAGGACTGGCAAACGATTCTTGCGCTGGCACCAGACCAAGTTTATAGGCTTCCCGGGCGACCCATGGTGCTCGGCTTCATCCCTCAACGCTTCCGGGTTTATAGAGGCAGCGCCGCTGCAGTGCAAGCAAAGTATCTTTACCAGATCGAACGTCATGTGAAAAGCGATATTGTCAGTGTTCTTCGCAAGATTGATCCAGCCCTCGCCGACATATCAGCGACACAGTTACTTATTGGGGAGGTCAAAGACTTCAGTACTCTGGTGACTCATTCGCAAGCGCAGGGTGTACCAGTTCGAGACGTGGATGCGGGGACTCCTGATCAACGGCTGGAGGCGAAGATAACGTTCAGAGATATCGCCAAGAAGATCATTCAGCGCACCGGGACGAAAGGCTGATGAAAGAGCCCGTGCCCGGCAAGAGGGATCGCGCGTTTATCGACGACCTTGTGGAGCACGCAAAGGCAAACGATAAGCTCTTTTCGAACCTGCTGCAAAACTTGTTTAATACGTTTTCAGCTGACGCGGAATTAATGCAGAGCGTCCACTCCATGAAATGGAGAATTAAAGACCCCGACCATTTACGCGATAAACTCATACGCAAATGGTCTGAGGCCCGGAAGAAGGGTAAGGCCTTAGCGATCACAAAGGACAATCTTTTCACAAAGATAAACGATCTGGCTGGTTTTCGGATTTTGCATCTTTATACTCGCCAATTTGAACACATCGATAAATGCCTAGAGCGTATTTTCAATGAGCAACTCTATCGCGTCGTTGAGGGCCCGTCGGCACGAACTTGGGACGACGAGTCGCGGGAGTACTTCCGCAGCATCGACACGCGGTTCATCAAGAGCGCCACGCTTTATACGAGCGTTCACTACATCATCGCGCCGAATCAGAAGACCAAATACACCTGCGAGATACAGGTGAGGACCCTGGCCGAAGAATTGTGGGGTGAAGTTGATCACACGCTAAACTACCCTCATGCTTCGGAGAGTTTAGCCTGCAAAGAGCAGATAAAGGTGCTCGCCCGAGTTACATCCAGCTGCTCAAGGCTTGTTGATTCGATCTTCCTTTCGCACGCCGACCACCAGCAAGCCCGTAAATCTCCTTCCAAATAGGGGCACGTTGAACGGGACAACCCGCAGAGTTGTGCTGAAGAGGTCAGCCGCTGAAAGCTGAAAAAATGCGCTGCTCATTTTTCCTCGGCCCGATCACAAGGTCCTGCATGGCAGCTTGCGAATCGCCGAGAATCGACATACCCGCAGTCGCGTGGAGGCCGCTATGTCTTGCCCTAGCGCTGGCAATGGCTCCTCCCCGCGCATCAGGCGGTGGTTCCGGGATGCAGGTCAACACTACCTTAGCAAGACTGTCGAGAAGGGCGAACAACGCCAGCTGGCGGCTCACGACCCTGAATATATCCCGGCTCACCCGTTCACCGGTGGTGGCAAGCCTTTCTTCCGTGCCGATCAGATTGTCAGCAACGAGTTGGCCAGCGATCGCGATTACCGGATACCTTCTCGGCCTGCGCGCCGGCGAACTACGGAAATTGCAATGGTCACAGGTTGACCTCCAAACCCGCAAGATTCGTCTCGCAGCCTCGCAAACCAAGAGTAAGCGCCCGCGAACCGCACCGATCTAGGGCGATCTGATGCCCGCACTTTCGCATCAAAAGGCGGAACATGACGCGAACTGGCCGGATGTCCCATGGGTGTTCCATTGGTACGGCAAGCCAATCGGCCACAGCCTGAAGGGATGGCGCCGCTCAGCGAAAGTGGCAGGAGTGCCCGATCTCCTGTTCCACGACCTGCGCCGGTCCGCAATCCGAAACATGGAGCGTGCGGGATCCCTCGGAAGATCGCGATGTCGATCAGCGGCACCGAACTGAATCAGTCTACCTGCGCTACGACATCGTGAGCCAGAAAGACCTCGCCATCGCCAGAGCCAAACTGGAAGCCTTCCACACCGAGCAACGGGAAATTAGTACACGTAAGGACAATCAGCAAAATGAAAAACCCGCTAACTGTTGAAAAGAATGGTGAGCCGGGCGGGACTCGAACCCGCGACCACCGCATTAAAAGTGCGATGCTCTACCAACTGAGCTACCGGCCCGCTGGAAAAACTTCTGCTTCAGGATAACATCGCGCGCATGCTCAGCGCCGCCGCGCATTTGAGACACGATGAGCGCGTATTACCCGCAGTTTTGCCGGTCTTCCCTTCTCCCTAGAAACGTTTGGGGCTTTGCGGAATCCAGGTTCGGGAGCATCTTCATTTCCATGGCCCTTTCACCTCCTCAGCCTTCACGCGGCAGCGAAAACATTGTGTCCATACTCGGAAAGGTGGCGCTTACTGCCGCTACTGTCATAGCGGCAAGGAAGCTGTTTTCCATAAAAGCCAACCGGCCGCCGCTCGATTTGCACGACAAGGTGGTGTTGATTACAGGAGGCTCCCGCGGACTTGGGTTCGCGTTGGCACAGGACATGGGCCGGCGCGGTAGCCGCCTTGCTCTTTGCGCGCGTGACCAAAGCGAACTCGACGAAGCATGCAAGCGCTTGGCCGAAGAACAGATTGAGGCCGTTCCATTCATCTGCGATGTGACGAGTCAGCCCGAGATCACCACTCTTGTGGAACGCGTCATCGAGCGATTTGGACGGATCGATATTCTCATTAACAACGCCGGATACATCAAAGTTGGGCCCTTCGACAGCTTTGAGCACGCTGAGTACGAGCGCGCGATGGACTTGATGTTCTGGGCTCCCGTGAATCTTACATTGACAGTGCTGCCGCACATGCAGAAGCAGGGCGCCGGTCACGTGGTGAACATCACTTCAGTCGGCGGACGTGTCAGCATTCCTCATCTGCTTCCCTATAGCTGTGCGAAGTTTGCGCTGGTCGGATTCTCAACTGGCCTCAGCGCGGAAACAAAATTCAAGGGTATCCATGTTCTTACTGTCGTTCCCGGTCTGATGCGCACTGGATCGTATCTCAATGCGGAGTTCGCCGGGGAAGCCAAAGAGGAGTTCGCGTGGTTCAGCTTACTCGGCAACCTGCCAGGATTTTCAGTGGCCGCTGACTATGCCGCTGATTGCATTCGCCGCGCCATCGAAACCGAGCAATACACTTGCACCATCTCATTGCCGGCGAAGCTCTTGATCGCTTCCGAGACACTACTGCCTGAAGCAACAAGAACTATCTGCGCCGCCGTGAATCAGGTACTACCTGCCGGAGCCGCCAGGGATGCTACCCCTGGGAAGCCACTCAACTCGCAATTTGGTAAAATGTATCAGGCACTTACTGTCCTAGGTCGGTGCGCGGCACTAGACCTGAATGAGTGACGAGTAGACGCATACTGAAACCCGGGGATCTACGGGCTGCGAAACCAAATACGCTGGATTAGATCCATAGTGAAGCGGGGATTACAGTCAGTCTCAAGCCCGAGACTGCGGCGTTATCTCCTCAAGATTGTATCGTGCAGAGGCAATAGTCCTGTTCCATGCCTTAGTGCGCGTTTACAGCCCGTTCGCGTGCATAGGAGCAGTAGTGTCAGGCTCGTATTTTTATGTTTCGAAGCTTTCTACAAGCCGGATTTGAATGCTCAACCCATAAGCACAGGACCGGTAGGCGACTCGATCTCCTCCGGGCAACCAAGCACGATGGGTTGGCTGAGGAAGACTACAAACGCCTTCAGGCACTCGGTATCCGCACTGTTCGAATAGGCGCACGCTGGCACTTGATAGAAGAATCGCCTGGCGAATATAATTTTGACTCGCTTGCCTGTTTGCTTGATGCAGCGGAACGAACAGATACCGAGGTTCTTCTAGACTTACTGCATTTCGGTTGGCCGGAACACGTTGACATCTTTGCCCCCACGTTTGCCCAAGCTTTCAGCCGGTTCGTCTACGCAGTCACTCGCTGGCTGAAGCTGCGAGGGAAATACTGCCGTAAGTTCGCGCCGGTAAACGAGATTTCATTCCTTTCCTGGGCTGGCGCCGATGTTGCTGCGATCAATCCTTATACGAAGGATCGCGGCGCTGAACTGAAGCGGAACCTGATTCGGGCCGCAACGGCAGCAAGTGAAGTGCTGCTGAACGAATTGGCCGGCATCAGACTTATTTGGCCTGAGCCGGTGATTCATATCCTCGGGAATCCGGCTATTGCGGGCGATGAAGTGGAGGCTGAGCACTATCGGCTCGCTCAGTATCAAGCCTGGGACATGATATCCGGCAGGATGGCGCCTGAACTCGGCGGCAGGCCAGAGTACTTGGATATCATCGGCGTCAACTTCTACGATCGCAACCAATGGGTCCATTTCTCAAAGACTCTTACCCGCACGGATCCTGAGTACCGGCCCTTTCACAAGATGTTAGAAGAGGTTTGGAATCGCTATCGCCGGCCTATATTCATCTCAGAGACGGGAACGGAAGACGACGGACGAGCAGACTGGTTTAACTACATCTGCGACGAAGTTGTTGCCGCCCACAATTTAAACATTCCGGTGCATGGCCTTTGCCTTTATCCGATACTGAATCACCCCGGCTGGGACGACGACCGGCATTGCCGCAACGGCCTCTATGATTATGCCGAGGCAGACGGTCATCGCGAAGCCCACACGCCCCTTGCTCACGCCATTTTAAATCAGCAGCCACGTCTAGAGCGGAGTTACCAATTTACACATCATGCCGACCAACATCGATCTGATCTGCTTGTCCCATCTTCGATGGGGTTTCGTTTTCCAGCGGCCACAACACCTAATGAGCCGGTTCGCGCGTACCCGGAAGGTGTTCTTTCTTGAAGAGCCGGTTTTCGAAGATAGCCAGCCTCAACTCCGGTCAATGGTATGTCCGGCCACAGGCGTGAATGTTGTAACTCCGGTTTTGCCTCACGGCTTAAGTCAGCATCAAGTTACTCGATTTCAGAAAGCTTTCCTAAGTTCGGTGCTTGCGGATAACGCCATAACCGACTACGTTGCGTGGTACTACACGCCCATGGCGCTAGAGTTTTCATCCGATCTCAGGCCAGACGTCACTGTATATGACTGCATGGATGAGCTCTCCGCTTTTGCGGGTGCGCCTGCTGCCATGCGAAATAACGAGGCATCTCTCTTTCAAAAGGCGGACCTGGTTTTTACAGGGGGAGCAAGCTTATTTGAATTGAAGCGGAAGCAGCACCCGTCGGTTCATCTCTTTCCTAGCAGCGTAGACGTAAGGCATTTCTCGCAGGCACGCTCAACCAAGCGCGAACCGGACGATCAAGCAAATATTCCCCGGCCCCGTCTTGGTTATGCCGGCGTCATCGATGAGCGCATGGATCTAGAACTCATTCGGCAGATTGCTTCCGCCCGGCCTGACTGGCACATTGTGATGCTCGGCCCGGTTGCGAAAGTCGATCCTCATCTGTTACCCCAAGCTAATAACATCCACTATCTAGGCATGAAGGCCTACAAGGACCTTCCGGCATACTTCTCGGGTTGGGACATCGGCATGCTTCCTTTCGCGTTGAATGATTCCACGCGCTTCATCAGTCCCACGAAGACACCTGAATATCTTGCCGCCGGTCTGCAGGTCGTCTCCGCACCGATACGCGATGTGATCGCTCCCTACGGCGATCTGGGTCTAGTGAAGATCGCCGATGGTACTAGTGAGTTTCTCAAAGCTGCCGATTCCCTCCTGCGGAGTCCAGTCACAAAGGCGTCTCAAGCACGGGTAGATCAATTTCTGTCTCAGTCGTCCTGGGACAAGACGTGGAGCGATATGAATCAACTTATCCAATCGAAACTTGCGTTGAAGCACTTACCGTCCAGCAGTCGCCCGCACGCGGCACCGGCCGCCAACGTCGCTGCCCAAGGCGTCTCTAATGTTTGATTACCTTATCGTTGGAGCCGGCTTTGCAGGATCCGTTGTCGCCGAAAGAATGGCGCGGACCTTCGGGAAGAAGGTGCTGGTTGTAGACCGGCGCGAGCATATCGGCGGTAATGCGTACGATCATCAGAACGAAGATGGCATTCTGATTCACCGCTATGGCCCGCATATCTTCCACACCAATGCAGAGCAGGTGTTCCAGTATCTATCTCAGTTCACTGCTTGGCGTAACTACGAACACAAGGTGCTTGCTTCCGTTGAGGGCAAGCTGGTTCCCGTCCCTATCAACCTAGATACTGTCAATCTTCTTTACAACTTGAATCTTACTTCGGAAAAAGAAGTAGAAGACTTCTTCGCGTCGCGCGCCGAAGCCCGCTCCTCCATCCGAACCTCCGAAGATGTAGTTGTCAGCAAAGTCGGCCGCGATCTCTACGAGAAGTTATTCCGAAACTACACCCGCAAGCAGTGGGGCAAGGATCCTTCGGAGTTAGATGCCCAAGTTACGGCACGGATCCCTGTTCGAACGAATCGAGACGACCGCTACTTTACCGATAGCTTCCAGAGTATGCCGAAGCATGGCTATACCAAAATGTTCGAAAACATGCTGGATCATTCGAACATTCAGATTGAACTCGGCAGCGATTATCGCGACGTAGTGAAGAACGTCAAATTCCGCGAAATCATCTATACCGGCCCCGTGGATGAGTACTTTGATTTCAGATTTGGTGAACTTCCCTACCGGTCTCTCCGCTTCCAGCATGAGACACTTCACCGCGAGTATCTGCAGCCCGTGGCGGTTGTAAATTATCCCAACGATCACGCTTACACGCGAGTTACAGAGTTCAAGCATCTTACTGGACAGGTGCATCGGCATACCAGCGTCGTCTATGAATTCCCGGCCAGCGAGGGTGATCCGTACTATCCCGTTCCCACGCCTGAAAATGCGGCCCTGTATAAGCGCTATGCAGAGTTGGCTGAAGCCACCAAACGCGTGCATTTCGTAGGGCGACTCGCCACTTACCGCTACTACAACATGGACCAAGTAGTTGCTCAGGCCCTGACCTTGTGCAAACAACTGGCCGCCGCGCCGGACTTCGCAATCAAGACAACCGCTGCCGTTGCCGCCGTTGGTTCCGCAGTGCCGCCTCGTCCGGCCATAGCATTCTAGCCACCACGTTGGCGAATGTTGGCTTTGACAGTGCTCTCGCCCCATCGGGACGATGCCGCGTTTTCGTTGTGCTTGGCGTTATCCCGATGGTCGAAGCTGAAGGTACCAATCACTGTCGTCAACTTCTTCACCATCAGTTCTTATGCGCCGCAGTCTAGTGTGACTGCGATCTCTGAAGTATCATCCCTGCGGGAGAAAGAAGACCGGCTGGCTCTTTCGTCAATCAACTCGCAAATTCGAATAGAAGCGCTTTGCTTGTTGGACGCCCCCATAAGACTAAACATCAGTGCAGCTTCTATCAGCGCACCTGAAAACGCACAGCTGCAGCCTGCGGGTGAAATTGAATCACTTACGCGGCAAATGCAGGCGCGCTCCGCGTATCGCTTGGTGTTGGCTCCGCTCGCGCTGGGCAATCATGTGGATCATCAAGCAGTTCATTCCGCCGCCACCCGAGCCTACAGCGGACAGAGACTCGGGTTTTACGAAGATCTTCCCTATGCGACTTGGACTTCGGCCGAAGAGTTGGCGGTAAGGGTGGCGGCGGCGGAGGGCGCCACGCATGTTTCACTAAGACCGGTGGTCATCGGAATCAGCAGCGAAGCTGTCTCCAGAAAATTGCGTGTGGTCAGTCGCTATCGATCGCAAATCAATCGGCAAGAAGCAATAACCATTGCACGGCACGCGGGGCGCTATGGCGGTGGGGAGCGTATCTGGATCCCAAAGCACGGGAAGCTCTGGCGCACCTTGCTTTCGTAAACGTGTGCTTAGACATTACAAGACACGCCAGAGCGTCTCGGCAAAGGGCCACTCCGGGTCAACCCACGTCGCAACGGTGGCAAAGCCGCTGAGGCGAGCATAGTCACCGAGCTCGCTTGCGCTGAATTTGTGAGAAGACTCCGTCCAGATCGTCTCGCCGGCGCGAAATTTGAAGCTAGACTCTAGAGCGCCGATGTAAACAGCCTGGTCGCGGCACGACAGCAAGTGCATCTCAATTCGGCGCTCCTCTTCATTCCAGCGCACTTCGTGGGCAAAGGAGCGCAAATCGAACTTTGCATCGAGTTCACGATTCATCCTCCCCAGAACATTCAAATTGAAAGCGGCCGTCACGCCGGTAGGATCGTCATAGGCGGCCAGCATGACATCAGGGTCTTTCACCAGATCGGCACCCAGCAGCAGAAAGTCGCCGGGCCGAAGATGTTGCTTAAGACTCTTGAAGAAGTCGACGAGGGCGCCTCGTTCTAAGTTGCCCACAGAGCTGCCAAGGAACAACAGAAGCAGCGGATCATCACCGCGGCGCAGGCGTGCAATTTCCTGCACGCCTGCCACCCAATCACCGCACACCGGCTGAGTTTCACACACAACCTGCAACTCTAATTCGCACGCCGCAAGCGCCGCCGCTGAGACGTCGATGGGTCGATACACAAGCTGGCTGCTTTGCTGGGTGACAGCGCGGAGGAGATGTTTGGTCTTCTTGCCGGTACCGCTGCCCAATTCCGCGACCGTCGACAGACGTCCGGTATGCGATGCGATTTCACCGGCATAAGAACGCAGAAGGCGCTCGTCCGCTCTTGTCAACCCATATTCCGGAAGCAGCGTGATGGCTTCGAAAAGGGAGGTTCCCAAATCGTCGTAAAAGTATCGCGGCGAAAGTCTTTTCTGCCCCGAACTTGAAAAGCCTTCAGCAACATCTGACGCAAATTGCGATAGCTGAACAATAACTGTCGATGCCATGTAGAATCCTAGTTCTCGACGCAACGGAAGGTCGCGTACATGTAAGGGTAGTCGCGGCGAAACCAGTTGCGGAACGATGGTCGAAGCAGCCGTGCGGCGGTGCGTGGCGATCCACCTTTGATGACGTTATGCTCGCCGTCGAAGAAGTTCGCGGAGTAACCAGGGTACGAGGCGCGAGGCTTGAAGCCGGGGAAGGGCCCGAATACAGTACTGGTCCATTCCCAACCGTTACCCACCAGCTGACTCACTCCCCAGGCACTATCGCCCTCAGGTGTAGCAGTCACGGGTTCAGGATCCCAACGTTTGAAATCAAAGTTACCGCGCCGGGGCGTAGGCTCGCCGTTACCCCACGGATAACGGTTCTCGGTCGCTGCCGGCGTGGCATAAGCAGCGCGATGGAATTGCTCTTCAGTGGGCAGGCTCTTCCCGGCCCATTGCGCGTAGGTAGCCGCTTCCAGCTGCGTTACATAGACGGGCCAGTCAAGCGGCAGCGGCACCTCTTGGAACATGCCGCGATAAAAAATCTGACCGTCTCGCTGGGCCCAGAATTGCGGCAGCGACGCACCCTGTTCCACAAAGCGAAGATAATCGCCGTTGGTAATGTTGTAGCGCTGAATTCGGAATGCGGGAACAGCGCGCCGGACCTCTTCGTACTCGTTATCCCATCCGAAAGATCCATCAGACGGTCTACCAAGGATTGCTTCGCCTTCCGGAATGTCACGCCAGACGTTTTGCACATTCGGTGTGGAATATCCGCTAATCTCGCAGTCCGCCGGCATTCTCTTCAACTCATAACCGAAGTTGTGAAACATGTAAGCCAGGGTTTCGACGTGCATCTGGCGATGTTCAAGCACCATATGGGCAATCTCGTCGGGAGCGCGCTCCAGATTTTCATCTACTTGTTTGCGGCAGCGTTCGACATAGGCCCTCACTTGCTCGACGGTAGGCCAATCGGCAGGGGTATCCGTTGGAAGATTGCCTACATCAGGATCGATTCCAGCCTGGAACAAACGATCGAGGTCGGCGTCGGGAGATTGCAGACCAAGCCCTTCGCGGCAGATCTGAATGGAATCGAAGCCGTCCAGGTGCCCGAGATAGAAGATCACGCGGTGCCGCTCCGCGATGGGGCGGGAATATAGACCCTCAGGGCTGAGGATATCGAACAGCCGGTCACTCTCGGCTCTTGCGAACTGGACTTCTTCGAGCAGCTTGCTAGTTGTTACGTTTGCGACGGGCATAGTAGGTTCCTCTGAAGTGGACTGACGTGGGCACCGAGACCCCGATATTGGATGCCGGAGCGTCGATCAGAATACCAAAATTGTGTTCTATGAAGACGTTCGGGCAGCTTCTAGTACTAATCTAGCCAAGCCCATCGCCTCAGCCGGGGTATGAATCGCCCCGTCGAGTTGGGCTGTTTCCACCGCCTCCAAAGCAGATCCGAAGTTTGGCCCGGGTAGATAGCCAGCGTTGATCAGGTCCCGGCCGCTGATTAGTCGTGCCGGGCTCAGTTTTTCCGCATCAAATTCTAACACCTTAGCTCGCACAAACTCATACGAGTCGGCATAACCATTGCTCGCCAGGCAATCCAACCGATGGAGTTCCAAGTGCTCATCAAAATGAGGCAGCCGGAGAAAGCGCTTCAGAGTGCTCAGGCGCATTTGCCTCACATCTTTGAACTTCATGTGATTGGCAACCAGGGCAGTCACGTGTTCTGTGTCTTCGGTGGAGAAACGCATTTGTGACAGCAGGCGTTTCGTCATTTCAGCCCCAACCTCCGCGTGACCATCGAAACGAATACGATCGGCAACACGGAAAGTCGGGGGCTTTCCCACGTCATGCAAGAGCACCCCGACAGCCAAAGTCGGCGAAGGCTCCAGGAGTTTTTCCAGCATAAGGAGTACATGCTTCCAGACGTCACCTTCGGGGTGAAACTCGGGCGGCTGCTGAACGCCTTGGAAGGCTTTCACTTCGGGTAAGACGTGGATGAGGAGTCCGCACTCATCGAGCAACTCAAGGCCGCGGCGCGCACCGCCTTCCGTGAGGATACGGATGAGTTCATCGCGAATACGTTCAGCCGAGATCTTGGATATTGAGTGGGCCAGACGCTGGATTGCCTGCAGGGTGCGCGGTTCAATCGAGAAGCTCAGCCGCGCAGCAAAGCGGACGGCACGCAACATGCGCAAATGATCCTCTTCGAAGCGGTCTTCAGGATTACCGATGGCGCGTACTGCTCTGCGCTCCAGATCGGCCCTTCCACCGACATAATCCAGAACTTCGCCAGAAAGTGGGTCCTCCAGCAAGCCGTTGATGGTGAAGTCCCGCCGCTTGGCATCAAGAGCAGGATCTGTTTCGAAGTGGACTTCGTCCGGCCGGCGGCCGTCTGAATAACCGCCCTCACTACGGAAGGTCGCTACTTCTACGCCGAGGCCACTGGCTTGTGTGACCAGAACCACGCCGAAGTGAGCTCCGACTGTGTGAGCGCCTGGAAAAATGGATAGAAGCTGCTGGGGAGTTGCGTCTGTGCTGATGTCGTAGTCTTTCGGCGCGATGCCGAGCAGCCGGTCTCGAACGCATCCACCTACAAGATAGGCCTTGTAACCTCGTGATCGCAGGTCGCCGATGATGCTAACTGCGAGCTGTTCGCGAGCGGACTGCACACTTCAGCTCAGGCGTGTTCGCTCTTGGCCTTGAGTTCTTCCGTCGCGTCGGCAACGGGGGTGAGCGGCTGCCCACCTTGCGCTTCCAAGGCAGCCTGCGCTTCTTCAGAAGCTAGAGCCAGGGCCTCGGCTTCGGCTCTTTTCAGCTCCTTTTTCGAAGGAGGCGCTTGCTCGTGACGATAGTCGTGGTCGTGGTAACAGGTCCGGCATCGAACCTTGGCCGCATGTGCTTCCACAAGGGAAACAATGGAATGATTGGTGACACGGCGGCACTTGATACAGTGATCGTCAATCACGTCGCCTAAGCGCTGTTCACTCATGAGAAGGGCCAGATAACGAAGTATAACAAGAACATGGCCGTGGCGCAGCGTACTGGGCCGTCCACGTCTAGTAGGAAAGACTGGGTAAGTGGTTTGCTAACATGGTTTTTCCCGCCTAGAAGGCCAGGTAGCTCAGTCGGTAGAGCGCAGCCCTGAAAAGGCTGGCGTCGGCGGTTCGATTCCGTCCCTGGCCACCATGAATTCAACAGCTTACCGAGGATCAAGCTAACCACACGGAGGAGGGCTTACGCCGTCGCGAGTTCGAAGGCCTTGTTATGGTCTTTCAAGAACTGCTCCAGTCCCTTTTCGGTGAGCGGGTGATAGAAGCACTGCTCCATCACCTTCAAGGGCATGGTGGCGATGTGAGCGCCGGCTTTGGCTGCGTCAACAACCTGAAGCGGGCCACGGATAGAAGCCGCAAGAACCTGCGTTTTGTAATCGTAGTTGCTGTAGATGGTGACGATATCGTCGATCAGGTCCAAGCCGGGCCAGCCGATATCGTCGACGCGGCCGATGAAGGGACTAACGATATAGGCGCCTGCTTTCGCCGCCAATAAGGCTTGCGCGGCGCTGAAGCAGAGCGTAATGTTCGTGCGGATACCTTCTTTGGCGAAGGCCGATGCCGCGACAATTCCTTCGGGGAGAAGCGGGAGCTTGACAACGATGTTGCTGTGAACTTTGGCCAGCTTGCGACCTTCGACCATCATCTCCTTCGAGCTGGTTGAGACCACTGAGGCACTGATATCCCCATTAATCAGGTCGGCAATTTTTCGCAGCTGTTCTTCGATGTGTACGCCTTCTTTGGCGATGAGGGAAGGGTTGGTTGTGATGCCGTCAATGATGCCCCAAGCAGCAGCCTTTTTAATATCTTCGAGATTGGCCGAATCGAGAAAGAACTTCATATCTGGCCTTCTGAGGGCAAACGGTCACTATATTGCAACAGACTCGATGGTATCAAAGGCGCTGTCAGTCGTGAGTTGATGGACGGGCGAGTACATTTTGGATGGTTCTTGTTTGCACACCCTATAATCAGGAACGATGCCCGTGCCTGCGGCGGCGGTTAGCCGCTTGGCTGCTATCTCACACTTAACGGTTCACGTCGCTGCACCGCTCTCCCAGTTCACACGCTTTCAGATTGGTGGACCCGCCGCCGTACTGTGCGAAACCACAGACGCCCAGGCCTTCACGGAAGCTCTCCGTCTGACGAAGAGTCTTGCCCTGCCGCGCATGATCCTGGGCGGTGGAACCAATCTCGTGGTGGCGGATGCCGGCTTCGATGGTGTGGTGTTGCGCTTCGCCGGTACAAAGATTTCGAGTGACGGCCTAGTGCTAGAAGCCGAGTCCGGGGCCGTTTTGCAGGATGTGGTGGATGAAAGTATCGCCTTTCAATTGCAAGGTTTGGAGACGATGACAGGGATTCCCGGATATCTCGGCGGCGCGGTGTATGGAAACGCGGGAGCTTACGGTCATTCCATGCAAGAGATTGTCGCGACTGTGCAGGTGACCGACGGCGAGAGTGTCTTCAGCATGAACAACCAGGACTGCCGATTCGGCTACCGGGAAAGCATCTTCAAAGAGCGCAAGCAATGGGTGATTCTATCGACCGGCCTGAAGTTCCGAAGCGGCGACCGAGAGGCGCTGTTAAAAACTGCCGGTGAGATCAGAACGGTTCGCGACGCCAAGTATCCTCCCACCATGAAGTGCGCCGGCAGCATTTTCAAGAACGTTTTCTTCGCCGAGCTTCCAGCCAATGCGCAAGCAGAAGTACCACGTAATCTGGTGCGCGACGGCAAGGTGCCCTCAGCCTGGTTCCTGGAGCAGGCGGACGTAAAGGGGATGCGGCGCGGCGATATTCAGGTAGCCGCTTATCACGCCAATCTCATTTACAATGATGGCGCCGGCACGGCGGCGGACTTACTAGCGGTTATTGACAAGTTGAAGGTACGCGTGCGCGAGCGCTTCGGTTTCGATCTCCAGGAAGAAGTGCAATACGTCGGGTTTGACTATGCCACTAGCCCCAGCTAGAAACACACGCGCTCGCATAGGCGTGACCATCGCGTTTGTCGCTTTGGCCGAGGCAATCGTCTCCGTTGCCGCGCAGTCGCCCGTCACACTGCTTCTCAGCAATGGGCGATTCTGGACTGGTAATCCGGAGCAAAAAGAGGCGGAAGCGGTTGCCATCAGCGGGAACCGCATTCTAGCGGTGGGGACAAATTCGGAGATTCTGAGTCTGAAGCAGGCTGGGACCGCGGTGATCGATCTGGAGGGCAGGCGCGTTGTTCCGGGCTTTGATGATGCACATGTCCACTTCGTGGATGGCGGGACGAACCTGACGGGCCCGCAGTTGCGCTATTCAAAAAGCGAGGCGGAGTTTCGGGATACCTTGGCCGAGTACGCGCGACACCGTCCAACGGGCACGTGGATTACCGGCGGCAACTGGGACCACGAGAACTGGACTCCGGCGCGCTTACCGGCCCGCCAGTTAATTGACGACGCCACGCGCGACTGGCCGGTGTTCGTGAACCGGCTGGATGGGCACATGGCGCTGGCGAACTCAGCGGCGCTGCGTCTGGCGGGCATCGACAAGAACACCAAAGACGTGCCCGGCGGGGTGATTGTGCGCGATGCCGGCGGGAACCCGACGGGAATTCTAAAGGACGCCGCGCAGGAGTTGGTCGAGAAGGCCATTCCACCTGCATCGGAGCAGCGCATCCGGGAAGCGGTTCGCGCGGCGCAGGTGTATGCCAATGCTATGGGCGTGACTAGCGTGCAGGACATGTCCGCTTCACCCGCGTTTTTCCGCGTGTACGAAACGATGCTGCGTAACGGTGAACTGCATGTGCGCATCTCCGGCCACCAACCGCTCCCTATGTGGCAGCGGCTGGCCTCGGTTGGCATTGAGGCAGACTTTGGGAATGAATACCTGCACATCGGCGGCGTGAAAGGCTTCGCGGATGGATCGCTTGGTTCCACCACGGCGCTGTTGTTTAAGCCGTACCTTGATTCGCCGAATACCAGCGGCATAGCCAGCGCCGAGCTTTCGAATCCTGCACAGATGTGGCGGGACATTCAGAACGCGGACGCAGCGGGCTTGCAAATCGCGGTTCACGCCATCGGCGACAAAGCGAACAACACCATTCTGGGAATGTATGAGCTGCTGGAGAAAGAACATGGTGAACGGGACCGTCGCCTGCGGATTGAACACGCGCAGCATCTAATGGCGGCTGACATTCCACGCTTTGGACGGCTACACGTTATCGCGTCCATGCAGCCGTACCATTGCATTGATGATGGGCGCTGGGCCGAGAAGCGTATTGGGCCGGAGCGCGCGAAGACAACGTACGCGTTTCGTTCGCTGCTCGATTCCGGCGCAACGTTGGCGTTTGGCTCCGATTGGGATGTGGCGCCCATGAGTCCGTTGATGGGAATCTATGCCGCCGTAACGCGACGCACGCTCGATGGAAAGCACCCCGGCGGTTGGGTTCCGGAGCAGAAGATCACGGTGGAAGAGGCGTTGCGGGCTTATACGATGGGATCGGCTTACGCGAGCTTCGACGAGAAGATTAAGGGTTCTATCGAGCCTGGTAAGCTGGCGGATCTCGCGGTGCTTTCTGACGACATCTTTTCCATTGATCCAGTGAAGATCGCGGATGCGAAGGTCTACCTGACCATCTTCGACGGAAAGGTGGTAATGGACCCTAAAGCTGGACTGTTCCGAAAGTTGCCAAGCGGACTCCTTTTACGGCCATAAGTTCGCGAATGCTAGGCGACGTAAGCGCTTCGAGCTCGCGAACGCGTGATTCCTTCAAGCGCGTGGCCGCATCGCGCAGTTCAGGACCTAGATATCCCGGATGGCACATGAATTCAGTGGTTCCCTCCGGCAGCGCGGAAAGCGCGCCCGCGAATGTGTCCTCCGTCAGTGAGCCGGTCAAGCGGAAGCCAACGAAATGATCGGTCATACGAACCCTACCGCCGCTTGCCAAGCCGCGGTAGTAGCGGCTGGCCAAGGCGCATGGAAGGCGAGCAAAGGGCACTGTTCGATCCAGCGGTAATCGCACGAACGGAATGTTGAACTCCTGCGCCAGGCGAAGCACAGTGCGAAACACGCTGGGCACGATATGCGTGTGTTTGTGCGAATCAAGATGAGTTGGCTTGATACCGGCTGCGAAAAGCTTTTCGATTTGGGCGCGCAGCTCTGCGTACACGTCGATCTGCTTCTGAGCCAGCGCCCGAAGCAACTCAAGCGGCCTCTCCGGGAAAGCCCGGCCAGTTACCAGTGACCGCCCCTGCACCAGAACGAGATGGCAACCAATGTCGAGCGATGGCGTTTCTTGCGCCAGCCGTACGGCGTCGTCAAAGGCATCGCCGTTCGCCATCAGCGTGGTGGAAGTGAGAACTCCGTGCCGGTGTGCGTAAACGATTCCGGCATTCACATCACGTGTGAAGCCGAAATCGTCCGCATTGATGATCAACCGCTTCAAACTTAGAAAATATGTAGCTTGATACTCAGGAACTTTTTCGGATTGGCCCGGAAATCCTTGAGCAGCTCATGCAGTTCCCGAGTAGTGCCAGTTGCCTCATCGTAAAGCTGCGGATTCGCGAGAAGCTGCCCGATGGTGCCTTCTCCGGAGTTGACCTTGTCAATAGTCACATTGACCTTCGTGAGCGTAGAGGAAAGCTGCTTCGCGATCTTGTCGTCAGTCAGCAGCTGGCCGGCGGTTCCCTTCCCTTGATTAAGGTTGGTAAGCGTGGTATTTAACTGATCAAGAGCTGCATTGATTTGGTTATAGACCTTCGGATCCTTCAATAGAAGGCCGGCTGTTCCTTGACCCTGCTGAAGGCCCTGCGTGATGGTATCGAGCCTGCCAATGACACTCTGGACTTGCCCATAGAGAGCGTCATCGTTGATTAAGTGGCCAATGGTTCCGGTTTTCGAATTCAGCGTCGTCGTCAAGAGTTGCACCTGATTAACGGTCGCCTGAAGACTGTTATACAGAGATTCATCCACCAGCAGCTTTCCAATGCTGCCCTTGCCCGACTCGACGTCGCCAACAATGGTCTGGACCCGGGCGAGGATGGCTTGCAGGGAGTCCAGCACGTTGTAGCCTTGCTGTACCAGCGCGTCGAATTGACGTGTGTCGGCAGCTTTCACTGTACCGTTCGGCTTCATCGTTTCCGGCTTAATGCCCTTATTGATCTCCAGGAATTTAGAGCTTCCCAGCAGGTTATCTGAGGAAATGGAAGAAATGGAATCGGTGGGAATCTGCTTGAGCATATCCTGATCCACGGCGAAATCGACCTTGATGACTCTCTGCGGATTCGTCTCGCCGGAGAGTGCAACTTTGCCGACTTTGCCTGCCAGGATCCCGTTGATGCGCACCGGCGCTCCCGCAGTTAATCCAGCGGCGTCGGAGACATAAACATGCAATGGGACTTGGTGCGAGAACAGGCTCATGCTGCCCGTAAGCAGAAAGATGAGGAGCGTGACGAAGAAAAGGGCCACCAAACCCAAGATTCCGACCTTTAGCTGCGAGAAACTGACTTTTTCCTTGCTTGGCATAATTAATGTTCGTGTCTGATGAATCTCTTCACATACTGATCGTTTGAGCTCTCTAACTCATGACGTGTGCCGAAGAAGACAATTTCTCCCTCTTTCATCACAATAAACTTCGTTCCGGGTTCGGTCGCCTGGTCTTCGGTGGCGTGATCTGGGGCCGCCTCGCCGTTGCTAGGAGTAAGCTCCTCACGCTCCGGGTCATAGCGGAAGTTCGCCATCAACTCCCCGTCCTGGTAGCGATGCGTAACAATCAGAGAAGCCGAATTACGCACGGCGCGTTCTTTAGAAACCAGCGCCATGATGATGTTCGCCGTAATGGGATCTAACCCGGCGGTAGGTGAATCATAAAGCACCAGGGGCGGTTCGGTCACCACCGCACGCGCGATGCCCACTCGTCGCCGCATGCCGCCCGATACTTCGCTCGGGAACTTATCGAAAGTCTGCTCCAGTTCCACAAAGCGCAATGTGTCCCGAACCCGTTTCTCAATCTGTTCGTCAGAGAGCGCCGCGTCTTTCTTTCGATCGGAGGCTTGCCGGTTCACGAGTGGATACTCGACGTTTTGCCCAATCGAAAGCGAGTCGAAGAGACCGCCCTCCTGAAACAGGAATCCGGCGCGGCTGCGCAGAGCATAGAGATCATGTTCCTCAAGAGAAGTAACATCTTGGCCGAACAACTTAATATCTCCCGAGTCAATACGAACCAGCCCGATGACTGCTTTCAGCAGCATCGTCTTACCGCTGCCTGCGGATCCGAAGATAATACGCGTCTCACCGGGGTGCAGCGAAAGCGAGATATTGCGGAGAGCCCAGGTGCTGCCGAACTTCAAGTTGACGTCCTTTAACTCGAGGAGCGGTTCGGTTTCGGGCGGCATAGTGATTACAAGCCCACGAAGATCTTGTCGATCAGGAATGTCACGAAAAAGATCCAGATAGAGGCGAACACCACGGCCTGTGTCGTGGCGCGGCCAACGCCCTGGGTCCCGCCGGTAGTGCGCAACCCATAGAAGCAGCCCACAAGCGCGATGATGGTCCCGAACAGCAAGGGCTTGATGAGCCCTTGAGCCAGATCATTGGGCACCAAGGCCTGCCAGGAACTAGACCAGAAGAAGCTGCTGCTCACCAGATGAAGCAAGGGGACGGAGATGATATAGGCTGCCAGCCAGCCGATGGCGTCGGCAATGACGGTCAAGCAGGGAAGCATCAACGCGGTTGCGATCAAGCGGGGCGTCACCAGTTTCTTAATCGGATCGGTACCAAGCGCGCGCATGGCGTCAATCTGCTCGGTCACTTGCATGGATCCAAGCTCGCTGGCAATTCCAGAAGCATTCCGCCCGGCCACATTGATCGCGGTAAGAATGGGTCCCAGTTCCCGCACCAACGTGAGCGCGACAATAGGACCTACTTCGCTGTTTGCGCCATATGTGCTTAACGCACGTGACATTTGCAAGGCAATGATGGCGCCGCTCAGAAACCCGGTAGGGACTACAATCGGCAGGCTGCCCACGCCGATGATGTCCATCTGGAGGAACACATCGTCGTAGTAATGCGGACTACGGAAAATGTTCAGAAATGCCCGGCCGGCAAGAAGCAGAAATTCCTGGAAAGACTCAATCCAAGCCGTTAGGACTCGAAGCAATCAGGAGCTCCCGGTAACGACCTCGCCCACATATGGCTCGATGCTAGCATGGTCCATTCTGTTCCCGGATAAGCGGGAGTGGAAGGTTACCAGGCTAATTGCCGGCAACTAATTAAAAATAACTTCCCTGGCGGGCGACTTTTCGCTCTCCTTGCCATTCTGATTGACCGCGGTGACCGTATAGCTGTAAGTCTTTCCGTGCTCCACCTTTCTATCGCTGTAAGTGGGCACGTTAGTAAGATCTCCGAGGCGGTCGAACGGCCCCCCATTTACCGAGCGATACACATAATACCCTTTCAGGTCTGGTTCGACGTTGCGGGACCACGAGAGTTCAATCGACTCAGGCCCTCCGAGCGCGGCCAGACTCTCCGGCCCGGAAGGCGGAAAAGTATTGGCATGAGTGATCGAGACGGGCTCCGACGGCAAGCTTTCCGCGGTTTTCTGCTGCGCAACAACCGTGTATGTGTAGCGCGTGTCCCACTGCGATGTTTCATCCAGGTACGGTGACGCGGCGGCGGCACCTATCTCGAGCGGCGCGTTTTGGCCCGGACCCTGTCGCAAAATCCGGTATTGGGCATCGCTTATCGCTTTCCACGTCAGCATGTAACCTTGCTTCACGGCGGTCACTTCGATGGCCGGGGACTTGAGCGGCGCTACCACCTCCAGCACCGCGCGGTTTGACCACTGGGAGTAGTGACCGGTCTTCTTGACAGCGGTTCGGACTAACACGGCAACACGCTTGCCGGCCCACTCCGCGGCTGGAATCGATTTCGAAACCGGCACCGGTTTATGCGTGCCGGCGTCATCCATGGCAGGAACAGGCAACTGAAATTGCTTGGCCGACGCCGCCCAACTTTCGAAGTCGAACGGCGTGACCGCCGGTCCTATACGCAGATCCACTTCTGAGAAATGCTCGATCGCGAGGCTGTCGGTGGTGCGCACAGGGGTGGAGAAGTTGATGAGCAGCTGATCCCCTCTTTCAATCACCTTCAGATCTGTCACGGGGTTGGGAAGCTGAGGCGAAGGTGGCACTATGGGCCCGACGTAACCGCATCCCGTGCAGAGCAGAAATGCCAAGGACAACCCGGTTGCAGCAACCCGCACTACAGAATATACCTGCTGAGGTCTTGATCCTTCACAATTTCGGCTAGCTGCTTTGTGACATAGGCGGCGTCGATCTTGATGTTTTTCTTTTTGAGGTCGGGACCGTCGAAAGAAATATCTTCCAGCAGCTTTTCCATGATGGTGTGCAGACGCCGGGCGCCGATGTTCTCGGCGGATTGATTGACCTGGGCGGCTATGCGGGCGATCTCCATCACCGCATCGTCAGTGAAGCTGAGCTTGATTCCCTCTGTTTCGAGCAGCGCCATATATTGCTTCACCAGCGCCGATTTAGGCTCTTTCAGAATGCGGATAAAATCGGCTTCTGTCAGTGATTTCAATTCCACCCGGATAGGGAATCGGCCCTGCAGCTCCGGAATCAGGTCAGAGGGTTTCGAGACGTGAAAGGCGCCGGCGGCAATAAACAGGATGTGATCGGTACGCACGAATCCGTGCCTGGTGTTGACGGTTGTTCCCTCGACAATCGGCAGGATGTCGCGCTGCACACCTTCGCGGCTCACGTCCGGGCCGTGGCCACCCTCGCGGCCGGCGATTTTATCGATCTCGTCCAGAAAGACAATGCCGTTGCGCTCCACGCGTTCCAGCGCGATACGCGTGACCTGGTCCATGTCCACCAGCTTCTGTTCTTCCTCCTGCACCAGGTATTCCAACGCTTCAGAAACCCGCATGTTGCGCTTCTTGGTGCGTGGGCCGAACAGCCCCGGGATGACATCCTTCAAGCTGATGTCCATCTCTTCGATGTTGCCGTTGGTTGAAAGTTCGAAGGTAGGCCCGCGCTCTTTCACGTCCACTTCCACCATGCGGTCGTCCAGCTTGCCGGCGCGCAACTTCTCGCGCAGCTTTTCGCGCGTGCGCTCCACGCTTTCGGCGGGTTCAGGCTGCGGCGGCATAAGCAAGTCCAGCAAGCGGTCTTCGGCTTGCTGCTCGGCCCGGTCCTCCACCTGCTCCAGGCGCTCTTCCCGAACCATGTCGATTGAGATGTCCACCAGATCGCGAATCATCGATTCCACATCGCGGCCTACGTAGCCCACTTCCGTGAACTTGCTGGCTTCTACTTTGAGGAAAGGCGAGTTTGCCAGCTTCGCAAGCCGGCGCGCAATCTCAGTCTTGCCAACACCGGTAGGCCCGATCATCAGGATATTTTTGGGCATCACCTCTTCGGCCATCTCGGGTTCCAGCTTCTGCCGACGAACCCGGTTGCGAAGCGCGATGGCGACGGAACGTTTCGCATCCGCCTGCCCCACCACATGCTTGTCTAATTCGGCGACAATCTCGCGGGGTGTCAATTCATCAAGCAGCGGGGTTTCGTTGGACGATTGCTGAGGCAGATAGATCACCATTACGAAAGTTCCTCATAGGTGACGTTTTCGTTGGTGTAGATGCAGATCTCGGCGGCTATCTTCATCGCCTTCTCCACAATCTCGCGGGCATCGAACTCAGTGTTTTGGATTAAGGCGAGTGCGGCCGATTTTGCAAACGGGCCGCCCGATCCAATGGCCGCAATGGGACTATCGGGCTCAATCACGTCGCCCGTTCCGCTGACGATGTACATGTCGTTCGCGTCTGCCACCAGCAACAAGGCTTCCAGGTGCCGCAGCATCCGGTCAGTGCGCCACTCTTTGGCAAGCTCCACCACGCTGCGGGCCAGATTGCCGCTGTGCTGCTCCAGCTTGCTTTCGAAACGCGCGAAAAGCGCGAAGGCATCGGCGGTAGAGCCCGCGAAGCCGGAAATGATCTTGCTGTTATACAGGCGGCGCAACTTGCGAGCGCCGCCCTTCAACACTTCGCTGCCCATCGTGACTTGGCCGTCACCGGCGAGAACCACTTTGCCGTTGCGCCGCACGCAGAGGATCGTCGTCGAACGGATTTTTCTACTCATTGAGACACGTAACCAGAATTGAGTCGCTGCCGGTCAGAGAGACAGGCCGGATCCGCGGGTGGAACTTTTATTTCAGCACAGCGTTGTACGTGGTGTGCTCTTCAGGGAGTCGTCTGGGTGATCTCCGTAGGTGATTGCGTCAGATTCTGTTCGAAAAAGTGGTCTCTTCGCGTCTGACCTTCCTTATTTCTTCACGTCTCCTGCAAGCCGGCCCGGCCGACGTGACCGCGTAGTCAATAAAACAATGCTCGTCTTGTAAACCTTTTGCGCGCTGACTTAGGTTCCACGTTGAGAGAAGCCGGTGGGCCGCCACGCAACTATTTAAGGGTGCTGTGCAGCCGGCCCGGGTCCTGGCGCGTCATGCGGCGGCGCAGTTTCCTGGCCTTGTGAGTTCTTTTCCACCGGGTGAGGCGACGGCAGAGCCTTGCGGGGGAGCATCTCCGGACGCTCAGCGGTGTCGTAGACCATGGACGCAATGATGGCGGAGGCTTGCATTAGATCGCCGGGCTGGATGCGGTCATACACGTCCAAGTTCGAATGATGGGTGCGCGTCTCATAATCGAGCGGGTCTTGAATGAACTGGAAGCCGGGCAAACCAACCGCATCGTAGGACAGATGGTCGGTGCCGCCAGTGTTGCGGATGGAGACCGCACCGGCGCCCAGATCCTTGAACGGCGCGAGCCAGGACTCGAAGAGCGGCCGCATCATGTCGTTGCCCTGGAGATACACGCCGCGAATCTTTCCGGTGCCGTTGTCGTAATTAAAGTAGCCGGATAGTTTGGCGTGTTCGGAGGTAAGCTTCATCGATTCCGGATCGCCGAAGTGTTCTTTCACGTAAGCTTTCGATCCAAGCAGCCCTTCTTCCTCGCCGCCCCATAGAGCGATGCGTACGGTACGGTCCATAGGCTGATGAACAGCCTTCAGGATGCGAACCGCTTCCATCATCACCGCGCTGCCTGCCCCGTTGTCCGTCGCGCCGGTGCCGCCGTGCCAGGAGTCGAAGTGCGCGCCTAACATCACCAGTTCGTCCTTGTGCTTGCCGGCGCCGGGAATTTCGGCCGTGATGTTGAAGGAATCAGGATTTTCGTTATAGAACTCGTTCTGAATATTGAATTCCAGCTTCACGGGAACATTGTGCTGCAGCAGGCGGGCGATGCGGTTGTACTGTTCGGGCATCAAGCCCACGCCCGGCACCGAGATGGGCTTCTTCGGATCGTAAGAACCGCCGGCCGCGGCGAAGATGGTGCCGCCCGAGCCGTGAGTGCCTTCAGAGACCGCCAGCAGAACGCCTTCATCTCTCATGAATTGCGCAATCTTCGCCTGCAATCGTTGACGCTCTTCGCGCGACACCGCCGGGTACGCGCCCGACCCCGGGGAATGGCTAGGATCGGGAGCTTCCGACAGGGCAGCCAGGTCTGCTTCGCTGTAGCGATGACCTTCGGAGGAATCGGGCAACTTCAGCTGTTGCGGATCACTGGTCATCACGATCTTGCCTTTCAGCTTGCCTTTCCACTTCTCCATGTCGGCGTCGGTGCGGATGGGGGCCAGAAGGGGTTCGCCCGTAACGGTCCCGTTCGTCCCTTCCGTCCAGGCAAGAGGAATACCCATCAAGGCGGAGAATTGGGGTTCTACCATGTGCCCTTCGAAATATTTCGATTGCCAGCCGCGCCCGAACGGGCCCCACTTTTCCTCTTTCACGTTCACCAGGCCATAGGCCTGAAGGCGCTTGACGGCCCAGTCCCCGGCGGCTTTGAAGTTCGGCGAGCCCGTTAAGCGCGGCCCGTACACGTCCGTCAGGTAAAACATGGTATCCATCACCTTCGAATCCGAGAACGCTTCGGCCCGGATGCGGTTCACGACGGAGAGGTCGAGCTTCTCTTCAGCTGCCAGGAAAAGTGGAACGGCAGCAACAGCCGCCAGAGATAGAGATAGCGTGAGAGCTCGCTGAAGATGCATTCTATGGATTACCTGTCCTAAAGGGAGTTGACTCGAAGAACTCAGGCGTGGAGTGGAGTGCTCTCATGATAACGACATGTAGGCCTGTAGGGTTACAGAGCTAAGCCGAAACCGAGGCAGTATCGCAACGATTCCTAATCAAACCGGTCTATTTCGTGGCATAATTGACACGTCTAGCTAGGCAGAAGCCAATTAGAATCAAGCGATTACCAGGCCGCATGGGTACGATTTGCTACTCTAGAAGGCGTCTCGAATGTATTACGAAACGACGATACGCCGTGCGGTGGAAGCGGAAGGCGTCGGCCTTCACCATGGTGCGCCTGTCCACCTGCGCATTGCGCCGGCGCCCCCCGGCACCGGCATCGTATTTATTCGAACGGACTTGGACAACGCCCGGATCGAGGCCAGCTGGGAGTACGTGGCGCGCGTCAGCTACGCCACCAGCCTGATGCATCCGCAAGGGATCTTCATCTCCACAACCGAACACTTGCTGAGTGTTTTGTACAGCATGGGGATCGATAACGCGTTCCTTGAGCTTGACAATCTGGAAGTTCCGATTCTGGACGGCAGTGGTTTGCCGTTTATTGAGCTGCTTCGGAAAGCGGGACGGCACCAGTCCAGGCGTCCCCGGCGCTACATGCGGATTGTGAAGCCGGTGAGTGTGGAATCGAATGGCAAGAGCGTTGCCATTCTGCCATGCGCTACCTTTCAGCTGCGCTGCCATAATTTCTTTGATCACCCGCTGGTAGGGGATCAGGCCTTTGAGCTTGAAGTCACGCCCGAGGCATACGCGGAGAAGATTGCGCCGGCTCGTACATTTGGATTCGAGTACGATCTAGAACAGTTGCGCGATATGGGTTTAATCCGCGGCGCCTCGCTTGAGAACGCGATTTGCTTTACCAGGCAAGGCGTGGCTAACCCGGGCGGCCTTCGCTTTGCGGATGAGTGCTGCCGGCACAAAGTCTTGGACCTGATTGGGGATCTGGCGCTGATCGGGCGTCCCCTGCTGGGCCAGGTGGTCGCGGAAAAAGCCGGACACGCCATGCACGTGGCGCTCGTCAACAAGATTATGTCCGATTCGTCGATCTATGAGATCGTGACCATGAACCGCGCGGCGGCTTAGACCACAAGTAGTGAAGGCTCGGACGTGATCACAGAACCCGGAATGGACGTCGGAGTTCAGCTCCTGGGTAAGATGTGGTCTTGCACCTGCTCCCCCACGCGATTACGCTTCTCCGGCTTTTGGCGGCCCCCGTCATCGCGTGGTTGATCGTCGAAGCGCGCTTTCGAGAGGCCGTCGCCTTGGTGTTGCTGGCCGGGATTACTGACTGGCTGGATGGTTACGCGGCCCGAAAGTTGAACGTGAGCGGCAAATTGGGTGTAGTTTTCGACCCCATCGCTGACAAAGTGCTGCTTGTGACGCTCTTTTTCGCTCTCACGGCTGTCGGTTTGATCCAGTTCTGGCTGTTCTGCCTGGTGATGGGGCGGGATCTTGTGATCGTAGCCGGCGCTCTTTTGCTGCGGCGATTCCGAGGAATTCGCGAGTTCACCCCTTCCACGATCGGGAAGGAGAGTACCTTTTTTCAGATCGTTTTCGTCCTATTGGTCCTCTCGTACCAACTGCTGCCGATTGAGTTTCTACTCTGGCTTCGTACTATGGCTTTTTGGGTTACCGCTCTGTTCACAGCGGTTAGCGGGCTCGATTACGTCCGGCTTGGGATTCGCCTCACAGCGCACAAGCCCGTTTCACCGCTCCAGTGAGGAGGCCCCGGGTTCCAGAACTTTTCGGGTAATCCCATTGTCTTTGCGAAGCCACATTGACGGGACGGAGGGCGAAGAGTAGCCTGAGAGCATGGAGTCCGCCGTCGAGATATATCAGCCTTCGCGCCTGTACGCTCGCGTCGGCTGGGGAGCGGTGGCAGGTTCCGCCGTCTGCATCCTTTGTGGATTAAGGGCTCCGCTCGCCTTTATCCCGGCTTTGCTGTGTGCCATCACAGCCGCGGGCCTGTGCTGGTTGTCCACCAGACCCCCCATCCGCATAGGCGAAGCGCAGTTCAATATTGGCGAGCGAGCCATCGCCTGGCGGGAAGTTCGTGAAATTAACAGCAGCCGCTTCGTTTCACCCCTTATTTTGCAATTGAAGCTGACCAATTGCCGTCGCAAGACGCTGATCTTTCCAGGCGAGCCAGAGCGCATTGCCAGACTCATGTACCAGCTTCGACGGAATTCGCAGCTGGCGATGTTCGACGGAGTTGCCTACCGCGATTATTGGACTTGGACCACTTTAACGGCCCTGCATGGTGAAAACCAGAACATGGAGCAGCCTGTGCGGATGCTAAGCAGCGACGATGAGGACGAGATCGAGCGGATGTATCAGAAGTTGAAGACGGTGGGACATTTGGACCGTGGTTCGGATACATCGCAATCTTCGCATGAGGACTAGTCCTGCCCCTTAGCCGTGCTGGGCGGCGCGGCTGCCTTTATCCTCTCTTCTTTCTGATCATCATCACAGCGGCAGTCTGGCTCCTCTCAAAGCCTCTACTGACCGCCTTCGGCAGTGCGCTGATCGAGAACGATGGGCCCCGGAAAGCGGATGCCATTCTGGTTCTCGGCGGCGACGAGGCCGGCTTCCGAATCACCAAGGGAGCGCAATTGGCGCAAGCCGGGTATGCTCCGTACGTTATCGTGGATGGGCCGAAGGTGCTCGGCGGCCATGAGTCAGACGCCACAATCAAATACGCGGAGCAGAACGGTTATCCCGATTCGCTCTTCCACCCGCTGCCTCTTCCGGCGGACGTCAACTCCACTAAGACTGAATCAGAGTATGTGGGCCTCTACTTCAAGCAGAAGAAGATCCGCAGGGTTGTGCTTGTAACCAGCAACTATCACACGCGCCGCGCGGCAAGCCTGATGCGCAAAGTGAATCCATGGTTGCAGGTGGTGGTTGTTCCGGCGCCGGATCAGTTCTTTACGGCCGATGGCTGGTGGAAATCACGTGAGGGCCAGAAAACGTTTTTGCTGGAATGGATGAAGACCGTTGCAGCCTGGCTTGGGATCTAGATGCTGAAGTCACTTTCCACCCTTTGGCCGTACCTGCGGCGCTACCGGCGCGGCATGGCGCTGGGACTCGGGGCGCTGCTGATGAAGGATGTGCTGGCGGTGGCGGCGCCTCTGGTGATCAAGGCCGGGGTGGATTCACTCACGCGTGGATTTCAGATCAGGATCGTCGTCCAGTTGGCTGCCTTGCTGATCGGCTTATCCCTGATAAAGGGTCTGTTTCAATACTGGATGCGCGTGATTTTGATCGGCATCTCGCGCGATATCGAGTACGACCTTCGGAACGATCTATTTGGCCATTTAGTGGGGCTGTCGCAGGACTTCTACTCCCGCTTCCGAACGGGCGACATTATGGCTCGCAGCACGAATGATCTAAACGCGGTCCGCATGATGCTGGGGCCAGGCATCATGTACTGGACCGAAACCACGGTGATGCTGGTGCTGGCGGTGGCTGTGATGGCGCGGGCCAACCTTCAGCTGACGCTGATTGCGCTGGCTCCGGCGCCGCTGGTTTCGGTTGCGGTCATTTTCTTCGGGCGGCGTATTCATGCGCGCTTTGAGCACATTCAGAAAATGTTTTCGGATATCAGCAGCAAGGTTCAGGAGAATCTCGCCGGCGTGCGCGTCATCCGTGCCTATGCGCAGGAGCAGGCAGAAGTGGCGCAATTCGAGAGTTTGAATCAGGAGTACATTCGGGAAAATATTGGCTTGGCTCGCATCCAAGGTCTATTTATGCCGCTGCTGCAAGCGCTGATAGGCTTGACGTTTCTGCTGGTGTTGTGGGCCGGCGGCAGGCAACTGATGCAGGGCCGCATCAGCCTGGGCGGCTTTGTGATGTTCAACACCTATATGGGCACGCTCATTTGGCCTATGATTGCTTTTGGCTGGGTGGTGAACCTGATGCAGCGCGGCACCGCATCCCTGAACCGCATCAACGAGATTCTGCAGCAGCGCCCGAGCATAGCCCGGATTGGTGGCGACGTTGTAGATCCCGCCGCCTCTTCCAGTGAGGTTCGCTTTCGCGATGTTGCCATGGACTTCGGCATCCGCGAAGCAGTCTCGGGCGTCGATCTAACGATTCACGCAGGCGAAACGGTAGCCATTGTGGGTCACACCGGGAGCGGCAAGACAACGCTGGTCAGCCTCATTCCACGGCTGTTTGATCCCACGCGCGGCTATGTGGAACTCGGCGGCGTAAACATGCGCCGGTTCGATCCCGAAGACTTGCGGCGCGAGATAGGCTTCGTTCCGCAAGAGACGTTTCTGTTTAGCGCAACGCTGGCTGAGAATATTGCCTGGGGCGTCCCGTATGCGACAGCCGAGCAGATTCGCTGGGCTGCGGAAGTGGCGGGTCTCGCTTCAGACATCGAGACATTTCCGCACGGATTCGAGACTGTGATCGGGGAGCGGGGATTGACGCTTTCAGGCGGCCAGAAGCAGCGCACGGCGATTGCGCGAGCTATCTTGCGCAATCCGCGTATCCTGATTCTGGACGACGCGCTTTCGAGTGTGGATACAGTAACGGAAGAGCAGGTTCTGAATGGCCTGGCGAGCGTGATGCGGAATAGAACCACCATCTTGATCTCGCATCGCGTGTCAACCGTTCGAAATGCAGATCGCATCGTGGTACTGGATCGTGGTGCGGTTGTAGAGATCGGCACGCACGAGGATCTGCAGCGCCGCGGCGGATACTACGCCGAGCTGTATCAGAAGCAATTACTAGAAGAAGAACTGGAGGCAATCTGAGCCATGAAGCACACGATTAGCAGACGATCTTTTGTCAGCAGCATCCCAGCGGGAATCGGATTAACGGCACTGGCGGCCGCCACCGGACGCGCCCAGGAGTTCCGTATAGCTGGTGCGGATATCAAGCTGGGGGTTGCGTCCTATTCCTTCCGGAAATTTACGCGAGCCCAAGCCATCGAGATGACGAAACAGCTGGGCACTCCCTACCTGAACGTCAAGGACTTTCATCTCGCTCTCACGAGCACGCCGGAGGAGATCGACGCGGCGAAGAAAGAGTTTTCAGACGCCGGCATCATCCTGGTCGGCTGCGGCAACGTTACCTTTTCAAAAGACGATGAAGCCGATATCCGCAGTAAGTTTGTTTACGCCAAGCGCGCCGGCTTTCCGCTGATCGTCTGCGCTCCCACGGCGGTGACGCTGCCGAAGCTGGAGAAGTTCGTGAAAGAGTACGACATCAAAATTGCGGTTCACAATCACGGACCCGAAGACAAGAACTTCCCCACGCCGCAAAGTGTTCTAAAGGCAGTGAAGGATATGGATCCGCGCTGTGGACTTTGCATGGATATCGGCCATACCTCCCGCACGGGCACCGATATAGTTGCGGCCATCGCTGAAGCCGGACCGCGTCTGCTCGACATGCACACCAAAGACCTGTCCGACCCTATGGTGAAAGAGAGCCAAGTCGCGGTAGGGGAAGGCAAGCTGCCGATCCCGCGGATTTTTCAACAGCTTGTCAAGATGAAGTACAACGGATCGGTGAATCTGGAGTATGAGATCAACGAAAGCGATCCCATGCCGGGCATGCAGAAAAGCTTCACGTATATGCGAAAAGTTTTGTCCGGCATCGAGAGTAAGGCGTCTGCCTGATTAGCGCTGGGCAAGAGCATTCGGTTCCGCTTCAGCGGCAAAGCTTTCGAGTTCGGGAATCTCAATGACCGTTTGGGTTCCCTGCCCCGGCTTGCTATCAATCTCCATGCGGTAACCCGGGCCGAACATCACGCGCAGGCGCTCATTCACGTTGCTGACACCGATACCCTGCTCGAATATGTTGGCGAGCTTCTCTTCCGGCATCCCAAGGCCGTCATCTTCGATCAGGATGTGGAGACGAGTGCCTTCAAGCCAGGTACGGAGCCGAACCATGCCGCCTTCCACCTTGTTCGCCAGCCCATGTTTGATTGAGTTCTCGACGATGGGCTGAAGCATCATGCTCGGAACCAGACGGTCCAGAGTCTTCGGATCAACCTCCTTATAAAAGCGCAGCTTATCGCCAAAGCGGACGATCTCGATGGCAAGATAATCGTCGATAAAGGAGATCTCTTCGCGGAGCGGCGAGAAGTTCTCGGTCTTGCGTAACAGACGTCGCAGGATGTTTGAAAGCTTGTAGATCATGCTGCGTGCGCGGTCGGGATCGATCCGGATCAGCGTGGAGACCGAGCTTAGAGTATTGAATAAGAAGTGAGGATTAATTTGATTGGTCAGTGCCGTCAAGCGGGCTTCAGTAAGGCTGACGCGTTGCGCCTCCAGTTGCTTTTCGGCCCGAAAGATACCCCATACGCGGATTGGCAATGAGACGGCAAACAGCGTAGCCACCGCACAGGCGCAGAAGATCCATTCGGAAAGATCGTGCTTGGGCATGGCTGCGAAGATGAAGAATGTATTATGTTCCGGGAAGAGGAATAACACTCCCCAACGTAGCGCCTCGGTAGTGACGACGATGGCGTTACAGGCCACGTTAAATGCCGCTCGCTCCACTACTCGGCGTTGAATGGCGTTGCGGTTCAGGCGCAGCGCCTGGCGAAGTAGCCGATACAGATTGAGGTCTACGAAGGGGGAGAAGTACCAAATATCTTCTTTCTGCGGGGCGAGATCATGCATGATAGCGCCTAAAATTCCGGCAGCCGCATACAGCGGCATCGACATAAATTTTCCATCCAGCATATCGGGCGTGGAGACGCAGATCCCGGTCACCAGGCCACTGACGTAGCCACCCAGCATCCCGGCAATCTGTGCGCCCTCGAGCGCCAGATCAACCTCCCGGTACTGATGATGGCTCAAGATGCGAACGCCGGCGGTCGCGCCGAAGACCACCGAGAACACCGCGGCGAGTTGCAGGCGCTCGGCTACCGTGCGCTCATCGCGAAGCAGAATCTTCTGGATACGGGCGAACCGCATCAGAATGCTGGCGATGGATGCGGAGACAGCAACCTTGATGAGAAGTGCGGCAAGCTGCGGTTGATCGGGCATCACGGCTACGGCTTCTATAATAGGCTTAGCCCCAGGACCTTAGTTGACAGAATTTCAGTTGAACAAAGTCGCTGAAGCGGACTTCCCGAGCCGCTTCGGACATTTTCGAATCTACGGATTCGAGGGAGTGCGGCCCAAAGAGGTAGAAGAGGCCGTGGTCTTGAAGTTAGGCGACTTATCTTCTGATTTGGGCCCCTTGTTAGTTCGCATTCACTCGCAATGCCTGACCGGCGATGTCTTTCACAGCCTGCGCTGCGATTGCCGTTCGCAACTGGAGTTGGCGCTCGATCAAATCGTAGAAGAGGGCCGCGGACTGCTCATTTACGAACACCAGGAAGGCCGGGGCATTGGTTTGCTGAACAAGCTGCGGGCCTATGAACTGCAGGATGACGGGCGCGACACGGTTGAGGCGAACGAAGACTTAGGCTTCGCGGCCGATTTGCGCGACTATGCTTTGCCGGCGGCAATCTTGCAGTACTTCAAGGTGACGGAATTGCGGCTGCTCTCGAATAATCCCGCCAAGGTGGACGCTCTAGAGCAGGCAGGCATCCGGGTGGTGGAGCGCGCACCCATCATCGTGCCGCCAATTGCGACTACGATTGAATACCTGAAGACCAAGCGCGACAAGATGGGGCACCTGTTTTGAAGTGGTGCGGCAGGTGCTACCATCGCTTTCTAGAGTTGCGGGCCCTTAGCTCAGCGGTTAGAGCAGAGGACTCATAATCCTTTGGTCGTAGGTTCAAATCCTACAGGGCCCACCAATGACCAACGAACCCGTTCGCGGCTGAGACAAAGCCCAATTCCGAACGAACTCCCGATTGGGTTCGTTTTTTCAATTCGCTATCAAGAGAGTACCCATCAATGACACGGCTTCCTATTCTTCTACTTACAGCGGCTTTCGTCCTCCGGGCGGAGGAGCATGTCGACTTCTACGCGGCACATGACATCCAGGCGATGAGCGAGAAACTGGTGCAAAAACGAAGCCAATTCGCGGCCCAGGACTTGGCCCGCTACGGAAATCACTACACCATGCTGGCAGAACGAACCGCGACAGGATCCTCTGAACTGCATGAGCATGAGACCGATGTGTTCGTCATCGAGAGTGGCGGAGGAACGATCATCCTGGGTGGAAAATTAGTGAACCCGCATGCCCAGAAGCCGGGGGAGATACGAGGAAGCTCAATTGAAGGGGGCGAGCGGCGCCGCTTGGCAGTAGGCGACCTCCTCAACATTCCAGCCGGTACAGCGCACCAGATTCTGGTTGAGAAAGGCGAGCCGATAACGTATTTCGTCATCAAGGTAAAGGGCGAATAAATGGCGGTGGCGTGGGTTCTGACTCTGCTGGCGCTGGCGGGCGTATTCGCCGGAGTTAGCTTGGGTCAAACGCGCACGCTGTCCTCGCATATCGCTGCGGCAGGGGGCGGCCTGCTGTTAGGCATCGCGCTGTTCTGGGTGATCCCGGAGATTGCCGGGATGTCGGGCTGGACGACCGCGTGTCTACTGCCCGTGGCGGCAGGCGGCACGCTGCTTTCAGTCGATTGGCTGTTGAATCACACCCGGCATTCGCCGCGCCAGGGTGTGGTAGGCCCGTTGTTGGCGGCAACCGCGGTGCACAGTTTTCTGGATGGCTGGAGCGTACGCGCGTTATCCGCGCGGCCGCTGACGAGCGTCGCGGTCACGCTGGGCTTAGCTTTGCACAAGGCGCCGGAAGGGTTGGCACTGGGGTGGGTCGCGCGCCGGGCGAGTTCGTCCCCTTGGCGGGCGGCACTGGCAGCCGGCGCGGTGGAGCTGTTGACATTAGCCGGAGCACTGATTGAGCCGCGGGCGAATGAATCAGGGTCGGCTACTTTCGGCACATGGTGGACGGCCGGGGTGTTGGCGGTAATCTCAGGTAGCTTCCTGTTCTTAGGTTTTCATGCTCTATGGCCGAGTTGGAGAAGGCCGGGCATGGTTGCGGTATTCCTGACGAGCCTGGCATTAGCGGGCTTGATGTCGCTTTTCTTAGACCGGTAAGAGCGGTTTGCGATTGCCTGATTTGCGCGCAGAGACTGTCCAACCTCGGCCCAGAACAGCGGTCTGATCTTAGTGCGCGGGTTTCTCGAGCGGCTGGCCTAGCGGGACCGGCTTACCGAAGTGAGGCGTGCCATCCGGATTCCAGGTAAAGCGCTGGATGCGCGGCGAGCGGAAATTGCCACAGCCTTCGTGGGGCTCCGGATTAGCATGATAAATGATCCAGTCCTGCTTCCCGTCGGGAGACTTGAAAAAGCCATTGTGGCCGGGGCCGAAAGCGCCCGACCGTGGATCGGTTCTCAGGAACGGATGCTTCATCTTCCTCCAACTGTTGGCATCGAGCAGATCCGAGCCCGAATCGGCCGCGAGAACGCCGAGCGTGTAAAAGTCCGTCCAACAGCCCGACGCCGAAAAGACGATAAAGAGTTTGCCGTCGTGAAACAGAGCCTCCGGGCCTTCATTCACGCTCACGTGCCGGGCAGGCAAGTTACCGTGCGTTTCCCAGGGATAGGTCGGCTTTGAAATCAGCGTGCGCGGCGAGTCGATGGTCCAGGGATTGCTCATATGAGCGATGTAGAGATCCTGCTCGCCATCGTTAGCGCCCTTCCATCCTGACCAGACCAGATAGTGTTGACCGTTAAGTTCGAACGTGGTCGGATCGATGGCCCAGTTGTTGCAAGAATCGGTGACCTGCCCCTTGAACGTCCACACGCCTTCCATGGGATCATCATTGGCGTTCTCGACGACATAGATGCGATGAGAAGCATTGTTGCCTGCATCGGCGGCGAAGTAGATATACCACTTGTTATCCCAGCGATGCAGCTCTGGAGCCCATAGCTGCATCGACCATGGGTGGCCCGGCTCAGGCGTCCAAACCGCCTTTTTTTCTGCGTGCCTGAGGTCCGTGATGTCCGCCGTTTTTCGAAGAGTCAAGTTCGCGCTGGATGAGTTCGAGTAATAGTAGAAGTCTTTCCACCAAACCACCCACGGGTCGGGCCCAGTCTCGAGCAGCGGGTTCGTGAAGGTCTGGGCCTGGGAGTCAGCGGGCAGGGGCGTCGGAGTGCGTTGCGCTAACGCACTCCACCCACAGCACATCATTGCCGAGGCGCAGATGCCCCTGATCAACAGCGACTTCGTCGAGCACAGCTCCATACACAAGTTGGATGAGCACAGCAGCTATCATGTTGCCGCCGAGGAGCCTATTGGTTTCAGATCAGCTGCGAGCATGAAACACGGGCATCGCTTCACGCTGGATATTGTCCAAGAGTTTCACGCTGGATATTGTCCAAGAGGAAGAGACAGAGCCGCGGGGGGCTAATCCTTTGATGGCGGGGCTACTCGGAATTTGGGCTCCCGATTTATCCTGAGAAACGCGCGTCTCCAAGGGCATGGCGGATGCAAACAGGCGCGGGTCTGGGCAGGGTGCTTATAGTCAAACTATGGCCCTGCTGGTAAATGGTGAGTACATTGATGACGCCGCCATCCGTGAGGAGAGTGAGGGGATTGGCGAGCGGCTGCGGCACGAGCTACCGGATGAGAGTGGGCCAGAGCTAGACATGAAGGTGCGTGAGTGGGCGCTTGAGAATCTGATTGAGCGCGCCCTGCTGCGCCAGGCCGCCTGGGGGTTCACAGAAGCGCAATCCGGGCCGGATGAGAGCCTCACCAGAGACACGCCGGGGGAGGATTGGCGAGTGGCCGCATTCATCGATCACCTGACGGGGAACGTGCCGCGGCCGCAGCGGCGTGAGGTGAGCGATTACTACCGCAAGAATCAGATTTTGTTCCTGACGCCGGAGTGCGTTCACGCGTCGCACATTGTCAAGAACGCGGACGAGAGAGTGAGCGAAGCCGAAGCTCGAGCGGCCCTTGAAAAGGCGGAAGCGGCGCTGCGTGGCGGGAGAGCTTTCGCGGAAGTGGCGGAGGAGTATTCCGATTCTCCTGAGGCGGGCGGCGATCTGGGCTGGCTTGCGCGCGGCGAAATGCCGGAGAAGTTTGAAAGTGTGGTGTTCGCGCTGAAGCCGCGCCAGGTGAGCCCTATTTTTCGCTCTGGCCTGGGCCTCCACTTGGCGCAAGTGCAGGAGCGCAAGAAGGCGGGAGTGCTGGCTCTGCGCGAAGTCTACGACGTTGCCGTGGAGCTGATGATGAAACGCCGGCGCGATGAGGTGATTGAGCGGTTCGTTGACGATGTGCGCGCCAAATCGGAAATTCGGCGCGTTGCTGGAATGAAGCCGGAAGTGAAGGAACCCGAGGGCGTAGAGGCGCCCCCGGGAACCAGCTAGAGCGAAGGACCGACGAGGTCGCCGGTGGAGTAGTAATAGTCGTTATATTTGGGCGAAACCTGGATGGGATCAGTGGCACTGCCGCTGACGACAGTGGCTCCGTTGCGATCGAGTTCGAAGGCCGGAGTGTTACCGGCTTGAAAGGGAGCCTGGACATCTGTGCTGCCAGCCGGCAAGGGGATGAGCGTGGACAGGCCGCCGGAGGTGACCTTGAGGGTGGCGGGCGCCGTAAGATTCGCGGTGATGTAAATGACGTCGGCGACCGGGCCGTACTTGTTGGCAATGGGAGGCGTACCGGCATCGAAATTCATGGATTGCGTGCGGTAGGCATAGTAGAGGGCGTCGTTGGTGAGGGCGGGCTGGACGCCTGTCTTATACCAACGGATGAAATACGGCAACAAATCCGTGGCCGCGTAGTGGCTGTGGAAGTAGCCGAGAGTGCTGGTGGGAACGCCTGAGGCATCTAGATAATTGGCGTACTGATATTTATTGGGATCGTCAATGGGGCTGACGTAACCGCCTTCGATGAAATCGTTCCAGGTGATAATCTCGACCCAGTCGGGATGGGTTGTGTTGATGGCATCCATCCACATTTTGCGCATGCCGCTGAAGCCGCTGTACTCGTAGTAGCGGTTGGCATTGGCGCCCCAAAACTGAAGACAAACGGGCGCCATATAAAGTTTGCCGCCGCCATGCACGACGGAGGCATAAGCTTCGCTGCTGTGAAGTTGGTCGAGCGCGCCGCCGGAGCCGGGAACACCGGCGATGCCCCAGTAGAAGGAGCCATCGATGGTGGAGCTCCATTGATTAAAGCCCTGTTGGACGCCGGCTTGGGTGGGCACTTCTCCGCCCCAGAAGAATGCCGGCACGAGAAAGATGGGCATGGGAGCATTGCTGGGGGCGTGGCTGACTTCGGCCAGCGCGGTGGGCTCGGGAGTGGTGGAGGGATTGTTCCCGGTGGCGAGGTCCGAGCGGATCTGTTGCCAGGCGGCGGTGCCGAGAGCGTCGCCCGCGAAGGTGGTGAGCACGAACTTCCCGTTGTTCTTGAAGTAGACCTGCGAGTACCTGGGATCGTTGGCGAAACGGCGCATCATGTCCTCGACATCGTTGACTGCATTGCCGCAGCACATGTCGGCGGAGAACATGAGCTTGAATCCGCTGTTCAGGCGGGTGGCGGCTTCAAAAATTTGGGCGGAGTAGCGAATGTAATACGTCTGGTTCAGCCATCCACCTACGTTGAGGGCGAAGCCGTCTATGCCGGCCGCTTGAGCTTGCTGAATCTCTTTCTGGTAAGCGGTTATCTTCAGTTCCTGGGTAGGATCGGTGTCACCTTGATAGTCCTGATTGGTGACCAGGTAATGCGCGAAGACCATCCTCTGAGGCTGAGCGGACACGGTGACCTGAAGGGTGGAACAATTGGCACTTTTAAAGGCGCTGCCTGCGCTGGTGACGCCACTGAGGCTGACGAAATAGGCGCCGGCCGGGAGGGTACCTGGAATCTGGAACTCGACGCGGTCGGATGTGCCGGCAATATTGCGCGCGGCCAAGGCAGCGGTGCTGGTACCCGAGCCGGCGCACGTTGTGGATAATGTGACGGTTGTGCCTGAGGCTGTCAACGCTCCGGCGGGGAACCCGTTACCCGTGACCCAGACATTCGAAAATCCGGATATACCTGCACTGGGCGATGTGGACTGGGCGAGCCCCACAGCCGCGCTGAGGAAAGACGGAAGAAAAATCAGACAAGCCACTGCCGGAATGAGTGGCTGAATGCGCTTGCCGGATACGCTCTTGAACGCAACAGATTTTCTGCCGCGCCACAGCAGGAGAGAGAGAATGCCCGATGCAAGCAGCATCCAGGCGCCGGGCTCGGGCACAGCGCTGGTGGTGGCGGGTGAGGCGGTGATAACCGCAACGTCGCCGTCGAGCAAGGTGGGGCCGCCGAGATTGTCAGTAAACGTCAGGCTGAAGCCTGGCGCTATGTTCATGAGCGAACCGTCATTGAGCGTGAGTGCCGTGGTGGCGAAGGTACCGGTCAGGATGGCCGATGTTACCGGGCCAGTTACGGTGTTGAAATTTTGGGCGCCGTTAAACGAAAGCTTGTCGGACCCGAGCGTGAAATAGGACATGCCGTAAGACTGGGATGGTCCGGTGACAAAGTTGACGGTGAGACTGAGAGAGGTCAGTGAGACGGCGGTTGTGACAGGGAAAGTGGAGTCGGGGGGAGTAGACGAATTGATCGGGCCGGTTTGATTTTGGATGTCGAATTCCGCGAGGGGCGGGTTCGTGATATCGAAGGCGATGTAGCCGATGTTGGCGGTGGCGGGCAAAGCCGCGGTGGAAAAGACGGCAGCGAGACACAGCGAGAGAAGGACGTGCTTAATCATCATGGATAAGACTCTGGTCCAGTCTAATGACGGTAAGAGGCAGCGAGTACGGCTTAGAAGTACCAGAAGTACTAGAGTGTGGGGTGTCGGCATCGTGGACACGGAAGATGAGACCCCGTGGGACCTGGCGGGCAAGTTCTTCAATTCGCTCATCAGCTGGGGCCGGGGCTGGTGTAAAAGATGATGGCGCGACAGACGCGCAAGGCATTTGAGGACGCTAAGCCGGAGCCGAATACAGGGCGCGCGGTGCAAGCGCCTGAGGCCAGAGGCACGACGGTGGGCGGCGGCTGGGGCGAGACGAAGCAGTAAGCCTCAGGGATGCTTACCCGTTGGGGGGCGAAATGATTCGGCGATCCGGAGGTCCATTCATTAGGAGAGTAAAGTGGCAACAGAAACTAAAGACGTTACAAGCATACTGAACGAATTAATTGAGACTTGCAAAGACGGTGATAACGGTTTTAAGTCCGCTGCGGAGAAGGCGAAGGAGCCATCGCTGAAGGCAATGTTCCTGAAGTATTCCGCACAGCGCGCCGGGTACGTGCAGGAGTTGACGGCGGCCGTGAGCGCATTGGGAGACAAGCCGGCGGAGAGCGGGCATGTGGCGGCAACGGTGCACCGCGGGTGGATGGGACTGAAAGAGGCGTTGAGCAGCGGAGGCGATACGGCTCTGATCAACGAAGCCGAAGCGGGCGAGGACGTCGCCATGAAGGCGTACAAGACGGCGGTTGCGGCGTCACTTCCATCGACCGTTATGACGCTTGTGCAAAAGCAGTTTGCGGGCGTGCAGGAAGCGCACGGGGTGATGCGGGACTTGAAGCATAGCCGGCAGTAGTTTTGGCGCGCGGGCACTGGTGGGCTACTCTGCGCTCCATGCAGCGGAGATCGTCGAGCAGCTTCCGCCGGTGCCCTGCGCTTTCGCGCTTTCAAGCAACAGGACAGGCGTAGAGAGTGCAAGGGAGCATTAAATGATCGAATCACTGGAGAAAACACCGCAAGACGTTCACAGCCAATTGGCGGGAGGAACGGCGGTCGCTCTCATAGATGTTCGTGAACCGGAAGAGTTCGCGTTGACGAGCATTGAGGGCTCAGAGCTGGTCCCGATGGGTTCGGTTCCGGGGCAGTTGCAACGGCTGGAGGGCTTGGCGGATGAGCAGAGCCTGATGGTGATCTGTCATCACGGAGTCCGGAGCTTGCAGGTGGTGTTGTGGTTGAGGGCGCGCGGGGTGGAGAACTGCTTCAGCGTAGCGGGCGGAATTGACCGTTGGAGCCGCGAGGTAGACCCGGCGGTGGCGCGATATTAGTTATGCAAACCGCTCCTTTTCAGTGGCGGCTCGGTTTCGGCTTTCGGACGGTGCCCGGGCAAACGGCCGACGCCAGAGAAGCGCTTGCTTACGCGCGCGCCTCGGTTCGCGCGTCGGTTCGCGCCTCGGTTTGCGCAGCGGCGGCGGCGGCAGCGGCGGCTTCGCGGAACTTACGGGCGCGCTCGGTTATGACGCCGAAATTTTTCTCGGCGACAGATTTGTTGTCGACTAGTTCACTACCTACTCCGACAGCGGCAGAGCCAGCGGCTAGAAACTCAGCTACGGTGTCGAGGTTGACTCCGCCCGTAGGGACTAATTCCACCTGCGGCAGCGGCGCTTTCAACGCTTTAATGTACTTGGCGCCGCCCATGGCATTGCATGGAAAAACCTTCACTGCGTCACCGCCAGCTTCCCAGGCAGTGAGGACTTCAGTGGGGGTGAGGCCGCCAGGGAAGATGGGTTTTGCGTAGCGGCGACACATTTCAATGGTTTTGATATTGAGCGCGGGTGTCACTATAAATTGCGCTCCGGCCAGAATGCAGATGCGGGCGGTTTCAGGATCCAGTACGGTGCCTGCGCCGAGCAACAATCGATCGCCGTATCTATCCGCGATCTTCTCGATGGCTTTGACGGCATTGCGGACCGTCATAGTGATTTCGACACAATCGATGCCGCCGGAGCGAAGCGCCTCGACTGCGGCCAGAGCGGATTCCGCGTCCGGTGTTCGCACGATGGGAACCAGGGCGATCTCCTTTAGCCAACTCAGGATGGAGCTATGGGTCAGCTCTCTGCCATTAGTCATCATTCGATTCTAGAACTTGATCTTCTTCTTCAGTTTGAGATTTAAGGTGACAATCTTGTGGCTGTCAAAGACGCTCACAGTTTTGCGCGGACTTGTCGTGCCGTTCGACTCAGCACGAAGCTCATAGTTGATGTCGGAGCTGAGGCCGTAGAAGTGATACTTGCCGTCGTTTTGGGCAATGAACGAACGCACTTGGAGAGTTTTGGTGTCTTTGAGCAAGACGATGGCTCCGGGGACGAGCCCTCCAGTAGCCGTGAGAACTGCGCCCTCAATGGACCGGGTAGTCGCGGTGCCGGGCTGGCCGACTACGGGATCTTGTGCCTGAGGATAGCTGAGTGACGCAAACGCGCTAAGCAGCAGCAGGCGGGAAAGGCATTTGATAGGCAGCCTCATTTACGGCAGGGCTCATCTAGGACCGGCTCAGTGCCAGCTCTCTTCCTCATCTTCCTCTTCTTCATCCTCGTCTTCGTCCTCTTCTTCATCCTTGTCGAAATCGAAATCGTCGTCTTTCTCGGTTTTTTCGTCTTCCGATTCCAGTTCGACGGGATTTACGCTCGCCACCTTCAGGGCAGCGCCGCACTCGTCGCAGGAAAGGACGTCACCTTCATCCAGCTCTTCTTCTTCTGCGTCGATTGCAGCGTCACATTTTGGGCAATTGACCATGATCGTTCCTTATATTCGTGTAAAGGCTCATGACTGGATTTGAGCTTACAATCTCAGTCTTTGGCACGGGTCTTGGCACGGTAGCGAATCGCTGCCGAATGGATCACCTGTGCTGGGGAACTGTTACACTGTGCAATTCTTTGTCGTACCCGGCCATCTCCTCAGGGGAGACGGTGACGAGCGTTTTATCCATATCTTCAGAGGTTTCGATCATGCGCTTGAGATGGGCGGCGGCCATGCGCATGCACAGTGGATCAGACAGTTTGCGGCCCTTCTGGACCGTAAGCTTCAGGAGCGCAGGGTGCGGCAGCGCGATAACCTTCTCTTCAGCAGTTCCACCGTCGGGAGTGACAAAGAATTTCACGTCGACTGTGTCGGCGTGACGAATGGAAATGGCCGTTTGAAGCCAGCGAAACTGCACTTTCCACATGCGCCCGAACGGATCTGGACCTGCCTCGAAAAGACGGCTGTGGTCACTCATGACCCGATGCTAACATGCGTGCGCCGTGCCGGGTAAAGAGCAGGGCGCCGACAAAGGGCAGGGTGACCGCGAGGTTAGAGGGAGGTGGAGCGCTGGCCGAGGAGGGAGAGCAGCTCATGCCGGGTTTCGTGATTCTCCCGGAAAGCGCCCAGCATGGCGCTGGTGATGGCGCCCGAATGCTGCTTTTCAACGCCACGCATCATCATACAGAAATGACGCGCTTCGCAGATGACGGCAACACCGCGGGGTTGCAGTAAGTCTTGGAGGGTTTCGGCGATTTGCTGGGTAAGGCGCTCCTGGATTTGAAGACGGCGCGCCAGGGCATCGACAATGCGCGGGATCTTGCTTAGCCCGATCACCTTTGCGTCAGGAAGATACGCCACATGCATCTTGCCGAAAAACGGCAGCAGATGATGTTCGCACATGCTGAAGAATTCAATGTCGCGAACGATTACCACTTCGTCATATTTGACATCGAAGAGGGCGCCGTTCACGATTTCGTGGATGTCGGCGGTGTAGCCGCTGGTGAGGTAACGGAGAGCTTTTTCCGAGCGCTCAGGAGTGCGAAGTAAACCTTCGCGTTCCGGATCTTCGCCAAGCGCCAGGAGGACTTCTCTCATGTGCGAAGCGACGGAGACGGGAGACCCTTGGGATGATTTCGACTGAAACTCCAGCAACGACCCCTTCTTTTTAGGAGCGCTGTTCTCCTTGGCGGGGTTTGATTTAACCTTATGCATGGGCGTAACCGGGAACCAGGGGCTGAGTGCCGCCGAGCAGCACCTCAAAGCCATTGCGTTCTGTCTCTTGAATATAAACGCGAGAGAGGCGGGCCGGGGTTCGGCTTAGATATTGACGCCAGTGCTGCTGCAGCAGGTCGACGATAACGAGCGCCACGTTTTCTGTCGTCGCAATTAGCTTTTCGAACTGCGGCAGGTCCAGATTGATGTTGCGCCAAGCGAAGGTACGAAGAACACGCTGGTCGACAAGCCGGTCCAGGTCCGCAATGGGCAGGAGCAAGCCTGTAACGGGATTAGCTTCTCCAGCGGCGGTGACTTCAAGGACATAATCGTGGCCATGCCCATAGGGGTTGTTGCATTTGCCGAAGAGCCGGACATTTTCAGCTGGAGTGAGTCGGGAGGATTGCAGCCGATGGGAGGCCGAGAAGCGATAGCGGCGGGTAAGGGAGATCATTGCCGGTCTCCGTTGCCGCGTGGAGGGTTTTCACGGACGACATCCACGTAGAGGTCTGAGGTTTCGAAAAGCCTCACCTTCGCGAGCTGTATTTCGGCGGTTGAGAGGCGCTGTGCGAGGCGACGCCAGATCTCGCGAGCTACATTTTCCGTGGTAGGAACGATGGTGCTAAACGGCTCCACTTCGTAGTTCAAAAAGCGATGGTCCATGGGGCGGAGGATTTCCTCTTCGAGAATGTCTTTAAGATCTTTGAGATCAAGCACCATTCCGGTCACTGGATGAGGATCCCCTTCGACCGTAACCTCCAGAACATAGTTGTGGCCATGGCCGTTTGGGTTGGCGTCTTCGCCATACAGCGCACGGTTTTCTTCGTCACTTTTTTCCGGAAGGCGGCAGACGTGAGATGCCGAGAAGTCTGCTCTGCGCGTGACGAACATTACTAGCGATTGGATGTTTTTGACACGGCGTTAGATACTGGAATTTAAACGACAGCCTTGAAGCTTGCGGCCCGTTCCGGAGCAAAACAAGACTATTGCCGTATGCTCAGCACCAACAACGCACTGCGCGCGCTTCTCTTCACCCTGACTCTGGTCTTCGTTGGGCTCATTAGTTTTACTTTGCGGGATACCTCCGCGAAGGAGGGAGGGCCGGCTCCGGATTTTAGCGTCACCACCGACGATGGCAACAAGGTGACACCAGCGGCGTTTGGGGGTAAGGTACTGGTCCTGAACTTCTGGGCCACCTGGTGCTCGCCCTGCATACAGGAGATTCCTTCGCTGGATGCGTTTCAGAAGCATTTTACCGGTTCGGGTGTGGTTGTGGTGGGTGTTAGTATCGACAAAAACGCCAAGAAATACCGCAATTTTCTGGATCGCATCCATGTGGCATTCAAGACAGCACGCGACCCCGGGTCGAACGTGAGCGCGGAGTACGGCACCTTCAAAATTCCCGAGACGTACGTCATCAAGGACGGACGGATCGTTCGAAAGTTCATAGGCGCCGAGGATTGGACGAGTGAAGACATCACTCAATACGTTCAGGGGCTGCTTTGATGGACACACGAGTTCTGTCCGAAATTGAAGCGCGGATCGGGAAGAGCGGAGTGTTATCCGAGCCGAGCGATTTGAGGTTGTACGAGTATGACGGCGGGGTGGACAAGGCACTGCCGGAGGTAGTGGTGTTCCCGCGAACTACCGAAGACGTTGTGGCGCTGGTGAAGGTTGCTTGCGCGAACAATCTAGCCATCGTAGGCCGGGGCGCCGGAACCGGCCTGAGCGGCGGCTCCATCGCGCGAGCGGGCGGCATGGTGGTTTCGTTCGCGCGAATGAATCGCATTCTGGAGATTGACATTGAGAATGAGCGGGCGGTTGTGGAACCGGGAGTCGTCAATCTCGACATTTCACTTGCTGTTCAGCCATTCGGCTACTTCTACGCGCCCGACCCATCGAGCCAGCGAGCGTGCACCATCGGCGGCAATGTAGCGGAAAACGCCGGCGGTCCGCACACGCTGGCTTACGGTGTCACAACCAATCACGTCGTGAGTTTGGAAGCGGTTCTGGCGGATGGCACGGTGATTGAGGCAGGCGGCAAGGAAGCGGACGTCCCCGGCTATGACTTGGTGGGGCTGCTGACCGGGTCAGAGGGAACCATGGTGCTGGTGACGAAGATTGGGGTCCGCCTGGTTCGTCAACCTGAGGCAGTGAAGACAATGCTCGCTGTCTACAACTCGACCGAGCAAGCCGGCAATACAGTGGGGGCGCTGACTTCGCAGGGCATTACTCCGGTGGCTCTCGAGATGCTGGATGGACCCATGCTGCGTATGGTGGAGGCGGCTACTCACGCGGGGTATCCGCTGGACGCAGCAGCCGTGCTGTTGATCGAGCTAGAGGGTCTGACGGAAGCGGTGGAAGAGCAGGCGGTCGACATCGAGAGGGTTTGCCGCGCTTCGGGCGCGCGCGAGGTGCGGATCGCAAAATCGGCCGCCGAACGGGACCTGCTGTGGAAGGGAAGGAAGAACGCGTTTGGCGCGATTGGGCGCGTGAGCCCAACCTACTATGTGCAAGATGGCGTGGTTCCGCGGACTCAGATTGCAAGGACACTGCGCGCCATTGACCGGATCGGCAGGAAGTACGGCATTCACATCAGCAATGTGTTCCACGCCGGCGATGGCAATATGCATCCGATTCTCCCGTTCGATCCGCGCAGGGAAGGCGACCTGAGGCGGGCACAATTGGCGGGCGAAGAGATACTCGAATTTTGTATCTCGGTAGGTGGTTCGATCACCGGCGAGCACGGCGTAGGCATGGAAAAGATGGATCTGATGACGCAGCTGTTTCCAGACGCAACGCTGGACGTGATGAGACGGCTGAAGACGCTGTTCGATCCGACGAGCGCGCTGAATCCCGGCAAGGTTCTGCCGACGGGGAGAGGCTGCATGGAGATTCGGCAGCCGGCGAAGATGGTGCTTTAGTTTTTGGGGCTTCCAGTTTTTACCTCTTCCACCTTTTAACTCCGGGGCCTGGAACATGTCGTCTTAAAAGACGTGGCACGCGTTCGCGATCTCGTCATTGTCCTGGGCGATCAGTTAGATCACAATTCAGCAGCTTTCGATGGCTTTGATGCCGGCCGGGATGCTGTCTGGATGGCTGAAGTGAGCGGCGAATCGACGCACGTTTTTTCGCACAAAGTAAGGATTGCGTTCTTCCTGACGGCCATGCGGCATTTTGCGGCGGAAGTTCGCGAGAAGAACTACAAGCTGGAATACCGGAAGCTGGACGATGCGGGGAATCGCGGCGAACTCGGCTTGGAACTGCGTGCCGCGATAGAGAAGTTCAAGCCACAGCGGTTGGTGGTGGTGGAAGCTGGCGAGCAGCGCATTGAGGTGATGCTGACAAGCGTCGCGAAAGCGGCGGGCGTGGTGCTTGAGGTGCGGACCGATCGGCATTTTTATTGCTCGCGGCAAGAGTTCACGACCTGGGCAGAAGGCCGCAAGCAACTGCGCATGGAATTTTTCTATCGTGAGATGCGCAAGAAGTCGGGCATCCTGATGGAGCGGGACCAGCCGGTAGCGGGCGAGTGGAATTTCGATACGGACAATCGAAAGAGCTTTGGGAAATCAGGCCCGGGTCTACTGCTCTCGGCGCCGCTGCCGTTTGCGCCCGACGCCATCACCCGCGAAGTCATCGAGTTAGTGAATCGCAGATTTGAGAAGCATCCGGGCTGCTTGAATCATTTCAATTTTCCGGTGACTGCGAGGGACGCTCGCATTGCTTTGAGTGACTTCATCAAACATCGTCTGCCGGAGTTCGGTGAATTTCAGGACGCCATGTGGACTGACGAACCGTACTTATTCCACTCACGAATCTCTGGTTTGATGAATCTGAAGCTGCTGGACCCAAGGACGGTTTTGATGGCGGTTGAGGATGCCTACCATCGCGGCGAGGCGCCGCTTGCATCCGTAGAAGGATTCGTACGCCAGATTCTGGGATGGAGGGAGTATGTACGCGGCGTTTACTGGATGTACATGCCGAAGTATTTGGGGCGGAACGCGCTAAACGCACAGCAAGATTTGCCGGATTTTTATTGGACGGGCGAGACAGATATGAATTGCCTGCGGCAAGCGATTGGGCAAACGCTAACTCACGGCTACGCGCATCACATTCAGCGGCTGATGGTGACGGGCCTATACTCGCTGCTGTTCGGCGTGAGACCAGTGGAGGTTCACAAGTGGTACCTGGCGATCTATTGGGACGCAGTGGAATGGGTGGAACTGCCGAACGTGGTGGGCATGTCGCAATACGCCGATGGGGGAATGATGGCGTCGAAACCGTACGTGGCGAGCGGGAAGTACATCGCGCGGATGAGCAACTACTGCGCTGGGTGCCGGTACAAGCCCGATGAAGCGGTGGGCGAGAACGCCTGCCCGTTCACAACTCTGTATTGGGACTTTCTGATGGAGCACGAAGAGATGTTGGGGCGCAATCAGCGAATGAAGCTGCAGGTGAGAAATCTGGGGCGTCTGAGCGCTGAAAGAAAGCAGGAGATTCGGATGCGGGCGGCGGAGCTTCGTTTAGGGACGCAGGCGGGAAGTTATTGAGAATTGTTTAACGGCGGGCATTTGATAGTAAATGTTTGCCGACCATTCGCGGTTCCTAAACAGGTTCACTGGACGGCACTTATGTGGATATCACATCTTGACAGTCAAACTAAAGGTAGGCTAATCTGAACCATGCGTTTTTTTCGGAATGTCAATGGATGAACCGAATACAGACTTGATCCAGGGAACGCTGGACATGCTGATTCTCAAGGCGCTCAGTCTTGAACCCATGCACGGCTTCGGCATTGCTCGCCGGATGGAGCAGGTATCGCGTGGAGTGTTCAAGGTGAATCCCGGGTCGCTGCTCACCGCATTCCAGCGGTTGGAGCGCGTGGGGTGGCTGAACTCCGAGTGGCAGCAGACGGAGAATTCGCGCCGGGCGAGGTACTATTCGCTTACTCGTTCGGGGCGAAAGCAGCTTGAAGTGGAGACGATGAATTGGAACAGGCGAGCGTCTGCCATAGCCCGTCTGCTGAAGGCGGAGGAATAAAACCGTGTCGCTTTGGCGTCAGTTCACCCGCGGGTTGCACGTGCTGGGAAACCGAAACGCCGCCGACCGGGAAACCGCCGACGAGGTGAATCACTTTCTGGAAGAAGCTACGGCTGCCTTTGTCGCCAGAGGACTCCCTCCGGATGAGGCGAGCCGGGCTGCGCGGCTGGAACTGGGCGGCACGACGGTGGTTCGCGAACAAGTGCGCGGGTATGGGTGGGAGAACTGGGTAGAGATCTTATATGCCGATCTGCGCTATGCCGCTCGCGGGCTAGTTAGGAATGCGGGCTTCACGGCGGTCAGCATACTCACTCTGGGGCTGGGCATCGGCGCATCGACAGCAATTTTTTCTGTTGTGGATGCCGTTCTACTGCGGGCCCTCCCTTATCCGAATCCTGAGCAAATCGTGCGCGTGTGGGAACAGGCTCCCAACGGTCGCCGAATGAATTTCGCAGACTCCAATTTCGATGATTTTCGCACGCAGAACAACACGTTTGCGGCTCTGGCGGGATATCAATACGGCCTTTCATCTGTATCGGGCGGCAGCGAGCCAGTGCGTGTCAATTGGGCCGAAGTTTCCAGCGGCTTCTTCAAAGCGCTCGGCGTTACACCTTTTCGCGGTCGCGTGTTTGCGGCCGAAGAGCAGCGCCCACATGGTGCGCCGGCAGCGATCGTCAGCTATAGCTATTGGCAGCGATACCTCAGCGCTGCTGCGGATCTCTCCAAATTTCATCTGAGGATGGAGGGAGCAGTCTATCCCGTCGTTGGAGTGATGCCGGAAAGGTTCGATTTCCCGTCCGGGGTGGCCGTCTGGATTCCGGGCGAGCCTGCTCCCGAACTTCTCAACCGAAATGGGCATAACTGGCGAGGTGTCGGCCGCCTCCGCGACGGGATTACGGTTGCCCCAGCGCGTGCGAATCTCAGCGCAATTGCCCGCCGCATCAAAGCTCAGTACGGAAGAAAAGTTGATCTCAACGACGCCGCGGTGGTGCCCCTCGCGGATGCGATGGTGGGAGACGTACACACCGCTCTTTTGACCCTTCTAGGAGCGGTCGGCCTCTTGCTGCTGGTTGCATGCGCCAATGTCGCCGGCTTACTCTTGGCGCGCACCTCCGCCCGCCGCAAAGAGCTGGCTGTTCGTGCTGCGCTGGGGGCTGGGCGCGGCCGTCTTATTCAGCAGTTCCTCGCCGAGTCTTTTGCGCTTTCCTTCGCAGGAGGTGTACTGGGCATTTTGATAGCGATTTGGGCGGTCAGGATACTTCCAGCGATTCTTCCAGCGAATTTGCCGCGGCAGCAAGGCGTCACCATCAACACACCAGTTCTGTTGTTCGCTTTGGCGGCAATCGTATTTGTGGCGCTTTCGCTGGGGCTGTTTTCCGCCTGGCGCGCGGCTACCGGAGATCTAAAGGAAGCATTGACTGCGGGCTCCCGAAGTTACAGCGGTACGGGCGCCAGCCAGCGATTTCGCGGCTATTTGGTGATCGGCGAAATCGCCATGACACTTGTGATTTTGATCGGAGCGGGCCTTCTCGGCCGCAGCTTCTTGCGGCTCATTTCCACGAGTCCTGGATTTAATCAGCAAAACCTGATCACCATGGAATTCTCGCCTCCCAATCCGCAGGGGCTGGCATTCGCGATGGACCGGGCAGCCATCATGCGCCAGGTCCATCTTATGGAAGACATAGTGACGCGGCTTCGCGCCATCCCCGGCGCCGAGAAGGTAGGCTTGGCCGGCGCGCTTCCCGTTGCGGCCGGCGACGATCTGGCTGATGGGGATTTCCTGATTCTCCATGGCCGAAAGCCGCCTGCCAATTTCGATGATTGGGGTCGTATGGCTCAGAATCCTTCTCAAACGGGACACGCCCTGTATGCCGTCGCCGGCGAGGCGTACTTCCGCACCATGGGCATTCCGCTGATCCGCGGGCGGATGTTCGGCGAACAGGATGATTGGAGTTCGCCGCATGTTGCAGTGATTAGCCAATCATTGGCTCGCCAGCGCTGGCCCAATCAGGACCCCATCGGGCAAGTGATCGATTACAGCAACATGGACGGCATCATGAAGCCGCTCACCATCGTTGGCATCGCGGGTGATGTTCGAGCGCGCGGCCTGGATTTACCTCCGAGTCCGATCATTTACGTCGATTACCGCCAGCGCGGAATGAGCGCCAATTCGTCGCCCACGATTCTAATGCGCAGTGCCGCACCGGCCGGAGAGATCGTTTCCGCGGCGCGCGTCATTTTCCACGATCTCGCTCCCGATGTTCCCGTCAAATTTTCCACCTTTGGGGATGAGATGGGGGGCTGGCTCGCGGATCGCCGTTTTCTGCTTTTTCTTGTGGGATTATTCGCAGCCGCTGCGCTGGCCCTTGCGGCAGTCGGCATCTACGGAGTTGTGGCCTTTTCGGTTACGCGCCGCACTCAGGAGATTGGCACACGCGTGGCGCTGGGCGCGCAGAGAAGCGACGTGCTGCGTCTGATATTGGGCGAAGGCGCCTGGCTCGCAATGCTAGGGGTGGCGATCGGCATTGCTGCATCCTTCGCCATCACGCGTCTTTTGTCCAGTCTTCTTTTCGGAGTTAGCGCCACGGACCCAATCACATTCGCCGGCGTGGCTGTGCTTCTTTCTCTGGTGGCGCTGCTCGCTTCGTATATCCCGGCACGCCGCGCCATGCGCCTCGATCCCAATACCGCATTGCGCTACGAATAACTTATGGTTCTTTGAACCGCAGTGTGGCGCGGCTGCATCGTGGGCTTGTGCGGTTATTGAGCGGCACGGCGCTTGCGGAATCTTTCGGGAGCGCTCAGGTCCGCTTCGAAGTTGCGCTCAATGGCGCGCCGCAGCGGCCCCAGGCAGACAACGCGCGTGGAGGAGACCGCATAAGCCTCGATCTGCTCTTTGCCGAAGCAGGCGGCTAAGTCTTCGGGCAATCCGGAGATGACGTCGTAGCCGCGCGCGAAGGGCGAGAACGCGGGCAGGAGCACACAACGCGGGCTGGCTAGATATAGAGGGAGTTTCTGCGACGCTCCGGCCGCGTCCTTCACGCCTAAACAAGGATGGAAGTGGCCCAGAACCAGAGTTTGCCCGTCAGGGTGAGCGAAGTTAAAGCGGTCGCCATGCACCGCGATGAGGTTGCCGGCGGACCAGGATTCGAGGGCATCAATTTCTAAATGGCCGAATTCCCTGGAGAAAGCGCGGTCGTGATTGCCGCGTACTGCGATCAGTTCAGCGCGCCCTTTGAGTTCGACCAGCGTGTTTTCTATCCATTCACGTTCGGGGGCACAAGGCCGCGGCGCGTGAACCAGATCGCCGAGGAAGACGATGCGAAGCGGCTTCAGGTCGTCTGCTAAACGAAGCAATTTATCGCGCGTGCGGAAATCAGCCAAGGGGCCGAGCTCGCCGCGACGGCGCTGCGCCCAGCTATAGCCAAGATGAACGTCGGCCACAATGGCGGTCTGTGATTCGGCGATCCAGAGTGCGCCCGACGAATGCGCCCATAGGCCGGGGAGAAGAGGAAGGGTACTACCGATCAAAGATAGATTATCTCGAATGGGTGTTCCGTTATGGTGGGAGGAGTGAAGAGAGTCGCGATTGATATGGATGAAGTGATGGCGGATACCATGGCACGATATCTGGGACTTTATAACGAGGATTTCGGTTTGGAGCTAACGCCGGAGCATTTTCGCGGCCACCATTTTTTCGAGGTGATTGATCCCGCGCATCAATCGCGCGCTATTGAATATTTCGGGCGCGAAGATTTTTTCGCGGAGATTCCTTTGATGGCGGGCAGCGTGGAAGTGGTTCGGGAACTCACGCAGCAGTACGAAGTATTCATCACGACCGCCGCTATGGATGTGCCGTGCTCATTTAACGCGAAATATCATTGGCTGCAGCGGCATTTTCCATTCATCCCGCCAAGCCGCATTGTGTTCTGCGGGGATAAAAGCATCATCGCGGCAGATTACATGATTGACGACAATGTGCGGCACTTGGGAAATTTTCGCGGAGAGGCAATTCTTTATACGGCGCCGCATAATATTCACGAGACACGGTTTCGGCGGGTCAATGACTGGGAAGACGTGCGCGCGATGCTGCTGACCTCTAGTTAACCGCAACGCGGGGTAACCGCAACGCGGGGTAACCGCAACGCGGGGTAACCGCAACGCGGGGTAACCGCAACGCGGGGTAACCGCAACGCGGGGTAACCGCAACGCGGGGTAACCGCAACGCGGCGTTACAATCCGCGGAGTTCGAAGCCGGCGTCCTGCAGGCCGCGAATGATGCGATTGCGAATTTGGGTCACCTCGTCAGTGCCCATCGTATGGTCGAGCGCACCCACTTCGAGATGGTAGGAGACGCTCTTTTGCCCGGAAGGCAAAGGAGGCCCATCATACTGGCGGATGAAATCAACGACGACGAGATTCGGCCCCGCTAAGGCGACTAGCTGATCCTGAATGTGGGCTACAGGGGTTTTGATGGCGGTAACCACCGACAGGTCGAAGGCGCTGGTGGGATATTTTCTGAGGGGAACATACTTGACGTCGCGGGTGGCGGCGAGTTGGCGCGAGAGCTCCAGGTTCACGTCGAAAAGCATGGCGCGGCCTTCAATTCCCTCCGCTTCAAGCAGTGAGGGATGGAGTTCGAAGAGGCGCCCGATAACCGAGCCACGCCACTCAATGTGAGCGGCGCGCGCGGGATGCTCGTAGGCAATCGGTTCGGCTGCCCGAAGCCGCGAGGTGGGGAACAGACACTCGACAACGCGCTTCAACTCAAAGAAGTCCTGTTCGTTCGCATGCGCGTCGTATAAGGCAGCGGCGACATGGGTGATTTCGGCGGGCAGAGAGCTTCCAGAATCCGGATGAATCTCGGCGCCGATTTCGAAGAGGCGAAACTGCGGGAAGTGGCGAACGTTGCTGACAATGTTGTTGAAGATTCCGGGCAAGAGGCTGCGGCGCAAATGAGTCAGCTCCGAAGCAATGGGATTTCTGACGGCGATGTGGTCTTGAATGTTCTGAAAGAACTTATTAGTGTCTGCGTGGTTGACGAAGGAATAGTTGTAGATCTCTGTGAACCCTTGAGCGACGAGTTCAGCGCGAATCTGACGAAGATAGCGCCGCACCGGATTGGGCTGGGGCACGACGGCGGCAAGAAACGGCGGCGCGGGAGTGATCTGGTCGTAGCCAACCATGCGCCCCACCTCTTCGACAAGGTCGTCCTTGAGTGAAATGTCTTTCGTCGCGCGCCAAGTGGGAACGGTTACGGTCAGGACGCCGGGTGCAGTTTCGAGGGGTTCAAAGCCGAGCGAATGCAAGATGCCCGTGACCTGCTGCTGAGCGACCTGCTTGCCGAGTTTACGGACGACAAAGTTCATCGGTAGAGCAATGGGTGCGGTGCGGGGCAGCGGAGCGCGAGTATCGGCGACACCGCCGACTGAGCGGATGCCCGGGCACACCGTATTGAAAAGTTCCAACGCGCGCGCAAGACCTCGCAGGGTATTTTCGGGATCGAGCGATTTTTCGAAACGCATGGACGCGTCCGTTCGCAACTTGTGGCGCGAGGAGGTGAGGCGGACACTTGCTGCCTGAAAGTTGCCGCTTTCGAGAAGCACTCGCTTGGTGGTTTTAGAGATGGCGGTGTCAGCGCCGCCGATGACACCGGCAAGCCCGATGGGCCCGGAGGCATCGGCGATGACGAGATCTGCCGGATGGAGAGTGTAGGTCTCACCGTTGAGTGCAGCGAGCTTTTCCCCGGTTCGCGCATTGCGGACCAAGATGGTGGGGCCCGCGAGTTTGTCGGCGTCGTAGGCGTGCATGGGCTGGGGAAGCTCAGCAAGAATGTAGTTGGTGATGTCGACAATGTTGTTGATGGGGTTCAGGCCGACGTGCTGCAGGCGCGCCTGGAGCCACAACGGGGAAGGTTGGACTTCAACTTCTTCGAACAGCAAAGCACTGTAGCGAGGGCAGAGCGTAGAGTCCGCGACGTCCACATTTACCGGGGCTGCGCCTTCAGGCAGAAGCTGGCCCGGGACGGGATCGCGCAGAGACCGGCCGGTAATGGCGGCAACTTCGCGGGCCATGCCGTAGTGACCCCACAGGTCGGGACGATGAGTGAGGCTCTTATTGTCGATTTCAATGATCCAATCCGGATGGAGACCCGTGAGGCGCTGACCAGGTTCGATGTCTGCGAGTTCGAGGAGCCCCGAATGATCGCGATTGATTCCGAGTTCGGCCGCGCTCGCCAGCATTCCCTCGCTTTCGGCGCCTTCAATCAGCGCGCTGCCGATGGTCTGTTCTTCTAGTGTTGTGCCTGGGGGGACCCATGCCGCCAATAAGCCGGGGCGGACGTTTGGGGCGCCACACACAACCATCACCTGGCGGCTGCCGCCCACGTCGATTTGGACGGCCTGGTTCTTGCCTTTCGGAAGTGGATTCACACTCAGCACTCGCGCGGCGACAACCTTGGCGAAATGCGCCCCGACCGGTTCGATGCCTTCGCATTCGGCCGTTTTCATGGTGATGAGACGTTGTAAATTGGCAGGGTCCTCGGCTAAGCCGGGCACGAGTTCAGAAATCCATTGATAAGAGAACTTCATGATAGGGAAACTTCAACCTAGATTCTTTGCCATGCGAGGAGGAACAGAAGGATCAAAACTGCGTCAGGAAGCGCAGATCGCCGCCTTGGAGCTGGCGAATATCGTCGATTCCATAACGCATCATGGCGAGCCGGGTGAGACCGAGGCCAAAGGCGAAACCGCTCCACTCCTCGGGATCGATATTGCTCATGCGCAGCACGTTCGGATGAATCAATCCGCAGGGCAGAAGCTCTACCCAGCCACTCTGTTTGCAAACGGGACATCCGCGGCCGTCGCAGATCAGGCAATGAATGTCGAGTTCGAAGCCAGGCTCGACGAATGGGAAATAGCCAGGCCGCAAGCGCACGGTGACTTCCCGTTTAAAGATGGAGCTCAGCAGCGTCTTCATGAAGTAGATCAGGTTCGCGACGGAGACTTCGCGGTCCACCATCATGCCTTCCAGCTGATAAAACGTGTGCTCGTGTGAGGCGTCCACCTCTTCATTGCGAAATACGCGGCCCGGAGCAATCATGCGCAAAGGCGGTCCGAACTCTCGCATGCCGCGGACCTGAACGGGCGAAGTATGGGTGCGGAGGAGGTTTCCGTTGGAGAGCCAGAACGTGTCCTGCATGTCGCGGGCGGGATGGGTAGCGGGGATATTCAGCGCGTCGAAGTTGTGCTCTTCGGTTTCGACCTCGGGGCCATATACGATTGCGAAGCCGAGGGACGTGAACAGGTCTTCGATCTCCTGTTGAAGCTGGGTGATGGGATGGAGGCTGCCGGGGCGAATGCCGGGGGCGGGCAGCGTGACATCAACCCATTCTTTGGCGAGACGTTCGGCCAGGACGGCCTGCTCAAAGCGACGCTTTTTCTGTTCGTATTCGCCCTCCAGATCCTGCTTGACGGAGTTGAGAAGTTTCCCGAGCCGGGAGCGCTCTTCAGGCGCAAGCTTTCCGAAATCTTTACTGATTTGGGCGAGCGTGCCCTTGCGCCCCAGCGCCTCTACGCGGCCGTCTTCGAGTCCATCGAGCGAAGTGGCAGCGGCAAAGGCCGCAAGCGTGGCACGGCGAAGTTCCTCAAGTTGCGCTTCGAGCGTCATTGTGGGCCGGGGGCCGATTGTGCATGAACGCTGGGCGTGAGGCGTTCCAATAGGGCGGCCACGTCGCCGTGTCCCTTGGAAAGCGCTAAATCCAAGGGCGTTTGATTATTGGCGGCGCGAATGCCGCTCTCCGCGCCGCTTGCGAGCAGCACCTCAACCATCTGCCGGTTGCCCGCTTGGGCGGCAGAGTGCAGCGCGGTCCAGCCACCCTCCTGACGCGCGTCGGCGTCAGCACCACGCTTAAGTAGCAGGGCGACGAGCTCAGTGTGACCGCCCGCTGAAGCGGCGTGAAGCGGAGTATTCTTCAGACCGTTTGTGGAACGTGCATCCACGTCAACACCGCGATCCAGCAGAGAAGTAGCCAGCTCCGGATGCCCGAAGAAGGCGGCGAGATGGAGAGGCGTCCAGCCGTCGGTGCTGTGCGCCTGCAAGATGGACGGATCGCGATCAATCCGCGCCAGGACATCCGAGGTGCGTCCGGCGACACAGGTGTTGAAGACATCCAACTTGGGATTCAGGCTCAGCAGATATTCGGCAATCTCTTCCTGGTGGTAGTACTTCGCGAGAAGAAACGCGCTCTGCCCTGAGGCATTCGTCGCGTCGAGCAAAGATTGATCTTCGCTGAGCGCGGCACGTACCTGGTTGAGATCTCCGCGCTTTACTTGCTCGTGAAACTGATTCAGGTCCGGCATTTCAGGCGGCGGGTTGGAATACTTGATCGGCCTTGTTGAGTTCCCAATCCAGATGGTTGATGTAGAACAGCAAGATCTCGCGTTTGTACTTGCCTGAAAACTGCTCAAAGGCGCGCTGCTGCCAGCCTTCCGACAGATACTGCTCCGGCTTCAGATCTTTGTCGAAGAAGCCTTCCTCGTTGGGGATTCCCAGGAAGTTGAGAACGTCGACAATCATGTCCAGATGTGGGAGAAGAAAGACCTGCGACAAGTCGGTAGCGAAATCTTCTTCGCCGGCTTCAATTCGTGCCCAGAACTTCGGTTCTGCCTTGCGGAGCGATTCGGAATTGAGTTTCTCGAGCCGCGCCCGCAGCTTGAAGCGTTCGTAGATCTGGTAAGTCTTCAGTTTGCCGATGGAGACTCCGCGGACCAGTTGACGGAACACATCTTCACCCAGCGCCGTAAAGACGCCACACATCTGCATTCTTGAAAAGAGTACCATAGCCGGGCTGGCGCCTGGGTCCGCAATTATCCTTCAAGTTAGTGATTTATAAGGCAATTGGAACGATTGCGATACAATCTGAAAGTTTGGGCTACTCCCGGTAAATTCATGAGTAATTTGATTGTGCTTGGAGCGCAATGGGGCGACGAAGGCAAGGGCAAGATTGTCGACTTGCTATCGGACAGGTTCGATGCGGTGGCGCGCTACCAGGGCGGGCATAACGCTGGGCATACGGTCTTTATCGGCAAGCAGAAGTTTGTGCTGAAGCTGATTCCCAGCGGAATCTTGCGCCCGGGCGTACAGGCCATTATAGGTAACGGCGTGGTGATTGATCCCGCGGCGCTGCTGGAAGAGATCTCGGGATTGGAGGCTGCGGGCATTGACGTGAAGTCGCAGCTGAAGATAAGCAACCGCGCGCATGTCATCTTCCCGTTCCATCGCACGATTGAGAGAATTTCGGAAGGCCGCGAAGATCGTGTGGCTATCGGGACGACGTCTCGCGGCATCGGCCCTTGTTATGAAGACAAGATCGCGAGGCGCGGCATACGCGTCGCGGACCTTGTAGATATTGAGTTCCCTGAACTCTACCGTTTACTGGCGGAAGACAAGCAGCTGATCGCGAACGCATTTCACATCGCGGACCCCGGCGACTTTGAGGAGATACTCAGCCAGTACAAGCGCATGGCCGAGCAAATTCGTCCGATGGCCTGCGACACGGCGCATCTTTTGAACAGCATGATCCGCGACGGCAAGAGCATCTTGTTTGAGGGCGCGCAAGGCACCATGCTGGATATTGATTTCGGCACTTACCCGTTTGTCACGAGTTCGAGCGCTGCTGCCGGGGGCGCTTGCACGGGTACGGGAGTGGCGCCCACCAATATCGACGGCATCATCGGCGTTTCGAAGGCCTACATTACTCGCGTGGGCGCCGGGCCTTTTCCTTCGGAAGACCTGACGGAGGTGGGCGAGAAAATTCGCCTCGCCGGCAACGAGTTTGGCTCCGTGACGGGAAGACCGCGCCGCTGTGGCTGGTTTGATGTTCCCCTGCTGCGCTATGCGGCTGAAGTGAACGGTTTTGACAGTCTCATCCTTACTAAGCTAGATGTTCTGGACGAACTAGACGAGATTCGGGTTTGCGTGGCTTATGAGGTGGACGGCAAGGTGATGGACCAGATGCCCGCCAGCACGCGCAGCATAGAGGCGATTAAGCCGGTGTTTGAGCGGCTTCCCGGGTGGAATCAATCGACGCAGGGAATCACGCGCTTGGAAGACTTACCGGTTCGGGCGAAAGAATACCTGCGGTTCTTAGAGAGCAAGACTGGGGTGGAAGTTGGATCGGTTTCGAATGGGCCGGAACGTAACGAAACGATGATCGTTCCCGGGTCGAAACTGGAACGGCTTCTGAGTTAAGAGTCGCAGCAGGTTTTCGCATTACTTCATTTCTGCTTCGCGGTGGCAGGAAGGTGCAGCTGGCATTGGGGCACGAGAGCTCCGGCCCCGGCGTGGAATGATGATATCGCTGCGTTGGCCAGGGGTGATCTTGCGCCTCTTGTTCCTCCTGGCGCACCTGTGAAGGCAAGCCGCCGGCGCTACACCACGTCCAAGCTGGCGAACGTTCTGTTCACTCAGGAGTTGGCCAGGCGCTTACCGGCGGGTATTACCGTAAACGCCTTTGACCCGGCATGATGCCTGGTACAGGACTGGTGCGTGGGGCGCCCGCTCCCTTGCGCTTCATCTGGAATCACGTCGTGCCACGGATGTTACCGCTGCTGCGCCGCGTGGTATCCCCGAATATCCATGCCCCCGCGGAATCGGGCGCGGCACTGGCCAGGCTGATCTATGACCCGGCTCTAGAGGGTGTTACCGGTAAGTACTTCGAGGGTCTTCGCGACATCCGCTCATCGGCCGACTCCTACGACAGCGCGCGTGCAAGCAAGTTGTGGACCGTGAGCGCGGCTCTCACCGGCTACGGCTCCATGCATAGCGTGAAATAGGCGCCTGCGGCTCCCAAAGCTTTCTTACGGCGCGGCCCAGGTTTGACCGCTTTGGTCTGCTTTGACCAATGCCCAAGCTGATAGGTTCGCGAGAACCCCGCAGACTGGTTCGTGATGATGACCGCCGTGGAACCGCCCGAATCACATTCGCACCTTTCGTCGATGCTTTGCTCGGCGGCGCCTGCTGAATAACCCATGCAGCCTGCCAATGATTCGGAAGTGCCCGCGGCACGAGCGTCCCGCTCGACTACTTGACCGATTCAATGATCTGGATGTCCTGCTTCAGGAGGACATTGATCATTTCATTGAGCGGTATACCCTTTCGGGCCGCCTGTTCCGCCAGATAGCCCTGCACGTCGGCGTCAAGATAGATAGGCAGGCGGAGGGCGGCGTCTGGGCGAAAAAACTTGCCTCGCTCACCCTTTGTGAAATCGTATTCAGGCTTCATCGCTCTTCTTCGTAGGTGCGGATTTCCGCACTTGTCGGCTTTCGTGCCGAAATCAAACGGACGCGCCCCAACTCGCTGGTCAGTTGCTCAAAAGTATGAACCACCAAGACGTATTGGCCTGCCGACTCTTTTCCCAGAGTAATCCATCGGTCCTCAGTCTCGCTGTGTCCCTCGTCGGCGATGGTTAGCGCCAGCGGGTCCCGGAACACTTCGGCGGCCCGCTCGAACTCCACCTCGTGTTTTTTGAAGTTCGCCTTAGCCTTCGACGGATCCCATTCAAATTCGTACAGAAACCCAGCCATATCGTGCTTCATTGTCGCCGAGACGAAGGTCCGGGAACAAGCTTCCACGGCGCAAAAGAGAACTGTCCTGAACGGGGTGCGTGGCCCGCGGACTCCTGACTTACGGCGTTAAGGCATCTTGCGCTGACGGCGAAGGAGGCCCCTGCCATACCGAAAGCGCTTAGTAGAAAACGGTCCCGATCACCAAGGCGAGTGCTGGCGATTCCGGATCTCTAACAATCCAAAGTCACGATCAGTTTCCGGTTTGCCGGTCATCCGGCGGCGACTACTTGCGTGTAGAATGTGGCGTGGCCCCATTACCTGTAGGTGTGGGCGACTTAGATGCGCAGAGAGCCTTCCTGCAAGAGCACGCCTCGTTCCTAAAGCACTATCCGGTATTGAAGAAGGTTGTCGAGAGGGCGCTATGCCGTCCGCTTGCATCGCCGTCTCAGGCAGACATCGACCGTTTGCAAGAGCGGAATCACGATGACGCCGAAGTTGTAGCGTTTGAAAATGCGGCAACGACCGACCGGGTTGTATTCTTCCTCGGCCGCATTGCGGCGGATGACTTCGGCGAAATCATCATCCTAAGCGGCAATGGTCGCGGCATCGGTGCTTATAAAATTCTTCGCGGCATGTATGAGAGGGTCGTTCACGCGGTTTACCTGAACAAGAACGAGGAGGCGACCCGCACATTCGTTCGTCGATCAGATGTCGACAAACTAAAGCTTGCCACCAGACTTCAGGGATTCGGAATCGATGTACTCTCCGATTTCACGGAAGAGGATAAGGCCGAACTAGCGATACGTGCCGCGGAGGCGAAGAATGATAAACCTATGCTCGACCTCTCGGCTATGGCCGAGCGAGCCGGACAAGGCCTCGATAAGATGTACGGTCCTTGCTATCTCGAACCGACGATTCACACACACGCGAACTCATTTGGGATAGAAAGGCGCCTAGTGAAGACGCCCGAAGGATACAGCTACAACGAGGCTGAATATCGGCACCAGTCACGTCGCGCACTTCTATTCGGCCATAATCTTCTGATTCACAATCTAGACCTGCAGAACAAACGGTTCACACTTGGATTCGACCGCGAGCTTCAGGATTGCGTCAAAGCCTTTACTGAAATTTGGGGACAGCGCAGCAGCACGGGCGCTTCAGACTCTAGCGTTTCCTGATATTCGGCGGGTAACGAGCCAACTGACGGGAGCGCGTGCTACGACCGCGATCCAGAAGCAGTGTTCAACGGGGCACTCGCGGCTTTCACTCCTTTCACTTTTATGCGCGCGAGGATCAGATCAACAACGTTAGGGCTGTCTTTACAAGGGCTTCGATCGTGGTGTAAATCGGCGGATGCTGCAGGTAGAAAGCCACGACGATGTCTGCGTCGTTAAAATCCGACTACTTCATGCAAAGCTTAGCTGCCCCATGCTGCCGAAGTTGGCATCTTTGATTAGCATCGACCCTGAGACTATAAGACAACGATTTTGCCAGCCAAATACATACCGTCTTTCCCGAAGCCTGTCCTCGTTGATCTGGTTACAGGCAAATGGCTTCCAGTCGTCGGAGCTGGAATGTCACTCAACGCAGCGTTGCCCAACGGGAAGAAGATGCCTTCGTGGGGTGACCTCAGCAAGGCGCTAACCGATGAACTTACAGACTATTCTCCTTCGAGCGTTCTGGACGGGATTTCCGCTTATGAGCATGAGTTCGACCGGGCAAGGCTCATGGAGCGCCTCTCGGAGTTGCTGCTCGTACGGGATGCGCAGCCGGGGACAGCGCACAAGGAGTTCTGCACGATTCCCTTCGACATAGTGTGTACCACTAATTTCGACTTTCTGCTGGAGCGCCAATACGATGCCACGCCGCGGTACGTATACCCCGTCGTTGATGAGGAGCAGCTCTCGATTGGCGTTGGAAACGCTGGGACGCTGCTGCTGAAGCTGCATGGAGACTTGCGGCATCCACGTAGGCTTGTCGTCACGGAAGCGGACTATGACGGGTTCCTGGCGAACTACCCGCTGCTCGCGACGTACCTGGCCAACCAGCTCATCACGAAGACGGCGGTATTCGTGGGATACAGCCTCGAAGACCCTGATTTCCGGCAGATCTGGCATGTGGTTACGGACCGGCTGGGCCGCACTCGCCGCAAAGCTTACACCTTGCCGTGAACGCGCGGCCAACGGACATTGCCCGTTGGGAGAGACGGGGCGTGAAAGTTATCAACCTGCCGGGCACGCGCGAGAAGTACGGCGAGGTCTTGGCGGCGACGTTCAAAGAGTTGCGCGAATACATGCGGGATAACGTTGTGTCGGTCAGCAAGGTGACTGAAGAAGAGCCGCTGCGCGAATTGCTTTTGCCCCGCGATGCCGCAACCCGGCTCTGCTTCTTTTCTCTCCCGCTCGAATTATTGCCGTTTTATCGGGAGCGCGTTTTCCCGGCCGTGCAGGAGGCGGGCTTCGTCCCGGTCACCGGCGATGACATTGTGACGCCCGGGGATAGCGTCAGTGCCAAGATCGACATGCTGATTGATCGCTCTTCCGTGATGGTTGTGGAAATCAGGTCATCCTGGACCCGTGCCGAGTACCGCATGGCACTCGCGCGTATCAAAGAAGGGCAGCCCGACGAAGGGCAGCCCGACCCTGCGGAACGAAAGCAGTTGCGGCTCATTGTGGTTACAACGGAATCCGAGCGGGTATCGCGAGCAGGGACGGATGGTATCTGGGTGATCCTGCGGCCCAACATCGTATCCGAAGATCCTGAAACGTTTGTACAAGAACTGGCGAACGCGCTGAAGACGCTCGGTGTTGAGGTGGGCGGCAGCCGGCAGGCCGAGCCGGAACGTCTGCTGGAAGCGAAGGAGTACCGTGCTGCGGTGATCTCGGCCATGTCGCTGCTTGAAGCCCGGCTACGAAAGCGCCTGAACAAGAGTCCCTGGCCTCAGGTCCGCAATCCAATATCGATGCAATCGCTCCTCGGAATGGCCCGCGAGCAGCAGCTTCTGACTCACCCGAATGCTGCGAAACTCGATGGGTGGATGCGAGTCCGGAACGAGATAGTTCATTCGTCAAAGGACGTTTCGCGCGCACAGGCGGCTGAAATCATCAATGGCGTCCTCGGCCTGATCGGTCAGCTCGAATGATCATTTCCGAATTGATTGGCCTTGCGCCACGGCTTAAAACGCGGGCCTTCCATTCCTTAATATCCGAAGCCAGACTTCGCACCGGGCTACATCTAGTGATCGCTCGGTTTTGGCTCTTATGTCGTGAACAAGAGAGTGGCATTGTAGGAGACTTTTCCGGATCAGTTCCTGCATTGTCGGCATGTCGGAGAAGTGGCTGTTGGCAATAAATCGCGGTAGTCGCCAAGGATCTCGTAATCCTCAGCGCGTCCAAGTGAAGTTTTTACCAAACAGTACGCTGTTCATTCCGGATGAATCAGGCGGGCTCAAATTCGCAGTGCCGTCATGGGATCAATTCGGGTGGCGCGACGCGCGGGAATGTAGCTGGCCGCGAGCGCCACGCATAGGAACAGCGCAGCGACGGCCAGGAACGTGGCGGGATCGGTGGCATTCACGTGAAATAACAGGCTTCGCATCAGGCGCGTTAAGGCGAAAGCTGCAGCGATTCCGGCCGCCACTCCTGCCAGAGCCAAGAGCAAGGTTTGTCCCACGACCAGCCGCAGAATATCGCGCGGCTGCGCGCCCAGTGCGCGGCGGATGGCCATTTCTTGAGTCCGTTCGGCGACCGAGTAAGCAATGATGCCATAGATTCCCATCAAGACCAGCAGCAGCGCCATCGCGGCGAAAGATCCCAACAGAATCACGAGTAAACGTCGTTGACCTATCTGCTGGTCCACCAAGTCGTCCATGGTTTGGACGGCCGAAATGGATTGCTCCTTATCTAACGCCGCACCTGTTCACGCACTGCGGCGCTGAAGCCGAGCGGGTTGGCCTCCGTCCGTACGGCGAGCATCGCGAATGGTTGTGGGTTCTGGGCGAAAGGGACGTAGACCGTTTGGGGCCAGACGGTGTTTTCCAGCTCTTGATTTATGTGCGCGACGATCCCCACGATTTGAGCGGGATACGGATTCACGCCACCAACCCAAATATACTGGCCGACTGGGTTCTGACCGCGCGGATACCCCGGCCAGAACCGCCGCGCCATCCATTCGTCGATGATGGCGACGCGCTGCGCCTCTTTCTTATCTCGCTCCGTGAAATCCCTCCCTCGCCGCAGCGGAATCTCGAGAGTTTGAAAATAGCCCGGCGTGACCACTGAAAGTATGGCAATCAGACGTTCGTTTAACTTGAGGAACGGTTTAGCCGCATCCTGCACGGGAGTTCCTGGGAAGGCCATCATGGGAAGAGACAGCGCGGCCGCGGCGCTACGGACGCCGGGCGACAACCCCGCCCGTTTGACTAGTTGTTCAAAAAAGAGCGCCTTCTTCCCGTCCGTTTCGTAGTGCGAAGTTGCCAGCGAAATACTCGCGGTCAAGACGTTCGAAGGATTGAATCCAAGAGTGACGCCGCGCAGTCGGCTCACGCTTTCGATCAGCAGCGCCGTGCCAATTAACAACACAATAGAAAGCGAAACTTGTACAACAAGCAACAGCCCGCGCACGTTCAGGCCCGCTAAAATCCCCCTGGACACGCCTCGATTGGCAGCCGCCCCGCTCATTCGCAGCGAGCCAACAAGATCGGGCCGGGACGCGCCAAGCGCCGGGGCCAATCCGAAAAGTACCCCGGTTGCGATGGAGATGGCTGCCGCGAATCCCAGCACCATCCAATCCAAATGAATCTCTTGCGCCCTCGGCAGCTCAAAGGCAGTCATGCTGGGGATTGCGCGCAGACTCCATGCCGCGAGCAGTACGCCGAGTATTCCGCCCGAAAGCGATAAGACGACGCTCTCTACGATGAGTTGCCCGATGAGCCGCATGCGAGTGGCGCCGAGTGCAGCGCGGACGGCAGTTTCCCGTGAACGCGAGGTGGCTCGCGCCAGCAGCAGGCCGGCCACATTCGCGCAAGCGATCAACAGCACAAAAGCAACTGCGCCAAGTAGCATATAAAGCATGGAGCGCACATCGACTACCAGCGTGTCCTTCATGGCCGTTACCTTCTCCGGTCCCTTCGGCTTGGCGTCGAGCATGGTGGGATGCAGGCTTGCGTATTGGTGGTGAATCACCTGCGCCTCCGCATTCGCTTGTTCGAGGGTGACGTCCGTCTTTAGACGACCGAACAGGGTGAGAAACGGACTCAATGCTCTGGATTTCGCCGCCATGAGTGGCCACTCGGCGGGCGCTGCTATCCACACGTCCAGGTCAGGAAAAGGAAATGCAAAGCCGGGGGGAAGAATGCCAATGATCGTGTACGGCGCGCCAGCAAGCGTCGCGGTTTTGCCGAGCACCTCGGAATCTCCCGCAAATCGACGTTGCCATAGCTGGTTGCTGATCATCACAACTGGTAGGCCACCGGGTAAATCTTCTTCGGCTCGAAAAGTGCGGCCAAGGATGGGGTCCACTCCTAGGATTTGGAGATAATTGGCCGATACGCGAACACCCTTCAGGACCTCCGGTTGGGCTCCGCCGGAAAGCGTCGGGTTTTCCTCACTGGTGAACGCTCCGATTCCGCCGAAGGAGTGCGCGCCGGCCTTCATCTCCGCAAATCGCGACGGCGTTGCGCCTCCCGAGATGCGGACCAGCCGATCGGAATCGGGGTACGGAAGCGGCTTCAGCAGCACAGCGTGGATGACCGTAAAGATGGCCGTGTTCCCGCCGATAGCGAGTGCCAGCGTGAGAACAGCTGTAGCGGCAAAGGCCGGTTGCTTGCGCATTATTCGCAGGGCGTAGAGGGTATCGTGCCAAATCAACTCCAGAAGCTTAACCCTGTTCATAGAATCGGCCTTTCCAAGATCAAGGCCAGTTTACGCCTGCCTAGCGGCTAGTATCGTGGGATGCTGCGTTGGCGCTTCGCTCCAATGTGGAGAAGTACCCGGCGAACATCCCACAAACCTATTCGAAACTAACAAAAGACTCTTGCCCAGAAAAAAAATGAAAACAACCGTTCTCTCGCCTCTAGTGCCGATACTGCTGCTGCTCGCCCCGCGTGCATTGGCCCAGCACCAGACCTTCCACATTGACCCGCGGGCAAGTGCGGTTGACTTCAGCTTGGGCGACGTCCTCCACTCGGTTCACGGGACCTTTCATGTTCAGAGTGGGTCGATCGACTTCGAGCGCGGTACCCCGAAGCTATCCGGGTCTGTCGTGGTTGCCACCGCTAGCGGCAACAGCGGCAACGAAAGCCGGGATCATAAGATGAGCACAAATATCCTCAACGCGCCGCAGTTTCCCGTCGCCTCGTTCGCTCCGCAAAGCTATCACGGCATCATGGCGGCGACGGGCGACTCTACCATCCAGGTAACCGGGATGTTCACTCTCCATGGCACGCCGCATGAACTCACCGTCCCCATGCAGATCCACATTGACGGAACGAACTGCACCGCGAAGACGCAATTCACTGTCCCGTATGTCAAGTGGGGCCTTAAGGATCCAAGCACCTTCATCCTTCGCGTCGGCAAGGAGGTCAAGATCAACTTGACGTTGGTGGGGCGCTTATCGTGAGTCTCAGGAGGCCGCCGGCATGAGCTGTGGCATCCTGAACCATTCATGCTGCTACGGCGAGTGCTGCTCTCTCACATTCTTCTTTTTGGCGGGACGGCGATATTCGGTCAGGAGTTCGACGTCGTGATACGCAACGGTTCCGTCTTCGATGGCTCGGGTTCAGCCGCGGTCAACGTAGACCTCGGAATCTCTGGAGACCGCATCGCATTCATCGGCAGAGGCGTCGCGATTCGAGCCAAGCGCGACATCGATGCGCGGGGTCTGATAGTCGCGCCCGGTTTCATCGATCCACATACCCACACCCTAGAGGACCTTAGCGACCCAAAGCGAAGCCGCAATGACGCGTACCTCATGCAGGGTGTCACCACCGTGTTCACCGGCAACGATGGAGCGGGTCCCGTTCAGACCGGCACAACGCTACGGAAATGGGAACAACAGGGTATCGGCACCAATGCCGCCCTGTTCATCGGGCAAGGCGCAGTACGTGCTGAAGCGATGGGCATGTCGAACGCCAAGCCAAGCGACGAACAGATGCAGCTCATGAAGAATCTCGTCGACCGCGGTATGCATGAGGGCGCAATCGGAATGTCGACCGGCCTCTATTATGCGCCGGGCAGCTTCGCCGCCACCGAAGAGGTCATTGCTCTAGCCAAAGTGGCTGCCGCAAGTGGCGGGATATACGACACTCACATGCGAGACGAAAGCTCCTATTCGATCGGCCTGCTGGGATCTGTTGCGGAGACCATCCGGATCGGCAAGGAAGCCGGCATTCCCGTGCATATCTCGCATATTAAGGCCCTTGGCAAAGATGTCTGGGGCGAGAGTTCGAGTGTGATCAAAGTGATTCGGGCGGCTCGCGCCGAAGGAGTCAATATCACTGCCAGCCAGTATCCGTACATCGCATCCGGCAGCAGCGTCACCGCATCGCTTGTCCCAACGTGGGCAGAAGCGGGAGGCCGGAGCGCACTGTTGAATCGTATCAACGACCCCGCGGTGAGGCCGCGCCTGCTGGCAGAAATGGCTAAGAATCTAGAGCGCCGCGGCGGCGCGGAGTCACTCCTCATCACGGCGACGCCCGATAAGCAGATCTTAGGCAAAACACTTGGCCAGATCGCGAAACAGCGCAACCAGACGCCGATTGAAGCGGCCGTCGAAATCGTCAAGGCCGGCGGCGCAGGAGTTGCCTCGTTCAATATGCGCGACGACGACGTGGAGAATTTCATGAAGGAAGACTGGGTCATGACCTGCTCGGATGGTTCCGCCGGCCATCCGCGCAAGTACGGTACGTTCCCTCGTAAGTTACGCAAGTATGTCTTCGATGAACACGTCATCACGCTTGCCTTTGCACTGCGTTCCAGCACCTCGCTTACAGCGGCAACCTTCGGCCTGAAAGAACGCGGGCTTCTCAAGACCGGCTATTTCGCGGATGTGGTGGTATTCGATCCCAAGACCATCCGGGATCTTGCCACATTTGAAAGTCCGGAAATCTTATCGAGAGGAGTTCGTTATGTATTGGTGAACGGCAAACTTGCTGTCGACGATGGCCGGCTGGCCAATTTGCTCGCGGGACGAACCTTGAAGCATCAGTAACCGGCTGCGTGGCCGCCGCGACGGCCATCCGACCAGCCCAGCCGCCAACCGGATCCGTCCTCGATCATAACGGCGTGGACATCTCCCTGAGATCGTAGTTTCGGATTGATTGTGTGGCCAAATAAGCGAAGTTTCTCGGCGACATCGAATACAAGCGCTCCTGGCTCGGCGTCCACCCGGTCAGGCAGATACTGCTGGTGAATGCGCGGGTACTCGATGGCATCGCGCAAGAACATTTTCGAATCGATGATGTTCACGATGACTTGAAAGACTGTGTTCGGAATGGTTGCCGAACCGGGTGAGCCGAGCGCAAACCAGGGAGAGCCGTCGGGATGCAGGACGATGGTGGGCGTCATCGAAGAGATGGGCCGCTTTCCCGGTTTGATTTCGCCGCGCTCGCCGGGCTTATTGCTAAACGCACTCATAATATCGTTCAGAAGCACCCCGGTCTTTGTAACCACTACCTGAGATCCGTAAAAGCTATTTAGCGTATATGTGTTGCTGACGACGTTGCCCGCTTCATCGATAATCGAAAAGTGTGTTGTGTCGTCCGATTCGTGAGGTGACGCGTCGATCGGCATGCTGATAGAAGGCGTCGCGCGATCGGGCTCGATGGATCGAGCGAGTTCGCGCGCATGTTCCTCACTTGTGAGAAAGCCGATGGGAACCGGGAAAAAGGCGGGATCGGCCGCGAACTCGGCACGATCGCGAAACGCACGCCGCATCGATTCAATCATGTGGTGGCGCTGTTCGACAGAGCCTTCCATACCCAGCTGAGCGGGGAACGTCTGGAAGATATTCAGCATTTCGATCAGCGTGGCGCCACCGCTCGAAGACGGCGGCATGGAGAGAATCCAGTTGCCGCGGAATTTCCCCTTGACGGGCTCGCGCTCAATGGCCCGATAAGACTGCAGGTCTTCGTATTGGATTGTGCCCCCGTGGGCAGTCATGTCGCGCGCAATCAGATGCGCCGTTTCGCCCTCGTAGAATTCACGCCATCCGTGCTGTTGTATTCGGGCAATCGTAGCCGCCAGATCAGGCTGTTTGATCAGCTCACCTTGTTTAACCGGTCTATCGGACCCGTGCAGAAAAATCTTCGCCGTCTCTGGGAAGCGCTTCATCACCGGCGCCTGTAGCGCGAGAATGATCTCCATGCGCTGAGACGCCGGGTACCCATGCTGCGCTAAATAACGAGCGGGCTTGAGCACATCTTTCCAGGGCAGCTTCCCAAAGCGCGAATGTGCCAGACCCATACCGGCGACGGTGCCGGGAACAGCGGAAGCCTTGTAGCCAACAGTGGAATCGAGGCCGCCCGTAAACATGCCGGTATGAGCCGCTGCGGGAGCTGTCTCTTTGTAATCGATGGCGCGCGCGGCGCCATCCGCCATTCGGATCAGCATATAGCCGCCTCCGCCGAGATTGCCGGCTTCAGGGTGAACTACAGCCAGAGCAAAAGCTACCGCAACTGCCGCATCCACAGCGTTTCCGCCCTTGCGCAAAACGGAGAGCCCTGCTTGCGATGCGAGTTCGTTAGCGCTCGCAATCATCGCTTTCGCAGCGCGCTCCGGCTGTTCAACCATCGGGCGCGGCGCCTTGAGTTCAAGCCCGCTTTGCGAGACCTCTTGCGCGCCGGCGGGAGCGATGAGCCCAAAGATCGGGGCCAGGAAGATCAGGGCCAGAATGACCAAACGTCCCGTGTTGTTACTCATGCTAAGTTATCAAGCCGCCAGTTAGCGATGCTTGCGCTACTTAGAAATAGAACTTCACGCCAAGCTGGAACTTGCGCGGCTGATAGTTGCTGTCCGTCAGGTCGCGAATACGGCCGAACGTTGCGCTCGTGTACGTTAGCGTGGGGAAGCCAAAGTTTGGATGGTTAGTCAGGTTTGTAGCATCGGCGCGAATTTGCAAACGATAGCGCTCGGTGAAATAGATGTTCTTTGCAAACGCTGCGTCCATGTCGAAGAATCCGGGCCCACGGAAGTAATTCCGGCCGGTATTGGAGAAGTCTCCAGGCGCCGGAATGCTGAAGTTACTCCGCTGCGAGCTACTGAAGTAATAGTTGTAGCCGCTGTTCGCAGGATCGGCAAACAGCCCTCCCATATCGTGCGAGCAGCCGGTACAATTGGCGGGCGTCTGGCGAACGTTTGAAACAGTGTTGCTGCCCGAATAGACGGTCATGGGACGTCCCGACTCTAGAGTGAAGAATCCGCTGAGTTCCCAACCCGCTACCAGCCGCTGGATGACGCTGTTCGAGTTGCCTAAGTAGCGTTTGCCTTTGCCAAATGGAACTTCATAGACCCAGTACGACTGAAACACATGCGTGCGATCAAAATCCGAGAGTGCATAGTTCTGGCGGCGATTGTAGATATCGAGCGGAGTCGAAGAGGCAGACTGATTATTCGCTGTGGACACGATTGTGAACGCTGGATCGTACGAACGTGTATCTAGCGACTTCGAAAAAGTGTAAGCGAACTGACCCGTTAGTCCGTTTGAATAACGGCGCTGAATTTGGACTTGCAGACCGTTGTAAGTGGAGAAGTCATTCGAATCGATGACATTCACGCCGCCGCTAAATTGTGGATAAGGAATAAAGAAGAATGGATTCTGGCCGGAGAGCGTTACTACTGACGCCGGCCCGTTCGGCCCGTTCTGAATCCGCGTTGCTAAGGCATTGGCCAGGCCTGCAACAGAATTCAAACTCAAGCTACTGGAATAGAGACGCCGGACCATCTGAGAGCCGGTTTCGTTCGCGCGCCGACGGTTATCCGCAGTAGTGAGCGAATCAATCAGCTGGCTATCGCCGCCGGCCTGCACAGTGTTGAAAGCGTTTATAAAGCCGTTCGACGAGATGTTGTCCTGGTTCATGTTGTAGGCCCCGAAAAGGTGATAGGCACGGCGGCCAATGTAGTCCAGCTCCACGATCGTGTTGCTGGCCACTTGACGTTGCAGGCTGAGGCCCCATTCGTGAGTGGTGGGTATTTTGAAGTTCGGGTCAACGACTGTGATGGCGCTCGGCGAATAAGATACGGGAGTCAATAGTTGCGTGGGAGTGAGCGTCGGAGGGGCCAATGGCGATAGACCGGTGAGGCGCCCGCCGGCTTGGCCGTAGGCAGTGTTATCGACTCCGTAAGTTGTGCCCGGCAGATTGGCGAATACCGCGGAGGAAAGCGAAAAGGTGTCCAGGCGATCGTAAGCAATGCGGTAATTAGCGCGGATGGAGGTTTTGCCCGTTCCAAACGGGTCCCAAGCAAAGCCGACAGAAGGCCCGAAGTTCCCGTAGGAGCTGGAATATAACGAGCCAGGAACCCAACTCAAAGAGTCACTGGGATTGGCTCCGATGGCGACGGCTTGGTTCGGGTGAGTAAGGGTATTCGATGGCGCACGGGGAGTAAGCTTGATCTCCCAGCGCAGACCGAGATCGACCGTTAGCCGTGGCGTCACCTTCCAGGTGTCCTGCGCATAGAAATCGTACTCCGGCCAGCGGGCGTCAAACTTCAGCAGCCCCGGAACGAACTGATTGCCTTGCGCGACAAAACCGCGCGTGACATCGCCCACGCGGCCCAGCAGAAAGTTGACATCACTCTGGAAATTGGGGAGATCGTTAGCCGTGTTTAGACCCCGCGGAAGATTGAAGGCCACTGGATCCACCGTATTCACTGCCGTGCTGAAATTCACATCGGTGGTGGAATCGTATCCGCCGACTGAACCGCGGAGATCCTGCTCCCGCTGGAAGCGGAGATTCGTGCCGAACTTCAACGTGTGGGCGCCGCGCACCCAGCTCAAGTTATCCACCGCCTGCCAAGTGGTAATGGTGCGGCTATTAGCGAAGTCATAAATGGCAGTGGTGGCTACCGGCGTAGATAGAAGTGTCAGCTTATTCAGATCGGCCGGTTGAGCGAAGGTGAAAGTGTAATGATTCTGGCCCACTACTAGTTCATTGGTTATGGCGGGAGCCGGATTCCATCGCCAGTTCGCCGCGAAACCACGTGGCTCGCGAATGGTGTTGACTATGCAGCCCGTACCGGGAAACACTTCCAGGCCGCCATTGGCGCTGTCGCAAGTCGTATCTTGGCTGCCCCAGCTTCCCCGGAAGAAAAAGGTATTCTTCGAATTCAGGACGAAATCGACCTTGAAAGTCTCGTCGTGCTGGCGCTCATGTTGTGGAGCGGAGAAACTGTATCCCGCCGTGTTCAGGCCATCGACAGGATTGATGCCATCACCGTTACTAAAATTGTTCGGCAGAGGCGCCTGGCTAATCAGAGCCGCGGTCGTTTTATCCAGTCCTATGTGCTGGGGATCGTTAGCCACTGCGTTGTAGGTTCCAATATTCACGCCGGGAAGCGGATTACCCTGCGAATCCACGGAAGCGCCCGCGACACCCGCCGGAAGATTGCGACCGCCATTCACAAAGCGAAGAATGCCCTGCCGGGCACTGGCGGTAAATACCGTCTTAGTCACCTGCACGCTGTTCAAGGCGGCTAGCGCCTGAACATTCACGAAAAAGAACAATTTGTTCTTAATGATGGGGCCGCCTAAGGTGCCACCATAAATATTCTGAACAAACTGGGCTTTGCCAAGGTGGTTGATGTTGTAACTGTAATCAGTCGCGTTGAAGCGCGGCGTGCGATAGAACCAGAAACCGTCGCCGTGAAATTGATTGCTACCGGATGCCGTGATCATGGCGACTTGTCCGCCGCTGTTGCGGCCGTAGTCGGCGGTCGGATTGCTGGTAATAACGCGAAATTCAGACAACGAATCGGGATTGACACGCACAGGAGAAAGGTTCGAACCGCCGGCACTGGTTTCGTTCGAGTCGATGCCATCCACCGTGTAGTTCCAGGCGCGGTCGCGCGCGCCATTCACGTGAATGCCGCCCCCGGTATTCGCGCCGTTGACCACGCCCGGCAGTATCAGGACTAGATCGAGCGGGTTGCGCCCGCGTGTTCCCACGATAGGGAGTTCTCGCAGGCTGCGGCCCGTGATCAGGCTGCCAATGTTGCCTGAAGTGTCTGTTTGGACCTGCTCCGCGCTGTCGGACACTTGGACGGACTCGGTTAACACACCGACTTCGAGCCTTGCGTTTACCGTCATCGGCTCCCCGATTGTCAGCGGATTGTTATGGGATTCAAACTTCTTGAATCCCGGGGCACTCACTTCCACCGTGTATCTTCCCACTTGAACCGAATCGAAAACGTACGTGCCGGCAGCGGCCGTTACCGTCTTGAAAGTGGTCTGAGTACCTTCGTTCGTGAGGTTTACGGAAGCTTCCAGAATTGGCGCGCCGCTGCTGTCGGTGACCGATCCGACAACGCGAGAAGTAGTCCCCTGAGCGAACAGAGACATCACCGAAAGCACAACCGCGGGAAGAACTCGCTTCATAAGTGTGCAAATTTTAGCACAAGAATTGGAACACTGGCACGCTAACTCTTTCCATCTGGAGATGAGTCTTCCCGCACGATTTGAAACACAGCGCGTGGCCTGAAAAAAAAAAGGCCATGCTGAACAGAATTCTAAAGGCGCGGCAAGCCAGTAGCTCCGGACTCCTCCGCGATGCGGACCTAACCGCGTGCCGTCGTGCTCGTAAGACATCCATACCGGACATTGGTCCGACCCGTTACTTCAGTCGGCTATTTTCGTAAGCACCACATTTCGTGCACAGAAAGATGATGCGGAAGTCCATCATTGTCGCAGTACTCCTCTTTGCATTTCGTGTTAACCTCGTAGTCTCACGGTCACCATGATGAGGATAAACAGAAGGCTTCTGGTTGCAACACTCGTGTGCGGGTCAACGGTGTTGGCGCAAGACTCGGCGCCGGCTTCAAGCACTTTGAAGGTGGGTGACAAAGCGCCTGATTTTACGCTTCCTTCTACAGACGGCGGAACGGTCCATCTCGCCAGCCTAATTGGCAACAGCCCAGTCGTCCTCGCGTTCTTCCCGGCCGCGTTCACGGGCGGCTGAACCGCCGAGATGAAAGCGTACCAGTCTGGTATGCAACATTTTCAGGCGACAGGAGCCAAAGTGTTCGGCATCAGCACGGACAACACTCCGTCGCAGAAAGCCTTTGCGCAGCAACTAGGGTTGACGTTCCCGCTCTTGAGTGACTTTGTCGACCGCAAAGTATCTCAGGAATACGGGATCTACATTTCGAAATACGGAATCGCGAATCGCGTTACCTTCGTCGTAGATACCAGTGGCAAAATCGATACCATCGAATCCGGAGGTGATGCAATCAAGATGCTAAAGACTCCCGACGCCTGCAGCCGGTTAGCTCACCGCAAAGCCAACGGAAGCTGAGGCCGCCTCCCCGGTAAGCAGCCGATTGACTGCGGAACGGATTTTCATCTTAACGGCCTTCTTCTACCTGCTTCGGTAGAAATGTGAAGTCTCATGTAACGTTTCCTTCGAAGCCCCAGGTGCAAACTGCATGTCCAGTTGGTCGGCCACACTTCCATCATTCTTCATGGATGGAGAGTTACTCGGCAGGAGTGTGCATTCAGAGCCGCTACTTCACAGTGCCATCACAAAGCAAATCTTCATTCAGCCGTTCCCCGCGATGTAGCCTTGCAATTGCCCGATCGTTTCCTCGTGCGATGTGATTATCCAGTTAACTAGATCTCCGATGGACACGATTCCTAACGGTGCACCGCTGCTGCCCACAATCGGTAAATGGCGTACGCGGTTCTCAGTCATAATCCGCATCGCCTCATCAATGGAGCAATCGGGAGAGGTCGTGATCGGCGGAGAAACCATAATGTCTTCTACCCTCGTCTCTTTCGAAGAACGGCCTTTGAGAATGACCTTTCGCGCATAGTCACGTTCCGAAAGCAACCCAATCAACTTGTTGCCATCGGTCACGAGAAGAGAGCCGATACCCTTCTCCGCCATGACTGCGAGCGCGTCGTAAACTGTCGCGTTCGGGGCAATCGACCAGATTATTTCACCTTTCCTCTTCAAAACTGCGGAAACCGGATCAAGTACTTGCATGTCGTCACCTGCTTTGAACACCGGACTTGTCGAAGTGGCTTGCCAAGCCTGGTGGCATTATATGTCAGGTCAAGCACCCTCGCTGGAACCATTTGCGTGAGATCCTCTTGGCAATTATTTGCCTAAAAGGACCTGCGGATCTCCGGTAAACTATAGAGTGCTGATGATGGGCTTCTCTATGCGCCAGTCTTGCCCACGCATCAAGTTGACGGCATAGCGTTCTTCATCAAACCCTTGTAGCGAGCTACCGTTTCGGCGCCTGACGCGAAAGGCAATCCGCAAGGCCGAAGCGATCTGACGAGGCCATTCTCAAGGCTGAACGTATAAGATCGCAACAGGTGTCCTATGCCCACCCGCCGTTCTTTCTTGCAATCTGCCGGCTTAGCCACTGCAGCCTTGTGTTCCCAGTCCGCGCTTGCCGCCGCCGAAGAAGCTCCCGCTCCCCTCGAAGAATTCGGTTACGGGGACGTCGACCTCGCGCCCGGCGCCGCCCAACAGCAATTTGAGCAAACGCAATCCGTCCTGATGTCTCTCAACGAAGACAGCCTGCTGAAGCCCTGGAGATTGCGTGCCGGCCTGCCTGCGCCGGGTCCAGACCTCGGTGGTTGGTATGACGAACTGCCCTTGCGCAAGACCGACAGCGGCGGTCATGGCTTCGCGCCCGCGCACTCCTTCGGGCAATGGATTTCAGCCCTCTCACGCGGTTATGCCGTCAACCGCGATGCCGCCACTCGGGCCCGCGTGGAGCGGCTGCTGGCTCTCTATGAACCGACCATCTCCAGCCGCTTTTACACAAACTTCCGCTTCCCCGCCTACAACTACGACAAGATGGTGATCGGACTTATTGACGCCCATCAATTCGCCGGCCTCCCGCAGTCGTATGCGCTTCTTGATCGGACCACCGACGCCGCTGAGCCGCGCCTGCCCGCGCGCGCTCTTGATCGCGACCAGCCGCAGCGAACCTGGCGCGCCTCCGTAGGCGATAACACCGGCGATGACTATACGTGGGATGAATCGTACACTCTCCCGGAGAACCTTTATCTCGCTTGGCAGCGTGGCGCCGGCGAGCGTTACCGTCCACTCGCGGCGCGCTTCCTCCTGGACGACACTTACTTCGATCCGCTTTCTGAAAACAAGAACGTACTCGCCAATCATCATGCCTACAGCTTCTGCAATGCTCTAAGTTCGGCGATGCTGGCCTATCTTGCTACGGGCAGCCGGAAGCACCTTCGCGCCGCCGGCAACGCATTCGGCATGATCCAGGCAACTCAGAGTTTCGCCACCGGCGGCTGGGGACCCAACGAAAGTTTCAGTGCACCTGGCAGCGGCGCCCTCTACTTAAGCCTCTCCGGTACCCACCGCGGGTTCGAAACCCCTTGCGGCAGTTATGCGCATTTCAAACTGACTCGCTACCTGCTGCGCGTCACGCGCGATGGTGCTTACGGCGACAGCATGGAACGCGTGCTCTACAACACAGCGCTTGGCGCTAAACCACTCCAGGCAGACGGCCATGCTTTCTACTATTCCGATTACCATTCCTCCGGCAAGAAGTCCTATTTCCCCGATGCATGGCCTTGCTGCTCCGGGACTTTGCCGCAGGTCGCCGCCGACTATCGCATCCTCACTTACTTTCGGGATACCAATGGCGTCTATGTGAATCTCTATCTTCCGTCGACTCTCAAATGGACCGGCGCAGACGGCGCACAGCTCACACTGACCCAGACGGGCGACTATCCGAATGAAGGCAAAATCACGATGCACCTGCGTACATCACGTAACTCTCGCTTTGCCCTTCGCCTTCGCATTCCTGCCTGGTCGTCGAGTGGCGCACCCGGTTCGGGCCCAACCATTCGCGTGAACGGCGAGCCTGTCCCGGCTTCAATCAAGACAGGTTTTGCTGCCCTTTACCGCCAATGGAAAGATGGCGACCGTGTTGAGCTCGAAATCCCATTAACCATGCGGCTAGAGGCCATCGACGCACAACACCCCAACACGCTTGCGCTGGTTCGCGGCCCCTTAGTCCTCTTCGCCATCACAGAAAACGCCCCGCCCGTCACGCGACGGCAATTGCTCTCGTCGGCCCGTCTTCAGCGTGGGCCCGGTTGGCAGGCTCACACAGCTTCGGGCCCGTTGCTGTTACTTCCTTTCTCCGCTGTCAACGACGAGAGCTACACTACTTATCTGACTGTTACTTGACTGTCGGCTACGCCAAACCCGTCAGCAAGCGCTTCTTCTTCCACGCTCACGAACTCACCCCGACAGGCCACTAGGAGGCTGCCCTCGGCGTCGAGCTGCCGCGCACATAGCGCACGATCCCCCGCGAATCCCGCCATCGCCGTTGCGCGATCAGCTCGATCTTCACGTTGTCGCTGCGCACCGGAAGGAGTGCGCGGCCTGCCGTCTTCTGTTCCGTAGACAGCGGCGTGGCTTCGCCGTCATCCACGCGAATCGAGGCAAAAATGGCATCCCTTGTCTGCTCGGGCGGCCACGAAACTATCAGACTGGACACTGCCGCACCAAGCTTGCCGCTCACTGCCGTCGGCGCAGGCTCTCGCCGCACGGTCATCTCGATCGTGGCAGAGGGTAGCTGCAGGTAAGCAAAGTATCCGACGGCGCAGCCAAGGCCACCAGCCAACAGCAGAAGCAAAATCAGCCGCAGGGGTGAGGGCCTGCCTCCCCGGCTCATTTTCTGTGTGATTCTTGGCTTGCCGCTTCGGCTACCGTCTGCTCCGGGCGCTTGCAGGTTTTCCGAGCGCCGGCGCTTGATCTCGGCGATGGACGGTAAGGCGTCGCTGGGCGCGGCGGACGGGACCACAGCAGAGGCCTGCTCTTGCAAAGGTCCGGCCGGCGGCTGGTCTATCCTTGGTTCCGGAATCCGGGGCTCCTGAATTCGGGGCTCCTGAATCCATACCACCGGCTCCTGCTGCGGTGGCTGTGCCGGAACGTCACGCCAGAAGGATGGTGCAGCAGCATCAGGAGGAGCAACGTAGGGGGTCGGCGCTACGGGAGCAGGAGCAGGCGTTGGGGGCGGGACCGGTGGGGGCGGGACCGGTGGGGGCGGGACCGGTGGGGGTGCTACCGCGGGGACGAACGGTGCGGTTTGTGCAGCCGGTGCAGTTGGGGCGACGCTCTGCACCGGCGCGGGAATGGAAGCTGCCGGCCCTTGCGTCGAATGACCGGCGCGGCCCGGCAGCGGCAGTATGATGGCGTTCGCTGCACCCTCGGGATCCACGCGGCCATTCCCATCGCGCCAGAAAAATGCGAAACGCGTGGCCTGGAATCGCTCCGGCTTAATCAGCAGCAGGACCCGCCCCGGCCCTGGAAACAGCTGCCCGAACAGCACGGTCTCACGGTCGTTCATCTGCAGAGGACTGCGCGTATGGGCCACGAACCAGCCGAGAACCTCCAAGCCCTGGAGTTCGGGATCGCTAGCCGCGGCGGCTATCTGGTCACGAACGGCGGCAACGTCGCGCTCGGACAGGTTGAACGATGGACCCGAGGCGTGCTCGGATTCGATCGCTCGAAACGCTTCGATCTGGATTGAGATCTGGCCCGAATTGTCATCAGCGCGGCCAAAGAGAAGACCGCCGGTTTCGATTCCCCCGTGCGGAATGCGCCGGAACCCTTCGCTTACCTCAAAGTCGATCTCATGAAATACTCCAAGCGAGTAAGTGACGCTACACCGGTTCCCGGGATCGGTCCAATATGCGTACTGAGTATCGGAGTCTGCCGGATTCATGCACCAGGGAGAGTCAAAGATGGGGTCAAGTGAAGTAGCGAGATATTGCCACTCTCGTCAGGTTCGCCCGTGTCGACTTGCACTGCATAGAAGTAAGTCACAGCACTCATCGCCATAGTAAGTAAGATGATCGTCACCAACCAGCGGGCTGAGCGCAAGCTCCACACTGCGTCTTCTGAGACCAGCGCTGCCGTGTACGCTACAACGGCCAACGACAACCCAAGCCCCAGGCCTAACTTCCAGCCCCAGTACATCAAATCGAGAGCAGCCTGCCCTCCAATTTCAGACCAGGCGCTGAAGACGGCCACCAGTGCAACCAGGAACTCGAATACATAGGCGAGCCGCAGCAGTTTTGGAGTCATCCCCAGCGAACTCTCATTCTACGATGGAGAGAGAAACATGCGACTTAGATCTTATTTAGCAAATCATGAAAGCTAGCATCGAAGGAATTGAACTACACCTGGCGCACCCGGACGAAATCAACGTCTCCTGGGTCGGGCAGGAAGAAGCCATGCGGCAGCTGATGGCGGCATGGATGGTCATTGACGAACGCGACCTGCCCATGAATCCACGGCTGCTGGGCAAGCCCGGCGTGGGCAAGACCACCATGGCCTACGCCGCCGGCAAGCGCGTAGGCCGGGACGTATACATTCTTCAAGCGACCGTCGACACCAGGCCCGAAGATCTTCTCATTACCCCGGTGATTGAGGGCGCCTCCCACCTGAAGTACGTTGCCTCCCCGCTGGTCACCGCCATGATTCGCGGCGGCGTTGCCATTCTCGACGAAGGCAATCGCATGAGTGAGAAGAGTTGGGCGAGTCTGGCGCCTCTGCTCGATAGCCGCCGCTATGTTGAATCCATCGTTGCCGGTATCAAGATCAAGGCGCATCGCGACTTCCGGCTGGTGGCTACCATGAATGAGGATTCCTCCACGTTCGATTTGCCGGAGTACATCCATTCCCGCCTGCAGCCTCAAATCCTCATCGATTTCCCCGAGCGTGAAGAGGAGTTGGCCATCTTACGGGAGAACCTGCCGTTTTCACCTGACGATGTACTTGAATATGTCACGGATTTTCTTCAGCAGGCGCATGCCTCCGATGAGAGCTATACAGCGCGCGACGGCATAAACATCGCCCGCTACACGCTGAAGCTGGCGAAAGAAACGGGGCAGCCGCATCGTCTGTTGTTACAGGCCGCGGTGCGCGCTGTACTGGGCGAAGAAGCACTTCGTTATAGCGTGCGGCGCTAAAGGGAGGACGCGCCTTGCAAGAATCTTGTACCGCGGGAACAATCACTCGGGGCAACATAACCTACCTGCCGGTGATCCCAGGGCGCATTGAGTTTGCCCTCCGCGTCCGGCGTTACATTCTCGATCAGCGGCCCACCGTAGTTGCCATCGAGTTGCCATCGGCGCTGGAGCGCGAGTATCGCAAGGCCGTGGCCCGCCTGCCGCGGATGTCCGTCATCTTGATCCCGGAAGATGACGCTCTCGATGACGACGGGCAAGCCATATACGTCCCGGTTGAACCCGGCGACCCGTTTGCGGAAGCATTGCGTACGGCCGATGAGATCGGAGCGCAGACCATTTTTCTTGAGCCTCCCACACGCGAGAAGCCTCATCTCAGCGACCGCTACCCGGAGCCTTATTCGGTAGAGCTGATCGGAACCGAGCGCTTTCTTCAAGCCTGCCGGGTCCACCCGCAGCTGCGCACTGCGGGCATTGAGGCGAACGCCGCTGCCATGGCGTGGAAGCTACAGGGCGCCGACCCGCTTGCCTCTACGTGTGTAGTTCTTGCGCTCAACATGCTCGATCCGCTGCTGGACTCGATCGAGATCCCGCAGGATGAGCCTCCCACACCCCGCGTCCGGCTCTTTCATCGCGCTGAACTTTTCAACTTACATCCTGACTGTCTTGCTGAAGTCACAAGCGAGCCACCTTATTATCAGGAGCGTTATGAAGAGAAGAGGACCGCGGATCTCAGCGCATTGGCGCTTGACCGCCCACAATGGCAGCTGAGCTTGCTGCGCGATGCCGAGAAAGAGTACACCATCAACACTGGCGATCCAATGCATTCGTGGCAGCGGATCAGCCTGGCTAAATTCACTCGCAACCTCGCCATGCTGGGCGGCCAGCTTCTTCCCGGCGTTTATGACTTGGCGCTGGGGGCACGCTCCATCGTCGACGACAATTACGCCTACGAAGTTTGGCAAATGGCGAATCGCTACGGCGTGCAGCAAACGGAGGACCCGCCTTTAGAAACGCTCAACATCTCAGGAGAAGAGGTTTGGGTGCGCACCCGCAAGCTGCGCATCCGCCGGCGCCTGCCACGCATGAAGCAGATGCTGAAACCGGCCGGGCTGAAAGCTCGCAAGCGCGAGAAGTTGAAAGGGGAATGGGCCAGCCAGACAGACGGAACGTCGATTTGTTCCTATCCTCCTGAAGACCTGGTGATCGAGAACTATGGCCGTTTTCTCAAACGCTATGCCAAGCAGAGAATTTCTGAAGAACGTTCTCACGTGGAGCCGTTTACCACAACCATGCTCGACGGCATCGATCTCCGCGAAACCATTCGTCATTGGTATCAAGGAAAGCTCTACGTTCGTGAGACCGGAAAGTTTTCGGGCGACGTCGGAGCGGTCGTCATGATCTTCGATGAAGACCGCGACGACCGGTACCGCTACCTGACCACATGGTTGGGGGAGCACCAGAACGAGTCCGACATGGCATTCTACTCAACCGAGCCTTTCGAGCATATTGTTGGACCCGGCATCGGGCGAGCTGAATATGGCGGGCTGCTGATGACGCTTCCTCCCCGCCGCATGTACGACGTATGGAACGATAGCGACTATGACCTGGCGGAAAGCAAATCCGAACGGCTCCTGATGGCGGCACTCGATTATGCGATGGAACGGCACGTGTTGTACATCGCGCCGAAGCCACCACGCAGCACGTTCCGGCAGTTAGCCGCCCGGCTGAATCGCAAGATCGTATACATTCCACTGGGCCAGCTGTCGCCCGCAAAGTTGAAAAAAATCCGGGTAGTGCACGTACTCGACAGCGCGCAACGGCGGCAAGAAGCAAAACAATACGTTTGGTAGGCGACAGGAATAGGGCGGCCCCTAAGCCCGCCGGCTTTGGAGCCTAACTGAGCCGCGCACGTAAGTAAGAGGTTTTGCTGCCGCCTATTCTTGCCACTTCCCTATAAGCGGCTCAACTTTCACGGGGCATTAGCCGATCTAGTTATAGGGAAGGTACGCGTTCTTTTGCCAGAGAGCAGATCTACGTCCGCACGCCTTTCAGCGAAGCTTCGGAGTTGGACGGCGCCGCTGAGCAGGCCAGCTAAGGCACACCATTGGTCTGTCCGCGCAACCCTGTGCTGCACTGTCCTTCTGACTGCGATGGCCACCCCGGTACGGGCCAGCCTCGACCCCCAACAGGCCATTCGGCAGTACATCCTCCAGACTTGGCAAACCGCACAAGGTCTGCCTCAGAACTCGGTGCTCGCCTCCGCACAGACACCCGATGGATATATTTGGCTTGGGACTGAAGAAGGAATCGTGCGCTTTGACGGCGTGCGCTTCACGACGTTTGACAGCCGCATCACCGGGCTGCAAGCCGCCACCATCAAGACGCTGCTTGTAGATCACAATCAGGACCTCTGGATTGGCACCAGTGGAGGCGGTCTGTCCTGTTTGCATCACGGCAAGTTCACGACCTTCACCTCGCGAAGTGGTCTCCCCAGCCAGTCCATTCTCTCGCTCTACGAAGACACGCATGGCGTGCTGTGGGCTGGAACTGATGGGGGAGGTCTGATTCGCTTCGAGAACGGTAAGTTCCATCTTTTCACGAAAGCCGACGGGCTTCCGGATAACGTGATTTATGCTGTTTCGGGCGATAGGAACGGTACCTTGTGGGTCGGTACGCATGACGGCCTGGGCAGATTTTCCCGCGGCAAGTTTATCCCCGTCCAAGCGCAAGAAGGCCTTGGCAAAGATCAGATCCGGTGTATCCGGGTTGATCGCCGCGGTGATGTCTGGGTGGGAACCAACGACGGGCTCTACAGGTTGACAAGCACCGGGGTGACCCGCTTTACCACACGCAACGGGCTGACCAGTAATACGATTTTCACGCTCTCCGAGGACAGCGTCGGCACGCTGTGGATCGGCACCCTCACCGGCGGACTGAATCGGTTCGTCAATGGAAAATTCAGCTCCTTTACCGACAAGGACGGTCTTGTGGGAAAAGATGTGTGGACTATCTTGGAAGACCGGGAAGGCAGCGTGTGGGTCGGCACTGCTGGGGGCGGATTGAACTGTTTTAAGAAAGGTTCTTTCACCCAGCTCTCAAAGGAAGACGGCCTCCTCAGTGACATGATCCTCGCCGTGTTCCAGGATTCTGAAGGATCTCTCTGGATCGGTTCCGACAAAGGGCTGGTACGGCTCAAGAATGGAAGAGCGACAGCCTACACGATGCGGCAGGGTCTTCCGGACAATTTCGTCTTTGCAGTAACCGAGGGCCCCGATCACGACATCTGGATTGGTACTCGCCGGGGTCTGGCCAGGCTGAAGAACGAGAAGGTTAACGCCTTTACGGCGAAGAACGGCCTGCCGAGCGACTTCGTCGCCTGCACCTACACCGACCATAAGGGAAATGTCTGGATCGGCACCCGCGGCGGCCTTGTCCGCTACGACGGGCGCCAGTTCACCACCTTTACAACTCTCGACGGATTATCGAACAACTTTGTGTTGTCGCTCTATGAGGACGGACAAGGCACTCTTTGGATCGGCACCAGCGGGGGCGGGTTGGATGCTTTCAAGAATGACAACTTTCGCGCCTACACCAGCCGCGACGGTCTTTCGAATGACGTCGTCTGGGCCCTGAACGGCGATGCGGACGGAACGCTTTGGGCTGGAACCAGCGGCGGAGGATTGAGCCGTCTCCGGAAGGGAAAGTTTACAACTTACAACAGCTCGAGCGGGCTCTTCGACGACGCACCACTGGCGATCCTTGATGACCATCTGGGCCGCCTCTGGATGAGTTCAAACAAGGGCGTTTTCAGTGTCGAGAAAGAGCAGCTGAATGCATTTGCCGATGGCCGGCTGCACTCCATCACGTCCATCGCTTACGGAACGTCAGACGGCATGAAGAGCCACGAGTGCAATGGCGGTTTCCAGCCCGCCGGGTGGCGGGCGAAAGACGGACGGCTCCTCTTTCCCACAACCAAAGCAGTGGCCGTCCTTGATCCGGCCCATCTCGCTAAGAACGAAGTTCCCCCCTACGTAGTGATCGAACGCGCGCTGGTGGACAACAAGGAGGTGGCGGTTGACACGCCACTGGTAACGCCTCCAGGCAAAGGTCAATTGGAATTTCAGTTCACCGCGCCAAGCTTCATTACGCCGGAAAAGCTCCAGTTCCGCTACATGCTGGAAGGATTCGACAAAGACTGGACTCAGGCTGGTACTCGCCGGGTGGCCTATTACACAAACATTCCTCATGGCGAATACCGGTTCCGGGTCAAAGCCGGGATAGGCGACACGTGGAGCACCAATAATGCCGCGGTATCAATTACTCTTGAGCCGCACTTCTACCAAACAACGCTGTTCAACATCATTTTCGGGATTGCTATTGTAAGCCTCTGCGCCGGCTCCTACCGGCTTCGTGTCAGCCAACTGAAGATGCGCGAGTTGAAGCTGGTGGTGCTGGTGAATGAACGCACTTCAGCACTTCAGGAAAGCGAAATGCAGCTGCGCCGCTCGCGCGATGAGTTGGAACATCGCGTTCAGGAGCGCACAAGTGAACTGGTAGAAACCAACAAGGCGCTCGAAGATGAGGTGACAATGCGCCGCCGCACGGAGGAGCAGTTGATCCTCGCCAAGGATGCAGCCGAGGCGGCCAGCAGAGCCAAGAGTGACTTCCTGGCCAACATGAGCCACGAGATCAGAACGCCGATTAATGGAATTCTCGGGATGACTGACATTACTCTCAGCACGGAGTTGGACGACGAGCAAAAAGAATACCTGGATATTGTGAGATTCTCGGCGGATTCATTGCTTGCGATCGTCAACGACATCCTGGATTTTTCAAAGATCGAGGCTAGAAAGCTAACGCTCGACTTGGCCCCGTTTGCGTTGCGCAAGTCTGTCGACGAACTGGTCCATTCGTTAGCTATTCGAGCGCGCCAGAAGAACCTGGCGCTGACTTGCCACGTTTCGAACGACGTCCCGAATGACGTGCTGGGCGATCCGCTTCGGTTGCGGCAGGTCCTCTTGAACCTGCTCGATAATGCTCTGAAATTCACCAGCAAAGGCGGTGTCGCGCTGTCAGTCACAATCGAAGACCAAACTCCACAACACGCTTTGTTGCACTTCGCGGTCAAAGACACCGGCATTGGGATCTCCCCCGACAAGCAGAAGACCATTTTCGAAGCCTTCTCGCAAGCAGACACGTCCTCCACGCGGCGCTACGGAGGTACCGGCCTGGGGCTCACCATCTCCTATCAGCTTGCCGGCATGATGGGAGGGCGGCTATGGGTCGACAGCGAACCCGGTCAGGGCAGCACCTTCCACTTCACCGCCCGGCTCGAAATGGACTCTCCCGACAGGTCCCCGCGGACCGTCAATAGCGAACAGAATACAGCCGAGGTAGAGCTACTAACCTAAGCCCGGAACGCTTTGAGGTCTTGCACGTCCAATGCAACGGCCTGCCGCAAGCGGGTTTAAGTCGCTTTATTGGCTATACTTTAGATAACCGCGCCGAACCCCGGAATTCTCGAATGAATAATCGTTTCAAATGGACCATCGTCGGTAGCTCCACTTGCCTGGTCGTTCTGTTGCTTTTAGGCGCCAAAAACGGGCGAGCCGTTGCCGCTGACGATGTGTACGGCCACCTAAAGGTCTATACCGAGGTTCTTGAACGTATCAAGTTGGAGTATGTGGAAGAGCCTGACATGAAGAGCGTCACGCTTGGAGCCATCAACGGCCTTCTTGAATCGGTCGATCCCTTCGCCAGCTACTTGAATGCGGACCAATATCGCCAATACGAAAAGACCGCTGATACCGCAAGAGCGGGCGTTGGGTTGATTCTGGCCAAGCGCTACGGTTATGTGGCGGTTGTGGATGCGCTTCCAGGATCTCCCGCAGAGAAAGCGAACATCACCACCGGCGATTTGATCGAGAGTATCAACAATGTCGCCACCCGCGACATGCCGCTGGCCTATGCGGAGCAACTACTGCGCGGCGCTCCCAATTCGTCAGTGGAAATTACCGTGCTGCGTCTTAAGAATCCCGATCCCCAAAAGATCACTCTGTCCCGGACAAACGTACCGTTTCCCGATGTCACGGCGAAGCTGATGCCAAATGACGTGGGCTATGTCCACGTATCCAGCTTGTCGGGAGATCGTCTGGCCCAGACGAAATCCAAACTGCAGGATTTTAAAAAGCAAGGCGCGAAGTACATCGTGCTTGATTTGCGCCATTGCTCAACCGGCGACCAGGAGAAGGGGGTAGCGCTTGCAAACCTGTTCCTCGATTCGGGAGAGATCACGTACCTGCAAGGCCAAAAAACAGTGCGGAAACAGTATGACGCTGTCCCGGATGAGGACGTGTGGAAGGGGCCGTTGGTCATCATCACGGATCGGGCCACGGCCGGGGGTGCTGAAATTGCCGCCGCCGCGCTTATGGATGACAAGCGGGCGCAGGTGGTAGGTGAACGAAGCTACGGTGACGCAAGCTTGCGAAAAACCATTCAGATGGACGACGGCGGGGCGGTTATCTTGTCGGTCGCTAAATACTATTCCCCCTCAGGAAAAGCGATTCAGGATACGGGCGTTGTGCCTAGCGTCCAACTGGCCGAAAATGACAATTCTCCGGAACTCGATCAAGATGGCAACCCGATTCCAGGCACTACGGCGAAGAGCGCCGAAGACAATTTACTGAAGCAGTCGATTGATCTGGTAACGGGGAAAACAACCATCGCTCAGCTGATGAACGAAGCGGGCGGGCCGGCTATCGCAGGACAGGGACATCCCATAGTCCAGAAGGCTCCGCAGCAAGCGCACTAATTTAAGGACGATTTTCTGCCTATCTACGAATACAAATGCGATAAGTGCGGCGACATATTCGACGTGATGCAGAAATTTGCCGACACACCGTTAACCACACATGAGAAGTGCGGAGGAAACGTTGAGCGTCTGATCTCTGCTCCCTCTCTGCAGTTCAAGGGCAGCGGGTTTTACATCACGGACTACGGGAAAGGCGGGGGCGGAAAACCTGATAACGGGTCTTCGCATAAAGGCGATTCACCGTCCGCCAAATCTTCCGGCAACTCTGAATCAGGCGCTGGTTCCACAAAGGCGCCGAGTTCATCTTCGGAATCAAAATCCAGTTCGTCCGAGTCGAAGCCTGGTTCATCGAAAGAATCTAAGGCCGGCTCGTCAAAAGAATCGAAATCCAGTTCTTCAGAGTCGAAGTAGCTTAGCTACCGAGAACTGCGTTGAGCGAACCCTGGCGATAGCCTTCGAGGTCCAGCGTCACGTACAGGAACCCAAGTTGCTTGAAGATGGAAGAGAAAGCGGTTGCAGTCTCTGCCGTAAGCGCTTTTGAAAGTTCATCCTTAGCTATCTCAATCCGGACCAGTTCTCCGTGAAAGCGGACCCGAAACTGCCGGAAGCCTAGCGCGCGAATGGCCTCTTCGCCATCTTCTATGGTCTTGATAGTTTGAAGCGTGACAGGCGTGCCATAAGGGACGCGCGAGCTAAGGCAGGCAGCAGCAGGCCGATCCCATGTGGAAAGAGCCGCCCGGCGCGACAACTCACGAATTTCAGCCTTGGTCAGTGCCGCTTCGACCAGCGGCGCCTTCACGCCGTGAAGCTTTGCCGCGCGCTGGCCGGGGCGGTAGTCGCCCAGATCGTCTTTATTGACGCCATAGATGATATGGGCATAGCCGCGCGTTTGCGCGAATGCCTCTAGCCGGACGAACAACTCGTCTTTGCAGTGGAAGCAGCGGTCTTTGTCGTTTTTAACGTAATCGGGGTTGTCAAATTCGTAAGTTTCTATATACTCATGGCGGAAGCCGCATTCCCGAGCAAACGCCTCCGCGTCTCGCTTATGTGAGGTGGGAATAGAGGCTGAGTCGGCGGTGACCGCAATCGCCGCGTCGCCCAAGGCCCGGTGCGCGGCCCACGCCAGGTAAGCGGAGTCGGTTCCACCCGAATAGGCGACGATCACACCCCCCAGGCTGCGCAAGATTTTGAAGAGAGCGTCTTCTTTGGAATCGAGTTCCAGCGGATTGAACGACGTAGGTTCCGACTGAAGGCTAACGAGCGCGGCCATAATTAGAAGTATATAGCGGCCGGACCCCGTTATCCAAACTCCCTCGGCCGGCAGGCTGGGCAGTGGAAAAGTTGGCAGATTCCAAATAACTGTGTTAGCGTGATGCGCAGAGGCACGCATGTCATCATCCAGACGCGATTTTCTAAAAGCTAGCCTGGCCGCCACCGCACTACCCGCTCTCGCCGGCACCGTAGTTTCAAGGAAGGCCGCCACCGATTGGGTCACACTTGGGAAGTCAAACGTTCAGGTCACGCGCCTGGCATTCGGAACAGGAACGCACTCGGGTGCGCAACAGCGCCATTTGGGCCAGGAGGAGTTCACTCGTCTGGTGCGATACGCCTACGACAATGGCATCCGCTTTTTTGAGACTGCGGACGCCTATCATGGCATGCCGGAGATGCTTTCGATTGCGTTGAAGGAACTTCCGCGCGATTCCTACCGGCTGATGACTAAGTACGATGTGCACCACTCGGAAGATCCGATGGCAGCCGTCCACCGGCTGAACGCGGCATTGGGCGCAGACTACGTAGACATCATGCTTCTGCATTGTGTTCGCAGCCCGAATTGGCCGGAAGAAACGAAGCACTTGCAGGACGCGTTTCAAGAGGCAAAAGAGAAGAAGCTCATGATGGCGCATGGGGCTTCGGTGCACGGCAAGCAGGCTCTTGCGGCGTTTCCGGGCAATCCGTTTCTGGACGTGGCGATGATCCGGATGAACCACAACGGCACGCGCATGGATACACCCTCCATGCAGGACATCGACGATAAGGGCGACGTCCCGTTCGTCATCGATCACATGCAGCGGACGAAGGCCGGCGGCGCGGGTATCATCAGCATGAAACTAGTGGGCGAAGGTCAGTTCAAGAATCCGGACGATCGTCAGGCGGCATTGAACTACGCATTCCGTAAAGCAGGTGTGGATTGCGTGACGATTGGATTCGGGAGCACAGGCGAGATTGACGAAGCCATAAAGCGCATGTCGACGGCGTTGAACGCTTAACAGTCACCATTCCTCACGAGGCTCCCACAGTTTACTGGAGAGGCAGATCCCCCGTCTTGAGCGCGTCTTTCTCCGTCTCGGGGATTGCGGACGCCGCAGCGACCAGATCGCCTTCATCCAGGCGAACCAGCCGTACACCTTGGGTAGATCGCCCCGCTTGACGGATCTGGCCCGATTCGATCCTGATGATCTTGCCTTCCTTCGTGATGATCATCAGATCCGTGTCTTCGCTGACGCACATGACGGCCACGACCTTACCCACCTTTGTGGTGGTCTTCATGTTGATGACACCCTTGCGGCCGCGCGCGGTCAGGCGGTAGTCTTCAAGATCGGTTCGCTTGCCAAAGCCGTTCTCCGAGATCGAGAGAATCAGCCCGTGCTCAGTGACAACTTCGAGCCCGATCAGATAGTCGCCTTCATCCAAGTCCATGGCTCGCACGCCTCGCGCCTGGCGGCCCATCGCCCGGACATCTTCCTCATTGAAACGAATGGCCATGCCCTCATGAGAGCCAAGGAAGATAAAGTGTTTGCCGTTCGTAATGGTGGCGCCAAGCAGCTCATCGCCTTCGTCCAAGCCTAATGCGATGATGCCTCGCGAGAGCGGATTGTCGAACTCCGTCAGCTCGCATTTTTTGATGACGCCTTGACGCGTGACCATCACGATGAACTTGCCGGCAACGAACTCTTTCACGGGCAAGAAGGCCTTCACCGTTTCATCCGGCTGAAGGCTGATCAGGCCGGAAATGTGTTTCCCTTTCCCGGTGGTGCCGGCATCCGGTATTTCGTAGATCTTAAGCCAGTAGACGCGGCCCTTGCTGGTAAAGATCAATAGATAGGCATGGGTGGACGCGATCACCAGGTGCTCGACCACATCCTCTGAGCGCGTGCCCATGCCGATACGGCCTTTGCCCCCGCGCGTTTGACGCTGGTAGGTATCAACAGACGTGCGCTTCAGGTAGCCACCGCGTGAGACAGTCACGGCGACATCTTCCATCTGCACCAGATCCTCGAGGTTGATGGCGCCGGTATCCTCGATGATCTGAGTACGTCGCTCGTCGCCGAACTCTTTTTGAACTTCCTTGAGCTCCTCGACGATGAGGCCACGCAGCACCTTCTCGGAACCAAGAATTTCCGAATACCCGGCGATCTGTCGCTGAATCTCGGCCAGATCGTCCAGGATCTTCTGCCGCTGCATGTTGGTCAGACGCTGGAGCTGCAGCTCGAGAATAGCCCTGGCCTGCCGGTCTGAGAATTCGAACCGCGAGACCAGCGATTCCTGCGCCTCTTTAACGTCAGAGGCAGTGCGAATCAAAGCGATCACGGCATCCAGGTTGTCTAACGCTTTTTGGAAGCCGAGCAGAATATGTTCCTGCTCTCTTGCCTTGCGCAGCAAGAAATCGGTACGGCGGCGCACCACATCGACACGATGGTCGATGAAGCGCTTGATGCAATCGATAATTCCGAGCTCGCGCGGCTGCCCGTTCACGATCGAGAGCATGATGACGCCGAAGTTCACCTGCATCTGCGTCTGGTTATACAGATTGTTGATGACGACTTCGGACTGCTCGCCGCGCTTCAGGTCAAAGACGATACGCATTCCATCGCGATCACTCTCGTCGCGCGCATCGGAGATGCCTTCGAGCTTCTTATCGCCCACAAGCTCGGCGACATGCGCGATGAGCCGCGCCTTGTTCACCTGAAAAGGAAGCTCCGTCACGACGACCGCTTCCCGGTCTTTGCCAAGCTTCTCGATTTCGACCTTGGCTCGAATCTTCAAGCTGCCACGGCCTCGGGTGTAGTAGTCGAGAACTCCCGCCTGACCCAGGATGAAGCCGCCAGTGGGGAAATCGGGTCCCGGCACCATCGCGAAGATCTTGGCGAGCGGGGTACTGGGGTCGTCGACGAGAGCAATGGTGGCGTCGATAATTTCGCGCAGATTATGCGGAGGGATGTTGGTGGCCATGCCGACCGCGATGCCCGACGAACCGTTGACCAGCAGGTTCGGAACCCGCGTGGGAAGGATTTCCGGTTCGACTTCGCTGTCGTCGTAGTTGGGACGGAAATCGACGGTATCCTTGTGAATGTCTTCGAGCAGGGCGCCGGCGATCCTCGAGAGGCGGGCCTCGGTGTACCGCATAGCCGCCGGCGGATCACCGTCAACGGAGCCGAAGTTGCCCTGACCATCGACCAGCATGTAGCGCAGAGAAAACGGCTGCGCCATACGGACTAATGCGTCGTAAACCGGCACATCGCCGTGCGGATGGAACTTGCCGAGCACATCGCCGACGATCCGGGCGCACTTACGCGGCGCGCGGTTAAAGTGCAGCCCCATCTCATGCATCCCGTACATAATGCGGCGATGCACCGGCTTGAGTCCATCGCGGACATCCGGCAGGGCGCGGCCCACGATTACGCTCATGGCGTAGTCGAGGTACGAACGCTTCATTTCGTCTTCGATGTTGGTGGGAATTAGATTCTTGTTATCGCCGGGCGGAAACAGACCGCCAGTCGACCCGTCATTATCGGCCAAAAGAAACTCCTAACAGGGACAGCAAGACACCATGCAAATGATTGCAAAGACAATGGCTTACTAAGCTGGATGCTTTACGGCTATTGTACCAAGAAGCGGTGCCGCAAACAGGCTTTTCATCAGGGCGCAGGTAGTGGTTTCTTACTCTTCCGTTACACTAGATACACATAGGCCAAATGCTTTCGATCGTGATTCCCATTCACAATGAGGAACCGGCCATTCTGCCGTTGTACGATCGGCTGACTGCGGTTCTCGAGACTCTCCGTAAGCCGTACGAGATCCTTTTCGTCGACGACGCGTCGACGGACCGCAGCTTCGATCTCCTCGCCAATTTAGTTGAGACAGACGGCCACTTGAAGGTGCTGCGGCTGCGGCGCAACTTTGGGCAGACGGCGGCCTTGGCGGCTGGTTTCGACGAAGCGCAGGGCGACGTGATCGTGTCCCTTGATGGCGACCTGCAGCACGATCCGGAGGACATACCGCTGTTGCTTGAGAAGATCGAGCAGGGCTATGACATCGCGAGCGGCTGGCGCAAGCATCGCGTGGACAACGCTCTCACCCGCAAGATTCCTTCGCAAATCGCGAATTGGATGATGAAGCGGGCCTCGGGCGTTGAGCTGCACGATTTCGGTACAACATTCAAAGCCTATCGTGCAGAGGTACTGAAGGACGTCAACCTTTATGGAGAACTGCACCGTTTCATCCCTGCCTTGGCCAGCTCTTACGGGGCCCGCATTGTAGAAGTTCCGATCAGGAATATTGAGCGGCCAAACGGGGCATCGCATTACGGGCTGGGGCGCACCTTCCGGGTATTCTTCGACATTCTCACCATCGGGTTCCTGTTGCGCTATCTCACGCGGCCCATGCACTTCTTCGGCAAATGGGGATTAGCCGGAATCGCGCTGGGCAGCCTGGTGCTGCTGGCGATGCTGGTGCAAAAGATTGCCGGCCACGACATCATCGCGGAACACGGACCGCTGCTGTTTGCGGGCGGAATGCTATGGTTCGCTGGACTGATGTTGTTCAGCACCGGCTTGATCGGCGAGGTTTTGATGCGCACCTACTTTGAAAGCCAAGGGCGGCGCATCTATGCCATTCGAGAAGTCCGCTGCCGTCGAGAGCAACTGGTCGATGGCCCTCGCTAACTCTTACGAAGGCATCATTTTCGATTACGGCGGCGTACTGGCGACGCATCAGACTGACCCGGACCAGGCACGCCTGGCGGGCATCGCCGCTGTTCCGAAAGAAGTCTTTACAGAGCTGTACTGGTCGGACCGGCAGGACTACGATAAAGGGCTAGTCTCCGCAACTGAATATTGGCAAGCTATCGCGCAACGGGCAGGAACCAGCTTTGCACAAAAAGCTATAGAGCAGTTGATTGAACTCGACACGTTGAGCTGGATGCAGTTCGACACGGTCATGTGGGACTGGATCAAACAGCTGCGAAGTGCCGGCCGGCGCGTGGCTATGCTTTCGAACATGCCTCGTGAACTGGGGGAGGCGCTAAAGTCGCGAACCGACCGGCTGGATCAGTTTGATTTCGTCACCCTTTCCTACGAAGTCCACTCGGTGAAGCCGGAGCCCGCCATTTACGAGCATTGCCTGGAAGGCCTGGGTCTCGACGCCGAACAAACGCTCTTCCTTGACGACCGGATGGCGAACATACAAGGCGCCGAGTTGCTGGGCATACACGCCGTTCAATTTACAGATCGCGATAGCGTTCTGCTCCGGGTGCGCGGGTAACGTTCCCGGTTAGGGCGGCGCGCAGACAGGGTTCCTCCGTTAATAAGCGGTAAACTGGCAGCAGCCGGAAGGTGGTGTCCGATTCGCCTCACAACTTGTCTGCTGACTTTGGGCGCGCTGGCGTTGTCCGCCGATCGTCTATTTGCCGATCCTCCGCTACCCGTCGTGGTGGACGCCGTGACTGACCGGTTTCGTCCGCTGCCGTTCGACCAGGAGAAACTTGCGGGGCTGCTGGCCGGACGCCTGCGCGCCAACAGCGAAGGGTATCTCGAGCATATTGACGATCAACTGTTCATGCATTCATCTGAAACCGGGTTGGGCGAGCCAGGGGCGGCAGGATTTGGCGAGCAGGCCGGCAGGTTTCTGGAAGCCTCCGCGAATGCTTATGAATTCCGTCCCGACGAACAGCTGAGAGTGGTAATGGACCGCGTTGCGAAGCAAGTGATAGCGGCCCAAACCAGCGGCCGGCACTTGGCCGGTCACACTGCCGGCGAGCCTTGGGAAACACACGACCTTCTGGTGCACAAGTACGACTTACTCGGCTTGCTTGCCTACTATCGCGTGTCGGATGACGAAAACGCACTGGCGGCTGCGCGGAAGATCGGTGACTTACTGCTAAGGGTTTCGGCGAAGAGTTCCGCCGGCCGTTCCGAGTACCGGCGCACAACGACACTGGTTGAGCCGCTTGTGGCGCTTTACAGATACACAGAGGAAAGCCGCTATCTTGACTTGTGCAGAGTCGCCGCCGAAGCGTGGCTTCAGTCGAAAGAGACGCACGGTGATCCCACATCCGAGAATCTCTCCGACCTGCATGGCCTGATCGAGCTCTACCGGGTCACAGGCGATGAGTCATACTTCCGGCCGGTTTCGGCGGCCTGGACGGAGGTGCGCAACAACTGGCTGTCGCTGACGGGCAACCCGCTTTCGAATGGGGGAGGTTCAACGGCCGATGAAAGCAAGAATGGGGGCGATGCGTGTGCCACGCTTGCTTGGATTCAACTTACGCTGAACTTACTTCGGATAACGGGCGATGCGCAGTACGCAGAGCAACTGGAACACACTATTTACAACCAGTTGTTTGCGGCGCAGGATCCGAACACCGGCGCCATCCTGGCGAGTGTTCCGCTGAACGGCAGCAAACAGGCCGCGCCCCATTCAGATCCGTGTGTCTCGAGTGAAGCGCAAGGCATGGCGCTGATTCCTTCGGCAGTGTGGGGGCGCTATGGAAACGGAATTGCGGTGGTGCTATACAACGCTGGCCGCGCCACCTTTAAATTAAGCCGGCGCGGCACCGTCCAACTCTACTCGGAGGCGGCCTTTCCGGAAAGCGGCGATTTCCTACTGCATGTGGAACCCGCGCATAACATCCGTTTTCCGCTACGCTTGCGGGTGCCCGAATGGACGAGTAAGTTCGCGGTAGAAATCGGCGGATCACACCTGATCGGAAGGCCGGGTGATTTTTTGACTTTGAATCGTGAATGGAAACCCGGGGACACAGTCAAGATCTCGATCGACATGACGGTGCGAGTAGTTAGTGGCTCGCCTGATTATCCGGATCAGATTGCAATTGAGCGCGGCCCGCAGGTGCTGGCGCTGGCCAGCGCACTGAACCCGCAGTTGAAGGAGCTGGCGGAAGTCTCGCTAATAGCAGAGGACGGATCTCGACCTAAGCTGGCGCCGCTTGCCGGCAAGCTTCCCTCCAACTGGCAGGGAGATCAGGCCTACACTACCGCCGGTGCGTATCAGGGCAAATCGCAGCAGCTTGTTCTGGCGCCTTTCGCAGATGCAAAAACGTATCGGGTGTGGCTGAAGCGGCCAAGTGCATCTACCGCGGGAACGAAGTAAGGCTGCGACGCTGTTACTAAGCAGCGGCGGGTTCAGGGCGGCTGCCGCGCCAGTAGTGCTCAAAGAGCCCTGACATAGCTTCGGCAAATCCATCATGTTCGAAGATCAGCGCTGTCCACGAAGGTTTCGTCGATACTGGATCGAGCAGCGCTACTAGTCCGCCTTTACTATCGAACAGCGCCAGCTTCATGGGCAAGCGGTCTGAGAAGCGAATCTCGATGCCGCAGTCGCGGTACTCGCATAACCGCTCACGTTGCTCCTGGTCCATAGGCGCCTCCTCGATCAAGAGCCTGCACCGGATGTCCCGGGCGGCTGCCTCTTTGACTAAGTGCTCGTCGAGCGGGTCTACGGCGAAAGGGGGCCGGGAGAATTCGGCGTAATCATGGCCGACGGTGGTTAACATACGCCGGTAATGGATGGCGGTCTGTGTGGGGTCATTGACCAGGTTCAAGAAGTCCAATGTGCCGTGGCCATCCTGTCCTTCCAGATAGGCGGAACGAAGATCCGCAATCAGCCCGCTCGCCAGGCGGCTCTGCTCAGTAAGTTCGTTCTGCAGCGCTTTGCCGCGGCGCCCGAGATAGCCGGGAATGGCAAGACTCGGGTCGATAGCGGAAAACAGCTTGGTCTTTTCCTGCACTACGCGCGCAAACCCTTTCTCCACCAGACTGTCCAGCACTTCGTAAATTTTTTGCCGCGGCACATGAGCGCGTGAGGCGAGCTCCAGGGCTTTGAAGCGCACGTGTCCCATCAGCACAAGGTAGGAGCGTGCTTCGTAGGCGTTCATGCCAACTTGCTGGAGTTTACGCCAGTTGAGCTGATACTCAGATGCGGAATCGCGCGGCTTCACGACCCCGAGAACATATCACAATCGGGGCGAGCAGCGCTGATTAGTCACGAGCGCGCCAGGCGGATTTGTCTGAAAAACGACACTGCTAGACTTGTGGCTGAAATCGATAGCCGGTCCATCAATGCCTAACTCCGCAATGCCTTACTCGGACTTGCCGCGGACGCTGGGCGCACTGCGCGCCAGCCGCTTTTTAGATCACCTTCAGGTTGATCGAAGCCTTAAAGAAGAACTGAGATCAAATCTTATAGAGAAACTGGATCGCGATGAAACGCTTTTTCCAGGGGTGATCGGATATGAAGATACCGTCGTCCCACAAGTGGTGAACGCGATTCTTTCGCGGCATAACTTCATCTTGCTAGGACTGCGTGGCCAAGCCAAAACGCGGCTGGCCAGAATGCTGACGCGCCTCCTTGATCCCTATATGGCGTACGTTGCCGGTTGCGAAATACGGGATAACCCTTTGCGGCCACTCTGCAGGCAGTGCCGCGATAAGATCGCGAGCCTGGGCGAGGACACGCCGATTGCGTGGATCACGGCGGAGGAACGCTACGTCGAAAAACTTGCCACTCCCGATGTGACTATCGCGGACATGATCGGTGACATCGATCCCATAAAGGCAGCTCGCACGGGACAAGATATATCGAACGAGTTGACCATTCACTACGGGCTTCTGCCTCGCGCCAACCGGGGATTGTTTGTGATCAATGAGCTTCCCGATTTGGCCGGTAAGGTTCAGGTGGGATTGTTCAACATCATGCAGGAAGGCGATGTGCAGATCAAGGGTTACCCTATTCGCCTGCCGCTGGACGTGATGCTTGTCTTCACGGCGAATCCGGAGGATTACACCGCGCGCGGAAAGATCATTACTCCCTTGAAGGATCGGATCGGCAGCGAGATTCGCACTCACTATCCGTTGACTGTGGCCCAAGGGTTGGATATCACCAGGCAGGAAGCTTGGACGCGCCGTCGCTCTCCTATTGAAATGGAGACACCGGGTTATATCCATGAAGTGGTGGAACAAATTGCCTTCCTGGCGCGGGATGACAAGCGAATTGACAAGCGATCGGGGGTTTCTCAGCGGTTGCCCATCACGGTGCTTGAGAGTGTTGTCTCGAATGCAGAGCGCCGGGCTCTGAAGGTAAAGGAAACGGTTGCGGTCCCGCGCATTTTGGACTTATACGCCGCGTTACCTTCTATTACGGGCAAATTGGAACTGGAGTACGAAGGGGAACTAAAAGGCGGCGATGCCGTAGGGCGCGACCTGATACGCAGCGCAGTGGGTAAGGTCTTCAACTCCTATTTCGATGGAACGAATTTCCGTCAGGTGGTGCAATGGTTCGAGATGGGCGGATCGCTTGGCTTAGATGAAGACATGGCCGTCCATGAGATGGTGGAGCAGTTGAATCGAATCCAGGACCTGCTTCAGTTCACTAAGAAGCTAGGGCTGGGTGAGAACGAAAGCGATGCCCTGCGTGCCTCGGCAGGGGAGTTTATTCTGGAAGGCCTTTACGCGCAGAAGCGCATCAGCCGGAACGAAGAACTGCAGTTCGTGGCCGGCGATAAGACCTCTCGAGAGGAACGTACGCGCGAGGAACGCGAAGAGTTTCAGCGGCGGGGACCAGAATCACGGCGCGGCGGCGGCGGCGGGGGCCGTCGCAACCTGAACTGACGTGTCACGAGAACAAACCTAAGGATCGAGCATGAGGAAGATCTCCTACTCCAAATTCTCCGAAGACGATCTCGGGATCGAGATGGAGGATCTTTTGCGCGCTCTTTCGGATTATTTCCTTCAGAGTGGCTATCAGGATCCTTACCTTCAGTTCTCCGAGATGAATCAACAAACGCTTGAGGAGTTGAAACAGGCTATCGAGCGTGCCCTTGAGGGCGGTGAGTTATTCAATCCGGACCAGCTGGAGCAGATGCGGGAGCGCCTGCAGCAAATGTCCGCTGAGCAGCGGGAGAAGCTGGTAGAGCGTCTGGTTGAGAAGCTGGAAGAATCCGGCTATATCAATACCGACGGCCCGCCACCTGAATCGCCCTCGGCGCCAGGCGCACAGGGCGGTCCCGAGGCTCAGATGCAGTTTGAGGTAACGGACAAGGCCGTCGATTTCCTTGGCTTCAAAACGCTCAAAGATCTTCTGGGCTCATTGGGGAAGTCCAGTTTTGGTGCGCATGACACCCGCGATCTGGCCACTGGCATTGATGCGAGTGGCGGGGCTAAAGCCTACGAGTTCGGAGACACTTTAAACCTGGATGTGAGCGCCACGCTATTTTCGGCTATGCAGCGCGAAGGGGTGAAGCTGCCGCTCAACCTGGAATATTCCGATTTGCACGTTCATCAATCGGAGTATCAGAGCTCCTGCGCCACGGTGTTGATGCTGGACTGCAGCCACAGCATGATCCTATATGGCGAAGATCGCTTCACGCCTGCCAAGAAGGTCGCGCTGGCACTGGCGCATCTGATTCGGACACAGTACCCGGGCGACTCGCTTCGCTGCGTGCTGTTCCACGATTCCGCAGAGGAGATGCGCATATCGGATCTGGCAAGAGTTCAGGTGGGCCCTTACTACACGAACACTCGGGACGGCCTGATTCTTGCCCAACGGCTTCTCTCACAAGAGAGGAAGGACATGAAGCAGATCATCATGATTACCGATGGCAAACCTTCTGCCCTGACGCTTGAAGACGGACGCATTTACAAGAACGCCTTTGGGTTGGATCCCCTGGTAATCAGTCAGACGCTGGAAGAAGTGGCGCGCTGTAAGAAGCGAGGGATCCTGATCAATACGTTCATGCTGGCGAGTGACTACGGGCTTGTGCAGTTTGTGCAGAAGATAACGCAGATGTGTTCGGGGAAGGCTTACTTCACGACGCCGTACACCTTAGGCAACTACCTTCTAATGGATTACATGAATCGTAAGACGCGAACCATCCACTAGCGGGGGAGTGGTGAAAAGCGGGAAACCGCTTACTTACGCGCGCGGCTCAGTTATTGCGTGCCGCTCCGCATTGCATTCTCGCGGTTACGAGATGGTGCAATAGGCAAAAAGAGAAAAGGGCCACAAGAGGGCCCTTTTCATGACTCAGGTGGATAACCTTAGAACCCGATACCGAGCAGTACGTCACCTTGATCCAGATTAGTACGCAATCCTGGAGCTAGGAAAGACTGGTTGGCCCAGCGAGTATAACGAGCTTCAGGGCTCAACTCGAAAGGACCTCTCTTGAATGTAAAGCCGATTCCAGCTACACCGCCTACGCTGTTTCTGTTATGCAGTGCGATTGAGTTGTTCAAAATCGAGTAACCATTGAACAGACCCGGCGCGTAGGTTGTCTGGGTAACTGTGGAGATATGGCGATATGTGGCGCCAAAATCGACAAAAGGCCGGTAGTGACCCATGGCCACATTCACTTTGAACATGCCCGGAATTTCCCACTGGTTGAAGCTTGTGGGCCTGTAAGCGGTACCACCGCCGGTAAACGGCAAGGCACTGTTGAACCCGCCTCGTTTATACAAACCGTCCACTTCGAAACGTAAGTGCTTCGGCAGATGAAACTCCCCGCTTACCCCGAATTCATAACGAGGTTCGTGCGCGCTAAAGGCCGAACCAGGGACGTTGTTGCTGTTGCCGAACGTTGACGTATTGCTGGCACTAAACATCTGAGTTACTGGAATGCCTACTTTGAAGCCCAAGGTAGGCACATAAGACTCCAAATTTTGCCCGAAGAGGGTGGTAGCCCCCAACGCGACGAAAGCAGCTAAATAGATCTTCTTTTTCATACTTCTCCTCTAAGCGAGATATTCAATCCTAGTTTTGGTAAAATCCACTTCCAAAAACGGGATCAGATGCGCCGGTAATTCGTTGAAGAATTACGCCCTTACCCAACTCTCTAGACTGATGATGAAGACGAGCTGGACTAGGTTTCGCAGTTCTCATGCAGAACTAATCGAATTAGTCAGGAGAAATCTTTACGAGCTAGTGAAAATACTGCGAATTAGTATAAATATGCCATACACGGCGGGCAGGGCAAACAGACTGCTATCTACTCTATCTAAGACGCCGCCGTGACCGGGCAAGATAGCGCCGCTATCTTTGACACCGGCGCCGCGCTTGATGGCGGATTCAGCCAAGTCTCCGAACTGTCCGGCGATGTTACCCACGATGGCCATGAGCGTAACCTGCCACCAGGGAAGAGTGGCCTGGAACTTACCCAGATACAGCACTCCGAGCAGCACCGACGCTATGACGGAGGCGGCCGCCCCTTCCCAAGTTTTCTTGGGACTTACGACGGGAGCGAGTCTGTGTTTGCCGAAGTGCCTGCCGACGTAATAGGCGGCTGTGTCGCCGACCCAATTGAGCGCCAGGGCAAAGAACAGCAGATGGACGCTGACGCTGCGCAGATCCACTGCAAAGCGCCAGGGCAGGAACGTGTAGAGGGCCCCGAAGAACTCGCAGGATACCTGGGGCAGAATCTCACGCAGGTTGTCCTGGCGCAGCGAGAAGATCAGCGCGAGTACAACAAGAATGGAGATGCCCGGCAGCGTGTAAGCAGGCTCAAAGAGAAGCAAGAGACCGGCAAGCAAGCCCCAGATACCGGGACGCCCGATAGCATGTGCCGCCACCAGCCCCGCATATTCCCAGTAACACAGCAGCGCCATTAATAAGGCACCGGCAACAAACACCGGATGGGGCGCCAACCAAATTAGGTATACAGCAAAGGCAATCAGCGCGACTGCCGTAACCAGGCGCTCCATTCTCTATACAGTATGTAGTAAATGGGATTTTAAGCCCGGGGAAGTTCCAGGGCCTCATCCTCAAGTAGGAGCGGCGCACCTTCGAGAGAAGAGGACGAGGTGCGGGCCAAGCCACCAAAGCGGCGCTCGCGGTTCTGATAGTCAGATACCGCCTCAAGCAAATCCGTGCGCGTGAAATCGGGCCACAGGGTCTCTGTGACGTAGAGTTCCGCGTAGGCGATTTGCCAAAGGAGGAAGTTACTGATTCGCATCTCGCCAGAAGTCCTGATGAGCAAGTCCGGGTCTTTCAGACCGGCTGTGTAGAGGTGCTCGCCTATGCCTTCTTCCGTGATTTCGAGCGCGTCCAAATTGCCTTCGAGCCTGGCATTCTCGAGCATGGCATTGACGGCATCCACTAACTCTGTACGGCCGCCGTAATTAATGGCCAGGTTTAAACGCATGCCGCGATTGCTGGAGGTCAGGTCCATGACGGATTGGAGTTCCTGCTGCACGGGCGAGGGGAGCGACTCGAGACGGCCAATGGCCACCAGCTGAATATCGTTGCGCATGAGGCTAGGGAGTTCGCGGCGCAAGTAGAAGCGCAGCAAGCGCCAAAGCCCCTCGATTTCGTGGCGCGGCCGTTTCCAGTTCTCGACGGAAAAGGCGTACAGGGTCAAAGCCTCGAGGCCGAGCTGCGCGCAAGTCTCGACCACCGTTCTGACTGGATCGACGCCAGCTTTGTGGCCCATGATTCTGGGGTAGTTCCGCTGCTTTGCCCAGCGGCCATTGCCATCCATAATGATGGCGATGTGAGCGGGCAAGCGCTTGGGATCGAGTTGCGACGCCACTCTCCAATCACGCCCGCCTGGGGAAAGCGCCTGAAGCAGTTCCTTCATACTATAAAGCTCTAGAATACACCAAGTGCCCTATTGCCCACCCGTGATGCCCGTAGTGGCAACTATTTACCAAACGCGGGTCCCACATGGCCGAAGAGCGCTATCAGAGCGGCTCCTGCGCAGAGAAAACTCCCGAACGGAAGTTCATATGTAGAAGCCGATTTGCCCTTGACGGAAATATAGATTATACCGATGATAGAACCGGCGACAGCGCCGACGAGCAGCGCCGCTATTCCTTGCTCCACTCCGAGAAAGACGCCCAGCAGCGCGAGTAGCTTTACGTCGCCCAATCCAAGCCCTTCACGGTTTCGAACGCGCTCATAGACGATGGCGAGGAGCCATGTGGGGGCGGCAAGGAGAGTGGCGCCTAACGCGGCATTCAGCAGGGAGCGCCAGGCGGGTTGCCAAACGGGGACAAACATTTCGCCAAGGAAGCTAGGCATCTGAACGAAGAACGCGAGGATCAATCCCAGCGCCGTTCCGCCCAGGGTCAATTCATCGGGAAGGATGCGCTCTTCTAGATCTGTCCAGAAAAGCACAATCAGAATGGCCTCGAAGATGATCCACTTGAGGGCGGCAGCAGTCCATCCGTAGCGCAGCGCGACAGCAACGAAAGCGCTGGCGCTTGTGCATTCAACAATCGGATAGCGGATGCCGATGGGCTTCGCGCAGCACCTGCTGCTGCCGCGTAACAGGGCATAGCTCAAGAGCGGAAGGTTATCGTACCAGGCAATGGGCTGCCCGCATTCGGGACAAAAGGAACGCGGGGTCACGACCGATAGATCTCTAGGGATGCGATAAATACAGACGTTCAGGAAGCTGCCGAACGCGAGACCGAAGGCGCCTGCTACGACGGCAAGGTAAGGGTTCAAAGTAAATGAGTTCAGATCAGTGGGCAAGAGCCCTCTCGTAGGAGCTGACGGTGCCGCGGACGAGGTGGTCGCGGGTGAAGCATTCCGCGATTCTTTGCTTGCCGTGCTCGCATAGCCGGCGAGCCAGTTCGGGATCACTCAAGAGGGTGCGCATGGTGCGCGCAATGTCTTGTGGCACGTTTTCGACAAACACGCCCGAGAGGCCGTCTGAGAAAACCTCGCGCAATCCTCCCACGCGGCTGGCGATGACCGGCACGCCCATGCTCATGGCGAGCAAGGTAGCAGAGCCCAAGCCTTCGGATCGGGTGATGTAGACAAACATGGAGGCGCGGCGTAAATCCTGCGTCAGGTTTTCAGAGAACAGAACTCGAATGCCGGACAGCTGGGCGGCCATCTCCACCAGGTCACGCCCTTTCTCCGGATCCTGGGACGCGAGTGCCACCGCCGGGAACTCCGCGCTCCATTGCGCCTCGGCTGGCTCCGCCTCAACCCCGTCATAGACGACATCGATCTTTTCGTTGCGAACGCCACTCACGAGCAACTCGCCCGCTACAAATTGCGACACGGCCAGGAATCTGGCGGCGCGTTGATATTTCCAAAGAGAGGCGACAGAGCGTCGCACGGGAAACGCAACACGCCGCGAAACGACGAACTTGCGGCGAGCGGCAACTGCTGCGATGGTGTGGGCGCGGGCGTCGTGCGCGTGAACGATCGTCGACTGTTTAGATCGCTGCCACAGTTCCCTTGGGCCGATGGAGTAAACCGGGAAGCCCTGGGAGGTGGCTGCAGTGGCCAGAGCACCGCCATCCGGAGCTAACAGGACAGAATCGTGCCCGGCGTCTCTCAAGCCTTTGAGCAGCAGCAGAACCTGGTATTGGCCGCCTCGCATTTCGGCGCCTGTGTCGATGTGGAGAATGCGCACTAAATCTTTCGGCCAGGACTCATGTCGCGCGCCTTGGCATACTTCACAAAATTGTAGAGAGCGGCCATGTAAGCGATGGCGAGACCTTCGACGCCATCGAGAAACCCCAGCTTCAGCACATAGCTACGAAGAAAAAGCCAGGGAGGATTCAGCAGCAACCTGCTGAGGGTGATGGGTTTGCCGCGCGACACGATCTCTTCGGCGGCGAGCGTAGTGTACCTGTCCATGGTGTGCAAATGCTGCGAAAGTGAATCGCATGTAAAGTGGAGCAGATTCGATTTGAGATGCCCCACCGGGCCATCCACTGTCACTGATTCGTGAACAAATGGGCCGACCCACTTAGCCTTACGCCGGTCAAAAAGTCTCAGCTTGCGGTCGGGATACCAGCCGCTATGTAGAATCCAGCGCCCCAGATACTGGGCTAGTCGGGGCATGGTGTAACCGTTAAATTTCGGACCAGCCTTCTTGATGTGCCAGATCTCGGCTTCGAGTGCTTCGCTGAGGCTTTCGTCGGCGTCGAGAGCCAGAATCCAATCATGGGCGGCAAGCTCAGCCGCGATATTCTTCTGGGCCGCGTAGCCATGCCAGGATGCCTCCACAACGCGCGCTCCCAATTTAGTGGCAATCTCTACCGTGCGGTCATTCGAGCCACTGTCTAACACCAAGATTTCATCACAACAGCGCAAACTCTCAATCACGCGAGCAACGTTACGCTCCTCGTTGAAGGTAATGATGGTCGCGGAGATCTTCATACCCGGAGGCTAGTTCTATCGGACCGGCACGATGCACATGGAAATGACAAACAGCAGCAGCGCCGCAACGGCTAACGTAAGGCGCCTGGACCCCAGCGGCTGCTGATCGTAAATCAACGGGTGGCGCCTGAAGAAAAACATGGCGACAGCCCATAGCCACCAGGGCCAGTAAAGGAAGCCGCACACTGCAAGGCAAGCTATCAGGAACAGGGAGAGCATCCGGTGACCGCGCTCGCCGAGCACCGCGTAGCTGATATGCCCGCCGTCCAGTTGGCCCACCGGTAGAAGGTTGATGGCGGTGGCAAGTAAACCCGCCCAGGCCGCGACAGCCATCGGGTGAAGAGAGATATCAGCTGTCGACACGCCGGGAAAGCGCACCTCCTCCACTGCCCTGAGTAGCAAAGGAGTGCCGAAGGTGAACGGACCTTGCGCTTGGACGCCATGCACAACGCGCGACAGGAGGACGCCCGTGAAGAGAAAGGGCAGCAGGAGCACAAACCCCGCCAGAGGTCCGGAGACTCCAATGTCAAAGAGGCTTCTTCGGCTGTAGATGGGGGAGCGAATGCGGATGAACGCGCCTACAGTTCCAAGCAGCGTAGGCGCGGGGCCAAAATAAGGCAGGCTGGCGTTTACGTTCCATCGCAGGCAGGTGAAGTAATGCCCAAATTCATGCGCCAGCAAAATCACCAGCAGAGGAACTGAATAAGCGACGCCGGTCGAGATATCCCAACCGCCGTGTAAGAGACGGCCATAGCCTTTGGCAATGAACTCTTCACTTAAAGGTTGCCTTGCCGAAAAGCTGGCCGCCAAGCCATAGCCGAAAACTGTCGTGGTGATGAGCGTAAGCAGGAACAGCAGCACGTGCGGCCACCACCGTGCGGGACGCCGCGCATGCGTCGGGGCAGCCGACAGACGCTGCGAGTCTGTCGTTTGAGCCTGGGCTTCCTGATAAAAATCTGTGAGTGAGTCCTGTACCCGGCCTCTTGAATCCGGCTCAGACACTTCCATCTACTGCAGGGTCTGCAGTTCCTTTCCGGGCTTGAAGCGAACTGCTTTGCCCGGCGGGATCGCCACTTCGGCGCCCGTTCTTGGATTACGGCCGATGCCGGTCTTACGCGGACGCACGTTGAATATGCCGAAGCCGCGCAACTCGATGCGATCACCCTCCGTCAGCGCTTTTTTCATCGTTTCGAATACCGTTTCCACCGCCATCTCCGCTTTCGTCTTGGTGATGCCGGTGCGGTTGACGACCTCATTGATGATATCTAGCTTGATCAAAGAGCCTCCGATTTGCGTTGACCCCGCCCAAAAGCGCGGAAGGTGTGCAATGTCGCTGCAATGTCAATGATAAGAAGGAACTTAACGGAAAGTCAATGGTTCGTGCGGGCTGGCGTAGGCACTGGGGAGATCCCTAGCGGAAAGTTCGCATTTTTTGCCAGCTGTCGTAACGTCTGTACTAAATCTTACCGATAGGGAGGGAGGCGATTCCATCAAGTACAACTACTTATGAGTTTGGCCTAATGATTGCTGCTGGGTCAGTGAGAGAAGAAGCTAGCAATGACAAGATCGCTCAGGATTCTACTAGTAGAAGACAGCCCAAGCGACGTTCGCCTCATCCGGGAAGCCCTAAAAGATACCCCTGTACCGGTACAACTCACAGTCGCTCGTGATGGCGTCGAAGCCACAGAATATTTATACCAGACCGAGGCGGGATTCTCGCCCCGTCCGGATTTGGTTCTGCTTGATCTCAATCTGCCGCGCAAGAACGGTCGCGAAGTGCTGGCTGAAGTCAAAGGATCGCCAACCCTCAAGCAGATTCCTATATTGGTAATGACCAGTTCACGGTCGGACGAAGATGTCGCCGAAGCCTACGCCCTGAACGCCAACTGCTTCATCACGAAACCCAGCGATTTGGAAGAATACCAGAGCGTTGTGAAGGCGATAGAAGATTTCTGGTTTCTCACCGCGACTCTGCCGGACTCTTTTAAACCTACTAGGCTTGCGCCGCTCACCGCGGGCGCCGCTTAGGCAGTCCCTTTATTGGCCTGCTGCCACTTGTCGAACGGCTTGGCACGCCGCCGCTAAAGCCGCGTCGTAATCGGGGTGGTCGCCCACTTCCTTGACATACTCCACATGCTGCAGCTTGTTCTCAGCATCAAGCACGAAAATAGCCCGGCTTTCTATCCGCAGGTCTGGAATGAGCGTTCCGTAGTGTTCGCCGAAAGAGCCGGAGCGGTGATCCGACAACATGGACACGCGGTTGATGCCAAAGTTCCCGCACCAGCGCTTCTGGGCAAAAGGCAAATCCATGCTGATGGTGTAGATTTGCACATTGGATAGCTGAGCCGCCTCATCTTCGAAGCGTTTTGTCTGCGCATCGCAAACCGGCGTATCGAGAGATGGAATGACGCTGAAGATCCGCACGCCGCTGCCAGTCTTCTCTAAATCCACGTTTTGAAGGGAGCCGTCGACCACCTGAAAGTCAGGAGCTGTATCGCCCGGCATTAATTCAGGCCCGCCTAGAGGAAAGGCGTTGCCTCTGAGAATAGTCGTACGCTTTAAATCAGTCGAATTAGCCATTCGGCCACAGTTTACCAATTACCAAAAGGAAGTACGGGCGAATAGCAGCGTATCGCATTTGAGCGACGGATTTCGTATTTAACCGATGTTCCGCGGCAGTTCGCAAGTGAAGTTCCGGCATTTGTAAAGTGTAATTCTGCCCTTGCGTTCGAGTCCGCTCAGGAAGGGCGAAAAGTCGTTTAGTTCCGCGGCGGCTTTGTCGCTGAGCGCGAGCACGGTGGCAGCCGGCGTGAATTTTTCCCGCTCCTGTGCCAGCAGGTTGTTGAGCTGCTCATCCCTCTCGCCGTAACGTAGGACTAGCTGCTCAGGTTCAGAAAGCCACCGTCCCAGCGCCACTGCCATTTGCGGCGCCATCGACGGCTGCGTCTTCATCTTGGGCGCGAAGGAGCGCAGGGCTCGCTCGGCAGATGCGCGAAACTCATCCGCGCCGGTCAAATGCGCCAGCCGCAGCAACACCTCTGTTGCAACGGAATTGCCGGAAGGCTCAGCGCCATCGTAGTCATCCTTCATGCGAAGCAAAAGGTCGGGGGCGCTTTCCGCGGTGCTGAAAAAACCGCCGTCACTGGTGTCTTCAAATTGCTTGAAGCCGCGCCTGGCTAAGTCAATCGCGCTCCGCAGGTAGGTGGGCTCGCCGCTCGCTTCGAACAGATCGATCAACGCCTGCGCCAAAAAGGCGTAATCATCCAAAAATGCAGGTATGGCCGCTTCTCCATCGCAAAAGCGGCGTTGCAACCGTCCGGACACCGCATCGTACATGGTCGAAAGCATGAAGGACGCCGCCCTCTGCGCGGCTTCGAGATACTGCGAGTCAGCAAGAAGGCTATAGCCTTTTGCCAGGGCCGAGATCATGAGTCCGTTCCAGGAACTCAAGACTTTCCGGTCCAGATGGGGCCGCGGACGTTTGTTGCGTGCCTCCAACAGCACCTGCCGTCCGCGCACAACCGCTTCGCTCAAGCTGTCGCCGGCTCGCTCTGTGCCTTGCGCGTTGTAGAGGATATTGCGGCCACTGAATTCGGCGTGCGGGTCTTCGTCGACGTTTCCGCCGGGCCTCACGCCGAAGTGCAGACAGAAAATCGCGGCGTCTTCCCTGCCCAGCAGCGCCTCGATCTCCGCTTGCTTCCAAATATAAAATGCCCCCTCGCCAGAGTGCGACGGATGGTCCGGATCCGGGCTATCGGCGTCTTCTGCCGAGTAGAAGCCACCGGCAGCGTCGGTCAAATCACGCAGCACGTAATCAAAGATGCCGCGCGCTACTTTCGCGAACTTTTCGTCGCGCGTAATTTGATAAGCTTCCAAGTACGAAATAGCGAGTTGACCCTGGTCGTACAGCATTTTTTCGAAATGCGGCACAAACCAGCGCTCGTCTACCGAATACCTGTGAAATCCGCCGCCTAGCTGATCGTGCATGCCGCCGTCCGCCATGCTCTGTAGGGTATGGGTGACCATCTCGAGGGCTTCTTCGCTGTTCTCCGCTGCATAGTAACGAAGCAAGTAATTCAGCACCACGGGCCGCGGAAATTTCGGTGCGCTCCCGAATCCTCCCCAGCGCGAATCATACATGCGCCGGAACTGCCAGTAAGCAGCCGCGAATAGCTGGTTGTTGGGCTCGCCAGCGCTTTTCGCGGACGCACTCAGCGCGTGAAGTTGCGCGGCAACGTTGCTTCCGGAAGCTTCGACCTCCGCCCGCTTCTGCTTCCACGCCTGGGCGAGTTGTTGCAGGAGGTCCACAAACCCTGGACGCCCGTAGCGCGAGTCCGGGGGGAAATAAGTTCCGCCATAGAAGGGCTTCAACTCGGGCGTCAGCCAAACCGACATAGGCCAGCCTCCACTCCCCGTCGAAGCTTGCACAAACAGCATGTACACGCGATCCACATCCGGCCGTTCTTCGCGATCCAGCTTTACCGGCACAAACTCGCGATTCAAAAGCTTCGCCACGCCCTCGTCCTCAAACGATTCGTGCGCCATCACATGGCACCAATGGCAAGTGGAATACCCGATCGACAGAAAGATAGGTTTATCTTCCGCACGCGCTTTGGCAAAGGCAGCTTCGCCCCACGGCATCCAATCCACGGGATTATGCGCATGCTGGCGTAAGTAGGGACTTTTCTCGTCAATCAATGCATTAGTGGGCATGCGCTCCTAGTCTAGCGGTGACGGCGGCGCGTAGCTTGCGTGGCTAGCTGCGCATTTGCGTGCGGTAGTTGGCCACTAGATCGAGCGGCGGCGGAGTGTGTCCGAGGGCGCGAAGAAACCCAACCACCTGTCCGCGATGATGCGCGCCGTGATTGACGACATGCAGGATTAACTGCCACAGAGGCTGCCGCCAAGGCCTGCCTTTCGAATCGGTATAGGAAAGTTCAGCCTCTGACGCCTTGTCATTTTAAAGACTACCGGCTCAAAGCCGGTAGAATCCTTTGCGACTGAAAGTCGTGGGGTGCGGCTGAAGCCGCCTGAAGCGTGGTCCGGCTGAGAGCCGGCTCAAGGCTCGGTGGGCGCTGTAATC
>JAABUQ010000341.1_pt1 | contig 108288 bp, 86 predicted proteins | sample 5560001 | NCBI WGS metagenome assembly JAABUQ01 (sample SAMN10711888, study PRJNA513371) | rock metagenome | isolation source: Antarctica rocks | place: Antarctica: Victoria Land, Finger Mt nord | collected 2015-12-18
GGTACGGTATGATGGTCTCACGGTTGGTGTACCTCCTAGATGTTTGCAATCCAAGAGTTACACCGCCGTCTTTTCATTTCCCGGAATGGCTATCCGAGAATTCCCCCGCAAATTGGAACGAGCTCACGCCCGCCGCGGAAAGCATATTTGCGACGGCTTTCGCAGAGATCGGTTCTCGGCCCTTACTCTTTTTATCTTGCTTGGCATACCCGTAATACGGAACGACGGCAGTAATGCGATACGCACTTGCCCGGCGCAGAGCATCGATGATGAGCAGCAACTCAATCAACGAGTCGTTGACCGTCTGCCCGTTCGGTGCCTTACACGTCGACTGTACGACGAACACTTCGGCGCCACGGACGTTCTCTTTTATTTCGATGCGGCATTCTTCGTTTTTAAACTTGTCGACGAGCGCACTGCCGACCCGTGTATCCATGCGGCGTGCGATGTCGTGCGCTAGGTCGATGCTGGCATTGCCGCTGAACAATAATGGTTTTTGTAGCAAGTCGCCCCCTACTCGCGGCGTCGACAGATCGCGCTGAAGGTTATGCGCGTACCGTGCCCCTCGGTGAGTCGCCTGCCTCAGGTGATTAAAAAGACATCTTTTGCGTTGAGACGATTGGTCCGAAAACTTCGTCCGCTGTGCAGTTTATCCGGGATTGATATGGTCGTCGAGGAAAGGAGGCTGTGATGTGCTCATGTTGACACAAGACTCCCCCGCATCCGTGCTCGAATGGTTGGCCGAGCAGCCGACCCTCGCACGAACGATTGCCGCCGCGCGCCGGCTCGAGGCGGCCCGGGATGAACGCTTACCGGCGGTGCGCTATGCGATTTTGCGCAACATGACGCTCGAGCCGGGGCTGCCGGCGAGCGTCGCGATTGAAACGGCCCGCTTGGGAATGAACGCCTCCGTCTATCTCGGCGACTTCGACAACGTCCAGGGCGATGTCTACGATGCCAGGAGTTCGCTCTACGAGAGCGCGCCCGACATGATCATCGTTGCGTTGCGGTTACACGTTCTCGCACCGCGGCTCGTGCACGAATTCGCGGGTCTGGACGGGGGCGAGATCGGCCGCTTGAGCTCCAGCGTGCTCGTCCGTATGCGCGGCTTCGTCGAGGCGATCCGCGAACGTTCACGCGCGCTCGTGCTCGTGCACAACTTCGAGCGGCCCATTCGTCCGGCATACGGCACCCTCGATCGCGCCGCCGCCGGCGGTCAGCTAGCGACGATTGACCGGCTCAACGCGGATCTCGCGGCATTGTGCACGGAACTCGGCGCGCACGTCGTCGATGTCGACGGCGAACTGTCGCGGCTCGGGTACGAGCAAGGCCTCGACGACCGGTACTGGCATCTCGCCCGTTCGCCGTATTCACTTGCGATGCATGGCCGCCTCGCCGGCGCGTATGCGAAAACGGCCGCGGCCCTCAAAGGGAAGAACAAGAAGTGTCTCGTGCTCGACTGCGATAACACGCTGTGGGGTGGCGTGATCGGTGAAGACGGGATGGCCGGTATCAAACTTGGCGCAAGTGCGCCAGGCTCGGCATTCGTCGAGTTTCAGGCGGCGATCCTCGACCTGTACCACCGCGGCGTTCTCCTCGCCATCAACTCCAAGAACAATGAGGCGGACGCCATGGAGGTCTTCGAGCGCCATCCGCAATCACTGCTCAAGCCGCATCACTTTGTTGCCAAGCGCATCAACTGGAACGATAAGGCGGCGAATCTTTGCGAGATTGCAGCGGAGCTCAATATCGGCATCGACGCGCTCGTTTTCGTCGATGACAATCCGGTCGAGTGCCGCTTCGTCCGCGAGCGCGTGCCAGAAGCCGTGATCGTGGAACTGCCTCGCGATCCCAGCCGTTACGCGCGGCTGCTACGCGACATGCCGTACTTCGAAACGCTTGCGTTGAGCGAAGAGGACCGGCGACGCAGTGAAATGTATCGCGCCCAAGCGCACCGCTCCGAACTCGAAGCCTCGAGTGGCTCGATGGACGAATTTTTGCGTTCGCTCGATATGGTGCTTACAATTCGTGGTGGCGACGCATTTAGCGCGCCGCGTATCGCGCAGCTCACGCAGAAAACCAATCAGTTCAACCTTACGACTCGTCGCTACGGCGAGGCCGAGATCGAAGCGGCCATTGCCGATCCCGCGCGAAGGGTGCTTTGTGCCGAACTCACCGATACGTTCGACAGTTCCGGCATCATTGCGGTCGCGTTGACGCGCGATGAAGGCGAGGACGTGTCGATTGACACCTATCTCATGAGTTGCCGTGTTATCGGGCGCGGTGTCGAGGAAGCGCTGCTCGCGAAGATCGCGGCAGATGCATGCGAGCGCGGTCGGCGGCGGATCGTCGGCGAGTATCTGCCGACTGCAAAAAACGGTTTGGTGCGCGATTTCTACGAACGGCTTGGCTTTATCGAGCGCGAAGGTTCCGAGCGCCGCTGGTGGACGTTGGCGCTCGACGGAGCTTTGCCCGAGCCACCGGCGTGGTTCAAAGCGATCGTTGATGAGGCAAAACGGTAATGCCGGATTTCGAGCAACGTCTGCGCGGCGTCTTCGCCGATACGTTCGAGACGACTCCCGAAGCCATCGACGAAAATCTCTCGACGGAGACGTCCGGGGAGTGGGATTCGATGCGCTCGATCGTACTTGCCACGAGCATCGAGGCCGAATTCGAGATCGAATTCAGCGACGATGAACTGGTCGCGCTCGATTCGTACCAGAAAATTCGGCAAGCACTTATCGAAAAGGGTGTTTGAGTAAGGTGCTTCGGCGAATCTTCCAGTTTGCCCAAACGAACCTCGGCGCTGCGCGGCTGTGGTACTATAGCCACAAAGCATACCAAGCGGGCAATCTCCCGCTCGCGATCTTGCTCAAGGCGATCAATTATTTCGTCTACAAGTCGATATTATGTTATCAATGCGAGATCGAAGATGATCTCTTGTTGGTACACGATGGCTTCGGCTGCGCGGTGCATCCCAACGTCACGATCGGTAAACACGTTAAACTGTTCCATCATGTGACCCTCGCATCGGAGACGCTGCCCGGCTCGGTTCCCCGCATTACGATCGAAGACAACTGCGTGATCGGCGCATATGCGATCATTTTGGGTAACGACCGCAACGGCATCACGATTGGTAAGGGCTCCGTGATCGGAGCGGGAACGATCGTCAATCGTGACGTCCCGCCCGGCAGTACGATCGTTGCGATGCCGTCGCGTCCCGTCAAGCCAGGCAAGGTCTACGACGAAACGCGAGCCGCTTTGCAAGAGACGTAGCACGTGAAGAACGAGGACGAGCCAGCGCTTCGGCGTGGTGGCTGTAATTAGATGAACCAGATACAAATCGTGGACACGGCTACCGTTACGACGAATCTTGGTTTTGGTACGGCGGCTTTGATGGGAAGGCTCGGTGAGAAGGAATCCCTTCGCCTGCTAGCGCGAGCTTATGACGAAGGCATCAGATATTTCGACACTGCGCCATCTTACGGCTATGGCGAAGCAGAAGCGCTCGTTGGTCGTTTCGCGAGAACGAAAAGGGACATAGCGATTGGAACCAAATTCGGACTGCTCGCCGGCGGGCGGTCGTCGCCGTTGGTTCGATTCGTTGTGAACGTTGCCAGACCCGTTGCTCGCGCGATGCCGAAGGTTCGCTCTAGGGCCGGGGCGCTTGCTCGCGATAGAATGCCGGCGCTATCGAATTTCAACCTTGATGTAGCAAAGAGCAGCCTGGTGTCAAGCTTGAGAAAGCTCAGACGGGACTGTATCGACGTGTTTTTACTTCATGAATGCCGCGTCGCAGACTTGATGGGCACTGATCTGCTCACGTTTCTGTCCGATGCTGTACGGCGTGGCGATATTCGTACCTTCGGCCTGGGCACCGATCCTGATACAATCGCGTATGCGGCTACGTTGGCTCCGGAGTTTTGCCGGGTCCTGCAATTTGAAAACAACGTCGCGAATAGAAATATCGAACGCATCGACCTCCATGGTGCGAGGCGAACATTGATTACACATTCGCCGTTTGGCGGCGTCGGAAATACTCTTAGCGGAACTCCTGCGCAGAATCTTCGTTTTGCGCTGCGGAGTAATCATGGGGGCATCGTCTTGTTCAGCACGACGAACGAAGCGCGCGTTTCCGCAAACGTTTGTGTCGCGGGCGAGTCCGGCGCAGATGCTTGAAGACCTGCGCAAAGGCGCAGAAGCTGAAGTTGTAACTGATATCTGCATCGTGGGCGCCGGCGCCGCTGGGATAGCATTGGCGAACGAGTTTGTCGGAACCGGTACCCGTGTCTTGCTCCTGGAAAGCGGCGGAGATCAATTTGACGCGAACGCTGATTCGCTGTCAATCGGCGAAAGTGTGGGTGTGCCGTTCAGTGGGTTGCAATTAGGCAGATTTCGTGGCTTCGGGGGGGCGACGCGTCTGTGGTATGGTCAATGTGTCCACCTCGATCCGATAGATGTCGAGCACCGCTCGTGGGTCGCAGGAAGCGATTGGCCGATCAATCTCGATTTACTCGCTCCTTATTATGAACGAGCTGAGCAATTCTTCGGCTTAAGCGGCCATGAAAGCTATGACGAACGCATCTGGCGACGTTTCCGGGTAGCCGACCCGAATCTGGATCACGAGCTTATCCGCGCGCGCTTCGCAATTCTGAGCCCGCAGCCTGATATAAGCAAAACGTATCGGCGTACCCTCGCCAAAGCACGGAATGTCACGATTGCGCTCTATGGGCACGCGCTACGGCTGCATCTATCGCAAGATCGATCGCGAATCGACCGGATCGATGTAGCGGTAATCGGCAAAGCGCCAATCGTCGTGCGCGCCACATCGTTCATTCTTTGCAATGGTGGAATCGAAAGCGCACGACTGCTACTCCTTTCTAATACGGAAGATTCGCGAGGCGTCGGCAACGAGTACGACAATGTCGGTCGTTACTATCAAGACCATCCGAATGCTATCGTTGCGGCAGTTCAATCTGAGAGGGCGCCTGTGTTGCAGGATATGTTTGCAATGTTGTATCGCGATGGGAAGCGTTATTTTCCAAAGATGCGGCTTGCTCCCGAAGTGCAACGTAAGAAAATAGTATTGAACGCGGTAGCGCATCTTGTGTTTCAGTACGACGAGCGTGCGTACAATTCTTTACGCGCATTCTGGCGGGCAGCCCATCTTCGGAGATTACCGCAAGACGCGCCAGCACGTGCCCTTGACGTAATCAAAGGCCCCGGTCAGGCGGCCTCTATTTTGTATCGCCGCTATGTGCGAGGGCGATCGCCGAATTTTACGCCGCAGCGAATCTTCTTGCATGCGCACATTGAACAAGCTCCCAATCGCGATAGTCGAGTTCAACTTGCCGATACGATAGATGCGTTCGGACAGCGCCGGGCACGACTCGATTGGCGGTTGGGCGATATCGAGCATCGGACCTTCGGCGCGATCACTTGCGCCATAGGCGAGGAGTTTGCGCGTTTGGGTCTGGGCACGCTGGAGCCCGAACCATGGCTGCATAAAGTGGGCCATGACTGGACGTCCAAAGTTAGCGATGCATACCATTATATCGGCGCGACGCGGATGTCGTCGCAACCTCAAGCGGGGGTCGTCGATCGGAACCTACAAGTGCACTCGTTAGGAAATTTGTACATTTGCAGCAGTTCGGTATTTCCCACGTCGGGATATGCCAACCCAACTCTTACAATAGTCACGCTCGCGTTCCGCCTTGCTGACTTTTTGAAAAAGCGATCGAACGCTTGAATCTCATTCTACGTCGCCTGCGTTGGGTTGGCGCTGCCAATACTTCTGCATCAGCGATCGCGTACACGATCATAAGTCGCATTGGTGTCCTGGCGATCAACGTTGCAACCGGCATCCTCATAGCACGTACGCTTGGTCCAGCGAATCGCGGCGCGGCGTCAGCGGTTACGTTGTGGCCCGTAGCTATTTCCGCCCTACTTTCGCTGGGCATCCCCGTGGCGCTACGATATTACGTTCCGCGGAGACCCGAGGATGCCAGGGAGCTTTTCTCCGTCGCCCTCATCATCGGTACGTTTCTGGGATTTGTCGCTGTAGTGGCCGGATTGCTTTTCCTTCCGCATTGGCTCAAAAACTACTCGGAACCGGTCGTCAGATTCGCTCAGGCGATGATGTTCTTTGCACCGCTCATTTCAGTCAATACGCTGGTGCGAGCATTTCTCGAATCGCAGGGTGAGTTTACCCACTCGAATAGTATGGTATACCTTCCAACTGCGGCGACACTCGTCTCTCTGCTCGTCCTATTTAAATTCAAGGCCCTCACGGCGTTTTCGGTGCCGCTCGCGTATGAAGTTCCGTTCTCATGCGTTACGGTCGTGTCGCTTTACCGAGTGCGGCGCTTCATTCACGTGCCGTTCGGCTTCATTCGCCGAAGTAAGCTGCTGCTCCACTTTGGGTCGCGGGCATATGGCCTCGACATCATCAGCACGCTTTCTGCCCAACTGGGTCAAGTGATCGTGATTGGATTGCTTTCAGCGGGCAGTTTCGGCCTGTTCACCGTAGCGGCAAATGCATCCGGAGTCGCCGCGCTGATCGGCGGGTCGCTTAATACTGTCCTGTTTCCAAAAGCTGCCGAATTGGAAACAGATCAGGCCATTGAGCTTGTCAACAGGTCGGCACGGCTTATTTTTGCGACCAATATTATCGTCGGAACGTTGCTGATTCTCGCTATGCCGGTACTCATTGGATTGACGTATGGCTCTCAATATACTGCCGTGATAGCGCTTACGCAGGTGCTTACGTGCGACGTTATTTTCGGGGCTACGATCGGAACCCTTACCCAGGCATTCATGGCGACCGGGCGGCCGGGGCTCGTAACAGTGTTTCAGGTCGTGGCCCTGTGCACTACCTTTCCGTTGATGCTCGTACTCATACCAAAATTTGGGCTTATGGGGGTTGGGTACGCGGCGCTTTTATCTACGGCACTTCGTCTCATTTTGGTTTTAGGTTCATATCCGGTGTTTCTCAAGCATCGCATTCCCGGGCTGCTTCTCACGAGCCAAGATATGCTCGACATCCGTGCGCGTGTGACTCGTGCGCTTTCATAGCAAGTGAGGTTAGCTCATCACGGGCTCCGTCACCCGCACGGTGCGAGCCGGAGTCGCAAGGACGGTGGCGCCTGCGGCGACGTCGGTCATCACCACCGCACCGGCTCCGATCGTTGCGCCGCGACCGATCTTGCGGATGCCGCCAAGGTCGCTTCCGAGTATGCAGACATGCATGCCGATCGTCACGTCGTCTTCCACGACGATCCGGGAGTTCTGAGCGGCAAGCGCAGCGTGATGGCCGATCTTGACGCGTTTCCCGATCGTGACCGTGTGCGAGAATGCGCATCCGACACCTTGATGTTCGAGCATGAGATCGTCTTCGATATCACACTCGTACGGTAGGATCGCCTTAAACGCGATAAAATTTACGAGCTTGAGCGCCCATGCGACGGGATGCCAGCCGCGGCGATACGCGATGCAACTGAGTTTCCACAGTTTAGCGCTCAGGCAGAACCCGTGCACCACTTGACGAACGCGGTACTGCAGGGAACGACGCGTTCGATCGCTTTGAAGCGATTTACCGTCAAAAAGATCTGGCATGGGCCCTCTCACAAAGAATAGGAAGAACGACGTCGTTCACGTGGTCTTCGCCAAACACGCGTTGACGACTACGGCCGTTTCGTCGATATGGCGGGTGATGCAGGTCAGGTGCGAGCCAGGAATCGGATGTTTTTCGACACGATCGACGACATGCGCCCAACTCGGTTCTCGGCCGTCGGGCTGGAACGGGCCGTCTTGGCGCGCCATGAAGACATCGATCCTTCCCCGATATCGGCCCGGAATGTAGTCGACCGTGAGTTGATCCCAGCGGGCTCGGAGCGGATCGCCGCGCTTGGTTACGAGCCGCTCGCTCAGGACGCGTGCGAGACGCGGAAAGTAGGCTTTGGGAAAAGTTCGCAGCCGGCGCAGTTGGCGGCTGCCCTGCCGCACGGCATACGCCAAGCGCCCGATACCCGTTCGCACCGTGAAACGACGGCCGGCGCCGACCTTGATGCTCCGTAAGACGCGCTCGCTCACGTCCGCAAGCGTCGTCAGTTCTGCATTGGAGCCAAATGACTCTAAAAAGATAAGCTGCTCGACCCGTTCGTGTTTCGCTTGCAAGAGACAGGCGATCTCGTATGCGATCAGCGCACCGCTGCAGAAGCCGCCAAGCACGTACGGGCCGTGCGGCCGAACTTGTTCGATCAGCGCAAGATAGTCGACCGCGATCGTCTCGATCGAGGTTGGGAAGACGCGGGCGTTCGTCCCCGGCATATGGAGCGCGTAGAGCGGTTGGTCATCTCCGAGACGGCGTGCCAAACCGCGAACGTAATAGCCGCCGCCGTGTAAATCGCCATCGATGTAGAAGAACGGTGCTTTCGTACCAGCGGGCTGCAACGGGACCAGGGGAGATTCGTTATCCGCCTTCATCCCCTCGAGCAGCACGCTTGCGACATGTGCGATCGTCGGTTCCTCGAAGAAACGCTGTGCCGGAAACGGTGTTTCGAATCCCCGCGACATCGCCGCGATAAGCCGTACGGCGAGTAACGAGTGTCCGCCGAGCGTGAAAAAGTTATCGTGAATGCCGACCGGCGAGAGACCCAGGACGTCTTCCCACATGCCGATGAGCTGATGATATAAGAGATTGCTGTGGTCGTCGATCGATGCCGCGCTGCGGCCGCCCGCGTGCGGCAACGCATTGTAATCGAGCTTTCCATTCGGCATCAGCGGAAGTTTCGGGACGAGCACGACGCTCGGCAACATATACGCTGGCAAGGTTCGCGCCAGGACGCCTCGCCACGCATCGGGCGAACCGACGGCCTCGTCGGCAACGACGTATGCGACTAAACGCGCGTCATCGGTTGCGTGCGTTTGCACAACGACGGCGGCGTCACGCACGTTCGATTGACGGCGCAGGACGTTCTCGATCTCACCGAGCTCGATGCGAAACCCATTGACCTTCACTTGCGAATCGAGTCGTCCGCGATACTCGATCGTGCCGTCGGCTTGAAAGCTCGCCAGATCGCCGGTTTTATATAAGCGCTTGGCGGGATCGCCGCCGAACGGATCGGGAACGAATTTTTCGGACGTGAGTTCCGGGCGGCGATGATACCCCGCACCAACCTGCACGCCGCCGATGTAGAGCTCGCCGGGAACGCCGATCGGGACCGGCTGGCCGCCGCCATCGAGAATGTAGATTTGCGTGTTCGCCACGGGACGCCCGATCGGAATCGTCGCCCGCGCCCAATCACGCGGGCACGTAAAATGCGTAACCTCGATCGCGGCTTCGGTCGGGCCGTAAAGATTGTGAAGCTCGGCGGGAAGATGCGCGTAGAATGCGCCGACGAGATCGGCCGGTAGCGCTTCGCCGCTACTAATGAGGTGACGCAGCGACCCAGCCCGGCCAACGCCGTCGGCGGCTAGGAAGAGTCGCAGCATCGACGGCACGAAATGGGCGATCGTTACTGCTCGTCGCGCGATGACGTCGATGAGATACGCGGGATCGCGCTGACCGCCGGGCTGCGCAAGGAAGAGACGAGCACCGGTCGTCAACGGCCACAGCAATTCCCAGACCGAAACGTCGAAACTGAACGACGTCTTATGCAGCACGACGTCATCGGCGCGTAAGCCGTACCGCTCTTGCATCCAAAGCAGCCGATTCACGATCCCGGCGTGGCGATTCGACGCGCCTTTCGGACGGCCGGTTGAGCCCGACGTATAGATCATGTATGCAAGATTCGTGGGGCCCGGACGTTGCTCGGGGGCGCTAGCCACGCTTGCCGGCGTCGCCTCATCGACGAGTACGACCTTCGCCGCGGGCGCTACGAATGCGGCTAGGAAACGTGAATGCGTCAGCAACACGCGAACCTGCGAATCCTCGAGCATGAAGGCAAGGCGGTCGCGGGGATAGTCCGGATCGAGCGGGACGTAGTAGCCGCCGGCTTTGAAGACAGCGAGCAGCGCGACGACGAGATCGACGGACCGTTCCAAGCAGATCCCGACGCCGACGTCGGGACCGATGCCGAGCGCTCGAAGCTGCCGCGCGCGCGCTTCGGCGCGCCGGTGCAGTTCGGCGTAATCGAGGGTCAGCGTTTCGTCGTTGCTGACCTCCCATGCGAGCGCAATTGCCGATGGCGTGCGCGTTGCCTGTGCTTCGAGAAGATCGAGGAGCGTTACGTCACGCGGGTAGACGACAGCGGAGTTGTTGAAGGCAACGAGCACCTGATGCCGCTCCTGCGCGTTCAATAGCGGCAGCATCGCAAGCTTGCGCTCGGGCGCCTCCGCGATGCCGTCCAAGAGCGTTGCGAAGTGATTCAGCATGCGCGAGATGCGCTCGGCTGAAAATAGATTCGTACGGTAGTTGAACGTGCAGCGTAAACCGTCCGCCGTTTCTGCAATCGCAAGGCTCAGGTCGAATTTCGCCGTCGTAGTCGCGAGTCGATACGGTTCGACGGCGAGATTATTGAAGCGCGGCGGAGATTCCGGACCGGTATCCATCTGGAAAAAGACGTTGATAAGCGGAACGTCGGCGCGCGTCCGCGTGATGTCCAGTTCTGCAACGATGCGCTCGAACGGTAGATCTTGATGGGCGAATGCGTTCAGCGTTGCATCACGGACGCGATCGAGCAGCGACGTGAAGGTTTCGTTTGGATCGAGCTGCGTCCGCAGCGCGAGCGTGTTGAGAAAAAATCCGATCAATCCTTCGAGTTCGTCCCTGTTGCGATGGACGATCGGAGAGCCGACGACGAGATCGCTTTGCCCGGTGTATCGATACAAAAGGAGATTGAACGCGGCGAGCAAGGTCATGAACGGCGTCGCGCCGCGGCTCGTACCGAGCTCGCGCAGACGACGTGCGGTTGCGCGTGACACGAGCAGCGACTCCGCTGCCCCTTCTTCGGAGCCGACGTTCTGCAGGTCGTCGGTCGGCAGGGCGACGCGTGGCGGTGCACCGGCGAGCCGTGCGCGCCAATATGCGAGCTGCTCGTCGAACGCCGACCCCTGCAACGATTCGCGCTGCCATGCCGCGTAGTCAGCATACTGGATCGGAAGCTCGTCGAGTTCGAGCGTTCGGCCGCGCAGCGCAAGGTCGTAAAATGCGCCGAGCTCACGATTGAAGACGGCGCTTGACCACTCGTCGGTGACGATATGATGCATGGCGACGAGCAGGACGTGCTCGTCGCCATGCAAGCGGACCAGCGTGACGCGGATCAGCGGTCCGCGTGCGAGGTCGAAGCCGAGCGCCGCTTCCGCAACGATGAGCTGCTCGGCGCGAGCCTCCCGGTCGGCAGGGCTGATGACGGCGTCGCTCAGATCGACGACGACGAATGGAACGTCGATGGCGTCCTGGACAATTTGCATCGGTTCGTCATCGACGACGGTGAAATGCGTGCGTAAGCTCTCGTGCCGGACAACGATGGCCTGGATTGCGGCTTGGAGGGCGCGCACGTCGAGCGGGCCACGTAAACGGAGCGCTCTCGGAACGCCGTAGGTCGCCGAGCCGGGCGTTATTTGATCGAGCAGCCAAAGACGCTGCTGCGCAAAGGACATCGGTGCAGTGAACGATCCGCTCGAACGTTCCGCGCCCGTCAGCATGCGCTCTCCAACACCACATGTTGCAGGCACCACGCCGGAACCGCGCCGACGACCGCTGCGGTATACCCGGCGGGTACGTCGACGTCGCGCATTTGCCAGCGCTCGCACGCGCGTGTGTCGAGTACGTCGCAGGCGGCGAAGCCCTCGCCGATCCCAAAACCAAGCGCTTTCGCGTACGCCTCCTTGCGCGCCCACGTTGCAAAGAAGCCGGCACGCCGGTCCTCGATCGGCAACGCGGCGAGTGCCGTTCGCTCGCGCGCCGAGAAGCATTCGGCGACGATCTCTTCGAAGGCGAGATCGCTCATGTATTCGACATCGATGCCGACGTCACGTCCGCGCGTGACAGCCAGCACCATGACATCGTTTGCGTGTGAAAGATTGAACTCGAGCGCCGGTCCGAGTTGCGGCGTGCGCAGCGATGGTTTACCGTAGCGACCACGCTCGAACCGCAGGCGACTTGGATCGGCATCGACGTAGCGCCCGAGGATTTCGCGCAACAGTCCGTGTGCAACGATGTAGTTGGTGCGATCGCGCGGGAACCGAAAGCGTTTTGCGCGCGACGCTTCGGTGGCATCGAGCCGGCCTTGCAACTCGCATTCGCGCCGAGTGAAGGCCGATATGCGCGCGACCCACACATGCGTTTCATCCGGTGCCAGGGTAGCAGGATAGTGCTGCTCCGCAAGCATCACGGTCGCGTGAGCCGCGGTATGCGAACGAGCGCCGGACCGTCTGCGGAATTTGTATCGCCGGCCCGCTCGTCGATGCGCGCGGCGAGTCGCGCGACCGTGCGCGCTTCGAGAACGCTCGCCAGCGGAAGCCGCACGCCGAAGCGCCGATTGACCTTGCCGAGCATGCGAATCGCGATCAGTGAATGCCCGCCGAGCTCCAAGAAATCATCGTCGACGTGTATCGACGCGGCGTCGCGCTTAAATGCCTCAGCCCAAATGTCGATCAGCGCGGACTCAGTGCTCGTGCGCGGCGTCTGCGTTCGGGCAATCGCGGGTTGCGACGCTCCCGCCGCGACGAGCGCCTGACGGTCGAGCTTTCCGCTGGCGGTGCGAGGAAGCACATCCACCACGACGACCGTTCCGGGGATCATGAAACCCGGGAGACGGCTCTCGAGCCGCTCCGTGACAGTTGGGAGCGGCGCACCGCGCGCAAGAACGACGTATGCCGTCACTGGCGCCTCCGTGTCGCCGGAGACGAGCGCGGCCGCGTCGGCGATCTCCGGCAGCGTTCGCAGCGCCGCTTCGATCTCGCCGAGCTCAACTCGAAAGCCGCGCACCTTCACCTGATCGTCGCTGCGCCCCATGTATTCGAGCGCGCCGTCCGGCAAGCGCCGAACGCGGTCGCCCGTCCGGTAGACGCGTCCACTCGCCGCTTGTGTCGAAAAACGCTCGGACGTCAGATCGGACCGGCCGAAGTAGCCGGCCGCGACGCCGGCTCCGCCGACGTGCAATTCACCGATCGTGCCAAGCGGCATCGGCCCAAGGTGCGAATCGTACACGTGGCCTTGAACGTTGGCCAGCGGAAAACCGATTGGCACCGTCCGCGCCCCTGCGCTCCGCGCCGCCGCCAGTGAGACGGCGGTCACGTCGAAGGTCGTCGCGCCGACGGTCGTCTCGGTCGGCCCGTAGTGATTGAGGATACGTCCGCGACCCGCCGCGAGCAACTCATCGGCGAAGTCGAGTTCGAGCGCCTCCCCGCCCAGAATCGTCAAGCGCGCGGGCAAAATGGTCGCGAGCGCCGCGCCGGCAGCCAGCGCGCGCAGATGCCGCGGCGTGATCTTCAGCACGTCGAGCGGCCGCGTGCGGAGATATTCGGCAAAGCGCGCTGCGTCGTTCGTTACCTCGTCCGCGAGGACGTGCAAGGTCGCGCCGGTGCACAGTGCGGCAAAGAACGCCGTATAGCCGAGATCCGCGGCGAGCGTCCCGCTCAAGCCGACGTGCCAGCCTACGCCCACGTCCGCGATGACGCGCGTGATCGCGCCGACGTAGTTGCGCAGGTTGTCGTGCGTTACCGCGACGCCTTTGGGGACGCCGGTCGAGCCCGAGGTGAACACGATATAGGCGAGGTCATCCGTCCGCGGCTCGCTCCGCGCGAGATCGTCCGCGAGAATGCGTTCGATTTCGACACCTTTGACGACGTGTCGCACCTCCGCAACGCTCAGCTGCTGACGCAGGCGTTCCGGCGCGACGCCGGACTCGAACGGCACGACGACGCCGCCCGCTTTGAGGATGCCGAGGAAGCCCGCGACGGCGTGCGTCGTGCGTTCGGCCGCGAGACCGACCGGCACGTTGCGCGTTACGCCGCGTTCGCGTAGCCGTAGCGCAAGCGCGCTCGCGCGCGCATCGAGTGCGGCGTACGTTAGGAGCTCATCGTCGCAAACGAGTGCCGTCGCATCGGGGACGCGGGCGGCCTGCGCTTCGAATCGATCGAGGACGCTCGCGCTGCCGGTGTCGGCGGCCGTCGCGTTGCTGCGCTCGGCGAGCGTGCGCTCCGCGACGGTCAGCAACGGCAGCCGCGCGATGCGCTGCTGGGGCGTGGCGACGGCACCGTGCACGAGGATGCGCAGCTGTTCCAAAAACCGTTCGGTCGTAGCCGCCGACCAAATTCGCGAACGCGCGTACAACGTCAAGCGAACGCCTTGCGGCGTCTCGTTCATGAAAAGTGAAAGATCGAATTTCGTTACGCCGAGGTCAAGCGCATACGGCTCGACACCGACATCGGCGAGCGTGAGGAGCTCGGCTGCGTTATCGGCGGAGAAAACGACGTTGAAGAGTGGCGCGGCACCGAGCGCCAGTTTTTCATACGGGACGTCTTGATGGTCGAACGCACCGAGACACCGTTCGCGCACGCGCGACAAGACATCGTCGAACGTGGGCTCGCCGGAGAAGTCGCAGCGCAGCGCGAGGGTATTGTTGAAGTAACCGACGAGCGGTTCGAGCGCGCAATTCATGCGGCCCGCGACGTTCGTTCCGACGCGGAAAGACGGTAGGCCGGTAGAGCGATGCAAGAGCGTCGCGAAGAGCGCGAGCAGGGCCATGTACGGGGTCGCTTTGCGTTCGCGCGCCAACTGCCGCAGCGCTGCAGCTAGATCGGCATCGAGATCGAGCGTTCGTTTTATTGCGGCATCGTCGGCGCTCTCGGGCGTTCCGTCGACGGGGAGCTCGAGCGGTTCGCTCGGCGCATCGAGTTCCGCGCGCCAGTACGTGAGAGATCGCTCGAGCCAGTTGCCGTCGAGCATCTCGCGTTGCCACCGCGCGAAGTCGCTATAGCGGATCTCGAGCGGCGGCAACGTGATGGGCGCTCCGGTGATGTCGGCGCGATACAACGCCGCAAGTTCGCCGAAGATCACGCCGACCGACCAGCCGTCGCAAGCGATGTGGTGCAATTCCATGAGCAAGATATGGTCGTCGTCGCTTAACTGCACGAGCGTCGGCCGGAACGCATGCTCGCGCGCGAAATCGAATGGCTCGCGCGCGCGCGCACCGACTGTCGCAGCGGCGCGCGCGTCGCGTTCGCTTGCGCAAAGCTCACGAAGATCGACGTAACGCAACGCTAAGGGCCGGGCTTCGTCGACGAACGCAGCCGGTTCGCCGCCGGAAACGACGAAGCGCGTCCGCAGCACGTCGTGCCGCGCGGCAATCGCCCCGAGGCTGCGTTCCAGGGCCGCGATATCGAGCGCTCCCTTCAAACGCCGCGCCACCGGCATGTTGTAGGCAATGAGCCCGGGCGACGCGTTGCCGAGCAGCCAAACCAGTTCTTGTGCGTAGGAAAGCGGACGTGAATCGTCGCCGGAGCCGGCCCGTAACACGGGCTCCGTCGCCGAGACGTCCATAACGTCGATTCCGGCTTCAGCAAGTAATTGATCCAACAGATCGCTATCGTCGTTCACGGCGGCGCATTCCGCAGCCGCCGCTCGCGTTCTTGCGAAGACATCGCCTCGAGCCGTGCGATTGCCGATGCGATCGCTTCGATGCGGCCCGCCGGCGCGGAGGCGATCGTCGCCGCCGCCAGACCGCGCATGGTCGGCGCCTCGAAAAAGTCGCGCACCGCAATGCGCGTTCGAAGCGCGCTACCGACCCGTGTGACGACGCGCATCGCGAGCAGCGAATGACCGCCGGCTTCGAAAAAGTTGTCGTCGATACCGACGCGTTCTGCCGGTAAGCCTAAGACGTCCGCGACGATATTGGCAACGATCGATTCCGTCGCGCTGCGCGGAGCGACGTAGGCGGCAGTGCGGCTTCGCGCCGCCTCGCCCGGTTCGGGCAGCTGGTTACGATCGAGTTTGCCGCTCGGGCCCAGCGGCAGCGCAGCGAGGCGAACGTATAAGTACGGCACCATATGATCGGGCAATCGCGCGCGCAGATGCGAGCGCAGCGCCGCGGGCTCGATGTCGTCGCCCGCGACATAGTAAGCGACGAGTTCCGCATTTTCCACGCAGGTCTCTCGTACGGCGACGGCGGCACCTACGACGCCCGCGTAATCCGCGAGTACGGACTCGATCTCGCCGAGCTCGATCCGAAACCCGCGCATTTTCACTTGATCGTCCAAACGCCCGAGGTAGTCGATCGCGCCGTCATTCCGATAGCGCGCGAGGTCGCCCGTCTTATAGAGCCGAGCATCCGGATCGCTTCCGAACGGATCCGGTACGAATTTCTGCGCGGTCAACTCCGGCCGCTTCCAGTACCCGAGCCCGACTTGCACGCCCCCGACATGCAATTCGCCCGGCACGCCGACGGGAACCGGCTCGCCGCTTAGGTCTAAAACGTAGAGCTGCGTATTGGCGACGGGCCGCCCGATCGGAATCGCCATGTGCGTCGGCCACTCGCGCGGGCACGGCCAGTATGCGACCTGGATTGCGGCCTCAGTCGGCCCATAGTGATTATGTAAAGTTGCGGCGAGGCCGCATGCGTAATACGCGGTGACGAGTTCCGGTGGGAGCTTCTCGCCGCCGCAGATGATCTGGCGCAGCGACGTGCATGCGGTCAGGCTCGGTTGTGCGACGAGCGCGCGCAAGGCGGACGGGACGACATCGATGAGCGTTACGGCGCGCGCCGTAATCGTCTCGACGAAATACGCCCCGTCGCGGTGACCGCCGGGCCGCAGTATGACGACGCGCGCTCCGGTCAGCAGCGGTAACAACATCTCGGAAACCGAGGAATCGAAGCTGAAGGGCGTACTTTGCAGTAAGACGTCGTCGGCCCCGATTGCGTACCGTTCCTGCAGCCAGAGCAACTGATTGACGATGGAGCGATGCGCGATCGAGACGCCTTTGGGGAGCCCCGTCGATCCGGATGTATACATCATGTAGGCGGGATCCGTCGGTTGCGCAGAGCGGGCCGTCCGCGGTTCGGGGCCGCTACGGCCCGCGCTTGACTCGTGGACGTAATCATCGATGAGGAGAAGCTCGACCGCGCGCTTGGGGAGATTCGGTGCCGTATGCGCATCGGTCAAGAGCACGTGCACGCCGGAATCGTCGAGCATGAAAGCGAGCCGTTCGGATGGATATCCTGGGTCGAGCGGGACATAGTAGCCGCCTGCCTTGAGCACAGCGAGCACGGCGATGACAAGTGCGGGTGAACGCTCTGCGCAGATGCCGACGCCGGTCGCCGGACCCACCCCGCGCGCTCGTAATTCCTGGGCAAGCGAATTTGCACGGTCGTGAAGCGCGGCATGCGTGAGCTGCACGACATCTCCGCTGGGCTGCTGCCATTCCACCGCTACGCGTAGCGGCGTTCGCGCCGCTTGAGCTTCGGCAAGCTCGACGAGCGTCACATCGAGCGGAAAGGCGGCCGCGCTTTGATTCTCGCTCCGCACGATCGCGAGCCGTTCGGACTCGCGCATCAGCGGTAACTCTGCGATACGCCGGGTCGGGCTCGCGACGACGCTTTCGAGCACCGTCAGAAGGTGCGCGGTCATGCGTCGGATCGTCGCACCGTCGAAGAGTTCCGTCCGATATTCGAAGGCGAGATCGAGAGAGGCATCGTGTTCCGTCGCCGTACACGTCAGATCGAACTTCGCGACATCGGCATCTATTTCGAACGGCTCGACTCGGAGGGGACCGCGTGCGACGTCGTTCGCGGTTTGCTGCAGATCGAAGACCGTTTGCAGCAGCGTGCCGCTTGCAGCGTCGCCTTCGCTCGCTCCGGCTACGAGTTCGTACGGTAGATCTTGATGATCGAGCACGTCGACGAACGCACGGCGAGTTGCGGCAAGCACATCCGTGAATCGCGCGTTCGCATCGAAGCGTATCCGAATCGGCAACGTGTTCACGAAATAGCCGACGACCGCGTCGAGTTCGCGGCGCGGTCGGGCCCCGAGCGGCGCTCCCACGACGATGTCGTCTTGCCCGGTGTAACGAGCGAGAAGCGTGACGAATGCCGCGAGGAGCACGAGGTACAGCGTCGCATCACTGCGCTGCGCCAGATCGCGGAGCTCGCTAACGATCTCGGCGGAGACGGTCGCATGAGCGGTCGCACCGGCATAGCCCGGAGTCAGCGGTCTCGGGCGATCGAACGGCAACGCGAGTGCCGCCGGACGCCGGGCGAGCTCGGCGCGCCAAAACGCCGCAAGTTCGTCGCGCTTTGTCGTAGAAAGCCGTTCGCGTTGCCAGGCCGCATAGTCCGCATAGTCGATCGCCAGCGGCGGAAGCTCGACTGGCCTTCCGCTGACGTGCGCTGCATAGCGCTGTGCGAGTTCGGCGAACATGATTTGGTATGACCGGCCGTCGGAGGCGATATGGTGTGTCATGAGCAGCAGCACATAGTCGTCGTCGCCAATGCGCGCAAGAGCGACGCGTAGCGGCCGTTCGTGCAGGAGGTCGAACGGAACGCCCATCGCCTCACGCAGGTAGGCGACCGCCGCGGCTTCGCGCTCCGCCGGGTCGAAGGAACGCACGTCGCGGAAGGCGACCGGCACCTCCACCGCCGGTTGAACGACGAGCAGCGGCTCAGTTCCGCTCGCATCGATCGTCGTACGCAGCGCCGCGTGGCGAGCGGCGAGCCCATCGAGCGCGCCTTGCAATGCAGCGCGATCGAGCCGACCATGAAGGCGCCGCGTCGCGGGCGCGTTGTACGCCGTCAAACCCGGCGTTGCGCGCTCCAACAGCCATAGCGTTTCCTGGCCGAACGAGAGTCTGGCAGGCTCGGACAGCGAACGCGGGCGGATGGCATCGGCGCGTGGCGCCGTCTCGGAGCTCGGTGAGGCGGAGGCAATTTCCCCGGTAACGCGCGCGAGCGACGCGATCGTCGGGTGCTCAAATAGCTGACGCGGCGTAATTCGTAAGCCGGCTTCGCGCGCTCGTGCGACGATCGAGATCGTGACGATCGAATCGCCGCCGAGCTCGAAGAAGTTGTCATTTCGACCGACCCGAGGCGTGCGAAGTGCGGCGCCCCAGATCGCTGCGAGTGTCCGTTCCACGGGCGTAGCCGGCTCGACGTCGGCGTCCGGCTCTTCAAGCGACGGTCGCGGGGGCTCCGGAAGACGGCGCCGATCGACCTTGCCGCTCGGCGTCAGGGCGAGCGCATCCACGACGACGAATTGCGCGGGCACGAAGTGCGCTGGAACTCGCGCTTCAAGCCACGCCCGCAGCGCCCGCGGGGCGAGCGCGGCGTCGCGCTGCGCGACGACATATGCGACCAAACGCAGCTCGCCGGGAGCAACTTCCCGGCCGGACACGACGCACTCCACAAGCGACGGGTGCGCGCGCAGCACGGCTTCGATCTCGCCCGGCTCGATGCGAAAACCGCGCACCTTGAGTTGGTCGTCTACGCGTCCGAGATACTCGAGCGACCCGTCCGGGAGCCAGCGCACGCGGTCGCCGCTGCGATACAGCCGCCCCTGCGCAGCCGCATCGCCCGCGTCGGGCATGAATCGTTCCGCCGTCAGTTCGGCACGATTCAAATAGCCCCGGGCCACGCCCGGACCGCCGACGTATAATTCGCCCGCAACACCGATCGGGACCGGCCGTTGACGGTGGTCGAGCACATGGAGCCGCAGATCCGGGATCGCCCGGCCGATCGGACTACGGACGGCGCTTGCGAGGTCGCTGCCGCGAATGCGCCGCGTGGTGACATGCACGGTCGTCTCGGTGATACCGTACATATTGACGAGCTGCGGCCAGTCGTCTCCGTACCGTGTGATCCAAGCTTCCAACATTCGAACGTCGAGCGCTTCACCGCCGAAAATAATCAGACGCAGCGCGTCCAGGCGCGCCGGCCGGTTCGCGTCGACGCGCATGAGTTGCCGGAAAGCGGACGGCGTTTGATTGAGGATCGTAACGCGTTCTCGTTCGAGCAACGCATGAAAGTCGTCGGGCGAACGGCCGACCCAATACGGCACGACCACGAGTTTAGCGCCGTATGCCAACGCGCCCCATAGCTCCCACACGGAAAAATCGAACGCGTACGAGTGAAAGAGCGTCCAAACGTCGTCGCTGCGGAAAGCGAAGTCGCTCTCCGTCGCCGTCAGTAAGCGGGCGACGTTTCGATTCGTCACCATCACGCCTTTCGGGGTTCCGGTTGAGCCCGAGGTGTAGATGACGTACGCGAGGTCGTCGGGTCCCGCGCGCAAAGCGCCCGGCGCAGCGAGCGGCGTCGGCTGCGCGAGCAGGTCGCGATCCAGCACGACGATTTCGGCCGCAGACGCCGGCACTGTCGCGCGTAAGGCCGCGGTCGTGACGACGACAGCGGCCGCGGTGTCGGCGAGCATAAAGGCGAGGCGTTCCTGGGGGTACGCGGGATCGAGCGGAACGTAATAGCCGCCGGTTTCCATGACACCGAGAATTGCGACGACGGTCTCGAACGAAGGCTCGACGCATAGCGCCACCGCGACGCCCGGCCCAACGCCGCGCGAGCGCAAGTGCTGGGCGAGGCGCTGCGATCGTTCGGCGAGTTCACGGTACGTGAGCCGTTGGTCGTCGCAGACCACGGCGACGGCATCGGGCGCGCCGGCCGCGACGCGCGCGAAGCGCTCGATTGGGGTCGTGTCCTCCGTCGCTGCGAGCCGCGCGCGGCTCCAGCCGGCGAGCGTTTCGCGTTCGGCCGCCGTAAGCCACGGGAGGTCGCTTACGCGCTGCGCGATGCCCGCCGCGAATCCCGCAAGGACGGTCGCAAAGTGCCCGAGCATGCGTTCCGCAGCCGCATCGTCGAAACGCTCAGCATCGTACTGCAGCCGCATCCACAACTCGTCATCGCCGAAGACCGTGAGGGCCAGGGGATATCCGGTTTGTTCGTACAGACGCAGAGCGCGACGTTTCCACGCGCCGCCGAGCGACTGCAGTGCGCTCTCGATCGACCGTCGCTCGAAGACCACGATGCTCTCGAAGAGCGGCGCGCTGCCGCGCACGTCGCTCCAGCGGCGCACGAGCGACAGCGGCGTGTGCTCGTGCTCACGCATCCCGGTCCAATGCGCGCGCACGTCGGCGAGCAATCCGGAAATGGGCTGGTCCGCGTCGACCCGGACGCGCATCGGAAGCGTGTTGATGAAGAGACCGATCGCGCGATCGGCCGCGGCGTTCCAGGACGTGCGTCCCGCTCGCGCCGCGCCGAAGACGATGTCCGACTCGCCGCTGTGGCGAGCGAGAACGATCGCCCACGCGACGTGCACGAGCGTCGTTAACGTCACATCGTTCTGAGCCGCGACCCGCACGAGAGCGTTCGTCGTCGCGGCGTCGAGTCGGGTCGTTCGATCGCGCTGCCGATCGTCGTCCGCTACGGCCGCACGATCGACGTCTGCCGCTGGCAGCGGCGTCGCCGCGTAGAAATCACGCAATCGTTCGCGCCAGAACGTTTCGGCCGAGGCGAAATCTTGCTGCGCGAGCCATGCGATGTAGTCGCGATAAACCGGTACCGGCTCGAGCGCGGCGACAATCGCCGCGCGCACGAGCGCTTCATAGACCGCGAAGACCTCGTGCAGCACGTTTACGAACGAGCGCCCATCGAGCAAAATATGATGGACGGTCCACACGAGTTCGTAGGCGTCGTCTTCTGTCCGGAAGAGCGTGAGCCGCAGCAGCGGCGGCTGGTCCAGTTTGAAGCCGCGACGGCGGTCGTCGCTCAGATAATCGCGAATCCGCTCGGCGCGACGCGGTGCAGTGAGCGAGCGCAGATCTTCCGTAACGAATGGTATCGTAACCGCTGGAGCAACGACGTGCGATTGCATGTCGCTACGGTCCCATCGCAGTGACGTCCGCAAAATCTCGGTCCGCTGGGCGATGATCTGCCAAGACTGCGCGAGGGCGCCGGCATCGATCGGTTCGGGCAGTGTAAGCACCAACTGCTCGATGTCGTTCCCGGCCTGCGGCTCGACCAGATGATGGAACAGCATCCCCTGCTGCAGCGGCGATAATGGAAAGACGGGCGCCGAGTCGATCATGAACGCGTTGGCTCCGCCTTGGCCATCCTTCCCATCGCGACCACGATTTTCCGCGTGCCTTCGTACGGATCGCGGGCGTGCGCGATCGACATATTGTCGAGTACGAGCATATCTCCGCGACGCCACGAGAAGCGTACGCACGTCCGCGCGTACACCTCATCGAGGTGCGCCATGACATCGTCCGGTATCGGCGACCCGTCGCCGTAGTACACGTGACGCGGCAGATCTTCGACATCGAAGAGCGCGAGCAATCCGTCGCGTGTCTCCTCATCGACGCAGGCAATATGATGCAATTGCACTTGATTGAAAAAGATGGGTTCGCCGGTATCGGCATGCCGCGTAACGGCTGCGGCGCGCCGCATCACCCGCGGCGAACCGTCGACACGCCACTGCAGGAAGCTGCCCGCGCTCCGGCAGAGCTCCTCGACCCTCGAGCGATCCGCGGTCTGGAAGAAGTCTTGCCAGCTCGGCTCGACGCCGCCCGGAAAATTGCGGACGTAGAGCAGGCCCTTCTCGGCGAACGCCGCAACGACGGCGGGGTCGATCTCATGCATCAATCTGCGCGTATCGAGTAACGGCGTGCAGCCGCCGCTTGTCGCCGGCTCGATGCAATGAAAACTGATCCGCGTCGGCCAGGCGGCAAGATGCGAACTTTCATTGTGAAAGCGAATCATCTGATCGGCCGGATACGGCGTCGCGCCATAGATGTTGCCCCCGGCGTTGGCACGCGGCAAGTCGCCGTAGTCCGCAAATAATGAGCCCGACGCGAGCTGCGCTGCGCGTTCGAAACTTTCCACCGTCGGCAGCTCAAAATTTCGAAATAAGATTGCACCGCACGTAGCGAGCGTTTGGTCGAACCAAGCGCGACGTTCGGCGAACCAGCCCTCGAAGACAGCGCCGCCGCCCACGGGCTCGACGATCTCCGGCACGCCAATCTCTGCTACATGGCTCCGCATCATACTGTAAGCAACTCCGCCGCGTGGGATACGGGGATCCCGCTGGACTTGTATCGGGAGGACTGTCATACGCCGGGCCGCTCCGAACCGCATGCTTCCGCTCCCGGATTGTGCCCGCAAGTCCTAGCCAGCACGTTTGGAGCTGACCCGTTCGCGATACACCGTTTCTACGTATTAAGAGAACGCGCTTATGTATTGATAGCGCAGAGGTGTTCGGATTGGTAACGGAGAGCGAAGCCGCGGGGAATGCTGCCCTTGCGACAAGCGAATCGAACGTCCGTCGTGATGCGCGCCTCGATGGCCTGTGCGACGTCGCAGCCCTGATGTGTGCGGCTCCCGCCGCGTACATCTGCCTCGCGGACGATGCATACTGCCGCATCACGGCGGCGCACGGTCACGCCCTCGAGAAGCAACGTTACCGCAGCGACCCATGCCGGTACGCTCGCGAAGCGCCCGACGGCTGCCTCGTCGTGCCGGACATACAGAGCGACGCCCGCTTTGAAGCGCATGCGTGGTCGCATGGCGGGAATGCACGTGCCGGTGCATTCGCCGCCGCCGCGCTTGTCGCGCCGACCGGCCAACGAATCGGAACGCTCGCCGTGATCGATCAAAACCCTCGGACCTTCACGGCCGAACAGGTCGCCGCGCTGCGGCATCTGGCGGCTGCAGCAATCGATCGGCTTCAGATGCGCCGGATGCGCGAAGGGTATGGATCCGGGGAGCTGCAACGCCTCGAGCGCGGTAATCGCGAGCTCGAAGCGGAGATCGAACACCGCAAGCGTGCCGAAGAGCGGCTGACCTTCGCCGCGTATCACGATCAGCTGACGCGTCTCGCCAATCGGGCGTACCTCGAGCGGCGCGTCGACGAATGTATAGCGGCTGCCAAAGAGCACGGTGCGCGAGCCTCAGTCCTGTTCATCGACCTCGACCGTTTCAAGCGTATCAACGACCGCCTGGGGCATCTCAGCGGTGACCTGCTGCTCTCGCTCGTCGCGCGACGGCTCGAGCGCAGCGTGCGTCCGGGTGATGTCGTCGCTCGCCTGGGCGGCGATGAGTTCATGATCCTGCTCGAGGGCCTGGGGGATATCGACGAAGCGGCCGAGCTTGCGAAACGTATTCTGGCGGCTCTGGTGGCGCCGTATCGGCTCCAGCGTAAAGAAACGTACGTAACGGCGAGCGCCGGCGTGGCGCTCATCGACTCGAATACGACTTCGACCAATGACGTGCTGCGAGAAGCCGACATCGCGATGTATCGGGCGAAGGAGAAGGGGCGCAATCGCGTGGCGGTTTTTAAGCCGTATCTGCGCGACCGGGATGTCGCGATTGCGACGCTCGAAGCCGATCTGCGCCTCGCTTGGGAAAACCGAGAGTTCGCTCTGGCCTATCAGCCGATCGTATCGTTGGCAAGCAACAGTCTCGTCGGCTTCGAGGCGCTCCTGCGTTGGAATCACCCGACCCGCGGCCTGGTGCTGCCGGGCGATTTCATCGGCGCGACGGCCGAGATCGATCTCATCGTTCCGCTCGGCGAACTCGTCATCAGCGAGGCCAGCCGTCAATTGCACCGCTGGCAGCAAGATGCGCGCGGTTCGAAATCGCTGACGATGAGCGTCAATCTTTCGAGCATGCAACTCGCTTCTGATGATTTGGTTGACCATGTCGATCGAGCGATCAAAATAGCAGAGATCGAGCCGAACACGTTCATCATCGAGCTGACGGAGAGCGTGATCCTTGAAGACTTTGCCGTGGCCGCCGCTGTCCTGCGACGCTTGCGCGCGCTCGGCGTCCGCATTCACATGGACGATTTCGGGGACGGGTTTTTCGTCGCTGAACAACCTGCGTCAACTTCCGATCGATCGGCTCAAGATCGACCGCGTCTTCGTCTCGGGCGACGGCGGCAAACTGCGCGATCCCGAAACCGTCGATACGATCGTGTCGCTCGCGCATAAACTCGGCATCGCGGCGATTGCCGAAGGCGTCGAAACCGAAGAACAGCGTCGGGAACTCACGCAGCTCGGTTGCGACGCGGCCCAGGGCTTCCTTTACGCGCCGGCCGTCGCGCCACCGGAGGCCGGCGCTATGCTCGACGCCTTCGAGCGCGACGGCGCCGACGGGTTACGGGGCGAAACCCCGCAAAGGAGCTAGGCCGCTGCAACGCGTTGGATCGTTCGCTCGAATCGAGCGAGCATATCGCAGACCTGTTCGGACGACACCACAAGCGGCGGGACGAAGCGCAGCGTATTATTGCCCGCCGCGTTGAGCAGCAGGCGTTCGTGGATGCGGGCCATGTCGACGAATGTTTTCGCGGCATGCGCCGCACGGACGGGGAGCCCGAGCATGAGCCCGCGACCACGCGGCGACTCAAAGAAATCCGGATACGTCGTCGCGATTCGCGTCAGTCCGGCCGCGAGCTCCGCGCCGACGATGCGCACGTGCGCATCCAAGCCGAGTGCATCGCGAACGTGCAGGTGCGCGAGCGCCGCGGCGCAGGGGATCGGCGAGCCGCCGAAGGTCGTGCCGTGATCACCGGGCTGTAGGCCGTTCGCCGCCTTGGCGTCGATGAGGACCGCGCCCATCGGGAGGCCGTTGGAAAGAGCCTTGGCCAGCGTCACGACGTCCGGCCTGACGCCGAGAGACGCGAAAGCGAAGAGCGTCCCCAAGCGGCCCATGCCGCATTGAATCTCATCGAAGATCAAGAGCGCCCCACGTTCATCGCAGAGCCGGCGCGCCGCGCGCAGGAAGGCGGGATCGGCCGGCATGACGCCGTTTTCGCCTTGAATCGGCTCGATGATGAAGCCCGCGACCGTCTCATCGAGGGCCGCCTCGAGGGCCACGATATCGTTGAAGGGCGTGAAGGCGAAGCCGAGCGGCAACGGCTCGAAACCCTCGTGATAACGCGGGTTCGCGGTGGCGGCGAGCGCGCCCAGCGTGCGGCCGTGGAAGGAGCCTTCGCAGGCGAGGATCGTACGGCGCCGCGTTTCGCCATTGCGATACGCAAGCTTGCGCGCGAGCTTGATCGCGGCTTCGTTTGCCTCGCTGCCGGAGTTGCAGAAGAAGACCCGCTCGAGCCCAGAGCGCTCTGCGAGTTCGTTCGCGAGCGTGCCGGCGGGTTCGTGATGGAAGAGATTGCTCGCCTGCACGATCGTCGCGGCTTGGGCCGCGATCGCTTCGGTGATCGCGGGATGGGCGTGACCGAGCGCGCACACCGCGATGCCCGCGACCATATCGAGATAGCGATTGCCCTCGGTATCGATCAGCTCGCAGCCTTCGCCGCGCGCGATCGTGATCGGCGCGCGGGTGTAATTTTGCAGCAGGTGGGGATGGTCGGCGATGCGTTCGCTGCGAGCGGGCGCGACGATCGCGGATTGCGTTCGAAACATATCGTTAGGTCCTGTAGTGTGCGTTGATGCGCACGTAATCGCGTGAGAGATCGCAGCCCCAGGCCGTCGCGGTCGCTTCGCCGATGCCCAGATCGAGGCGGACGTGCACGGCGGTATTTTCGAGCTCGCGGTGACCCTCGGCTTCGGAGAGCACTTCGATCGCGCCCCGATCGACCCACAGCTTCTCAGCGAGATAGAGCGACCACGTATCGGGATTCATCCCGGCGCGAACGCTGCCTGCGGCTGCGATGATGCGCCCCCAATTCGGGTCCTCGCCGTAGAGCGCCGTCTTGACGAGATTGGAATTGATGATCGCGCGTGCGACGGCGCGGGCTTGGGTCTCATCGCGCGCGGTCGAGATATCGACCGTGAGCGTCTTGGTCGCGCCCTCGCCGTCCGTGACCATCGCGATCGCGAGTTGACGCGTCACCGCGCCCAGCGCATCACCAAAGCCGCTTGGAGGCGCCCCGTCGCCCGGCGGGGCGAACGCATAGCATGAGTCGTTGGTCGACATGTCCCCGTCGACGGAGATCATGTTGAAGCTCGTTTCGTTTGCGTCGCGCAACTCGTCGCGCAACGCCTCGCGTGACATCGGTGCGTTCGTCGCGATGAACGCGAGCATCGTCGCCATGTTGGGAGCGATCATGCCGGAGCCTTTGGCGATGCCGCCGACCACATAGCGCGTTTCGCCAGCATAGAACGCGTACGCCGCGAGCTTGGGCTCGTTGTCGGTCGTCATGATCGCTTCGGCCGCGTCGTAGGCGGCTTCCATGCCTTCTTCGAGATCTTTCACCGCGCGTTCGAGTCCCTTGTGGACGCGATCCATCGGCAGGTGAACGCCAATGACTCCCGTCGATGCGACGATCACTTGCGTCGGCTCGAGGCCGAGCAACGTCGCCGCTTGGCGCGCCGTCGCGCGCGCGTCACGTTCGCCGCGTTCACCCGTGCACGCGTTCGCGCAGCCCGCGTTGCAGACGATCGCACGCATCGTCGTGCCGCCGAGGCCGATATGCTGTTCGCTCACGATCAGCGGCGCCGCTTTGATCTCGTTCGTCGTCACGACCGATGCACACGCCATCGGCTCGGCGAACGTGACGAGCGCGAGGTCGGGCTTGCGCTTCTTGATCCCGGCGTGCACGCCGGCGAGCTTGACGCCCGGGACCGCGCCGAGGCCGCCGCGCAACTCGATGAGCCGCGTCGGCGCGCCGTTGCGGCCTACGTGCACCTTGTCAGACCCGGGTGGCGCGATCATGTAACGACATTTCCTCGGGGAGACCCAGCATGATATTGAGATTCTGCATCGCTTGGCCCGCAGCACCTTTTCCTAAGTTATCGATCGCGCAGATCGCGCGCACCACGCGGCCGTGATGGCTGACGTGAATCTCAGCGTCGTTCGTCCCCGCGACGCCGATGAGGCTCGGCGCACGGTCGGCGGCGTTGACGCGAACGAACGGGTTTCCGGCATAGGCGCGCGCGTACGCGGCGTATAGCGCGCCCGGGTCGACATCGCGCTCGAAGATCGCGTAGCAGTCGGCGAGCATCCCGCGAACCAGCGGCACGACATGTGGCGTGAAAACGAGCGGCGCGCTAATGCCCGCGGCGGCGAGTTCTTGGGCGATCTCCGGTTCATGGCGGTGGCCGTCGAGCGCATATGGCCGCACGTCGCCCGCGACTTCGGCGAAGAGATTCGCCGTTGCCGGCATGCGGCCGGCGCCCGTGACGCCGCTCTTCGCGTCGATCACGAGGTGCACGAGCCCGTTCGCGAATGCTGCGAGCGGGAGCAGCGCAAGCAGCGAGGCCGTCGGATAGCAGCCGGGATTGGCGACCAGTCGCGCCCCGCGCAGCGCGGCGCGATAGCGTTCGGGCATTCCGTAGACCGCTTCGCCCGCGTGCGCGGCGAGTCGAAACGCATCAGAGAAGTCGATGACGCGCGCGCCGCGCGTAACGAGCGCCGGCGCTTGCGCGCGTGCGAGTTCGGCCCCGCCCGCGAAGATGACCGTATCGCCCGGCCGGAGGTGCGCGTCGAGCGTTCCGGGTGGATCGAAGGCACGTTCGCTGCGGCGCAGGGCCGGCACGTGCGCGGCAACCGGCTGACCTGCGTGCGACGCGCTTTCGAGCGCGCCGAGCTCGAGCGCGGGATGGCTCGCCGCGAGCCGCATGAATTCAGCCGCCGCGTAGCCTGCGGCACCGACGACGTGAACGCGCGTCATCTCGCGGCCGCGTCACGCGCGGCGAGTGTTGCCTCGAGTTCATCGAGTGCGCGCGCGACGGCGGCGGGATGGGTTGACCCGGCGGTACGCTTCGCGTTGACGGAGGCGCGCGCATCGAGCGGTGCCTCGAGCGGCCGGCGCAGGCCCGCCGCATCGGCGAGCGCATCGAGATCGGTGCGCTCGAGCTCGCGCTGCGCACGTTCGGCGCCGGAGACCATCGTCCCGACGAGAGCATGCGCGTGCCGCGCCGTGACGCCGCGCGCGATCAACGCATCGGCGATGTCGGTCGCGACGGTGTAGCCGTCGCCCGCGCGCGCGCTCATCGAGGCGCCGTTGAAGTGCACGTAAGCCAAAGCCGAAGCGAAGGCCTCGAGTGCCGCGAGGCCGCGTTCGATCGCATGGATCGCGATTGCTTTGGTCTCTTGCAGATCGCGGTGATACGAGAGCGCGATCCCGGTCATGGTGCCCAGGGCCGCGGCAAGCGCGCCATTGGCGGCCGCGGCATGGGCGCGCACGAGTTCGAAGGGATCGGGATTGCGTTTTTGCGGCATCAAACTCGAGCCTGTCGAGGCGGCATCGTCGAGCCGCGCGTAGCCGAACGCGGGCGTGCACCAGAGCACGAGTTCTTCGCTCGCGCGTGATGCGGCGCCGAGTGCGCGTGCGAGCGCGTGCACGAGATCGAGCGCGAGATCGCGATTGCCGATCGCATCGAGCGCGTTGCGCGAAGGAGCGGCGAAGCCGAGTTCTCGCGCCGCCGCATCTCGATCCAGCGGGAATGTCGAGCCGCTGCACGCGCCCGACCCGAGCGGCGACGATTCGCTCGCATCCGCGACGACGCGTTCGAAACGCACGACGGCGCGCGCGAAACTTTCGGCCACGGCCGCGAGCCAAAACGCGAGCAGAATCGGTTGCGCGGGCTGCCAATGCGTGGTCGCGGCGAGCAACGTTTCTTCGCGCAGCGCCATGCGGGCACGCGCGATCGCGGACTGCGCCGTGCGCTTGGCGATCGCCGCACCCGTCGCCGCGCGCTCGCGGACGTAGAGCGCAAGCGTCGTCGCGACTTGATCGTTGCGGCTACGGCCGGTATGCAGCGACGCGCCGGCCTCGGGCGCGAGCTCGCGGATGCGGTCGTCGATCGCGCCGTGCACGTCCTCGGCATTCGTCGCGCGCGCGCGCTCGGCGAAGGTGCCCGCTTCGATCTCCAGCGTGACGACGCCGAGCGCGTCGCGTAATTGCGCCGCGACGGACGCCGGCACGATGCCGCCGCCTTCGAGTGCGCGCACGTGCGCGAGCGAAGCGCGCACATCGAAGCGCGCGAGCACGAGATCTTCTTCGAGCGACGAGCCGAACGCGAGCAACGCCGCATCGGGTGCGCTTGTAAAGCGGGCGCCCCACTGCAACTGACCGTGCACGCGCTATGGAACTCGGGCGAGCGCGTCGCGATTGACGCGCGCGCCAAGTTCCAGGGGCAAACCCCACAGCTCGATGAAGCCGCTCGCCGCATTGTGGTTGAAGGCGTCGCCGACCCCGTAGGTCGCGAGCGTCTCATCGTAGAGACCGTAGGGCGACGACGTGCCGTCGACGACGGCGCTGCCGCGATGCAGCCGCACGCGGACGCGGCCCGTCATACGCTCGGCGAGCGCTGCGTTGAACGCGTCGATCGCGCGGCGCAGCGGCGAGGGCCAGAGTCCGTCGTAGATCAGCTCCGCGTACTTCTGATCCAGCGTCGCTTTGAAACGTAATTCGTCGCGCGTGAGCACGAGGCGTTCGAGGGCTTTGTGCGCGGCGATGAGCGTCAGCGAACCCGGACATTCGTAGACTTCGCGCGACTTCACGCCGATGACGCGATCTTCAACCAAGTCGATGCGGCCGATACCGTGAGCGCCGGTACGAACGTTGAGCGCCGCGACCATCTGCGCGCCTGCGAAACCTTCGACGTACGGCACGCCGCTATCGAACGTGATGACGACATGTTCGGGCTCGAGCGGTTGCTGCTCGCTGCCCGCCGTCCACGCATACGCATCTTCGGGCGGTGCGGTCCAGGGATCTTCGAGGACACCAGCTTCGATCGAGCGGCCCCATAGATTCGCATCGACCGAGTACGGCTTCGCGACGGTCGTTGCAATCGGCACGTTATGTTGTTGCGCGTAGATCATCGCGTCGGGTCGCGAGAGCGGCGTTTCGCGTAGCGGTGCGAGGGTTGTGAGCGACGGGTCGAGCGCGCGAACCGCGAGCTCGATGCGCACTTGATCGTTGCCCTTGCCCGTGCAGCCGTGGGCGACGGCATCGGCGCCGTAGCGGTGTGCGGTTTCGACCAGAAGCGCCGCGATGAGCGGGCGCGAGAGCGCCGCCGAGAGTGGATAGATGCCCTCGTAGAGCGCATTGGCGCGCAAGGCGGGCAGCGCCATCTCGCTGATGAAGCGCTCTTTGGCGTCGACGAGCAGCGCGTCGTGCGCACCGAGCGTGAGCGCTTTGGCTTTTACCGCATCGAGTGCGGCGGAGGCGCCGGCGCCCGCGCTGCCGTCGCTCTCGCCGAGATCGAGCGTCATCGCGATGACGTCGTGACCCGCGAGCACGTACTGTTTGAGCAAGACCGAGGTATCGAGGCCACCCGAATACGCAAGGACGATCGTGCTCATAAGGGATTCTCCGAACGCATATCTTCGAAGCGCTGCTTGACGACCGGCAATTTCGCCGGATCTTCGAGCACCACGAGCACCGTATCGTCACCGCCGAGCGTGCCGATCACTTCGGGCCACTCCGCTTCGTCGATCGCCGAAGCGACGAGCATCGCGCTTCCGGGCGGCGTGCGCAGGACGATTTGATTCATACTTCCGCGCGCATCGCGCACGAGTTCGGCGATGACGCGATGCAGCCGCGATGTATAGGTTTTGTTGAGACCCGGTTCGACGTACTTGAATTGCGTGCCGCTCCCGTTGCCGTTCTTGAGCGGCACCTTGATGAGGCCCAGGTCCTTGATATCGCGCGAGACGGTCGCTTGCGTGACTTCATAGCCTTGTGATTCCAAAAAGTGTGCCAGTTCTTCTTGCGAGTGCACGGGGCGCGTCGCGATCAATGAAAGAATCGCACGCTGGCGGGTCGGTTTCATAGAGCCTCCGCTTCGCTACGGTTCATACGGGCATTCCGCGAAGATCGGTGAGCAGCGCGACCAGTAAGGCCTTCTGCGCGTGGAGCCGGTTCTCGGCTTGATCGAAGACGGCACTTTGTGGACCGTCGATAACGTCGGCGGCGACTTCCTCTTCGCGGTGCGCGGGCAGACAGTGCATGAAGACCGCGTGCTTTGCCGCCGCTCTCATGAGTTCGGCGTCCACGCGATACGGCATGAGCATGGCGGCATTGCGTTCGGCGAGGTGTTCTTCGCCCATCGACGTCCAAACGTCGGTGTAGACGACATCGACGTCGCGCACGGCGCGATGTGCGCTGCTGAAGGCGCGCGCGGTCGCGCCCTGCGACTTGCCCAGTACCTGGAGCTGCGCGAGAAAGGCTTCGCTCGGCCGATGTGTCGGCGGCGAACCGAAATTGACCGACACGCCCATCATGAGCGCGGCCTCCGCGAGCGAGGCCGCGACATTGTTGCGTGCATTCCCAACGTATGCTAGTCGCAGGCCCGCGAGGGTGCCGAAGCGTTCCCTGATCGTCAGCACATCCGCGAGTGCCTGACAGGGATGGGCCAGGGCGGAAAGCCCGTTGATGACGGGCACGCTCGCGGCCGCCGAGAAGCGTTTGAGCGGTTCGTGCGCATGGGTTCGAACCAAGATCGCGTCCACGTAGCGAGAGAGTGCGCGCGCCGCATCCTCAGGCGTTTCGCGGGAACCGACCATGAACTCCGAGCCGCTTGCGAAGAGGGCGTGGCCGCCGAGCTGCGTCATGCCGACTTCGAAGGAGACCCGCGTGCGCAAGCTCGGTTTTTCGAAGAGCATCGCGAGCGTTTTCCCGCGTAGGAGCGGCAGCTGATCGGAGCTGCGGGCAGCTTTTAAGTGGGCCGCGAGCGCCAATATCGTCCCGATTTCGGCAGCCTGAAGATCGGCTATCTCGAGCAGGTGAAGCCCGAGCAAGGACGGCGGGGCAAGCGGTGCGAGCATGTCTTGTATATTTATGCATAACGAGCATAAAAATACAAGGGCGCGCCCGCCTCGACCGTCGCCTTCGAATCCTTGGCGTCGTGCTCGCGCGCCGTGATAGGATGGCGTGAGGGCAGTCACTTGGCAATTTCGTTCGACATCGACGCGGAGACAAGCCGGCTCGACGCCGAAAAACCGTATCTCGAGCTCATCGACGGCATCGAGCTGCAGAAGATGAGTCCGCAGATGCGGCACGCGCAGATTCAGGCTGAACTGGCTCATCGACTTGTCATGTGGGCCAGAGGACGACGCGGTGTCGTGGTCACCGAGGCGCGATTTTGGCTCGAGGCTAATCCGAAGAGCCCGACGTCGTTGCTGCCCGATGTCGCGTTCGTCTCGGCCGACCGGCTCGCTGCGTTGTCGGTGCGTGACCAGCAACGTCCGCCCTTTGCGCCCGATCTCGCAATCGAGATCCGCTCGCCGGGCGACCGTGAACGCAACATCGCGCGCAAAGTTGAACTGTACCTCGCGCGCGGCGCGCGGCTCGTTTTAGACATCGATCCGGAACGTCATCAGATCGTCGCGCAAGACGGTGTGTCGACGTGCGTCTTCGCTGCGGGTCAGATATGCGAGCATGCGGCAATGCCCGGCTTGCGCCTTACGGTCGACGACGTCTTCGCAGCCGGCAACCCGCCCTAAGTCTGACGTCCGAAGGACTGCTCGTTCCGTTCAAAAAGAGCGGCTTCGTGACAAGTGCGCAGCCGTGGAGGTCGGATTTTTGTGGGATGACGCTGAAACACCGGTAAAAGACGCTCACAGGTTTATTGCGGACCCGGCGCCCGATCCGGCCGCAACGGAAAGTATCATTGGTCCGACTCGGAACAACATCGGTCGCGCTGCAAACGTGTTGGCTCGTTGCAACCGGTGCGCGCGTTAACCGCCGGTTCGCCGCCGAGCGTGCGTCGTCTGAAAATCCAGCTGCGCGGCGTGAAGCCTGCGGTGTGGCGTCGCCTTGAGATAGCGAGCGACACGAAGCTGCCCATCGTCAGCCGCGCGCTCATCGAAGCGATGGGCTGGACGGATACCCATTTGCACGCGTTCCGCGTTGGCCGCGAAACCTACGGCGTCCCCGATCACGAATTTCCGAATAACGATCGCGACGAACGCCGCTTCACGCTGGCGCAGCTCGCACCCAGCAGTGGTGAACGCTTCACCTTCGATTACGATTTCGGTGATGGATGGGAACACGACGTCGTCATCGAGGCAATCGACGCGCCCGTAGCGCACATGATATACCCGCGCTGCGTTGCCGGTAAGCGCGCGTGTCCGCCGGAAGATTGCGGGGGACCGATGGGCTACGCGAACTTCCTGGAAGCGCTGGCCGATCCCGGGCACGACGAGCACAAAGCGCTGTTCGAGTGGGCTGGACCGTTCGATCCCGAGGCGTTCGATATCCGCCAGGTCAACGAGCGTCTCGCCGCACTTTCGAAGCGGCGCTCCCGCTTGCGTTGAAAGCGACTCTTTCTCCTCATCACACCCATAAATGGATGAATGCCGCGTACGCGTTTCCCAGGGATGGGGCGGCGAAAAGCAACCACCCGACAACGACGAACGCGAACGTTACTGCCACCGAGACGGTCTTGAGAAGGCCGTGCTCGCTTGCAATCGAGGGCATTCGCGGCACGACGGCGACCGACCATACTCGGTGGACGGTTAAGCCCATTCCATGCCAAAGGCCCCAAATAACGAATGTCCAGTTCGCGCCGTGCCAAAGGCCCGCGAGCGCCATCGCCAAGAGAAGATTTGCTGCCGTGACCAGCGGCGAGCTGCGACTTCCCCCGAGTGGAATGAAGACGTAGTCGCGAATCCACGTCGAGAGTGAGATGTGCCAGGTGCGCCAAAACGACGCGATGTTTCTGGCGCGATATGGCATGTTGAAGTTCTCGGGGATCGACAAGCCGAGAAGACCCGCCATGCCGATCGCAATATCCGAATAGCCCGAAAAATCGAAATAGATCTTCGCCGCGTAGGCGAACAGAGCGACCCAGTAATCGAGCCGCCCGAACTCCGGGGCGTTCGTCAAAATCGGCGTGGTCAGCAGCGTCATCGAGTCGGCGATGATCGTCTTCTTGGCGATCCCAATGCCGATGCGATACAGGTGCAGGAGCAAGGTCTCGCGCGAAGGTTGTTCGATCGTGCGGAGCTGCGGTGCGAAACTTTGGTATCGCTTAATGGGGCCCGCCACTAAGGTTGGAAAGAACATCGTGAATGTCGCGAAGTCGAGCGTATCGATCGAATCGATCTTGCCAAGGTAGACGTCGACGACCACGTGCACGAACTCGAATGTGAAAAATGAGATTGCGAGCGGTACGACGATCGCCGGCATCGGTACGATGGTATGTTGCGCGATTTGGTCGACCGTGAGGGCGAATAGTTTCAGATATTTGAACGCGAAGAGCACCCCTGCGATCGATGAAACGGCAACAACGATGAGCGTCTTTCTTTCGGCGGCGCTTCGGCTGGGACGCAGGAGCGCCTGACAGAAAGCGTACGTGATGGCTCCCAGAGCCGCAATAAGCAGCAGGTACGCAGGCACAGAGAACGCGTAGAACATGATGCCTGTTACAATAAGAAAGTGACGCTTGAAGCGAGTCGGGATCACGGTCCAATAGAGAGCCAATACGATTGACGCAAAGAGCGCGAAGGTCCACGTATTGAAGATCATCGCGGAATGTTCGGCTCGATGAGGGCTGCCAGTTTTCGATTTCCGGCTGCCGTCAGGTGATCGTTGTCCAAGAATTCCGACGCGCGGAAACGCCGATCGCAGTCAAGGACGCGGATACCGCCCGCTTCGAGCATGCGGCTCGTAGATGAGAGGTTTGCGGCATACTGCGGAACGTCGATATACTCGTGAAGCAGCCGATGATTCGTCGGGGTTAGGATTGCGAGCGCGGGCTGGTGGTTGGCTTGCAGCAGCGCGATCGTCTCGGCCAGAAAATGCATCGAGACGTTGTCTTTATCCAGCTTATCGAGCGCATACGTTCCTTCGAATTTGTCGCGAGTCGGTACGTGCTCGCTTTCTTCTTTCGCGGCCGCTCCACTAATGCTTTTGACCAGTCGGTCGAGTGCGTGGATCGCGTCGACGTCTCCGAAAAGCGTTTCGCGAAGGTCCGCGCGCATGCCGTAAAGCGCGAATGTTGCACTAACGGCACGGTCGATGCGCGCATCGACCGTCTGGGCCACGGGCTTTCGCGAAAGCAACGCAAGATCGGACTCGCTCATGATCGGTTGAACCGATTCTTGCAGCGCCGGATGGAGCGTGTTGTACGCGCTATCCGCCGGATTGAACTCCTTCTGATTGACGTTGAAAACGAACAGTCTCGGGCGAATACCGGCATTGACGAGAAGTCTGAGCACAGCGTACGTATTTGCCGGGCTACCCCCTTCGAATGCTAAATTGCGAATCGGATAGCCACGCTCGCGCATGATCCCTGCGGTCGTGACCCCGACCGGCAATCGGTACCCCCAAAGCACGGAATCGCCGGAAAAAACGATCCCGGGCGGTTCCGCCGACATGGTGACAATCTCTCGTTGCAGGTAGGCTGAAGAAAAGTTGGTGGTCAACCGATGGAGACTTGGAAACATAGTCACGAATGCGCGGTCGGTGATGACCGACGCGATCAGAAACGTTGCGAGAACGATTGCGAGCGAGCGGAAGGACGCCATGCGGATCCTAAAAATCCGTATAGATGAAGCGTGATTCGGTGGACGGGCCGAACACGAGTACGGCAAGCGCTAAGGCGAACAGGATGAGCCCTAGTGAGAGGGGGCGGGTGATGAGCGTGCGGGCGACGGCGTAGATAGGATCCGCGGCAAGCACAGCCCGAACGTCGCGTGCGCCGGGGACGACGATGCGGTCGTCATCCACGATTGAAGAGCATAATCAATATGGGCAGCGTTCGTGCTGTCATGCGTGTGTTAGGTAGAAACAAAACACCCTTATCGCGATAAGCATGTAGTTGGAATACTCGTTTACCGTCCCAAGCGCCAAGTTCCTATTTGCGGCACTTTGGAAGATTGGCGTACGTGACCGTGTTGGCGGAACGGTCGCGTAAGCCGAAGAACGAAAGACTCAATTACTTGCGAGGAGTGCTTTGTATTCTGAAATCTAAACGCGGCGTTATGGTAAACCACGTGATGATAGCGTCGCTCTGCGTCGCAACATCGTTCTGCTGTTGGGCCGGGCTTACGTGCGAGGCGTTTGCCGCGGTCGTCACCACCGTCGCCGGCAGCGGTCAAGCCGGGTTTACGGATGGCCCGAGCATGAAGGCCACGTTCATGCAGCCTTACGGCATTGCCGTCGCAAAAAACGGCGACGTCTATGTTGCCGATGCAGCTGCACAGCGCATCCGTCTTATCAATAACGCCGGATTCGTGACGACCGTTGCCGGGGGCGGACAAGCCGATCGAAGCGGTTTGAAGGTTGATGGCGGCTACGTCGATGGGCCGGTGACCGCAGCGCGGTTCAACTTTCCGACTGGCGTTGCGCAGGGAGCGAGCGGCGAGCTTTACGTAGCTGACTCAGAAAATCGTTGTATCCGGCTGATTCAGAACGGTTCGGTATCCACGTACGCGGGCATGCCGAGCGCTCCGGGTAATCGCAATGGGCCTCGGAATGAGGCGCAATTTTTGCGACCCACGTCCCTCGCGATGGATCGCCATGGAAATCTCTTTGTGGCAGACCCGGAGACGGGACTTCGCCGCATTTCACGCGACGGCACCGTTTCAACCGTATCGGGCGCGTTTGTGCGACCCTTCGGCGTGGCCATCAGCCCAAACGACGACCGTTACCTTTTTGTTGCCGACGACACGGGCCTCACGCGGATCGATCCGAACGGGAAGATCGAGACCTTCACGACGCCGGATTTCCACGCTGCGTCACAACGCCGCGAGCTCCAGGCGGACCGGCCGATTGGATTTCCGTTTGGTGTAGCTGCGCTCGATGACAACTCTGCAGTCTTTACAGACGTTCGGACGAACACCGTTCGCTCCGTCGATTTCTCGTGGGCCGCCTTTCGAATTCTCGGTGGGCAACTGGGGAGCGATCCAGAAGATTCGGGTGGTGGTCACAATGACGGCGGCCCGAATGAATCACGTTTTGATGGGCCATCGGGGATTGCCGCGCGCGCCGACGGCTCATTTCTCGTCGCCGACGGAGGCAGTAAGCGAATACGCCTGGTCTCGCACGTTGACGACCGCAGTCCGGTCCTAACGTTCAAAGGGTTACCGTCCGCTGAGGCGTTCCCGACGGATGCCTACAACATCGTCTTTATCGGGAATTCGATTATCTGGTGGAATACCGAGTGGTCTGAGTCGATCCCCGGCAAGTTGGAAGAGGCCCTTACCAAGAAAGCATTGAGCTGTCAACGGCGGGTCCGGGTCATTCCGGCACTGCTCTATGAAGCGAAGCTGGACGCGCAAGCGGAATATGCCGAGCTTTTAGCATCGACGTATCATCCCAAAATGATGATTCTCGCGCTCGATGCGGTCTCGGTCGAGCGTGACATCGATGGCAAGGAGCCCACGAAAGAGAATGCGGCGTCGTGGCAGGGCCATCTACAGGACGTCTTACGGAATCTCAATAGACGCCTTGCCGGCGAAGGCGTGAAATTTTCCGTTGCTGCAATTCCGTTTTCGTTCGACCTAGCACCGGCCGAGCAAATTTTTGCGAACTATGGCGGAAGCGTAAAGAGAGATACTCGCGATCTCCTCGAGGCGCCGATCGTCGCGTCCGGTGTCCCACTAATCGATACATGGGAGTCGCTTGCCGCCGAAGAACGCTCGCCGGCTCATGTACCCTTGTACGGAACCAGAGACGCACACTTTGCGGCCCACGGCCGAGCCTTCGTCGCGTCGATCATCGCGCGACACATACCGACGCCTCTTATCTGCGCGACGTGAGCGCGAATTACTGCACGTCAGGCAATTTGCCGGTCAATCCCACCCTCACTTCAGGAGGAATCATGCCCGACTGAAGACTGTGGGCCAACTTGTCTCCGCTGCGAACGAGTGCTGCGCGTGAAGCCGTGAGGGTGCAAACGCGTTCAACGCCGCCAAACGTTGCGGCGGCGTACGTCGGGCTTACGGCGCCGGTTCTCGAATAAATGGTTTGTATCGTCAGCTCGTTCGCGTGCGAAGCCTTAGCTCGCTCGGATAACGCCAACAGCGACGTGGCCTCGAGGGCACGTAACCCATCCACTCCGACGTTTTTGTCGGTCACGAGGCGCGCTACGTACGTTGACGCATCCCAGATGTATATTGGGTGCGCGCCGCTACGGGCAAGAATCACCGGTCCCTGTAACGGATCCGCGGCTCTTCCGGGAGCCGGCGAGAGGACGAGCGCAGTCAACGTGGCTATGGTGATTAGGGTCGCACGCATCCGAACACCTCAGGGCGGTCTACAGTGAGTTTTGGCGCGATGAATCGTGGTCAAGCGCCGAACTGGGATCGTTCACGGTGGCTGCGTATGATCCTAGGCGATTGTGCCGCGCCTGACTCGCATGCGCGATTGCCGCAGCTTCCCACTCCGTACTAGCGTGTTGCTGCGCAGGTGCAGTGCGAGCGATTCAGAATGTCTTTTTTAACTTGTTATCTATTCTAGTGTGTTAAAGAGCTTGTCCGACATGTCGGGAAAAGTTTCTTTGTGAACATCGACCAAGTGCGAGATAGCGTGCGCGGGATTGGTATCGTGGGCCCATGGGCGCTTAGGCTCGCAAAGTTTTTCCTGGGAGTTCCCTTTCGGATTTTGCCTAAGGAAATAGTCGTAAGCCGGCGCGATATAAGGTACCGTTTGAACACGCGTGACGACATACAGCAGCTAATTTTTCTTAATGCTTACGAATCGGCTGAGTTGAACGCTCTTGCCTCTTTGGTAAGACCTGGTTCGATTTGTATTGATGTAGGTGCAAATATTGGTTTCTTCACGTGTCATCTCGCAAGACTCGTCGGACCGAAGGGACGCGTGTTTGCGTTTGAACCCGACGTTGAGAACGCGCAGCGACTTCGTGACAATGTCATCCTAAACGGTTATGAAGGCATTGTCGACATTCACTTGATAGCCCTGAGTTCATATTCGGGTAGCAGCACGTTCTATAAAAGCACCGGCGGCCATTCGGGTTGGGGTAGTCTTATCAAATACGCCGACATTAGAACCGAGGAGAGAGTCGTACAAACCGAAACGTTAGATCGTTTCTGCGCTGCGCTTCCTCCGGGCCAGGTGGACTTGCTCAAGGTCGATATCGAGGGACTCGAATTCGAGTTTCTCGTCGGCGCCAACAAAATGTTCGAGGAGCGACGTTTCGAGAACGTTTTAATCGAGTTCAATGGTCCTCGACTTGCCGAGCACGGCCATTCTCTTGACGAATTGCTCAACTATTTCACGCAACGCCACTACCTCGTGAGCGATGCCGATCACGTCGCGAATCTCGATCGCGTCCGCGCCAAGGGCGAAGTGTTCAATCTCTTATTTTCAGCAAGCCGCTAGGCGGCGCAGGAACGCGGCGCCTTGTTCGCTTGCTTCCTTGCATCTCTGTACCCAGCGTCATCCGACGTGCTTGACAGGCACGTTCGTGACGATGTGTCGAACGCTGTGAAGGTGTTATGCCGATAAGCAGGCCGAACTCAGCGATCGTCGTCGAATTTCATCCGGGGCAAGAATCCGATGTCCTCGCCGTGCTTAGAATCGCCTCGTCGACACGGAGTCGGGTTATCGCGGTAGCGCAGACAATGACGGAGTCGCAAGGCATTTCGCTCGGCAGCCGATTTGCGAAGTTCGATAACATCGATCTTTCGAGCGTCGGCGCTTCGCTCGGTCGCGGCGCTGCGATCCGACTCGGACTCAACCGGGTAACGGAAGCCTTCGTGGCTATTTTGAGCCTGGAAGATCGAGTCGAAACCGCTGAAATTGCGGCCGGCTTCTCGAAACTCGAGGCAGAGCGCTCCCTGGACTGTATCGTAGGATATCGCGCAGCGACCAGTGCCGGCGAGACGATAAGCCGCCCCAGACATTGGCGTAGTCGTACCTACAGCGCGTTCGTCGACGTATTGCTCAACACGGGCGTTACCGATGTACAATCCCCTCTAAAAATCTTTCGTACACCGGCGTTGCGCTCCATACTCGACGATCTGCAACTCTTCGATCACGGATTCGACGCCGACTTGATGTATAACGCTCGACGACGCGGTTTGCGGCTCTTCGAAAAGCCAATTCATTCCAGGCGTATGGTTCGCCGATGGCCGTTGTTGCCGACGGCATTTCGCGCCGTTTTATCAGTGTTATCATTGCGCTTGTTGAACTCTAGGCTCGGCCGAAACAATATCGTTCGATTACTCGGGCGACCGGCGATTCTTCCAAAAAAGAAACGTTACGATATTCTTATTTTTTGTTGGCGAGACCCGCTTTCACCGAAAGCCGGCGGTGGCGAAGTCTATCTTTATGAACAAGCGAAGTGCTGGGTCGAACAGGGGCATCGGGTGACGTGGGTCGCACAGATGTATCCCGGCGCTAAAAAAGAAGAATCAATCGCGGGAATCAACGTGTTGCGGCGCGGGTATTCGCTGTTCGTATTTGCTAGAGCAGCCATCTGGTACGTGTTCCAATCTGGTTGGCAGTTCGATTTTATCATCGACACAATGAATGGCTTTCCGTTTTTTACGCCTCTGTTCTCGCGTAAACCAAAAGTATGTCTGTTGTACCATGTGCATGCCAAGCATTTCCGTGACGAGTTGCCCGAACCGCTTGCAACGCTAGCTGTCGCAATCGAGACGAAGGTCGTGCCATTCATTTACCGACGCACGCGCTTTGTGACGATCAGTGACAGTAGCGCGAACGATATTCGCGAGATCGGCATCACGCCTTTGCCGCTAAAAATCATTTACAGTGGCGTGTCGAGTGACCTCGTACCAGGCCGTAAACACGTTCGACCGACAATATTGTTCGTTGGTCGCTTGCGCCGCTATAAGCAACTTCGCAAGCTGATTGATGCGTTTCGTATTTTGAAGGGTGCCGTCCCCGAGGCGCGGTTGGTCATCGCGGGGACGGGCGACGATGAAAGTTCACTGAAAGCCTACTGTGCGAACGAAAATGACGTGATCTTTACCGGCCGTGTCGATAATGCCACCAAGGTCGCCTTGATGCAGGAGGCATGGGTGTTCGGAATGCCCTCGAGCCTCGAGGGCTGGGGAATCGTCGTGATCGAGGCGGCGTGTTGCGGAACGCCGGCGGTAGCCTTCGACGTAAATGGTCTTCGCGATTGCATCGTCAACGGTGCGACCGGATTTCTCGCGCACACGGATGTCGAGTTCGCGCAATATCTGGAGCGCTTATTAACGGACAATTGGTGTCGGCAAAAGATGAGCGAACGTTGTATCGGCTGGGGCTCACACTTCTCCTGGGAGGCGACTGCCGCTCGAACGCTCGATGAAATACGCCGCGTGCAGCCGTGGAGCGTCGTTTTTGAATCGGATCGTCCGGAGAACGTCGACATCGAAATCAGCGAGGAGCGATTACTACTCGCGAGTACTTCCTACGAATAACGCCCGACCGGTATACTTTATCGCCAACGTACAATGGCCGCAGTTTGGTCTGCATGCGGGTGGCCTCATACATGCGTGCGAGGTCGCACGGCGGCTCACCAAATCGTTCTCAACGGTGACGATCGTCCCGAGATTCTTACTCGCCGCGTGCGTGGATAAATATCCGGGTCTGACGATCGAAAGCAGTTGGTCGTCGAAGATGATGGCCGGCTCCACCGTTGTCATGCAACTTGGTTCGCTCGTAAACTGGATTCCGAATCTACCGTCGCTTCGCCGAGCGCGTGTCGTGGTGGCGGCTTCACACTTTCTCGGGGATGTGCTCCCCGCGTGGTTTTCCGGGCGTCCGTCGGTTGTCGTGGTCCATCATATCGTCGAAGCACCGTGGCGACGCAGAGGCCGCTTCATACCGAATGCCATGCATTACTTGGCCGAGCACGTCTCGCTTATGATCGCACGCCGCGTATGCGCAGCGGTCTTGACCTCGTCTCAACAAGTGAAAGCAGAGTTGGTCGCGTTCGGCTTCAGGCAACCAATTTTCGTTACGGTGAACGCACCGTCCGGCGTTCCAGCGATATCACCGCGGTCGGAGGGCGTTCACGAGAAACGAGTCGTCTTCGTCGGGCGGCTTTCGCGGACGAAGAACATCGAGATGCTTTTGCGCGCCTGGTCGAGCATTCATGCCGCCTTTCCGCTCGCGCGGCTCAATGTCGTCGGAGGCGGTGAGGCAAAGTATCTCAGCGACTTGCGCGCGTTATCAAAGCAACTCGGCGTCGAGCAATCGGTAACGTACGCCGGTCGCGCGAGCGACTCGGAGAAATGGGAATATCTTCGGAGCGCCGATGTGTTCGCATTTCCAAGTGTCGAAGAGGGCTTCGGTATCGCGGTTGTCGAGGCGATGATGCTTGGTATTCCGTGCGTAACATTCGATCTGCCGATTTTCCGAGAACTGTTCCCCGTCGGAAGGCTAGCGGCACCGATCGGCGATGTCGCCGCCTTCGGACGGCGCCTTGCGGCTCTTTTGGAGGACCGCGAGCTTCGCGACCGTATTGGCCACGCCGGCCTCAAGCTCAGCGAACTCTACACATGGGATAATGCAGCGGCAATCGACGCGAGCGCGATCGATGTAGCGTGCGCCCAGCCAGCTTAATGATGGTTACTTCGTCGTCTCGGCGACGTCCCACGCGAAGCTTTGTGTTTCATCGAAGAGAAATTCGCGGCGTAGGCGGAGGAAGCTGAAGGCGCCAAGCGGATGTTTCAAAGCCTCTAACGCGATCGCCGGGGCCGACGCAAAGTGCTTACGCGGTGCTGAACCGAGGGCGGTCTCGACTTGTTGATGAGCGGTTTTGAACCGTCGTGCCTGCTTTTGAAAATCTTCAAGCGACTTCGCCGATTTTACCGTTGCGGCCGTATCGACGATATCAATCGGATAGCCGCGATCGAGTGCGAAACGCGCCGTATAGTAGTCGTTTGCAATGATGTTCTCAGGAATTCGGTACGTTTCATAAAATCTGCGCGTCGAGCCGAGCACGGCACAAAATAAAGACTCCGCAGTAAAACGATGCATTGCGTTTTGACGAGCGATGTAGCGATATATGAACCCGCTTCCTCGCTCGACCCACGTAGTCGGATTCGCGCGCGGAACGACGGCACAATAGGAAAGGCATGGCTGGACCGGCCGGCGCCGCAATGGCTCGACCAGTCTTTCGATGAAGTGCGTGTCGGCGATTCGTATGTCGCCGTCGAGCCGAATAAGAAAATCGCCGCGTGCTTTTGCGAAGACTGAATTCCATGCGGCCGTACTTCCACGCCGGACGGTGTGTTGCACGATCGAAACCCTCGGGTCTCTCGAGCGAATGCGCTCGAGAAGGACCGGTGTCGCGTCCGTACTGGAGTCATCGACGATGATGAACTCGAGATCGTCTGGGACGCTCTGCGCCATGAGGTCAGCTACAAGCGCCTCGATATTGCGCGCTTCGTTGTAGCACGGAATGCCGATCGAAATCATCCGTGCATCCAGAAACGCCGAAGTGTTCCGGTGCGGACGGAGAAAAATACTACGGCAAGCATGCACACCACGAGAACGATCCAGCCCAGTCTGAGGGCGAGCGTGAAGAAATGGCCATCATAAGCGACAGTAAAATCGTGCGTTCCGCATTTGGTCGTCCAGCCATTGGCCCAGCCATCGGCACGAAAGTGCCCCGCTTGTAGAACGCGATCCAGCTTCAGGGACCATCGTCCATCGTAATTCGTCAACAGCGTCAGCGAACATTGTGTGTCGCTATTTGCGACGATGCCGCTGAGCGAGGTTGGATCGCTGCGGACCATGTGAATCGACGCGTGCGGATCACGATCGGGGACCCCAGGGGTGAGCTGCTGGATATCTCGCAGATCACCGGCGTTCAAAAACGCGATCGACGCAATTGCGACGCCGTTTAATTGGTGGTCGAACGTGAAGGCCAATGGCGAATTCGAGCGTAGTGTCTTTGCGCTGACGTACCAGGTAAAGTGCTGCACGTCCGACGGCGACGCCCGGCCAACGCGCATAAGGCGGCCGCTGCTGAGATTGTCGTTCGATGTGTAATGGATGTTACGTTGGGTGTCGCCCGCCGCAACGAGGGCAGCAACATAACGGCGAACGCCGGCTGCAGGGACCCGAACGATAAGTGGTTTCGTGGACTGCGTGTAGATGCCGCCCACGGGCGAGAAGTTTTGCCAGCGGTTTTCAACATAGGAGTTTTGAATCGATGTCCAAGTCAGGTTTGGATCGAACCCGGAAATCGAATCTGCGGGGTCGGCGAAACGGCTTGACGGTAAACGCCAATCTGCGATGGTTCGAGCCGTTCCAACTGCGTTTGGTGCTGCGCGCTCGATCTCTGGAAAGAAGCGCAGGTCTGAACTGAACACCAGCGGCGAATACTGGTGCAAGCTATCCCTGCCGCCAGCGAGATCTTGGTCGGCAAGGGCGACGTCGTCGCCCGCGCGTATCGGTGCCCCGCCGGCGAGCAGCATCCCATCGTACGGGCGATTCGGCTGGAATATCAGAAATGCGTCATCGGCATCTTTGAGCGCGGTACCGTTCGCAGTTAACATGCTTGCGATCCCGTGGCTGCTATACCGCTCGGCGGAATCGGGCGGAAGCTGCATCTGCGCGGGAACAACGCTCACATATCTCTTCCGGTCGATCAGCGTCGCGATGCCGTAACGGCGAAAGAGATAATCGAGTCTCACCTCCGGCCCGTACGTCGTCGCCGTTTCGAGATACGCGAGAGCCGGGTCAGGCGCACCCATATAGAGGCTGGACTCATTCCACGGCCGCGACGCATCGCTGTCGTTGCCGCCGCCCGCGGAGCGTTCGGCGGAACGCATCGGCGGCGTGATCGGATAGGCAAGAAAGCGTTGGGGAATGGTGGTCGGTGCGCGGCGCGCGACGACGGCATCAAAGGCCGTTGCATCGCGCAAGCCCACGAAGTCCAGCCACCCTCCGTTGAGGGTCGGCCAGGCGGCAACAACAAGCGTGATCGTAAACGCCTGTATGACGATGGTTGCGTTTCGTCGCACAGCCGGAACTTCGATTGCGCGAATCGCACCGCACAAGATTTCGGTTCCGAGCCCGATCCCAACGGCAACGCCCAATGCCACCAATACCATCGCATGGTAAAGCTCTTTGAGAATTGAGGTCGCTGGGATGTGGACGAACGCATAACGCAGGATGGGTGAAGCCGGTCCGTTTAGACCTAGCACGAGAACCGTCCCAAAGATAACTATCCCAAGCACGAGATAAATGCCATCTCTATTGAATCGCGGCTGGCTGCGTTGCGTGACCGTCCGCCAGGTTGCGGCAACCAGGCTCAATACGGCGAAGCAGCCAGCGCATATGGCGCTCCACTCGATCGCGGCGTAGGCGGTCCAGACGCGCCGGAAGTACGCTGGAGGATAGCCGTCTTGTATGAGCAGGTCGTGTAGATTGACGGACTCCGATGCGACGCCGTCGATGGTGGCGTGTTGATGCGCGAGTAAGAAACCGGCTTGCGGTAGAAAAAGCGCTACGATCGGATAGCCGTGTACGATCAGCGCAATGAGCGTCCCGATGCCGATACTCACTGCCTCTCGCGCAGCGAGTCTTCGATTCCGAATAGCGATCCAAAGTGCGATAACGGCGAAATCGAAAATGATATATTGCGCTTGGGTAAAGGATGCGGCAAGTTCTAGCGCGATGGCCGGCGCAGCGAGCTTCCAGTCAACAAATTCCAGTCGCATCAGCTGAGCGCACAGCGCCGGCAGTAAGGCGTAGCCGATAAGATAATACGTATGGCCAGCTGCGAGTTTATTGAAGATCACCGGCGACGTCGTATATGCGACTATCGCCAATACGATCGCCAAGCGCGATTGCACGCCGATCCTGCGTAGAAGCAGGGCCGCGGAGAAGCCCGCCGTTGCAATCGTAAGGGCAAGAAACGTGACGAGGACGACTTTGCTTCCGATAATCATGGCTAGCGAGGCGGCGAACGAGACGAAATAATCGGCGAAGGGATAGATCTGTGGATTGCCCAGCCCATTCCAGTTCCACGGTAGCGTCGAGAGCTCGAACCATCCGCGCAATGTTGCCGACGACGTCGGCCAGTTCCAATCTTGTTGAAATGCCGGTACTCCGGCGGTAAGGGCAAGCCGTGCGACGACGACGACGCTCAGGATGCACGCGATGATCAGGTCGAAGAAGCGAGGCTTCTGATTAACGACAGACCGGTCGAGAAGCCACGCGAGCGCCCGCACGCCGCGCGACACGTATTGAAGATCGGCTTGATCGACGCCCTCTTCGCGCATCGCGGTTGACTTCGTCACAGCAGATTATTCGGCTCGGTCATGCGGGGAGGGGCGCTTCAATTTGCCGGGCACACCTGCATAGAAGCCCGCCCGGTGGAAGCCTCTCAACATGACGGCACAGGCGGCCACGGTCGTGCCGCTTTCTAATATGCAGCCCGGCAACAGTGTTGCATTGCCACCGATCCAGCAGTCGGCACCAATCCGGATTTCGGCGACTACGTTCGTCATCGTCACGTCATCGTGATTGGTTGTAAAGAAATTAACGCGAGGACCAACGTAGGTCCTCGCGCCGATCGAGACTTCAGCAGCATTTTCGAATAAACAATAGCCGTTGATAAAGCATTGGTCTGCAATGACGAGTCGCTGAGGGAAGTTGATAACTTGCCTCCCGTAAAGGCACGCGGTTGGGCCGATGCGTACTCCCGCGAGTCGATACATGTAGCGGCGGAGGTCGACGAAGAACCGAAATGGTAAGAAATCGACCATGTCTATTGCAAGCAATCGAAATACATCGATGAGTTTTGAGGACATAGGCACGATAGCGTCGTTTTGACATCCGAACGCAAGAAACCGTCTATAGCAGCCGCCGCTCAAGTAGGGAGATGCGCACATGCCGGACATACGAAGAGTGGTGTCGGGGGCCCTGGGTTCCTTTATAAAAACTCATCCCGAAAGCCGAGCAAATTGGCTATTCATCCGGGTGTTCATGCGGTTGAGAGATGCAACGGTGACCCGAGAAGTTCGTCTTCCAGGGAACGTTCGGCTTGCCTGTCACTTCGATAGTCGCTACGAAACAATGGTCTGGCTCGAGCAGGAAGAGCGCGAGGACCTTGCCTTGTTACGTAGCCTGTTGTCCCAAGGTGATGCTTTCATCGACGTCGGCGCAAACGTCGGCATATGGTCGCTTACGGCCGCAACGATTGTCGGTGATACCGGTAAGGTGCTCAGCTTCGAACCCAACGAGACGACCTTTCACCGCTTAACTGAAAACATTGAATTGTCTGGGCGTCGAAACATCGTTAGCGTGAATGCTGCAGTCGCAGCAACGAACGGAAGCCGATCTTTCTATTGCGCACCGGAACATAATCATTCGAGGCTCGGTGAAAACGACGAAAGCCGCTCGGCGCAGGTGGACGCTTTCGCTCTCGATGAGTACATGAATGGCGACGCCGTTCATGGATTGAAGATCGACGTCGAAGGAGGTGAACTTGAAGTTCTCGAGGGCGCCGCGCGTATCTTGCAGCAGAACACACCCTGGGTTATTGTGGAATACAACGGGTTTTATGCCGGGGCATGTGCATTGTCGGATTGGCCCGTTCACCGTTTGTTGCGTCGATATGGTTACCGGCCTTACCGCATCGGTGGGAAGGGCCGGCTTTCGGCGTCTCCGCTTCCAGAGTCGTGGTCGACGCGACACTATTGCAATTTATTGTATCGGGTCGATCTTTCCGGCCCGATGGGAGGCGATGGCCGTGCCGAGCCGGTCTGAACACCGTGAGCCCGGGGCATCGCGATACAGCCGAATTACTTTGTTGTGAAGTGCGGGTTGCCGTTCGATCGTCGCAGCGATCGCGTCATCTGAATGAATAGATGTCACGACGATCGGAAGCGGCGGCAGCTCTTGAAGTTTGGCCGGCGGAACGATTTCGATGGCGTTAAGATGCATGCCGCAACGCTGCGGCGAAGAATCGCGATGATCGCGATGACGTGTTTTGTCACAAGGACCGTATCCAATAAGACCTTCATAAGAAAGCTGTCCGGCACCCCAGACGATAACCGCTTCACAATCAGCCAAAGCTACGCGCAAAGCAGCGTCAATGCGTCGCATGTGTTCGCGAGAGGCGGCCACGTACCGCCGCACCGCGCCAACGAGTTCCTCGTCGCGTCGGAACGCGTACGTGCGATCGCTGGGCAACGAACTCTTGCGCCCAAGGCCGAAGATTGCCGGATATTCGTCGCGTTCCGAGCGGTGGACGATCTTCGTTCCGCTGTCGACCTCGTCGAAGCCGGCATCTTGCATGCGTGCGCGCAAAGATGCCGAGCGAAAAATGATTGATATGCTCCGTATTGAAATCATGAAACGGCGCAACGAGATATCGATCGTAGCGTTGGGCGTCCGGCACTTCAACGTAGGCTAAGCCGCGTGGATTCAATAAGGATTTGAGTGACCCGATGGCGAGACGCACGTCAATAATGTGCTCGAGCGTGTGCGAGAGCGTGACGCAGTCGAACGTCGGCGGCTACGTTTCCAACGGGATGTGTCGCGACTGCGTATAGATACTGGTGAAACGCGCTGCATCGGTGGCTTAAGGAGGCTCATCAATGAGGAAAACGAAGACGCTTCGATTTCCGGCAGGCTCAGCTTGCAGATCGAGAAGCGTTTCAGGCATTGAAAATCGTCATCCTCGCCGGTGCGTTCGGCACCCGGCTTTCGGAGGAAAAGGTGCTGCGGCCGAAGCCGATGGTCGAGGTTGGCGGCAAGTCCCCGCGTTGGCATTTGATGCACATCTACGCGGCAGGATTCGACGAGTTCGTAATCGCGCTCGGCTATAAGCAAGAGATCGTCAAGGATACTTTCACTCATTTTATCGGTGAATAACGATCTGCTGGTCGATCTTGCAACCGGGCTCACGACGATCCGGCATCGGATGCCGGAGCGGTGGAAAATTCATTTGATCGATACCGGGTCTGCGACGCAAACCGGCGGCCGGATCGAGCGCCTGCGGGAGGTCGTCGGCGATGAAACGTTCATGTGCACGTACGGCGACGGCGTAGCCTCCATTTCGACCGGGAGGCGTCAGCGTCGAATAACTCTTGAAACGCCCGAACTTTTCGATGACGCCTTCGGCGGCGGCTCAGGTCCGAAAGTCGTGAACTCGGTAGCGGATCCGACGGAAGTCAGGCCGATTACCGTCAGCGCGTTTTCTAGGCGGTAATAACCGCGGAGGTCCGACGGTACGACGATGAAGTCGATGCGGTGCTTGCCACGCGGCAGCAGGCGATTAGGAATCTTCATGCGGTAACGAAGGGCAGTCGAATCGGATTGCGCCTGGACGCGCTCGTGGCCGTCCACGTCGGCAAATAGTCCGGGCCGGCCATGGTCGCGCCAGAGATTTGGTACGAGGGCTCCGATGGCAAGGCTGGCTGCTGGCCCAAGGACAACCGTCCCGCCGACGTGCTGAAACCTTCCGTCGACGGTCTCTATCGTTAGAAGAGGCGCCTTTCCCGGTAATTGATCCATCTCGTCGAGCGCCAGGACGCGCTCCTTGTCGCTCGTTTGAACACAACGGATCGTCGCCGCGCGGCCGATATCATAGGCGGCAAGCAGCACGATGAGCGCCATTGCCGCGGCGAGAACCCGTACGTCTGATAGGCGTTCGAAAAGAGTGGTGAACGGCGGGCGAACGGCCACTTAGAAGACGCCAATCGGGAAGGCGAGGATCAGCTTCACGACGCGTCCCGTGCGATCGACCGTTGAGATATCGAAATGGTGGACGCCGGGCGCGTACGAGTGCAGCGCTACGAGAATACTGAAGCCGGCGTATGCGTTCACGCTCTCGGATAGCTTGTCGACCTGCGCTCGCGCGAGATCGGGCCGAAAGCCGCCGGTACGCATTGGGTAGCGATCTTTACCGTCGATAGTCAGCGTTAGACGCTCGACGGCTGCACGGCGCGTGAGATCAAGACCCCAGCCGCGCACGAACAGTTCATTCTTGTGATCGATGTAAACGGGCCCTCCGTGCGGGCCGTCTGTCGTATTTTCTTGTGAACCGACGACTTCGACGTAGCCGTGAATTCGCTGCGGGTCACCGAACGAAAACGGCCGATCTACGTACGGCGGTTTGAGACCGTTCACAAACGATCGCGGCTCGTACACGCCGAACACAAAGTCTTTTATAAGGGTCACGGCACCGTGATTTCGCATGTAACCCATCACCGCTAAGTGATGAGTGCCAGCCGGTAGTGAGTTCAGCGAAATTAGCGAAGTGAATCCCAAATATATCGCCACGCTCGGAGCCATGGAGGGAAACTGCGCTGAGAGGTTTGGGGTCAGATCACCAAGCTTTGCGTCGTACGTGTGCTTCCCGTCGATTGTGATTGAGATGCGTTCCGGCGGCGCGCCGTCCCGGACGTCCGCGGCCCAGCCGCGCACGAGAAGTGGTTGCATGCGATTGATCCAAACCGGCCCGGTATCCGTATCGGCCGGTGCCGTATCCTGCAACGAACCGATGTGCTCGAGCGAGCCGACCATGTGCACGCGATCGCCGATTGTAAACGGCCGGGGTGGATCGACGATTACATTCACCTTGCGAATCGCGGGATAGACTGCCGAAAGGTCTTTAGACGCAACGAACAATTCGATCGTGTGGGAGCCAAACGTCATATTTTGGGTTGGTATGTAAAAATGATAACCATCCCAGAAAAATTCAAAAGTCCGTAGCGCCTTCGACATGTTTTCGGTCGCAAATCCATAGCTCGCCGGAATCTCGTCGCGGCCGTCGATCAGGCCGATGACCCCACCGGCTGCGCTGCGATGCGCTAGATCAGCCGCCCATCCTACAATTTCGAGCTGCTGTCCGAGCGGGCTTCCAGAGACGACGGCACCGCTTGCGTCGACGGCGGTTTTTGTCGGGTCGATTGCAGCGCCGGCAGAAGAGACGTCGAGTTCGGTTTCCGATCCACGCTTCATCGAACTCAGCGGCGGGAGGTACGGGCGCCCGTAGTAACGTTGCTCGGCCGAAGCAGTGGCAAAGAAGCTGCCGACGGTCGAGTACGCAATAAGAGCGCCGAGGATTGCGCCGCTCGCTATGCGCCGGAAGCGGCGCAACGGCAGCGCGCGGGGCGCGTAATAAAAGCCGAGCAGAAATGCCGGCAGGACGAGCGGAAGCCATAGGCGGCCGGAGCTACGCCAAGCATTATCGGTCAGCGCGTAGAAAAAAATCATAAACGCGATGTAAAAAAAATAAAGATTGAGCGGCACGTTGGAAACAGCAAGCCGGAGAGCCGAAGCAATCTTTCCGCGACGCGCCAGCCGCGTGAGCCGGAGCAGCGTGCGGCCGATCCAAGTAAGGGTTGCGAGGATAACGAGCACGTTCAAGACTTGAATCGTCGTATGTATGGCGGTATCAAGGGCCGCGTTGCCGAATGTCAGGGGCGTGTCGAGCCAACCGGAGTTTCCCCAATACGATGTCGCACCCGAGAAATGTGGATCGGCCTCTAAATCGTACTGGAACCCGGCGACGAAGAAGTGCCAAAACGCTTCCCACGCGAGTCCCGCGAAATTGGCGCTCCCTTTAAAGTGCGTCATGGCGCCCGCCGAAAAATTCGGATTGGAGCCCACGAAGTAAAGCTGCGCCAAATAGGTCGCCGCGCTAGGCGCGAGCAAGAGCGACCCAATGCCCAAAGCTCGCAGTGCGCTGCAGTGTCGCCCAAGGCGAACGGCTACGAGGATCAGTACGACCGGCACGATGCAAACGAAGAATTGGTACTTCGTCACGGCAAGGACTCCGAAGGCGAGGCCGAGCGCGATCAAATCCAAGATGCGAATCTGCCGTCTCGCGCGCAAGGCGAAGAAGAGCGCCACAGAATAGCAGGCCCACGTCAGGTTGTCCGGCTGGACGTAAGACGCGACGAAGGTCGTGAGGCTGAACATTCCGATGACCGTCGTCAACGTTAGTGCGAGCCACGGGCGTAGGCCGATTTCTCGTGCCGCTGCGTGCGTAAATGCGAGCGTGATTGCGAGCAAGGCGACTGACAGCCAACGCGCGGTATAGAACAGGCCAACGATCGAATCATGGACTGCTGGAAACGAATTCATCCAAAACGCCGCCAGCGCGTAATACCCGAAGGGATAGAAGGGCAGCAAACTTGGGTTGTGAACGTTCGGATCGAATTTCCAGGGATCGGGCAGTTGGAGGCGCGCACGGCGGTCAATGCGCTGAAAATATTCGTGCGTACCATAGCCGCGCGGTACGCGGTCGTGCACATTTAGATTGACGCGGGAAAAGTCCGTGTAGGTTTCCAGAAAGTCTGTCGTGTAGTCGAGCGTCGGGTACGGCGCGGGATTTTGCGCGGGAATCAGGTGCCGCGCGTGCGCCAGCGAGATCGCGTAGTCAAAGTGATCGCTCTCATCCGACGCTTCAAGGATCGGTACAAGGTAGACCCAAAGAATGGCGAGCGCGAGCGAGGCGGCGATCGCTCCGGCGATCGCAACCGTTCTCGCTAAACGGTCCAAGCGCGGAATGCTATTGGACATCGAGCACGATAGGGACACCGAAATCGTAGTAACCGCTCCGGTCCGCTGCAACGACGAGTAGTTTCACGCGCTGCGGCCCCTGCGCGAGTCCTGCAGTCGGCACGACGACGTGGAAACCGCTGTTCGAGGGACTGCCTCGCGGCGCGTCACGCGGATCTCGGTCGCCCTGATAGCTTGCCCGGAACGTGCGTCCGCTCTCTGTCATTGCGAACACGTCGCTACCGTTTTGGCCAGCGAGCGGGTCGTAAGCCCAGCCCCGAATCTCGACCCTTGCGGGCGATACCGCGCGCACTGTGGTTCTCGGCAGTTTGAGTGCGGCTCCATCGACGTTGAGCTGCGTGACCGCGCCGGCTGCTGCCGAGGCGCGCAGTGATGGAAGAGTCTCGAGCAACAAAGGCGGCTGCGCGTGACAGGCGCTAGCCGTCCAAGTGACGATCGCCGCGACGACGCCGAGCGCGGCGGCGCTAATCGCCAGCATAAGGAGCGTTTCACGGCGAATGCGTGCGGCCGGTTCGCTGCGCGACGTCGCTGCCGACACCTCGCCCGCGCGTGCCTCTCTCAGCGGCGGTAGAGCCGTACGATGGGGTTCTTGGGGAACGCGGCGTGCGCCATGGAAAGAATCGATTCCTCGTGATGCAGAGACCCAATCACGATGGGAATGCCGTCCGTCTTGATGGCCGCTGGTGGGAGAATCTCAATCTCGCCGATGTGCATGCCGCGGCGCGACGGGGACGAGTCGATGACGGTAACGATGCGTTTCCTCGCGAGCACTGAGTGGAGCAAAAGCTTCATGGTGAGCTGACCGGCGCCCCAAACGATCACCTCTTCGTGACCTTCGAGATCCTGCTCGAGCCTTGCGTTCATCTCCGCAAAAAGCTTCTTGGACTCGTTGACGTATTTGGCGATCTGGCGAGCAAGTGCAGCATCTAGCGTTGGAACCAGTGTCGGTGCCTTGTCGTCCGTCTTACGCCATAAGCCGAAGATCGCTGGGTAGTCGTCGACGAGGGAGCAGAGAACCGTCTTAGCTCCACTCTCAACTTCCTCGAAACCGTATTGAGCGAGCAACGTTCGCAATACTGGCAGCGAGAAATGATTAATGTGCTCCGTATTAAAATCGTGAAATGGCGCGACGAGGTAGTCTGTGTAACGTGCGGCGTCCGGTACTTCGATGTACGCCAGGCCGCCTGGTTTAAGCAGCGCCCGCAGCGACGTGACAGCATCGGAAACGTCGTTGAGATGTTCTAGTACATGCGAGAGCGCGACGAGGTCAAAGCGCCCGATGTCGGGTGGAGGCGTGATAAACGATCCCGCGATTGCATCGACGCGATTGAATTGGACGGCCGTGGCGACCGCGGTGTGCGAGGGTTCGAGCCCGAGAAGATTCGTGAAACCTTGCTCGCGCATGAATGCTAGGAAGCTGCCGTTCGAACAGCCGGCATCCAGGACGCGCGCATTCTTGTCTATGATTTTATCAGCAAGATAGGCTGCGACGTCCCGTAGGCGCGCGAGATCCCACGGCGGGTCCGTCGGAGGCGAAGCCTCCAAACGACCCGCGTCAGTCACCATCTCGGTCGCATACTTGGAGTGCGCTTCGTAGGCAAGATCGATGGTCTGCTGCGAGACGTCGTGATCCGCATAGGCCAGACCGCAACGCTCGCAGCCGACCACGTCGTATTCGGGAGCCGCGTTCAACTCGCGCGGAGCGGCAAAACTTTGGTGATGAAAGACTTGCACCGAATCGGACGCGCAGACCGGACAGCGGCGGAAAACCGTTTTTGTGGCGAGCATGGGGTTTGATCCTTGGGCGAGACGGCCAGAAGTGCAGCGAGCTACGAACGCGCTAGCGCAATGCATTAGTAAAACGGAGGTCGATTCCTCGGGACGAGGAGAACAGGTTATTCTACGCTCGTAAAGCGAAGGCAGAGTCGAACGACGTTGTGAGGACGACTTTACGCCCATACTTGAATTCGAGTCTCCGTGCCGCGGTTGCCGCCGATGAAAGTCGTGATCCTCGCCGGGGGACTCGGTACGCGCCTCTCAGAGGAGACGGCGCTGCGCCCGAAACCCATGGTCGAAGTCGGCGGAAAGCCAATTTTGTGGCACCTCATGCATATCTATTCGTCCTTCGGTTTCGACGAATTTGTCATTGCGCTCGGCTACAAGCAGGAAGTTGTCAAGGAGTACTTCCACACCTTTTACTCGGTCAACAACGATCTTTTCGTGGACCTTACGGTCGGGGAGACGACGGTCAGGCAACGTATGCTTGAGCGCTGGAAAATCCATCTCATCGATACGGGGATCGATACGCAGACCGGCGGCCGCATCAAGCGGCTGCGAGAGATCGTCGGCAACGAGCGATTCATGTGCACCTACGGCGACGGGGTCGCTTCTATCGACATCGGGCGCCTCTTGCACGATCACGATACGAGTGGACGCGAAGCGACACTCACAGCCGTGCGGCCCCCGGCGCGCTTTGGGGCGCTTGCACTTCAGGACGATCGCGTCACGGAATTTATAGAGAAACCGCAGGCCAGCGAAGGCTGGATCAACGGCGGCTTTTTCGTTTTCGAGCCTTCCATCTTCGATAGGATCGAGGGCGATCGCACCTTGTTAGAGCACGAGCCGCTCTCGGGACTCGCGCGAGACGGGCAACTCACGTGCTACAAGCACGACGGTTTTTGGCAGCCGATGGACACCGCCCGCGACAAGCGGCTCCTCGAAGAGCTTTGGGCGTCCGGCAATCCGCCGTGGGTAACGAAGAATGTACAGCTGGCGTGACCGTCGCACCCTCGTCACCGGTGCAACGGGGATCGTCGGTAGCCATCTCTGCCGCGCGTTGCTCTTGCGCGGCGCCTTCGTCGTAGCGCAAGTCCGCGATGAAGATCCGCAGTCATCGTTCTACCGCGACGAGATCGCCGCGCACTGTAGCGTCGTTCGGGGCGAATTGCAGCGCTACGAAGACTGCGCGCGCGCGATCAACGCGCACGATATCGAAGTCGTCTTTCACCTCGGTGCCCAGACGCTTGTCGGCACAGCGCTGCGCGATCCGCTTGAAACGTTCGAGAGCAACGTACGCGGCACGTACAACCTGCTCGAAGCCGCCCGTCGCATGGGCGGCCTCGTCAAGGCGTTCGTCGTCGCTTCGAGTGACAAGGCCTATGGCAACTCACCTGTCTTGCCGTATACGGAGGATATGCCGCTCGTTGGGCGTCATCCGTACGACGTCTCAAAAAGTTGTACCGATCTGCTCACTACCTGCTACGCGGTCACGTATGAACTTCCGGTCGCCATCGCACGCTGCGGCAACATCTACGGGTCCGGCGATCTGAATTGGAGCCGGATCGTACCGGGCACGATTCGCAGCCTCGTGCGGGAAGAACGTCCCCTGCTGCGTAGCACCGGCACAAATATTCGGGATTACATCTACGTCGCGGACGTGGTCGACGCGTATCTCGCGCTCGCTGAAGCGATCGATCGGCCGGGCGTCCGCGGGGAAGCGTTCAACTTCAGCCCGCAAACCCGCATCGACGTGTTCGAGATCGCGCGGACCATCACGCGGCTTATGGAGTCCAACCTCGAACCGGTGGTGCTCGGCACCGCCACGCACGAGATCAAAGACCAAACGCTCGATTCCCGCAAGGCGCGCAGCGTGCTCGGCTGGAGCCCGCGCTGGAGCCTAGAGGCCGGGCTGCGCGAGACAATCCCCTGGTACCGCAAGATTCTGAGCGAAGACGGAGTAGCCGTGGCGGATGCTGTTTGATAAAAGTTCGTCGCCCGAAGCGATGGCGCTACGCGCCGACGTGCTCGCGAAGACGCGCGAATACTTCTCTGCCGCGTACGGCAGCAAATCGTTTGTGCCGGGTGACGACGCGGCTCCCGTTTCCGGGCGCGTGTTCGACGATCGTGACATGCTTTCGCTCGTCGACAGCGCGCTCGATTTTTGGCTGACGACGGGGCGCTTCGCCGAACGCTTCGAACGCGAATTCGCGAAGTGGTACGGGATCCGAGAGTGCATCCTCGTCAATTCGGGCTCAAGTGCGAACCTCGTGGCGCTCGCTTCGCTGACGTCGCACGAACTGGCCGACCGCCGCCTGCGGCCCGGCGACGAAGTCATCACCGCCGCCGCCGGATTCCCGACGACCGTCAATCCGATCGTGCAGCTCGGCGCGATTCCGGTCTTTATCGATAGCGAACTGACGACGTACAACGCGGACCTCTCGCAGCTCGAGGCGGCGCTCTCGCCGAAGACGCGCGCCGTCATCTTGGCGCATACGCTGGGCAATCCGTACGATTCCGAAGCCGTGCGTGATTTCTGCCGTAAGCATGGCCTGTGGATGATCGAAGACACCTGCGATGCCGTCGGCGCGACCTGGAACGGCGTGCAGGCCGGCACGTTCGGCGACGCCTCCACAGTCAGTTTCTATCCCGCCCATCACATGACGATGGGTGAAGGCGGCGCTGTGATGATGCGTTCTCCCAAGCTGCGCAAGATAGCGGAATCGTTCCGCGACTGGGGCCGCGACTGCTGGTGCCAACCCGGCAAGGACAACACGTGCGGAAAGCGTTTCGACTGGCAACTCGGCGACCTGCCGCACGGTTACGACCACAAGTATACCTACAGTCACATCGGCTACAACCTCAAGCTCACCGACATGCAGGCCGCAGTCGGGGTCTCGCAGCTCGAGAAGCTCGACGGCTTCATCGAACGCCGCCGGCACAATGCCGCGCTGTTAACGGCGCTGCTCGAGCATGTGCCGTGGCTCGTGCTGCCGCGCGAATTGCCTGGCGGTTCGTGTTCGTGGTTCGGCTATCCGATCCGCGTGGCGCCGGACGCGCCCATCGACCGCAACGCCCTCACGCGAGCGCTCAACGAGCGCAAAATCGGTACGCGGTTAGTCTTCGCCGGCAATCTCGTGCGGCAGCCGGCGTATCGTGATATCGAACACCGCGTCGTCGGCAAGCTCGAGAACGCGGACACGATCATGAACGACGTCTTTTGGGTCGGCGCGTATCCCGGCCTCGACGACGATCAGATCGCGTACATCGCGCGCTCGATCGAAGAGATTGGCGAACGCGCGCGTACGGGCTCGCCCGCGATCGCCGTTTCGTAACCGCGGGCGCGCCGCCACGGTTCGGTTCGTCTTCTTCGACCTCGACGGGGTCTTAGTCGATTCGCGGCCCGGTATCGTGGCGTGCGTCGCGCGAACGTTGCGCGAGTTTTCGTATGCCGACGTGTCGTTGCAGCGGATCGAACGGATTATCGGGCGGGCCGGGCGCGACGACGGACGGCGAATCGAAAATCGATACGTTACGGCGAGCGATGCGCGAGGTAGCGGGCGCTGGAGATATTGCGATGAATGCGTCGTTTGCGTGGATGATCGGCGACCGCAGTCATGACGTCGTGGCCGCACTCGCGTGCGGCGTCACACCGGTTGGGGTCATGTGGGGTTTCGGCAGCGAGACGGAACTCCGTGATGCCGGGGCTGCGCGCATCGTGCACGCGCCCGAAGAAGTCGCGCCGCTGATTCTGGATCCGCGAGGCGCCGTATGAACGAGCGGCTGGCGCGCGATCTGGACGAAATCCTCGAGCGCGCACGCGACGACTTCGAGAGACTGCGCGGCGCACGTCTTTACGTTACCGGCGGAACCGGTTTCGTCGGCTCCTGGCTGCTCGAATCATTCGTGCACGCGAATGCGCGGCTCGGGCTTGGCGCGCATGCCGTCGTTCTGACGCGCGACCCCGCGGCGTTTTCAGCCGCAGTACCGCACGTCGCAAGCGATCCCGCGCTCGAATTCATACGCGGCGACGTCCGCAACACGATTCCCGGCGGCGGCGCGTTCGATGCCATCCTGCACGTCGCGACTCCGGCGAGCGCGAAGATCAACGACGAGACGCCCGGGCTCATGGTCGATACCGTCATCGAGGGGACGCGCCGGGTGCTCGACGTTGCGGAACGCAGCGGCGCGATTCCGGTGTTGCTGACGAGTTCGGGCGCCGTGTATGGGCGTCAGCCGCCGCAGCTCGCGCTCGTCGACGAGACGTACGGCGGGGCGCCTGATCCGCTCGATCCGCGCAGCGCGTATCACGAGTCGAAGCGGCTCGCAGAATTACTCTTCGCGATTTCGGCGCACACGTGCGGCACGCAGGCGAAGATCGCCCGGCTCTTCGCGTTCGTGGGCCCATACCTGCCGCTCGACCGGCATTTCGCAATTGGAAATTTCATTAGCGATGCGATGGCCGGCCGTGTGATCGAGATCAAAGGCGACGGGACGCCCGTGCGAACCTACCTGTACGGCGGCGACATGACCGTCTGGCTGTGGCGTATCCTTTTGCGTGGCGAGAGCGCGCGCGCTTACAACGTGGGCTCCGAGGAGACGTTAAGCATCCGCGATACGGCTGAAGCCGTCGCACGCTGCGTTGAACCGCACGGCTCGCATGTCGTGCGCGGTACGCCGGACCCCGAGCGCCCCCCCGAGCGTTATGTGCCTTGCACCAAGCGAGCCCGAGGGGAACTCGGCTTGACCCAATGGACGCCGCTCGACGAAGCGATCCGCCGGACGATCGCTTGGCACCGGGCGGTTCGATTACCGGAAGACGTCGCACGACCGTAGAATACGGTTTCATGGCACTCGCGCTTAGAGCGATTCCGGGCCCGAATGATGACGAGGCGTTGGAGCGCTTGAGTCGAGAATCGCCGGGATGGCAATTGGAACTTGATTCCGACGGAAGTCTCATCGTGAGTCCGACGTACAGCGAAGGAGGCTCTCGTGACATCGCTGCAGGCGTGCAGCTGCACACTTACGCATCGCGGGTCGGGGGTAAGGTCTTTGGCTCCTCGACGGGATTTCGCTTGGCCGACAATTCGGTGCGGTCTCCCGACGCGGCCTGGCTTTCCGGCGAGCACATCACGCGCCTGACGCCCGAGCAACGCTCGAAGTTCTGGAAGACCTGTCCGGACGTCGTCATCGAAATACTTTCGGCTTCCGACGCCTGGGTCGAGCTTCTTCAGAAGCTCGACGTCTACGAGCGTAACGGTGCACGCTACGTCGTCGGCATCGATCCGTTCGAGCGGCTCGTGGAGATGCGCGGCACGCCGCCGGACGGGCTCGTGCTCGATACCGATGCCATTATGGACGCCTAGCCGGGCGACGCGATCTCCGGCATCGCCGGCGGAACAGCACCATTCGTGTCGGCAGCCGTAGCGTTGTTCGACGTCCCGCCGCCTGCTGCGCCGTTACCAGTGCGAGACGCGAACGATGCGGCGCGTCGCGCTAGCACGTGCTGCGCGAGCGCGATTTGTTCGCGATCGTAGACCGGATCGAGGCCATGCGCTTGCCGGATGATGAATGTGGGTCGGCCGCGCACCTCTTCGTAGATCATGCCGATGTATTCGCTCATGAGCCCAAGTAACAGAAAGAGTAAGCCGAACAATAATAAGTTCGCCGAGAGCAATGTGCCGAAGCCCGCAAATGGAACACCGTAGGCGATTGCGCGGACCGCGTACACGATAAACGCGATGAACGAGACGGCCGACATCGCAAGGCCGGTAAACGGAATGAGCTTGAGCGGCAGAAATGATGTGGCAAGGATGCCCCGGACAGCATAGCCCGCGGTTCGGAAGGCGCTAAAGGCAGACGTGCCGCCGAAGCGGGGCGGGCGCTCGTGTTCGATACCGAGCGAGCGTCCGCCGATCCAGGTCCACGTAGCGCGAATCATTCGGCTACGTTCCGGCATTGCATTGAACGCTTCATAAAGCCGCCGATCGATCAGCCGAAAGTCGCTGGCATTGCGCGGCATGGGGCGATCGCTGATCTTATGCATCAGCCAGTAAAACGTTTGCGTCGCGATTCTCCGAGGAAGGCTGTTGTCGGTCCGGCGCGTCACCAACTGATAGACGTTTTCGTAGCCCTCTTCCCACTTCTCGATGAAAGCGGGAATAAGCTCCGGCGGATCTTGCAGATCGCCCGCCATGATGACGCAGGCGTCCCCCGTCGCTTGCGCGAGCCCTGCACACATGCCGCCTTCCATGTCGAAGTTCCGTTGCAACTGGACGATCTTGAAACGCGGATCGGCGGCGTGGATGCCGAGTAGCAACGGGTACGTGTCGTCGGCCGAGCCGTTCTCGACGAGGATGCCTTCGAACTCGTAGCGTCCGGTGTACGCGTCGAAAACGAGCGCGAGCCGGCGCGCCAGTTCATCGACACATTTTCCCTCGTTGTAAAGTGGAACGACGACCGAGATCTTCTTCATGCGCGGACGCTTGCTTCGCGCATGTAGCGCAGCACATCGTCCATGAGCGCCGGTTCGAGTTCCGGTGACATGAGGTGTAACGGATTCGATTCCATGCTTCCGGTCTCGGTCACGCGGCTCGCAATCTTTGGAAAGTACATCTGTTCCGGATCGACCGGCACGATGAATCCGTGCGGCCCTGGCGCATTCATTCGCTGCGCAAACTCCAAAGTGTCGAACGCGCCGGGTCCGGCATCGCTAACGGGGATGCCGTATGCATCGAAAAGCTTGCCCCAGTGAGGAAAGCCGAGCCCCGTCTTCGTATCGCAGCCGACGTACGCGCCGCCGAAATAGTTCTTCTGCGTCGTTCGAATCGATGCATAACCTTCATTGGAAAAAATGAAGATTTTTAGATTAAGATTGTTAACGGCGACCGTCCCCAACTCTTGCACATTTTGAATGAATCCGCCGTCACCTTCGACGACGATGGTTCGCTTCTTCGGGCATGCGAGCGACGCGCCGATCGCACCCGACAGGCCGTAGCCCATCGCCGCGAGGCCTTTGTCGGTGAGGATGAGTTGGCCGCGTTTCTGCTCGATCGTCTGAAGCGCCGTCGAATTCGCACCGCCGCTGCTGCATGGAATGAGAACGTCGGCCGGCGTCGCGAAGCGCGAGAGGGCCGTGTAGAAGTCGTACGGGTTGACATAGCCTTCGCGCACCGCATTGGCCGGATCGTTCAACGGTAAACGAGCTTTCACGTGCCTGCAGAACGCGCGCCAATCGGAATAATCCGGATACGAGCGCTTCACGAGTTCGCTTAAGAAGGCGTTCGCATCGCACGCGATGGCCAGATCGACGCGCGGATGTCCTTTATGTAATTCGACCGGATCGATGTCGACCTGCACGACTCTGCCGTGCGGCACGAAGGCCTGCCAGTTGAAGCCGGTCTGCTGGAGTCCCAGCCGCGTCCCGAGCGCGATGACGAGGTCCGCTTGTTGGATGAGGACGTTCGCGAAGCGCTGGCCCCACGTATTCGGCCGGCCCGCGTAGATGGTTTCGTGGGCGCCAATGCGATCGATTCCGTTCCAGGTCGTTTGCACGGGCACACCGATTCGGTGCAGGTCGTCGAGGGCGGCATCGGCAGTATGGCGGGTAACGCCGCCGCCGATTAGCACGATCGGGCGCTTCGCGGCAGCCAGCATCGACGCGACAGCATCGACAGCACCGGTCTTCCAGTTCGACGCACCGTTCGTATGCGCCGCCGGGGCCTGCGCGAGCGACGGGGCCGGTTGATCCCCGACCGGTGCGCCTTGCGCGTCGAGGCAAAACTCAAGAAAGACCGGACCCTTGCGGCCGGTGCGTCCCCGCTCGACGGCCGCGACGAACGCGTCACGACGCATCGGCTTTTCGATGCGTTCGCTATAGACGCAGATCGGGCGTACGATCGCCTCGCCGTCGATCTCCTGGATACCGCGTTGCCGCATCCCTTCGCTGGCGAGGTCGGTGCTCTTCACCTGGCCGCCGATGACCAGTAGCTCGCGGCTTTCGAGATACGCGCCGCCGATTGCGGTGACGATGTTCGTGAGTCCCGGACCCGCGGTGACAAGCGCGAACGCGCGCCCCGTCCCGCCCGTCGCGTTAAAGTATTCCGCCGCGATGCCGGCTGCCACTTCGTGAACGAAGGGTACACACGCGAAGCGGCTTCGCGCGCCGTTCAAGAAGTGCATGATGTTGCCGCCGGCTACGAAGAAGCAGTGCGTGTATCCGAGCTCGACTAGCCACGCCATGACTTCGTCGGCGTGCCGGTTGACCGGCGGCGCCGCCGCCTGGGCCGTCACTTGGCTGCGACCGTGCTCTTTCCGTTTGCGGTCACGGGAATGCCGCGGTTCTTGATACGCACCCGCATCGACGCATTACGCGAATACGGTGTATCCATCGCGTCCAGATTGATCGGCTGCCCCTTGGCAACGGGCTGCGAGAGCGTCTCGCCTTCGATGAGCTCGCGACACGATAATTGACCCTGCAACAGCGGGATCGCCATGAAGAAGTCATCTTCGCGTAGCTTTTGGCCGGCTTCGAGGTCACGGGCTGCGTAAACGCCGCGCAACAGGCCGTCGAGATACTCGATTTCGGCGTGCCCTGGGATACGCTTCTGGATCCCCGGCGCGCCGCACATCTCTTTGACCTTATTATATGCGCGAAACCAGGTATCGCACTGCTCCGGCAACGTGCAGTAGGCTGAGACCGGGATGCCGTCTGCTTCGATATCGATGTGGCGCTCAAACGTCCGAGCGCCTTTTGCGTAAGCCACCGTAATCGACGAGGTCCAGTCTTGGTGCTCGTGCGTGGAGAGGCCGATCGTCAAGTCCGGATACCGGTACTTCAAAAAGTCGATCTGATTGAGCTCGAGATCGCTGTTTTCCGAGGGATACAACGACACGCAGTGGTTGAGGGCCAGCGGGATATTGCGATTTGCAAAAAACGTTACGAGGTCATCCATGTCTTTGAGCGACGAACCGCCCGTCGAGGCGATGACCGGTTTTCTTGTCTTCGCGATCTTTTCGATGAGAACCCAGTCCGCAATATCGGAACTAGCGATCTTGATAATGGGAAGATTGAGCTCCTGAGAAAACTCTACCGACTTCTCGTCGAAGGGAGTCGCCATCGGGATACAGCCCGACTTGCGAATGTGGTCGACCAGCTCGGCGAAGTCTTCACGCGACATACGCGTATCGATCGTCTTCTTGATGTAACGAATATCGTCCCGGCTCCGCGCTTCCGGGTGAATAAAAGTATCGACGTCGCGCAACTGGACTTTGATTGCAGCCCGAACATTGTTGTAGCGGATGACGCGCGAAAAGTCGTTAACGATCTTCTCGCCGCGCTCCAGGCTGCCCCAGTGGTTGTTCGCCATCTCAAGCACGAAGAGTTCGTCAAAGACATCGCGATTAATTGACAAGCGGTTCACCTTATGACGCGTTGCGCCAGCAACAAGAGAATTGGAGTTTGCGAGAAACGTGATGATCGAATGGCTCTCGTGCGTGACGTGCGGTTGAACGCGGACTACGCTTGAGCGATAACGAGTTATCGCTCAAACACACGAACGTTTTCGCCCGCGATGCCGGCGGCGTTCGAACCGCTGTACTCTCGGTCGTCCTCGCTGCATTCGTGATCGTAATGATCCTAGGAATGGGCGTTCCAGCGTTGCGCCACGATTGGCGCATACCGACAGCGCCCGCCGCTATCGAGCCGTGGCTCGATAGCTTGTTTGAAGGGTGGTTGCCGGTTGGGATCGGCTCCGCCCAGGCCTACCCTACATTCTATCTTATCGGCCTCCTGCTGTGGCCCTTTATGACGTTACTTGGGTCTTTCGGCCTCACGGTATTGCTTGTGGCGACGACAGTTGCGCTAGCCGCAGGCGCTGCGATGCTGCTCGCCCGCCGACTCGGCGCAAGGCCCTGGGCAGAGGCGGGCTTAGCGTGCCTCGCCGTTTTGAATCCGTGGGTGTATTCAAAGTACGTTGCCGGTCACATCCTCATGATCTTTAGCTATGCCGTTCTGCTCGGCCTACTATCCGAAACCACTCGCAGCAAACCACGGGGTTGGGTCTTGGTTCCGCTCGCCGCGTTATCCATTTCGCAAATCGAGTTCTTCTTGATCGCGGCGCCGCTGCTGCTGCTCTGGTCGCTACGGCACCGTTCGTACGCTACCATTGCGGCCTTGCTATGCGTGGCGTTGCCAATCGCGTATGGAATTACGGCGTCATACGGCGCCGTTCGCGCGACACCGTTCAACCTCGCATGGCAGCGTTCGCAATCACTCGATCTCGGTCAAGCGGCCATCCTGCAAGGTTACGCGACTGAATACGCGCGCTCGTTCGGTACCGTCGCGTGGGTCTCGATCGCGCTCGGCATCTCCGCGCTCGCAGGTTTCTCAGCCGCCCTGCGCGATGGGCGCATCCGCTGGATCGCCGTCGCCGCCGCCGCTGCGCTACTCTTTTCGTCAGGTACCAAAGGACCGCTCGGGCCGGCATATTCGTGGGCGGTGGAACACGTGCCGGAAATCGGCGTCTATCGGGAGTTATACGATCTCGTCGGTATCGTCGCGATCGGCTACATCGTGCTCTTGGCGCGCGGGGTCGGCCGTACGCGAGCCGGCGCCGTCGGCCTTGCGCTCGCGGGCGCGACTTTCGCAATCCCATGGATACTCGTGCCTCCCGACCGTTTGTTCGTCTCGGCCGGCAGTCTGCCCACGGTCCTGTTTCCAGCCGATGCGCAGACGCGCGTGGCTTTGGAGCCCGCGTTTCAGCCGATGATGACCGCGGATGGCCGCGGATCGGGCGTCGATCCCGATGCCTACGTACGACGCGGCGCGGCCCTCCCGCTCAACGAGTTTTTCCCCTCGTATCCGATCGACAGCGCCCTGGGATACGCCGTCTTCCGCGGCGACGATTCATACCTGCGCGCCCTCAGCGTCGCCGTTGTCATGGCGCGGCCATACTTGCAGACGAACTTGGAGACGCTGCACTATCAGTGGATTGCCATGGGCGGGGAGCGCGAGCGGCAGCGCGCGCGCACGCTCGTGCCGTATCCGATGCTCTCGCTGCTGCCGGGACCGCTCGCAACGGCTTCGATCGCCAATCGCCCTGACGAGGCGGCACGTTTTTTCGGCGACACCGCCCCCGCCAGCGTCCATCGATTCGTCCCAAGCCGTGGGCTCAACGACGCGCGAGCGGCGTGGGTCGACGCGCGGCTGGCCTTTCCTATGCATCCCGAATGGGGTAACGCCTTCGGCGGGGTCGCGACGCAGGGTGCCGTTCCGCTGTCGCTCCCGCTCGATGCGGCGGGAAGCTCGCTGCTGGCCGAAACCGACGGTGCGTTGGTCGACGACGCCGGTCGCACGGTCGCATCACGTTCGACGGAGTTGCATTGGTGGTCGCTGAAGCCCGGCACGCGCCAAGTGGTCTGCCGCGGCACGTGCATCGTCGCGCTCCAGGGAGACGTCCCTGCGGGTCTGCCTGAACATCGCCCCATGCGCGGCGCGCGGCCGATTGCCGTGGACTTCGTGCGGCCCTGGCTCGCTCGTGCAATCGTGCCGGCGAATAGCAGCGGTACGCTGCGACTCAACGTACGCTACGATTCCGCTTGGCGCGCACTTGCGGACGGCCGCAGCTTACCCCATCTGCGGCTCGATACGACCCTGAACGCATGGAGCGTCACGACACGTGCGCCGCTCGCCGTGACCTTCATCGAGACCACGGCCGCGGTGCAACTCGCGCTGGAGCTGCTGGCGGCCGTCGTCATCGCAGGACTCTTCGTGAACGAGGCTTTACGCGCTTATCGTTCGCGCAAGCTCGCGAATAGCGTTGCGGCCTGATCTTTTGCGGAGACGCGGACGTCGCCCGTGAGGGGCCACGCGACGGCGACGTCTGGATCGTTCCAGCGTATCGCGGCCTCGCGCTTGGGATCGTACAGCGCGCCGTGCTTGTACGAGAAGATGACATCGTCCGTCAGCGTCAAAAATCCGTTCGCGAATCCGTCGGGTATATGCAGCTGGTGGTGATTGTGTTCCGACAGATAGACACCGTGCCACGAGCCGAAGGTCGGCGAGTCGCGACGCACGTCGACCACGACATCGAAGATCTTCCCGCGTAAGACCTGCACGAGCTTCGACATGCCGGGCTGAAAATGGATTCCGCGCACGACGTTTTTTGCCGAGAACGAGACGCTGTCTTGAACGAACGTGTCGGGCAGCCCGGCAGCACGGTAGCGTTCTTCGTTGTACGTCTCTTTGAAAAAACCGCGATCGTCTTCGAAGACGTCGGGCACGTAGATCTTCACGGCGTCGAACGGCGTGGTGAGCACCTGGAGCGCCATCAAGCCCGTCCTTGCGCCACGGCGCTCGCGCGCTCTTCCAAGTATGCGGCGATGCCGTCTTGCCAGACGGGCATGGGCGCTAAGCCGAGCCCCTCCATCCCGCGATGCGCAAGCGCGCTGTAGGCCGGCCGTCGCACGCGTCCGGGGACCGACGCCGTGCGTTCGATCGGCGCAGCGTAGCCGGCGCGTGCGAGAATCTCCGTCGCGAAGTCATACCACGTACAGGCCCCGCGGTTGCTGACGTGATAGAGCCCGTATGCTTCGCGCTCGATGACTCTTCGCATCGCGCCGGCAACATGGCGGGCGAACGACGGCGAAAACGTGATGTCACCGACGACGCGGAGCGGCGTTCCGGCCGCCGCCCCTTCGAGCATCCGTTCGATGAACGGTTTTCCTTTCGCGCTGGCCCCTTTGGCGGCGTACAGACCCGAAGTGCGAAACACGAACGTCCGGCCTGCGTGTCGCCGGATGAGGAGTTCGCCCGCCAGCTTCGAGACGCCGTAGGCGTTGAGCGGAAGCGCCGGGTCATCTTCACCGTACGGCGTCTCTTGGCTCCCGTCAAAAACATAGTCGGTGCTGATCTGTGCGAACGCGATGCCTTGCGCATCGCACGCCGCCGCAAGTCGTTCGACGGCGAGCGTGTTGACGGCAAACGCGCGTTCCGGCTCGGCTTCACAGCGCTCGACGTTGTGAAACGCCGTCGTGTTGATGAGGACCTCCGGCCGCAGCTCGTGCAACAGTGCTGCGAGCGCGCCCGCATCTTCGACATCGAAGCGGTCATGCGTCACGAGCGCCGGGTTTTCGTCCGCGAGTTCCGCGGCTAGCGCGCTGCCGAGCTGGCCCGCCGCGCCGAGGATCGCAACGCGCATCAGCGTGCCACCGCGAGGGAACGCGCCGTGCCGCGGGTGACGGCGCCGCAGATGGCACGCGCTTCATCGGCATTCGCGCGCGCTCGTTCGACATACAGTTTGCGCCAATACGCCTTTCCGGCAACGCGCGCGATAAGGTCGCTCGCTTCGCGAGCGTCGACGATCCCGCCACGCGTTCCGACCAAAACCGTCTGACCCACGCCGGCGAGGCCGAGCGGCAAGCGGTGCATCAACTGTTCCTGGCTATCGGCCCACACGGCGTCGCCGAACCGTTCCGCGAGCGCGGCGAGACAGCGTTCGAAAAGTGAGAGATCGCCTTCGGCATTGAATTCCGCGACGAGCGCGTACAGCGTCGTACGTTCTCGGACGGCCGACGCCGCGACGCCCGCCTGCGCGCGCATCGCGTCGAGCGCGCGAAAGTCATCCCAGGCAAGGAATTCACCGATCGGATCGAGCGCGCGCGGGTCCGGCCAGATCTCGCGCAGCGCCGCATGCAGGATGCGTTCGAATTGGCGCGTGGTGTGATGGAAATAGACCGTCGAAAACATCATGTAACGCGCGAGCACGAAGGATTCGAGTGCGACGACCCCGCGGCCGTCGATGCCCAGGGTGGCGTTGCCGCGATCCTCGTACACGCGCAGTGAAGCGATCAGCTGATCGGCGTCGTAACGGCCGTTCACGACGCCCGTGAAGTAGCTGTCGCGCAACAGGTAATCCATGCGGTCGGCATCGAGGTTCGGTCCGCTGACGAGTTCCCTCAAGACCGGATACGGCGAGGCCGGATCCCCCGTGATCAGCGCGAGCACCTCGCGTGGGTCGACATCGAGCGATTCCAACGCAGCGCGCACGTTCGGCAGGTCGAGCATCGCGCGCGTGCGCGTCTCGTGCGCGAGCTCGAGGACCGCTTCACACGCATGACTGAACGGTCCGTGACCGACATCGTGGAGCAAGAGACTCGCGCGCAGCAGGCGGCGCTGTGCCGCGAAGTCGCGCTCACTTCCAAAGTATGCGAGGGCGCGGTTGCGCAGGGACGTGAGGATCCGTTCGCCCATCGCCAGCGCTCCGAGCGCGTGGCCGAAACGTGAATGCTCGCCCGCGGGAAACGCGAGATACGCAAGCCCGAGCTGCCGCAGGCACCGCAGGCGTTGCAACGGTTCCGTAGCAAGCAGCGCGATCTCGCCCGCATCGAGTTCGATGAAATGATGGATCGGATCGAAAATCCGCTTCATTGCCAAGGCCGTTCGCGGTGCGGCGGGCGCCGCCCCCGCGCGGCACGAAAGCGCGGCGGTGACGATCGTGCTCAAATACGGCGGTAACGCAATGGCTGCGCCGGGCGATGCGGACCCGCTGCTCGATGATGTCGCCGAGCGTGTCGCTGCCGGCGATCGCGTCGTGCTCGTGCATGGCGGTGGTCCGCACATCGACGCCGCGCTCGCCGAACGCGGTGTACCGACGGTGCGCGCGGGCGGCTTACGCGTTACCGACGCGACGACGCTCGGGGTGACCGAAAGCATCTTGTGCGCGAGCGTCAATAAAGCGCTCGTGCGTGCCCTCGTTCGACGCGGGGTGCGAGCCGCGGGTCTGTGCGGCGAGGATGGCGGTCTGCTCGTCGCGCGTTTCGCCGCCGCGGAAGACGGCGTAGCACTCGGCTTCGTTGGCGAGATCGAGCGTGTCGACGCAGCGGTTCTCGAAGCGCTGCTGACGGCCGGCTTCGTTCCGGTCGTCGCGCCGCTCGCGCTCGCCGCCGATGCGTCGTGCGCGCTCAACGTGAACGCCGATACCGCTGCCGGCGCGATCGCGGGCGCGCTACGCGCCGACGCCTACGTCGTGGTCACCAATGTCGAACGCGTCCGCCGCGAGCGCGACGATTCCAGCACGGGCATTGCGCGCCTCACCATTGCCCAAGCGCACGCGTTGCTCGCCGATGGAACTTTCGACGGCGGCATGCGCCCGAAGATGTTCGGCGCCCTCGATGCCCTTGCACGTGGTGCGCGGTGCGCGATCGTCGCGGGCGCCGGGCCCGGCGCCCTCTCACGCGCGCTCGCCGGCAACGGAACGACCGTCGTCGCCGGATAACACCGCGTCGATGCGCGTACTCGTTACCGGGGGGGCCGGCTACATCGGTGTCGTGCTCTGCCGGCAGTTGATCGAAGCGGGGCACCGGCCCGTCGTGCTCGACCGGATGTTTTGGGGCCGCAAACCGCTCGACGGTCTTGCTGTCGACATCATCGCCGCCGATCTGCGCGAGCTCGACCACGCCGCGCTCGACGGTATCGACGCGGTCTGTCATCTCGCCGGTCTTTCGAATGATCCGACCGCCGAGTACAACACGGAGGCAAACTGGCAGATGAACGCGATTGGGACCGAGCGTCTCGTCGCGGCGTGCAAGGCGCGCGGAATCGAACGCTTCACGTTTGCGTCGAGCGCCTCGATCTACGACAGCGAAGCTTCCGCCCACGAGTCGTCGCGCTCGCCCGTGATGTGCGACGAGACGACCGTCGTTGCGCCGCGCGGCGCGTACTCGATCTCGAAGAAGTACGCGGAGGACGTCGTCTTGGCCGCGGCCGATGCGTCTTTCGCACCGGTGGTCTTCCGGCAGGGGACGGTTTACGGTTACAGTCCGCGCATGCGCTTCGACTTGGTCGTCAACACGTTTGTCAAGGATGCGATCGTCCTGAAGCGGCTCTCCTTGCACGGCGGCGGCTGGATGTGGCGGCCGCTGGTCGATGTCGAAGACGTTGCGGCGGTCCATGTCGCTGCTCTGGGTGCGCCGGTCGACATGGTCCGCGGCGAGATCTTCAACGTGCTCGAAGAGAATTATCAGATTCGCCAGCTCGCGATGCTCGTCGCGGGCTCGCTCTCGCTCGTGAAGCCGCCGATGCGTGTCGACCTGCAGCAAGCGCCGCAGCCCAAACTCGTGCGCAACTACCGCATGAGTAACGCGAAGCTCAGCACAAAGCTTGGTTTCACCCCGTCGCGAACGGTGCTCGAATCGATCGAAAACATGCTCGCGAAATTGCCACTGGACCGTATCGACGAATACGGCGACCCGCGTTATTACAATATCCGCTGGATGACGCTGCTCGAAGAGTTTCACGCCGAACAGCGCGCGTTCGCGTCGATCTATTGAGCGCCCATGCTGCACTGGTGACGTGGGCGGCGGGCGATGTGGACGGCACGGAATCGCGAAACGGTTCCTAGCCGCGTACGCCGAATCACGCCTTTCTAGCGATGCGCATCGACCAGGGAACCATCCGCGAGATTCTCGCGCGAACCGATATTGGAACGTTTATCGGAACGCACGTCCAGCTGCGTAAGCGCGGCAACGATCTCGTCGGTCTGTGTCCGTTTCACGGCGAGAAAACGCCGTCGTTCCACGTCCATCCCGAGCGCGGATTCTTCAAGTGCTTCGGCTGCGGCGCGGGCGGCGACGTCATCAAATTCGCACAGCAACTCGAAAATCTAAGCTTCCCCGAAGCGGCGCGCCTGCTCGCGCGTCGTGCGGGGATCGAACTCGCGGACGAAGATCCGCAAGCCGCCCGGGTCCGTGGCGAAAAAGAACAGATCTACGCCGCGAACGCAGCCGCTGCGGCCTTCTTCCAGCGCATGCTCAAACTCGATGCGCGCGGCGAGATCGCGCGGGCGTACGTCGTGAAGCGCGGCCTCGCCGCCGCGACGATTGATGCCTTCATGCTCGGCTATGCGCCGAACGAGTGGGGTGCGCTCGTGGCGGAGTTGCAGGCCGCCGGCATCGATCTTGCGCTTGCAGAAAAAGCCTATCTCGTCAAGGCGGGACAGCGCGGCTACTACGATTTCAACCGCGGCCGGCTCATGATTCCGACGTACGCGACGACGGGCGAGATCGTCGCCTTCGGCGGCCGCGCGCTCGACGATCAAGAGCCGAAGTATCTCAATACCGGCACGACACCGGTCTATACCAAAGGTCGCGGCCTGTACGCGCTCAACGTCGCGCGACGTGCCGCAGCGGCGAGCGAGTCGTTGATCGTGGTTGAGGGCTATCTCGATTGCATCGCGCTGCATCAGGCCGGATTCAGCAATGCCGTCGCGTCGCTCGGCACGGCTTTTACGGCCGAGCAAGCCGCGGAGCTTCGCAAATACGCGGAGCGCATCTTCGTCTGTTTCGATGCCGATGGCGCGGGCAGTAAGGCGACTGCGAAATCGATCGACATCCTCGCCGCTGCCGGCTGCGTCGCATTCATCATTACGCTCCCGCCCGGCGACGACCCCGACAGTTTCATCCGCGACCGCGGAGCGCCGGCCTTCCAACGGCTGCTCGAGGGGGCGCTGCCGTGGATTCAATTCATGCTCGATCGCGAAGTCGCGCGCATTCTCGCGAACCGCCTTCCCGCCGCGCAAGCTGCGGCGAAGGCCGAGACGCTCGTTGCTTCGCTTCCGGCCGTCGAATGGGACAAGTGGCGCGTCTATATCGCGGGGGCCCTTGGACTCGCGGTCGACGATCTTCGCCGCAATCGTTTCGTATCGCATGCCGCAAACTTCGCCCCGCGCACCGGTGCCGGCGCGGCGCTACGGGGCCACGTTGCTCCCGCTGCCGAGCCCCCGCCGATCGAGCGCGAGATCCTAGCGGCGCTCGTCGACGAACCGGCGCTCGTGGCTGAATTCGGACCGCTCATTCCCGCGGAGATCTTTCGCGACGAGCGCTACCGCGAGATTTTCCGCACACTCTGCGTCGTTGCGGAAAGCCTCGTGACGGCAAGCGATGTGTATGCGGCGCTCGGCACCGACGGCAATGCGGTCGAATTGATCGTCGCCCTGCAGAAAACGGATCGCTCATCGCGGGTCCGCTTCCCCGACTCCCTGGCGCGCCGCGCCCACCTCGAGGGCGTCGTCGATCGTCTGAACGAAGAGATCCTGGAGCAACGGTTTCGCGAGATCGACGCCCGCATCGACGCGGCCTTCGCATCGGGCGTTTCGGTTTCCGAAGACGAGCGCAACGAACATCGCCGCCTCGCCCAAGAGCGCGAGGCCCGCAAGAAGAAGCGCCTCGGTAAGCGCTAGCGCCGGCGCCTCGCGTATGGCGCGCGACCGTTGACGTGTGACGCGCCCCGTGGCCGACGTATCGAAACTTTCGTACCCCGCGTGCTGTTTACGTTACGCTCGACGAGGTTTTTGATGCGGTGGAATTTGTCATGGCGCTGCAGAAGCCCGTCCGTTCGCCGGCCGGCCGGAAAGAGACGAACGCTTACACTGGGGCGAACGAGGAGAGATGAGAGGAGGTGAGGTCAACACGCATGGCACGGAAAAAATCGGCAAGTAACGGCGCAACGGGCGAAGCCGCGGCTCCGGCGATGCCGCTCGAAGAGGCGATCAAGAAGCTGATCGAGCGCGGCAAGAAGCGCCAATCGCTGACATACGAAGAGATCAACGCGGTCTTCGACAACGTCGAAGATGTGGATCCCGAGCGCATCGACGCGCTCTTTGAAGAGATCGCGACGCTGGGCATCGAGGTCGTCGAAGAACAGAAGGACGAGAAGCCCGAAGATAAAGAGAGCGGCAGCGCCGATAGCGACGCCGTGCCCGCAGGCCTCTCCCTCGACGATCCCGTTCGGATGTATCTCAAGGAGATCGGCCGGGTGCCGCTCCTCTCGATGGACGAAGAGAAGACGCTCGCAATGGCCATCGAATCGGGCGAACTCGAGGCGCAGAAAAACGGTCAGGCGCAGGGGCGCGTCGTCGAGCAGGGATTTGAGGCCAAGCGCAAGCTCACCGAAGCCAACCTTCGCCTCGTCGTATCGATCGCGAAGAAGTACGTCGGCCGCGGCATGCTGTTCCTGGACCTCATTCAGGAAGGCAATCTCGGCCTCATACGCGCCGTCGAGAAGTTCGATTATCGCAAAGGTTACAAGTTCTCGACGTATGCGACGTGGTGGATCCGCCAGGCGATCACACGCGCACTCGCGGACCAAGCGCGTACCATCCGCATTCCGGTGCACATGGTCGAGACGATCAACCGGCTGATCAAGATCTCGCGTCAGCTCTTACAAGAACTTGGCCGCGATCCGACGGTTGAGGAGATCGCGCACGAGATGGGCCTTACGCCTGAGAAAGTGCGCGAAGTCATCAAGATTTCGCAAGAGCCGATCTCGCTCGAAACGCCGATCGGCGAAGAAGAGGATTCGCACCTCGGCGACTTCATCGAAGACCAGGAAGCGATCGCACCCGCCGAAGCCGCCTCCGTCATGCTGCTCAAAGAGAAGATGGCGGACGTCTTGAAAAACCTCACGGAGCGCGAGCGCAAGGTTCTGGTCCTGCGCTTCGGGCTCGAGGACGGCCATCAGCGCACGCTCGAGGAAGTCGGTCAAGAATTTGGCGTTACGCGCGAGCGCATCCGTCAAATCGAGGCGAAAGCGCTTCGCAAACTTCGCCACCCCTCGCGCGGAAAAGCACTCAAAGATTATTGGTCGAGCGAGTAGCTCGGCGGCGGGCTACATCTTCATTTCTTTGGGCGGGTTGACGGGCTTGACGTCGGGATTTTTATCCGCAAATGCCCCGTTTGGATTGGGGACGATCCAGACGGGGACGTCCCAGATTGCGGGGAACTCGAAGACGAAACGAACGTCGCGTGCGCGTTTCGCGATGCCGGCCGCGACAAGCGCCTCTGCAGTCGGATGTGTGACGCTGCCGCCGGTCTTCGCGAGTGTTTTGGCGCCGATGCCGCCATAGGTCGTGCCGGAGGGCCCCGCGATCCCGTAATGCACGTGCGCGCCGAATTTCTGCCAGCGCTCGGGCCGGATGCCGAAGAGTTGGGGCGGCTTCGGTCCGTCCATCGGAACCGAATAATCGGCCCCGATCAAACGATTCTTCGCATCGAACCAGAGCTGGCTCGGGTGCTCCTCGTCTTTGCTCGTCCATTGCCGATCGGCGTAACTGATGGCGCCCGTATCGTCCTCATCGGTGTAACGAAGGTACCCGGCCTTCCGCGCAGCCGCGGGGGTGGGAAAACGCGAACTCAGATCGGCTGCGATCTTGCTGACGAACGCGGCTTCGGTATCGCTCGGTCGGCCGGAAAACGTTTCTGCCGCTAATGCGAGCGTGGTTCGCGTCGCGAGCGACGGAAATGCAAGCGCAGCAGCGACGATCGCGAAGGCGAGACGACGTTTCATAGCGATTGTTGCCGCGCGATCGTAGGGCCGTCCTTCGTCTGGCCGGAGCGGGGCCGTTAGCCCGTGCGCGTCGCGGAGGGGGCCGGCGTGCCCGACGCGGACGGCGCCGGCACGTCCGACGTTGACGGGCCGGGGCTCGGCGGCAACGTCGGCTTGCCCTTGGGCAGGGGCCGCGGTCGGGCCGGCGCGGGTGTGTAATAGGGCGGCGGGGTCAGGTCGGCGTGCGGGACATCGTGGCTGCTCGTGAAGGGCGGCGGCGTCGTCAAAACAATCGCTCCGGGATTGCTCGCATCGATCGTGGCGCCGGTCTGTGCGCGGAGCACGCTGCCGGCCGGCAAGACCAGTTGCCGGCCGCGCCGGAAGGCATGGTAGAGGACATGGTACGGTACGAAAATATCGGCGATCGTATCGGTCGTGCCGCGCGTCGCCTGCTGCCCCCCGGTCAATTCGATCGTCAGGTATTCGTGATACGCGCGTACCGGTAGCGCTTCGCCCCGGCCGGGAAGCGCGATCGGATCGAGGTGGATTTGCACCGCGCCATCGACGTCGCCGCTCTGTGCGCCGCGCGTCGTCACGATCGAGAGCGTCGCGGGCGTTCCCGTCGCCGCGACACTCGCCCCATTGACCACGAGCGGCGAGCGCAGGTGCATGTGAATGACCGTGCCGGGTTTCGTCGAGCCCGAATCGATCTTGTCGTCGAGGACCAGAAGCAACGTCGATCCAAACGGCAGCGTACTCCCGGCTACGGGGCCGGCCGATGCCGTGGCCGCACCCGGCGCCGGCGGAGCCGAACGCGGCGGTTCCGGCGGCGGTAGCGCCCGTGCCAGGGACGGCGGCAAGGCAAGCATCACCGCCGCGAAGGCGGCGGCGCCGCACGCAGAACTCCTAGCCGTAAACGACGCGCGACCCGGCATCGAAATTACGAGGCTTTTTTCTCGCCGGCTGCGCGCGCGGCTGCGGCGGCCTTTTTACCTTCCTCGATCAAAGCTTTGACCTTCTGGCCACCTTTTTGGCCGATTTGTTCGTAGAACTCCGGGCCGTAGCGGTCCCGCGTTGCTTCGCCGCCCTTTTTGCCGCCCTTCTTCCCGATCTGCTCGTAGAATTCGTGGCCGTGGGCAAGTTTGGTAGCCTCGCCACCTTTGCGTCCGATTGTCTCATAAAATTCTGGGCCGTACTTGGCTTTGACCGTCTCGCCGCCTTTTTGTCCGGCTTCTCGGACCGACATTCCACCGCCGGCTTTAGGTTTAGGGGTCGACATAAGTGAGTGTACCTTCCGTATCCGGTCGCCGCGGTCGTTGCAGAGGGACGCGACCGCAGCGCCTGCCATAAGATAACGTACCGCTGCTCCGGAAAGTTGGGTCGCACGCGTGAGGCTTTGGACTCTCTTGATCCTTCTGACGATACCGCTACCCGGCCGGCCGATGCCGTCCGTGGTACCGGACACATTTCGGGAGATCGAGCGTGCCGAACTCGCACGGTCATACGACGCGAACCTCGCAGCGCAACTCGATGCGCCGCCGGCAGTCGCGGCGCGGGCCGCGCTTGCGATCGGCCGGACGAAGAACAGCGACGGTGCGCCGGTCCTGCGCGAGCATTTCAGATCGAACGTGCCGGGGGTTCGTGCAATGTGCGCGTACGCACTGGGCTTGTTGGTCGATGCCGTCTCGCTCGCACGTCTGCGCGAACTCGCGCGTCACGATCCGAATTCGGCCGTGCGCTACGCGGCGATCGACGCCGTTGGTCGAATCGTTTTCGCCCGGCCACAATTTGCGACGCTGGCGGTTGCTAACGACACGATCGTCGTCGCGCGAGCGGATGCAGACCCCGTCGTGCGCGCGCACGCGGCCGCACAACTCGATGCATTTCGCGTTCCGGCGATTGCCAAGACGATCGCGCCCTTGCTCCAGGACGCGCTCGCGCACGAGCCCGTGCAAGACGTGCGTTGGCATATCGCGTGGGCGATCTTCCGGGGGTACGCGACGTTCGCCGACGCGGCGTTCCTTACCGCCGCGCTACACGATGGCAACGAACTCGTGCGCGTGGAAGCAGCCCGTGCGTGGGGCCGCCGTTCGGACGCGCGCGCGAGCGCCGTCGTGAAAACGGCGCTCGATGATCCATCTTGGCGAGTGCAGTTCGAGGCGCGCGAAGCACTGCGTCGCATCGCGAAACTGCTGCCGACGGATCACCTGATCGCGGATCCTCCCGGCATTCATTTGCCGCCGGTCACGGCGGTGATTGCGGTCGCGACGGCGACGCCGAGCGCAGCGCTACCGACGCCCACCGTAAGCGGCGTCGTGGCGGGCGCGCTCAAACTCGGGCCGCCCAGTGCTCACACGCTCGCGCTCGCGCAGCCGGTGCTTGCAGCCCGCGCAAGCGATCTGAACGCGCCCGCGCAGGGTCCGCATCCGCGCGTCCGGATCGCTACGACCAAGGGCGACGTGATCGTGCGGCTCTATCCCGAATGGGCGCCATCGACCGTCGCAAATTTCCTCGAACTCGCGCGACGCCGCTATTTCGACGGCAATCGCTGGTTTCGCATCGTGCCGGATTTTGTGGTGCAGACGGGCGATCCCACCGACAACGGCGAGGGCGACGCGGGCTACATGATCCCGGCTGAAGAAAATCCGGTCGAGGAACGCGCGGGTACAATCGCTATGGGCCTAAACTATGACGGTAACGGCGCGCAGCGCGACTCGGCCGGAACGCAGTTCTACATCACGCTTTCGCCGCAGCTGCATCTCGATCGTGATTTCAGCGTTTTCGGTGAAGTCGCGAACGGCTTCAACGTGCTCGCATATCTTGTCGAAAGCGACCACATACGGGTCGTGACGCGAATCTCCGACGGCTAACGCCCGATGAGCGAGCGCAAGACGAAGAGGGCATTTTCTTTGCGTTCGGTGATGCGGCGGTAGAAATACGACGCCCAGTGCGTTCCGAACGGAACGTACACGCGTACCGTATAGCCTTGACGAACCAGTTCGCGTTGCAGCTCGGGCCGTACGCCGAAGAGCAGCTGGAACTCGAAGCGTTCCTTTCCGATCCCGTGCGCGGCGGCGTAGCTCTTCACCGCTGCGATGATTCGCTCGTCGTGCGTTGCGATACCCGGGTAGGTCCCACGCACGAGCAACGTTTCGGCCAGGCGCAGGTAGGCTCGGCGAATGGAGGGCATGTCTTGCAGCGCGAGCGAGGCGGGTTCCCTATAGGCGCCTTTGCAGAGGCGGACGCGCGCACCGAGCGCGATCGCGGTTTCGATATCGCTCGGCGAGCGCAGCAGATACGCTTGAACGACGGGGCCAACGTTGCGATGATGTACGAACACGCGCTCGAACACACGCAGCGTCGCCGCGGTGACCGCCGAGCCTTCCATATCGATGCGCACGAACGGGTCGGGTAACGCCGCCGCGCGTTCGACGATTGCCGCGAGGTGTTTGGCGCACAGCTCTTCGTCGACGAGAAGCCCGAGCGCCGTCAGCTTGACGGACACGTTGCTTTTGGCGGCGCTGCGTTCGATCGCGGCCAGCATCGCCAGATACGTCTCGCGTGTATGCGCCGCTTCAGCGACGTCGGATACGTCTTCACCAAGGAAATCGAGCGTCGCCGTGAGCCCGTCGGCATTGAGCGTGCGAACCGCGTCGAGGGCGGAAGCGACCGTTTCACCCGCGACGAAACGTTTGGCGAGGAAGAAGAAGCGCGCCTGAAACGTCGAGTCCGGCGAGAGCAAACGGTTGAGGACGGCCATGTGGGTTTTCATTCTTCGAAACCATGACGGCCCCACCTTGCCACGATTACCGCTGTAGGACGAGCGTTTCGCGCGGCGTACGAGAGAGCCGTGCTTTCCGCCGTTCTGCGCGTCGCACTCGTTGCGTTCTCCCTCGCGCTCGATGTCTTCGCGGTGAGTGTCGGTGTCGGCATTCGCGGCGTCTCGACCGCTTCGAAATGGCGGATCGGCGCGGCGTTTGCGACGGCGGAAGTCGTCATGAACCTCGCCGGCGCAGGTATCGGTTCGGCCGCCGGCCGCGCGATCGGCGACGTCGCGGGCTATCTCGGCTTCACCGCACTCACCGGCGTCGGAATCTATATGGTTTTCGAATCGCTCCGCGCAGAAGAAGAGAATTTCGATCTCTCGCGCGGCTGGGGGTTGTTCCTGGCCTCACTGTCCATCAGTCTCGATTCGCTCGGTATCGGCTTTTCGATCGTTTACATCGGGGTGCCGCTCAGCATTACGCTCGGTGCGATCGCCGTCGCCTCGATCTTCTCGACCGCCCTTGGGCTTGGGCTCGGAAAGCGTTTTGGATCGCTCATCGGCGAACGGGCCGGCATCATCGCGGGCTTCGTGCTCATTGGGACGGGCGTGCTGTTCGCAATTTTAAAGTACTTGCACGTCGAATGACGGCGGCGGCGCGCGTGTGGCTCGCGAGCGCGGCGTACGCGGTCGTCTACTTCGCGCTCGGCAGCGCGCGCTATGCGTCGTATCGCTCGGGTTCGGATCTCGGACTTTTCACGCAAAGCATCACGAGCGGCTTTTTCAACCTGTCGAACACGACCGAAAACGGCAGCCACTTCACGTACCATTTCTCGCCGATCCTGTATCTTTGCGCGCCGCTGCTTTGGCTCGTCCATTCGCCGCTCGCGCTCATCGCGCTGCAAGCCGGCGCAGGCGCCCTCGTCGCGCCGCCGCTTTTCTATATCGCGCGTAAACGCGTGCCGGACGGGTTGGCGCTTGCGATCGCTTGTGTCGCGCTGCTGTACCCGCCGCTTGCCGGCGTCACGTTCGCGGATTTTCACGAAAACGGATTTGCACCGGCCGCAACGATGTGGCTGCTTTGGGCGGTGGACGCGCGTCGCCTGCGTCTGGCTGCCGTCTTTCTCGCACTCACGCTCGGCATCAAAGAAGACCAGGCCGCGATCGTCGGCTTTGCCGGGTGTGTGGCTCTCGTGCACTTCGTTCGCAGCGGCGATCACGCGCGGACACGTTTCGCCGGCGCGGCGACGCTCGTCTGCGGCGTCGTGTTCGCCGCGTTCTTCGCCGTCGTTCGGCCTGCTGCGGGAGCGCATGACGTGTGGGGGCCGACGCACTTCTACGCGTGGAGCGGCCCTGACGCGCAGGGGCGTGCGCCGTGGTACTCACTGGGTCGTCCCGCCTACGCGCTCGAGGCGTTCGTTCCGCTCGCCTTTGCGCCGCTCGGGTCACCCGCGATCGCCTTCGCGCTGCCGGGCTTCATCGAAGTGCTGGCATCGCATGAATCGATCACGTACACGATGGGTCAGCACTACGCCGCGGTTTGGATCGCCTACGTCCTGTTCGCTTTCGCGCTTGCGGTGAGCGCGATGCACGTGCGCTCACCGCGCCGCGCGACCATCCTCGTTCGTGTCGCCCTCGCGCTTTGCGTGCTCGTGCTCGTTTTTGCGAGTCCTACGCATTGGGGACACTACGTCCGCACGCGCACGCCCCACGATGCGGCGCGTGACCGCGCGCTCGCGCGCCTGCCGCGCGATATGCAAGTCGGTGCCGCCGACGACTTCTACGCGCATCTCGGCTTCGATCCGCACGCGCAGCTCGGTTTCGCTCGCGCTCCGCGCTACGTTCTGCTCGATGCGAAGGACAGCGTCGCCGCGCTCAATGTGACGTGGCGTCCGATCGTCGTCGCCGGCGTGCACGCGGGCGCGTACCGGCTTCTCTGGAACGACGACGGCGTGGAATTGTACGAACGGCGCGGCGCAACGCCATGAATGTGGCCCGAGCGCTGCTCGCCCGTGCGCATGCGATCGGCGCGCCCACGCTCGCCGTCGTTGGCACGAGCAAGAACGCCGGTAAATCGGTCGTCGTCGCCGCGCTCGCACGCGAGTGCGAGCGCGTGGGCGCAGCGTACGGGCTCGCGTCGATCGGCCGCGACGGTGAAGCGACCGATGCGCTCGACGCGGCGCCGAAGCCGCGTTTTTTCGTGCGCCCCGGCGCGTTCGTCGCGACGGCCGCATCGCTCGTACCGCGAACGCCGGCGCTGGAAATTCTGCGTGTGACGAACGAACGCAGCGCGCTCGGCTCGATCGTCCTCGCGCGCGTGCGCACGCCGGGCTTCGTCGAAATCGCCGGGCCGCCGCGGGCGTCCGCGCTGCGGCGCATCGTCGGGGAACTTGCGCTCCATGCGCCGCTGGTCATCATCGACGGCGCGGTGGATCGCATCGCGGCGTTGCGTGGCGGCGACGACGCGATCGTCGTTGCCGTCGGTGCGGCGGGGGCGCCGACGCTCGCTCGCGCTGTCGACGACGTCGCGGGGCTGGTCGCCCGCTTGCGCTTGCCCGGCGCCTGCGACGCGACCGATGCGGTGCGCGTCGCGGGTGCGTTGAGCGCGCGCATGGCCGCAGATCACGCGCACGCATACGGACGCGCGCGACCGCTCGTCGTCGCCGATCCGACGCACGTCGCCTTCGGCGGACGCACGCTTTTGGCGCTTCTGGCGCGCATCGATCTGCGCTGCGAACGGACGTTGCGCCCGATCGCCTGCACGGTCGCGCCGCTCGCGCCTCAGCGCGCTTTCGAGCCGCGCGCGTTTGCGCGCGCCGTCGCCGAACGCACGGGTCTACCGGTGTACGACGTCTTTGCGGCCAGCGTCGCATGACGGTTCCCTGGAATGCCGCGACCGCGGGCGCGATCGGCGCGGACTGGCTCCTCGAGGCGATCGCGCCCAACGGCGCATTCGGGCGAGCCGCGCGCGAACGTGAGCAAGCCTTTCGCCGTGGCGACGAAGCCGCGGCGCGTGCCGCCCTCGCGCGTGTCGCGCGAATCGCCCGCGACGTTCCGGCGCCGCTGCTCGGCGAACTGCGCGCTGCGCTCGCGGCCGCGCCCGACGTTCGCGCCGCTCTGGCGCGCGCGTGTGAGGGAGCGACGCTCGACGATGTCGATTTCTTCGAGATCGCGCGCTTCATCGACACGCTCGACGACGTCGCACGGCGCACGACGGGCGACGCTTTCGAGCCGCACGATGTGGCGTGCGCCGATCCGGCGCTGCGCGACGCGCTCGCGCCGGCACGTACGCCGGCGCGGACGTTCTATCTGGCTGATCTCTTCGATTCGAAACTCGCCGCGCGTCGCGGTGAAGCGGCGAACGCGCAGGCGGCGTACGACGCGGCGCGCGGACGCACATACGCCCGCGTTGCTCGCGCGCTCGGTCGCGAGACGCTCGGTGAGGACGTCTTTACCGTGATGCGCGATGCGCTGCCCGCGCCATGGCCCGCGGGCTTGCGCGTGCTGCGCGAAGCGCCGACGTATCTGCTCTGCGCGCTCGAACTCGACGAGGCGGCGCTTGCCGCACTCGCTTCACGCGAGACGGCGGTCGCGGCCGTGGCGGAGGCGGAGGAAGCCGTGCGCGTCACGCTCTCGCGCAACGTCGCGCGCGCGGCAGCGCGCCTGAATGCGGCCTGCGACGCGCTTGGCAATCTCGAATCGCTGCTTGCGCGCGCTGCCTTCGCGCAGCGCTACGCGGGCGTCGTCCCCACGCTCGTCGACGCGCCGGCCGTAACGCTCGATGAGGTGCGCTACGTGCCGCTCGCGGATGCGCTCGCTTTGCGGGGCGGCCGTTACGCGCCGCTTTCGTTCGCTCTTTTCGGCGTCGGCGTCGTGACCGGACCGAACATGGGCGGCAAAACGGCGGCGCTGCGGGCGCTCGGGTTCGCTGCCGCCTGCGTGGCGCTCGGGGTGCCCGTGCCGGCGCGCGCCGCGACCTTACCGCTCGTCGACGAGATCGCTTGGCTCGGCAGCGAGACGCTGCCCCACGACGACGCATTGCTCTCCGCGTTCGGGAGCGAGGTGGTCGAGCTGCGTGCCTTCATGGACCGGGGCGCGGCGCCCGCGCTCGTGCTGCTCGACGAATTCGCACGCGCGACGGCGCCGCGCGAAGGCCGTGCGCTGCTGGTCGCACTGCTCGAAACGCTGCGCCTGCGCGGCGCAGTCGGACTGGCGGCGACACACTTTACCGGGATCGCCGCCGACGCGCATGTGCCCCATTACGCGGTCGGCGGGCTGCGCGAGCTGACCTCGCCGCAGGGCGCACGTCTCGAGCTCGATGTCGCCCTGGCCGGGATTGCGCGCGCGACGGATTACGGGCTCGCGCGGGTCGACGAGCGCGCGCTGCCCGCTGCGGACGCGCTTGCGCTCGCGGAGGCCCTCGGCCTCGATCCCACGCTCCTCGCGCGGGCGCGAGCCATGCTTTGAGCGCTGCCCCGGTCGCGCGGAATTCGAGCTGCGAACGTGAAGCGAGGCCGCATGGAACCGCTCGTCATCACCGTTGCCGCGGTCGGCGCCGAACTCACGCTCGAGCAGACGCCGCATCTGCCGATCACACCGCAACAGCTCGGCGAGACCGCCGCCCTCTGCCAAGCGGCCGGTGCCGCGATGATTCACGTGCATTGCCGCGAGGACGACGGCCGGAACACGAGCGCAATCGCACGTTTCGGCGCCGCCCTTGAAGCGATCCGCGCGCACAGCGCGCTGCTCGTCCAATTCACGACCGGCGGCGCGATCGGCATGACCGTTGCCGAGCGCACGGCGCCGCTCGCCTTGAAGCCCGATATGGCGACGCTAACGTGCGGCACGGTCAATTTTGGCGACGACGTTTTCGAGAACAGCTTTCCGATCATGCGCGGCATCCTTGCCGAACTGCAGCGCCACGGCGTGACGCCCGAACTCGAGATTTTCGACGCGGGCCATCTGAGCAATGCCAAACGCCTTGTCGCCGAAGGCCTGCTCGCGTTTCCTCAGCATGTCGATTTCGTGCTCGGCGTACCCGGGGCGCTCGATGCGAGCGTTCGCAATCTCGTTTTTCTCATCGATGCGCTGCCCGCCGGCTGCACGTGGTCGGTCGCCGGCATCGGACGCGATCAGCTCCCGCTTGCGACCGTGGCAATAGCGATGGGCGGCCACGTGCGCGTGGGACTGGAGGACAACATCTATTACTCGCGCGGGCGGCTCGCGCGCAACGACGAGCTCGTCGCGCGGGTGGCGCGGATCGCCGCGGAGCTCGGCCGGCCGCTCGCGACGCACGAGCGGGCACGGCAGATTTTACGCATCCCCTAGTCGCAGCGGACCCGGACAAGGAATCGTTTCGGACGCGCCATAACGGAGGCCGACTCAAATCCTGGTCTGGTGGGGAGCGCTCCGCAACTGTTCAACTACATCCTGCGCCGGTCGTTGCAGGCAATTCCGTTGCTCCTGCTCATCTCGGTCATCCTCTACGTCATCCTGGATAAAGCCCCGGGCGGTCCGCTCGCGCCATACTTGCAGAATCCACACATCACCGCGGCCGATATCGCCCGTCTCAAGCATAATTTCGGACTCGATCAGCCACTGCCGGTCCGTTATGTGCGTTGGCTCGGGCTCGTCGTGCGCGGCGATCTCGGGTATTCCAATTCCAATTCGGAAAGCGTCGTCAGCGCGATCGCCGAACGGGTTCCGGCAACACTTCTGCTGACGGGAACAGCGCTCGTTCTTTCGCTCGTCGTCGGCGTGTCGATCGGCATTTTCGCGGCGATCCGGCCGTACTCGAACCTCGACTACACCGTCACGACGCTCGCGTTCTTCGGACAGTCGATGCCGGTGTTTTGGTTTGCGTTGATGCTGCAGTTGCTCTTCGCCGTCAGCGGCATCACCGCGTTCGGCTATCATTTCGCTTTGCCGTCGGCGGGCATCTCGTCGAGCGATGATTTCGATCTGGGCGACCGCATCGCGCATCTGATCTTGCCCACGATCGTGCTCAGTTTTCTGAACATCGCCGTGTGGAGCCGCTTCACGCGCAGTTCGATGCTCGAGGTCGTGCGCACGGATTACATGCGCACCGCCGCTGCCAAAGGGCTCGATCGTACCCGCATCGTCATGCGTCATGGCCTCAAGAATGCCCTCATCCCGGTCGTAACGATCATCGCGCTCTCGTTGCCCGATCTTTTCGGCGGCGCCGTGATCACCGAGACCATTTTCGCCTGGCCCGGCATGGGCAGGCTGTTCTTCAACGCGCTCGGCCAATTCGATTTTTCGCTGCTCATGGGCTACCTCGTCATCGTCTCGTTCTTGGTCGTGTTCTTCAACCTGCTCGCCGACGTCGCGTACGCTTACCTCGATCCGCGCGTCAAGTACGACTAGGAGGACGTCATAGCCACAACGCTCGTCCCCGGCGCCCTTGCCCCGGCTCTCTCCGACGACGAATTTCAAGTCGAACGGCACGGCGTGTGGAAACGCTTTCGCAAACACAAGCTCGCACTTATGGGCGCGATCGTGTTGCTGATCGTGACCTTGACCGCGATGTTCGCGAAGTTTCTCGCGCCGGCCGATCCAAACTTCATCGATCAGGCGCATTGGTCGGGATACCCGCTCGCGCCGGGTGTCGCGGGCCATCTGCTGGGAACCGACGAGAACGGCCGTGACCTGCTTTCGCGGCTGATGTACGGCGGTCAAGTATCGCTAACGATCGCGTTTTTCACCGTGCTCATGCAGTTGACGATCGGCACCGTCGTCGGCGCGCTCAGCGGCTACTATGGCGGCTGGATCGATTACGTGCTCATGCGCGTGACCGACGTTTTTCTCTCGATCCCACTCCTGCCGTTGTTGCTCGTGCTCACCGCGATCGTCGCGGCTTCGTCCAACAAAGCGTCGCTCGGCCTCGGGGTCATCGTGGTCATCATCGGCGCCCTCTCGTGGCCCGGGGTGGCGCGGCTGGTTCGCGCGTCGTTCTTGAGTCTGCGCGAAAAGGAGTTCTGCGAGGCGGCGCGCGCGCTCGGGAACCGCGACGGCCGGATCATTTTTCGCCATCTTCTGCCCAACGCGATCGCGCCCATCATCGTGCAGGGCACGCTCTCGGTCGCAAACGTCATCATCGTCGAGTCGGCACTCTCGTTTTTGGGCTTCGGCATCCAACCCCCGACGGCGTCGTGGGGCAACATGCTCGCCAACGCCGAATCGAACATGGCGATCGCACCCTGGGTCGCGATCTTTCCGGGCCTCTGCATTCTGGTCACCGTGCTCGCCATCAACTATCTCGGCGACGGTCTGCGCGACGCACTCGACCCGAATATGCGGTAGTCTTGCAGGTCTGCTGCAGACGCGATAGTATCTTTGGATCGTGCGCAAGTGGCGGAATTGGTAGACGCACTAGCTTGAGGGGCTAGCGCTCGCAAGGGCGTGCTGGTTCGAGTCCAGTCTCGCGCACCATCGATTTGCCCGGCGCTTCACGCGCCGGGTTTTCGCTGTGCCGTCCTTGGAACGATGGGTTCAGGCTTCCGGGCGACGTTCGGCGAAACACGGCATGCGAAGGTCCGGTACTAGGAGCAAGGCCCGCAGGCACGTTTTCCAAGGAGCCGTTTCGACGATATGTGGCTGACTCGCTTCGCGATTACTCGCCCGGTGATCACCGCCATGGTGTTCATCGGTCTCGCGCTGTACGGGCTCGTCTCGTACCGGAGCCTCGGCGTCAATCTCTTTCCGAACGTATCGTTTCCGATCGTGGCGGTGCACGCCGCGTATCCCGGCGCGTCGCCTGCGGAGATGGAAAAACTCATCATCAAGCCGATCGAAGATCAACTCGACGGCATGGAAAATCTCGACCGCCTCTCGGCGACGGCGCAAGAAGGCAGAGCGTCGATCATCGCGCGCTTCAAGCTCGATACCGATCTCAACTACGAAACGATCGACGTGCAGCGCCGCGTCGACACGGCGCGAATCTACATGCCAAGCGACCTGACGCCGCCGGAGGTCGACAAATTCGGGACCGGCAGCGATCCGATTCTCGAGGAAGCGGTCAGTTCGCGTAAACTTTCAGCAGCGCAGCTTTCGGATTTGGTATCGCAACGTATCGTCCCCGAACTCAAGGCTGTTCCGGGTGTGCTCAGCGTCGATACCGCGGGCGATACCGCGCGCGAGATTCACGTCTATCCCGATCAGTCGCGCCTGCTCTCTGCCAACGCGACGCTCTCGGATCTCAGCGGCATACTCGAACGCAACAACGCCAATCTTCCCGGCGGCCGGATCGACGCGACGACGCAGGAAACGACCGTTTCCGTGCACGCCGACATCGTGGCACCCCAGGACATCCTGCACATTCCCGTCGCGGTGCCCGGCGGTGCCCAAAACACGCTCACCATCGGCGATCTCGCCCGCGTCGAGGACGGCCACATCGAACAGCGCCGTCCGACGCACTATAACGGTTCGGCATCGATCCTGCTCGACGTGCAGCGTCAGATCGATGCCGATACGCTCAAGACGACCGCCCTCGCGCGCGCCGCGATGGCCAAGATCGCCAAGCAATTCCCGAACGTGACGTTCGGCGAGATCGACGCGTCCGCCGATTACACGACCGCATCGGTCAACGGCGTGCTGCAGAGTCTCTTCGAAGGGATCGTCTTGACCGCGGTCGTCATGCTGCTGTTCTTGCATGCATGGCGCAATGCCGTCGTCGTCATGATCGCGATTCCGACGTCGCTGCTCGCCACGTTCATCGTCATGAAGCTCTTGGGCTTTACCGTCGACGTGATCTCGCTGATGGGCCTGGGACTCACGATCGGCATTCTGGTCGACGACTCCATCGTGGTGCTCGAGAACATCACGCGCCATCGCGACGAGCTGGGTGAAGCGCCGATGGATGCGGCCCTGAGCGGCCGCACCGAGATCGGTAATGCCGCGATCGCGATAACGCTCGTCGACGTCGTCGTGTTCTTACCGATCGCCTTCCTTTCGGGCATCGTCGGCAAGTACATGAAAGAGTTCGGGATCGTCATCGTCGTCGCCACGCTTTTTTCGCTGCTCGTCTCCTTCACGCTCACGCCGCTGCTTGCGGGGCGCTGGTCCGTCAAACGGCGCAGCGAAGGCGTGCCGTGGTGGGCGCGCGGTTTTCAGAGCGCCTTCGATCGACTTGAACGGTGGTACGCGCAGCGCGCGCTGCCGTGGTGCCTACGCCATCGTCTTCTCGTACCGGCGGTCTGTTTCGCACTGATCGCCGCCGCGATCGCCCTCGTGCCGCTCGGCTTCATCGGCTCCGAATTCGTACCAGCGTCGAACTCGGGCGTGCTCAACGGTTCCGTGCAGTACGCGATCGGCCAACCGCTCGCGACGACGGCGACTGCGGTCGCGCGGCTCGAGAACAAACTGCTTGCAATCGACGGCGTCGCATCGGTGCTGACGACGGTTGGCTCGAAGCCCTCGGGCTTCGGGAACACCACGGGCGGCCACGTCGCGCAGTTCACCGTCATTCTCGATAAAAAACGGCGACGCGAATCGGATCGCGTGCTCGCCGCGGCACAAAAGTTCGGCTCTCTGGTTCCGGGCGCAGATTACCAGATCGCCAAAGAATCCGGCGGCGGTGGCGGCGGCTCGGCGATTCGATTCACGATGACGGGCCCCGATGCGGCGCTCGACGCCGCGGCGTTGCAGATCGTGGCGCTCGTACGCAAGCAGCCCGGCGTTGTCAACGTCTCGAGCGGCGCCGAGAATGAAGGGCCCCGGCTCAACATCCATATCGATCCCGCGCGCGCGACGATCCTCGGGATCGCTCCAGGTGACGCCGCAACCGCGGCGCGCATTGCAATCGGCGGCGTGGTATCGACGAAAGTCCGTCTTGACAACGGGCTCACCGACGTGCGGCTCGAGCTGCCGCCCGAACAGCGCAACAGCATGGGCGTCGTGGAACAGGTCCGCGTTCGCGCTTCGAACGGAGCGATGGTGCCGCTCGCCCAAGTCGCGGATTTCAGTACGACGCGCGCACCGACGAAGATCGAGCGTCAGGCTCGCGAGCGCGTGGTTCGCGTCTCGGCCGACGTCGATCCCAATGCGAACGTCTCGCTCGGGACGATTCTCGCGCCGATCTACGCAAAGATCGATGAACCCGGCTTTCTGCCGAGCGGCGTCCATGCGCTGGCCGACGGCGACGCGGATCTTTACAACCAAACCTTTTCGAGCATGGGCCTGGCCCTGGCCACCTCGTTCATGCTCGTGTACATGCTGATGGTCGTGTTGTATGGCTCATTTCTCGAACCGTTCGTCGTGATGTTCTCCGTGCCCGTCGCGATCGTCGGGGCACTCGGCGGGCTCGCGCTCCATCATCAGACGCTCAATCTCTTCTCGCTGATCGCCATCATCATGCTCTTCGGCCTCGTCGCTAAGAACGGCATCCTGTTAGTCGATTACGCGAATCAACAGCGCAGGAAGCGCGGTCTCGACGTGCGCGACGCGATGCTGGCGGCCGCTGCGACGCGCTTTCGGCCGATTCTCATGACGACGGTCGCGATGATCTTCGGCATGTTGCCGCTCTCGCTCGGGCTGACCGAAGGTGCCGAAGAACGTGCGTCGATGGGGACCGTGCTGATCGGCGGCCTGCTCAGTTCACTCATCTTGACACTCGCACTCGTCCCCGTGATGTACACGTTCATCATGGGCGCGGTCGATAAGCGCGAGCACAAGCGCGCGGCCAAGCGCGCCCGCGACACGGAGAGTTCCTTGCCCGATTTCGAGCGTCCCGTTGCGGTCGGTGCGTCAGGACATTAATCAGATTCATTCGTTCTCTTTCCGATAAGCCGTGTAAGGGGCATTGTGGGTACGCCCCATAACGATGCCTACGTACTAATGGCGTGTGAGGAGAAGAACATGCAATTCGTTCATATTCGTACAACCACGGCGGCTGCGGGTGCGCTCGCGGCATTCGTCGCGGCGACGTCGCTGCCGGCTTGGGCCCTTTCGGTCACGGTCAACGGCAACGCCGTAACGTTCAACCCGCCGCCGGTTCAGCGGGCCGGCCGCGTTTTCGTGCCGCTGCGCGGGGTCTTCGAACGACTCGGTGCGACCGTCGTCTACCAGGGCGGCGTGATCAACGCCACGGGCAATAATCGCACGATCGCACTGAAAATCGGGTCGACCGCGGCGACGATCAACGGGGCGGCCAAGACGATCGACAGCGCACCCTTCATCGTTGGCGCGAGCACGTACGTCCCGCTGCGCTTCGTTTCCGAAGCGCTCGGCGCCGGGGTCAACTACGACGCCGCGAACCAAGTCGTCGCTTTGACGACGAGCGGCGCCGTCGCAGGAGCCCCGGTCGCCGCGGCGCCCGCGGCGCCCGCGGCCGCAAACAACATCCTCAAAGACTTTGCGCCCGGCGTCAACGCCTTCGCCGGGTCGCAAAAGCCGACCATTTCCGCGAATTTCACGCAGGATGCCGATGCGAATTCAGTCCATTTGATGCTTGACGGGCTCGACATCACGACCGCTTCAACGCGTTCCTCGACCGGCTTCGTCTATGCTCCGCCGTCGCCGCTGCAGTCGATCAAGCACACACTCATGGCTACGGGCAAGCTCGCCAGCGGCGGCAACTTCTCGCAAGCGTGGAGCTTTACCTCAGGCACCCAAGCGCCATCGAATAGCCTGACCCTCGCATCGCCCGCGAATGATAGCTCCGTCGGGCAAAATTTCGATATCAAGGGCAAGACGGCTCCAAACGCCGCGATTCATATCATCGCGGGCGCGACGGCTAGTCTCGGCGGCGTCTTCGCCTTCGGTGCCGGCAACTACACGGGTGACACGATCGCGGATGCCGGCGGCAACTTCACGCAGGCCGTCTCACTCCAGACCGTCAGCGGCGCCACGATCGGTCTGACCGTGACGTCGACCGATCCGACCACCAAAGAGAGCGCGCAAAAGAAATTGAGATTGCGCGCGCAATAGTCCGCATGTGCCTGACCTTCGTACCGCGTTCGTAACCGGCGCGGCGCGGGGCCTTGCGCGAGGGATCGCGCTCGATCTCGCGCGTCACGGCTATCGCGTCGCGTTCTCCTACCGGACCGGAGGAACGGCTCCCGACGCGACACTTGCTGCGATCGCGGCGGCCGGTGCGGGGAGCGGGATCGCGATCGCCGCCGATCATGCCGTGGCGGGCGAGACCGAACGCAGCGTCCGGGCGGCCGAAGCCGCGCTCGGGACGATCGATGCGTTCGTCCATGCCGTCGGACCGATCGTGGTACGGCGCTTCGAGCGCTCGACCCTTGCCGATTATCGTGCGATGGTCGCCGGCAACCTCGAGAGCGCCGTTGAGGCGGCTTTCGCGGTCCTTCCCGCGATGCGCACCCGGCGCTCGGGGCGGCTCGTCTTCTTCGGCATGAATGGCTCCCACGTGACCCTCCCGGCTCGCGGCATGAGCCTCTACGGCGCCGCAAAATCGGCCGTCGTGGCGTTCGCACGCACGCTTGCGCTCGAGGAGGCCATCCACGGCATCACCGTCAACGTGATCGAGCCAGGCGATATTCGCGAAAAAGATATCGACCGCGAACGCGCCGCGACCCTCATTGCCAAGAACCCGACCGGGCATCCCGGCTCGTGGGAAGATATAGCGTATGCGGTGCGATTTCTCGTGTCCGGTGAAGCCTCGTTCGTGAACGGTCAAACGATCGGCGTGAATGGCGGCCTCGTGGAGCCGTACGAATAGTGGGTTTCACGACGTTGGTGTGGGCGATCATCTCGCTCGTCGTCATCGCGCGCGGGATCGTCGGCTTTACGCTGCCCTTGACGGGCGATGAAGCCTACTATTGGGAGTGGAGCCGCCACCTCGCGTGGGGCTACGTCGATCACCCGCCGCTCGTGGCCTGGACGATTGCGGCGTTTTCACCATTTGGGCAAAGCCCGGGCCTGGTCCGGCTGGGCTTTGTCCTCTGCGGGCTCGGCGCATCCTTGGCCATCGCATGCTGCGCGACCGAGATCACGGGCGACGCTCGAGCAGGCGCCGTCGCGGCGCTCGCCTTCGCGCTGACGCCCCTTGCGTCGCTCGCCTTTGGTTCGGCCTCGCCCGACGGCCCGTACCTGCTTTTCTGGTCTCTCGCGCTTTGCTTCGGCGCGCGCGCGTTCAAGCGGGACCGGCTCGCCGATTGGGCGCTGCTCGGCATCGCGATCGGGGGCGTCTTGCTCTCGCGCGTGCTCGGCTTCGCGCTGCTGTTCGGTCTCTGCGCGTATGCGCTCTCGCCAAACGTGCGCCACGTGTGGCGGCGCGGCTTGCCCCTCGCACTCGGCATCGCCGCGCTCCTGTACGCGCCGTTCATCGCCTGGAATGCGACCCATGATTGGGTAACGCTGTCCTTCGCACTCGTGCACCGGCACGAAGAACTGCACGCCTTTGATATCCGCCGCGTCGGCGTCCTGTTGTTGACGCAGGCGGCGGCGTATTCCCCGGGCATCTTCGTTGCGGTGCTCATATGCGCGGTGCGGCCGCGCAATGCGTTTCTCGCCTGGACGGCGATCCCGCAGCTCGTCATCGTTACGGTGCTCGCGTTTGTCGAAAAAGTCGAGATTCATTGGATTTTCGGCACCCTCGCATCGCTTGCAGCGATGCTCGGCGTCACGTACATGCAGATCTCACATCGGCTCAAAATTATTTGGACGACCATCTGTGTCGTGCCGGGCGCGATTCTTGTGCCTGCGATTCTCGCGGTATCGTTTGCACCGATTCCGATCTATAACGTGGTCCATCGCGAAACGGGCGCCCAGTTGCGCAACGGCGGACCCTTCGAAATCATGACCTACACGATGGTGGCCAAAGACGCGGCGCGGCTCGCAAGGGATCGCGATGCGATCGTCATGACCGATGGATACGGCTTGTCGTCGGTCATGGATTTTGATGCGGGCCTCGTACCCGTCGTGATCGGCTACGATTGGCAAGGCCGCGAATCGCGCGCCTGGTATTCCAACGACGCGCACGCCGGGCGCGCGCTCTTCGTCGATAAGGAACCGCTGCGGACGCGGCCGGATATCGCGCTGCACCTTCGTCGAGCGTGCGCGCGCGTCGTCGACGGCGGCACGCATCCGTACAGCTTCGGCGGCACGACGCCGCGCGCGTATTACTTCACGTGGTGCGAGGGTCTAAGCGGTGACGGCCTTGCGATCCTGCGTTGGGAACGCGAACCGGAGGCCGCCGCACGACTGCTGCGCACGCACACGGCGCGGCGCGACGATGCTTGATTACATTCCCCTGACTGCGACTGCGGGACGGCGTGTGGCGAGCGCGGAACTGCGAGCGCTTGCGACGCAACGGATGCGCGAGCTCGGGTATGCCTACGTCGAGAACGAATTCTCTCCGTCGGTTACGGGCCTCCGCTTCGATGTCATCGGCATCGCGAAGTACACGCGCCAGGTGCGGATCTATGAGATCAAATCGTCGCGCGGCGACTTCTTGAGCACGCATTTTTCATTTGTCGCCCCGGCGGGCGCCATCTTCCGGTGGGAACTCGGCCGTGAAGTCGGCTTGATCGAGTACGGCGCGCCCGCCTTCGAACGGATGCGTCGCGCGCGTCGCTTCGGGATGACGATCGTGCGCGAGGATTGCCTGCGTGCGACGCGGCCGTCACAGCGTTTGCGCGAACGCGTCGGCGATGCCGAATGGATCGCCCTGCTCCAGACGATCGCACTGGGCGGCCGCTACGGCGCCGCGCACGAGCCGGTATTTGCCGAAGGCGCGGGCATCTGAAGCTTCGCCTCGGACGGCCGGCTACAACCGCGCTCTTCCTTTCGGCCTTGGCGGCGATGTCGTGCGCACACGCGCCGGGGTCGTCGCGCGCTGCGCATCCCGGCGAAGCGGTGAGCGCGCGGGCGGTGCCGACGCCCGTGCCGCCTCCGCCGTGGGCTCCGGGCGAACGTGACCGCATCCGTGCGACGCTCGCCGCCATCTTCGCAAGCGACATCACCACGAATGCAAGCGGGCTCGTCGTGCTCGCAGCCGACGGCTCGCCGCTTTTCTCGCGCCGCGCTCGCGCCCCCGTCACGCCCGCATCGACGCTCAAACTCGTCGTCGCTGCGACGGCTCTCGAAACGCTCGGACCCAAGCACCGCTTCGAGACCCGCTTCGTTGCGAGTACACCTCCCGATCCCGGCGGGACCCTCGCGGGCGGATTGTGGCTCGTCGGCGGCGGCGATCCGATGCTCGTTTCGGAAGACCTGCGCCGCGGCGTGGGCGTGCTCGCGCGATCGGGCATCAAACGCATCGACGGCGAATTGCAAATCGACGATACGTCGTTCGTGGGGCCCGAACAAAATCCGAAGTGGGATCCCGACGATCTGGGTTACGACTATGCCGCCGGGACCAGCGCGATCGCCCTCGATTGGGGTGTGGTGGAATTCGATGTGACGCCGGGTCAAGTGGGTGGCCTCGCGCACGTGCGCGTCGTGCCCGACAACAGTGCGATCGCGCTCGAAGGTGCGATCTCGACCGGTTCCTCGACGTCGCTCACCATCGAGCGCCGGACGACGATGCCGACATTCGACGTCGCGAGCTCCGCGCCCGACGCGCCGGCCGAGGCACCCAATACGTATGTCATCGAAGGGCATATCGCGCAGGGCCAGACGCAGAAGTTTTACAAGCCGGTCCTAGGCATGCCGGGGTACGTCGGCGGCATCGTCGCCGCGATGCTTGCCGAGCGCCGCATTGCGCTTGCGGCCGGATACCGCGTCGGGGCGGCGCCGCCTAATGCGCTGCCGCTCTGGGCCCATCGCTCGCCGCCGCTCGATGCCATCCTCAAAGACATGCTGGTCTACTCCAATAACCATAGCGCCGAGACGCTGCTGCGCATCGTCGGCGAACGAACCGGCCGGCCGGGGACCGATGAGACCGGCATCGCCGCCGAACGGGCCGCGCTCGCGCGGCTCGGCGTTGCGCGCGAGCGCATGCGCGTGTACGACGGCAGCGGCTTGGCACCGGGCGATCGCATCATGCCCCTAACGCTCGCGCAAGTCATCGGCGCCGAGTTACGCGGCCGAAATGCCGCCGTCTTCTTGAACTCGCTGCCGCGGGTCGGCTACGACGGAACCGTCAGGCATCACAACCTCACGATCGCTTTGGGACGCACGCGTGCCAAGAGTGGACATATCGAAAACGTCAACGGACTCGCGGGCACCGTTGCGACACAGCACCACGGCCGCGTCGCCTTTGCCTTCATCGTCAACGACCGGCGCGCCAATGCCGACGTCGTGACCGACGAAGAAGACCGCGCCCTCGACGCGCTGGCGCGTTCATGAACCCGCCCAATCCAGGGGCGGCGTGAGATCGGCCTGAAGTCGACGGCATGGCTTCACCCGCGATCGGCTACACGCTCATCATGCGCTTGGAGATGCCGGCGAGTCCCGGCGCGTTCGGTGTTCTCGCATCCGCCATCGGCGATGCCGGCGGCATCATCGACGCCGTCGATATGCGCTCGGCCACCAAGAGTGCCGTCACGCGCGATGTGAGCGTTACGGTCGCATCCGACGCGGTCGCGAATGCCGTGCGCGCGTCGATCGGCCGTGTCGAGAGCGTTCGGCTCGTCAGCGTCTCCGATTCGACCTTCCTCGCACACCTCGGCGGAAAGATCCGCATCGAGCCGACGATCCCGGTCAAAACGCGTACCGATCTCTCCAAGGTATACACACCCGGCGTTGCACGCGTGTCGCTCGCGATCGCAGTCGACCCGTCCAAAGCGTTCCAGTTGACCATCAAACGCAACACCGTTGCGGTGGTCAGCGACGGCACGGCGGTCCTGGGCCTGGGGGATATCGGTCCGCTCGCCGCCGCCCCGGTGATGGAAGGGAAATGCATGCTCTTCAAGCAGTTCGCCGGCATCGACGCGTTTCCGATTTGTTTGGATACTAAAGATACGGCCGAGATCGTCGAGACGATCGTGCGCATAGCGCCGATCTTCGGCGGGATCAATCTCGAAGATATCTCGGCGCCGCGCTGTTTCGAAATCGAAGCGCGGCTGCAAGCGAAGCTCGATATTCCGGTGATGCACGATGACCAGCACGGGACTGCGGTCGTCATCGTCGCGGCGCTTATCAATGCAGCCCAGGTCGTCGGTAAAGCGATGAACGATCTTACCGTCGTCGTCGCCGGAAGCGGCGCGGCCGGGACCGCCACGATGAAGATGCTGCTCGCGATGGGCGTACGCGACGTCATCCCGGTCGACCGCGCGGGCGCAATCAACCGCACCGAACACTACGACAACTCCCACTGGTCGTGGCTCGCCGACCACACGAACAAGGAGAATCGCCGCGGCTCGCTCGCCGACGTCCTCAAGGGCGCCGACGTCTTCATCGGCGTCTCGGCGCCGGGCATCTTGCGGCCTGAGTATCTCAAGGAGATGGCGCGCGATCCGATCGTTTTCGCGATGGCCAATCCCATGCCGGAGATCATGCCCGATGTCGCCGCACCGTACGTTGCGGTCATGGCGACCGGCCGCAGCGATTTCCCCAATCAAGTCAACAATCTGCTCGCCTTCCCGGGCATCTTCCGGGGCGCGCTCGATTGCCGCGCATCGCGGATCAGCGACGGTATGAAACTTGCCGCCGCCGGAGCGATCGCGGCGATCATCACCGGGACCGAACGAGGACCCGAATACGTTATTCCGAGCGTCTTCGATGCACGTGTCGTCGACGCGGTCGCGCGTGCCGTCGCCGCCGCCGCGGCGGACGAAGGGCTCGCGCGGCGTCAGGTCGCCGTTGTCGAAGGCGAGGACATCGAAGCCGCCGTGCAATGAACGCCACCTCGTCATGAGCGCGGGTACGCGAGCGCGAATTCTCGTCATCGAAGACGACGCCGATATCGCGTCGTTCGAAGAGACGATGTTGCGGCGCGCGAACTATCATACGAAGATCGCGCTTACGGGAGCCGACGGACTTGCACTCGTCGACTCCTTTAAACCCGATGTCGTTCTGCTGGACATCAAGTTGCCCGATATGTCCGGTCTCGACGTGTGTACCACGATCGCCGAGCGGGCCGACGCGTACATCTTGATGGTGAGCGGTCACGCGGACGAAGACATGAAGCTTATGGGGCTCGGCATGGGTGCCGATGACTTCATCAGTAAACCGTTCGACGGAAACGAGCTCGTCGCGCGAATCGGTTCCTTCCTGCGGCAGCGGGAGCGCGGGCGTCAGGAGCACGAGGGACGACTGCAACTCGGCGATGCGGCGCTGATCCGCGATCTGCAGACGCTGGAAAAGGACGGCCGCTCGATTAACCTGACCGCACTCGAATTTCGGCTCCTATGGTTTTTGGGCGAAGCCGATGGGCGGCTACTCACCCGCGCCCAAATTCTCGAGCGCGTGTGGGACGATGTTTCGGGCGTGCCGACCCGCGTCGTCGACGTGCACGTCGGCGCACTGCGCAAGAAGCTCGGCGAGATCGACGTGCCGCTTGCGATTTCGGCGGTTCGGGGAATCGGTTACCGTCTCGACGCTTCGTGATACGCGAGGGCATTGCGTGATCCCGCATGTCGTGCTCGATCAGCGCGATAAACGGCCGCTCTACGTCCAACTCGCCGACGAGCTGGCGGGCCGCATCGAACGCGGCGAACTCGTCGAGGGCGAGCGGCTTCCCGGTATGCGCGAGCTTGCCGCGCGTTTGGGGATCGCACTCGTTACCGTATCACAAGCGTATGACTCCCTCGTCGCGCGCGGTCGCGCGATCACCCGCGTCGGCAAGGGCACCTACGTCGCGCCGGCTCCCGCCCCGAGCGAGCCGTTCGCGCGCCGTTGGGAGCCCGATATCGGCGGTTTCGCACGCGCGCGAATGGAAGGCGTCCTCGACCGCCTGACTCGCGCGAGCGTCCCAGGCGCGATCACGCTTGCCACGGGGCATCCCGCCGCGGAGACCTTCCCGCTTGCCGAGTTCGGCCGCTGCCTGCAGCGCACGCTCGCGGACGACCCGCCCCAGATGATGCAATACGCTTCGGGGAACGGCGACGCCGATTTACGCGAAACCTTTGCAACGGCCCTCCGCGCGCGCGGCGTCCCCGCCCGTGCGGACGACATCATCGTCTGTTCGGGCGCACAGCAAGCCGCGGACATCGTCGCGACGACGCTGCTCGAAACGCGAGCCGTCGTTGCGGCGGAATCGCCCTCCTACGCACCGACACTCGGGATCTTCGACGCGCGCGGAGCGTCCTACGTCGAGATTGCAGCCGATAGCGGCGGCATTCGCGTCGACGACGTGGAGCGCGTCTTCGCGGAGTATCGGCCGCGCTTGTTCTACGTCAATCCCTTCGCGCAAAATCCGACCGGTGCCGTGTTACCGGAACGGCGCGCGAAAGCGATCGTCGCGCTCGCTCGACGCTACGATGTCGTCATCCTCGAAGACCAGACCGGTTGGATTTTCACCTACGACGGCGAGCCGCCCGCACCGCTGGCCGCCCACGATGAAGACGGCCGGGTCGTCCTTATCGAGAGCCTTTCGAAAACGGTCTTTCCGGCCTTGCGCGTCGGCTATGTCTTCGCCCGTGGCGGGCTGCGCGCGCCGCTGGAATCAGCGAAGATGCGCGCCGATTCATTCACCTCCACGCTTTCGCAGCGCGCGCTCTGGCGCTTTATGGAATCGCCGGCATACGGCAAGCATCTTCGTGCCGCGCGCGCGCTCTATCGCGCGCGGCGCGACGCATTCGTCGATGCGCTGCAGTGGGCGCTGCCCTGGGCACACGTCGCCGTGCCGGCCGCCGGCACGACGCTCTGGCTGCCGTTGCCGTCGCGCCTATCGACGCAGGCCGCCTTCGACGCATGCGCACGTGAAGGCGTGCTCGTGATGCCGGCGGATCCCTGGTATCCGACGCGCAGCGGCGCCGCGGCATTGCGCTTGGGCTTCGGGGATCTCGACGATGCCACGATGCGCGATGCGGTGGCGCGACTCGCCCGCGCGCTCGCGCGGACCAGCCCGTGAGCGCCGCGCTTGCGAACTGCTGCAAGCGTCTTTGCGTAACGGCGGGGATCGGTCAGGATACCTTGCGACCGAACCTGCGTTGCACGTCGCGAAGCGTGGTCACGGCAAACCACATCGCAGACACACAGGTGAGCGCGCTCGCACTCGGCACTGACTTCCCGTGTCGTTCACAGGTTCATACTTTGCAGAGGAGCCGCTTCCGCACACGTCTCACGAAGCGGCATGAAGTTCCGTCGAACGATCGGGCTCTTTATCGCCGCCGCATTGGTTGCGCTGTCACGCGCCGGCACGCATGCGCAGAGCGCCGTACCCGCAACGCCCGTCATCTTCGAGGCGCCTGCCGGCAATAGTCCGGCCGGCCCCATCTCACTCGGCGACGCGTTTTCGCGTATTCTGCCCTCGGGGCGCATGCTGCATCCGACGGGCACGAACGTCGTCACGGGTATGAACGCGCTGGGCGTTGCGCTGACGCCGAACGGCCGCTACGCGATCGTCTCCAACGACGACGAGCGTCAAGGCAAAACGATCAGCGCGCTCGACGGCGCATCGACCGGCGGCTACACGCTCGCCGTCGTCGACACGCGTTCGATGAAAGTCGTCGCGCGCTATGCGGCACCGAACGAATCGTTCTTCGTCGGCGTCATCGCAGTCGCCGATCCCGCCAGGCGCGGCGGGACGCTGGTGCTCGCGAGCGGTGGTGGGAGCAACGCCGTTTACGCATTCGATCTCGACGCGGCCGGACACCTCACGCCCGACCCAAAGCACGTGATTGCGATCCCGACTCCCGCCGACGCGCGATTCGCCGATGCCGGACACGCGTTTCCGGCGACGCTCGTGGCCGATTCCGCCGGCGCCCTCGCATACGTGGTCGATGATTTGAGCAACGATGTCGCCACGATCGACCTCGCAACCCGCGCCGTGGTCGGCAGCTCCGTACCCGTCGGCTTTTTCCCGCTCGCCGCGACGATCTCGCAGGCCGGTCTGCTCGTTGCCAACGAGGGTCTGATGCGTTACGGCATGCGCGCCGCGCCGACCGCGACGCCGCCCTTTGGCGTGCCGCCGGCCGATCTCGAGCGCGCGTCGTCGCTTACGCTCTTGGGCCGCGGGACGGCGGGATTGACGGCGACCGAGCGCGCGCTGCCGCTCGATCGCGCTGCCGACGGCCTGCGCGATGTCGGCGGCGCGCATCCTGCCGCGCTTGCGGCGATGCGCGCGAAACCGTACGCCTTCGTTGCGCTCAGCAACGTCGACCGCATCGCGACGGTCTCGCTCGCCGGCGTCCCCCGAGTCGTTGGGGGAACGGAATTGCGGCTTTACGATCGCGGGCCTTACGGCACGCAACCCGACGCGCTCGCGCTCTCCAAGGACGAACGCACGCTGTACGTCGCGCTCGCCGGCATCGACGCGGTCGCCGTGCTCGATATTACCGATCCCCTGCATCCGCATCGCACCGGCCTCATTCCGACGGGTTGGTTCCCATCGGCGCTTGCGCTCTCGCGCGACGGCCGCTACCTCTTCGTTACCAACGCCAAAGGCATCGCGCACGATCGCGGCTTCACGGGCGATCAAGCGATCTTCGTCGATGCGAAGCGTCACGTCGAAAGCGTCGAGGCGGATAGCAATGCGATTTGGTCGACGCTCGAGCGGATCGATCTGGCAACGCTCAATCTCAAGGCGACGACTCCGCTCGCGTTAGCGTATCTTCGCGCCATCCGTACGCAGGGCCCGAGCCCGGTCGTTCCGCAACGCATCGGCGGCGCCGGCAGCGAGCAAATCAAACACGTCGTTCTGATTCTCGAAGAGAACAAAACCTACGATGCGATGCTCGGCGATCTCAAGGACGCCGCAGGCATGCCCTATGGTCCGGGCGATCCGGCGTATGTTGCCTTCGACCAATCCGTCACGCCCAATCTCCATGCGCTCGCGAACACCTACGCGCTGGCCGGTAATCTCTATGCGGACGCGGAGGAATCGGATGCCGGACATCAATTCGTGGCCGCGGGCATCGCCAGCGTCTTCACGGAGAAGACACTGCTGGTCAAGCGCGGTCGCCGGCCACTGGTCAATAAAAATGAGGATCCCGAAGATTATCCGCGCGCGGGCTATCTCTTCAACACGCTCGCGCAACGGGGAAAAAGCTATCGTGATTACGGTGATTTCGTCCGTGTCGCGGGATACGACGAAGGTGACGCGTCAGATCCGAAGACCGACGATCCGCACTTCATCGATCAAGCCGATACGAGCGCGTCAACGGCCGGGCTCGGCGGCCTCTACGCGCTTGACGTTCCGGCTCCACTAGCGCTTTCCGGGCACGTCGATCTCAATTATCCCGGGTGGAACCTGCATATTCGTGACGTCCGCCGCGCGAACGAGTTCATACGCGATTTCGATCCCTACGTCAGAGCCGACCAGATGCCCGCATTCACGCACATTTGGTTACCGGCCGATCACGGCGGTTTCGGCAAGAACATCCCTCCGCTCGCCGAGGAAGTCGCCGACGGCGACCGCGCGCTCGGAGCGATCGTCGATTATTTGTCGCATACACCGCAGTGGAATTCGACGGCGATCTTCATCATGCCCGACGACGCACAGTCATCGCGCGATCACGTCGACGTCCACCGTTCGTACGCCGTCGTCGTTTCACCGTACGCGAAGCGTCACTACGTCGGTATGCGCCATGTGTCGACGGTAAGCGTGCTGAAAACCGAAGAAGAGTTGCTCGGCTTGCCCGCGCTTTCGCTCGGCGATGCGCTTGCAACGGATTTCGGAGATTTTTTCACAGCAACGCCCGACGCCGCGCCGTTCAAAAGCACCGTCGCGCGCGTGCAAGCCCAGAGCGCTGAGGGTCATCGCATCGCCGCGCTGATCGCGCGGACCGATCAGAGGGCTCCCGATGCGGACGGTGCTCGGACGGGACGCCTGATCGATCTCTCGCGCCGCGCCGACGGTCTCGCCGCCCGTGCGACGAGCTTACCCGAGGACGAATACGAGCGGCGGCAAAACGCGCTCTACGCGGCGGCGTGCGCTACGTTTGGTCCGCAATGAGCGCCGGCCCAGGGGCGCTTGTGGCGCGCGCCGCGAGCGCCGCGGTGACCGCTGCGTCGGCCGCTTCGGCAGGAGTGCGTTCGCGTTCGCGTTTCTTCGTGAAGTACACGCCGATGAACGCGAGCGCGACCGCACCGATGATCAGCGCGAAGAGTTGACCCGTGCGGCTGCCGGGCGCTTGAGCGGCCGGCTCGGACGTTACAAAATCATCGCTCTGGATCATATCTCTCTCCTAGTGGTAGCTGCGCGGTCCGTGCGGATTTATAACGGTTTCGGCTCGGCTCACGCTCGGCACTGCAGGCCGCAGTGCGCGACGCCACATCTTGGATGGCCGTACATTTTTTGCGCTTACGGCTACGTTTGGGGATGGATCGGGCCTCATCGCCCCTCACCGTCACGCCGATAGCTGAAACGTGCAGCCAATTCCGGCGGGCCATTACGTTGGATTCGACGATCGTGCTTACGGAGCAGAGCTGTGCCAAGAGACCCGTGGAATACTTCATCTTGCGTCATGGGTCGCGCTGGTTTTGACGTGCCAGCGACGTGGCGTGCGATGAGCGGGAGCCCCGGTGGACGTTAGCGAGGCACGATACCTCGCAGACGAAGTGGTCGACGCACCCGCGCTAGAGTTGCTGATCGCTCAGATGCCTGCGATTCTGTGGACGCTCGATCCGAGTTTTCGCTGCACCTCGTGTTATGGTGCGGGCCTCGCCGCTTTCGACGTCGTTGCAGCGGCGGTCATCGGCAGAAATTTAGAGGACGCCTTGAGGTTGCCTCCGGACGCCGCCCGCGATGAAGCGTTTCGCGACGCGCTCGGCGGCATTCGCGGCGGCTTCACGCTCAAGGCGCGCGGCCGCTACTACCAAGTCCACGTCGAGCCGCAACGCGCGACAAATGCGGCAATCGTCGGAATCATCGGTATCGCGATGGACGTAAGCGATTCGGAGTATGCTGCGGGCGCCCTCGGGCGTACGGAAGCGGCGCTTGCCCAAGCGCAGGGCATCGCTCACGTGGGAAGCTGGGACAATCACCTTATCACCGGCCGTTTTACGTGGTCCGACGAATTTTACCGGTTGCTCGGCCTCGAACCGGGTGAAGTCGAAGCGAGTCAAGAGGTATGGCTTCGTTACGCGCATCCCGACGACGAAGCGGCCGTTGCCGAGAAGATGGCCTATGCTAAGAAAACCCGCACGGCGTACAACTTCGATCGGCGCATCATCCGGGCCGACGGTTCGGTGCGTTGGCTCCAGCAGCAGGCCGAGTACATTTACGATGAGAGCGCGACGGCCATCCGAATCACCGGCACGAGTTTCGACATCACCGAACGCAAGGAGGCGGAGGCCCGACTCGCCTTTCTCGCCCATCACGATCCGCTTACGGCGTTGCCGAACCGCACGCTGCTCGCCGAGCGGCTCACCGAACGCATCAAGGCTGCGCAAAAACACGACCGCAGTTTTACCGTGCTCTTCATCGACATCGACCGCTTCAAAACGATCAACGATACGTTGGGACATGCGATAGGGGACCAGTTTCTCTGTGCGATTGCGGATCGGCTTCGGCACGCCTTACGGCCGAGCGACGTCGTCGCGCGCATCGGTGGCGATGAGTTCGTCATCCTTTCGAGCTTACAGCACCGGGACGGCGCGAATGACGTTGCCGGCCGCATTCTCAAGACGCTCACCGCACGCCTGAGGCTAGACGGCTACGACCTGTATCCGAGTGCGAGCATCGGCGTTTGCGTGTATCCAAACGATGGCAATACGGCCGATGAATTGGTCCGCAATGCCGATACCGCGATGTATCGTGCGAAGTCACGCGGGCGCAACACCTTCGAACCATTTGCTCGGGGCATGGGTACCGAAGCGTTCGAGCGCCTTGCCTTGGAGGCCGACCTACGCGGAGCGCTCGAACGCGGCGAATTCTTTCTCGACTATCAGCCGATCATGGATGTCAACGAGCGCGTGGTCACCGTCGAAGCGCTCTTGCGCTGGCGCCGTTCGACACGTGAAATCGTCATGCCCGATCGTTTCATACCGATCGCCGAAGAGACCGGTTCCATCTTAGCGATCGGCGCGTTCGTCTTGAATGCGGCTTGCGAACAGGTACAGCATTGGCGCTCATCGGCCTTTCCGCGACTTCGGCTGGCCGTCAACGTCTCGGGGCGCCAGTTGGAACGTCCCGATTTCGTGTCGACCGTTGCCGCGGCTCTCGAAGAATCGGGGCTCGATCCGCGCGCGCTCGAACTCGAACTCACCGAGAGCGTCATGATGAGCGACGTCGAAAGCAATATACGGACCCTTTGCCACATTAAAGATCTCGGGGTCGGCATCTCGGTCGATGACTTCGGGACCGGTTACAGTTCGCTTGCGTACCTCAAGTCGTTTCCGCTCGACACGGTGAAGATCGACAAAGTCTTTTTTCGCAGCGTGCCGAACGAACGCGACGACACGGCCATCGTAACGGGGATCGTCAACCTGGCGCATAGTTTGCATTTGCGGGTCATTGCGGAAGGTGTCGAAACGGCCGAGCAGCTCGCGGCTCTACGCACGGTCGGATGCGACATGCTGCAGGGCTTTTATTTCGCCAGACCGTCGAGCCCGGAATTCGTCGCAAGCTTCATGCGGCGCAACGCCCGGTAAACGGCTAGCGCGCGCGGAGTTGGGCGGCACGTTCGTGGCGAAGGACGCAGCGTGACAACCGCGAGCCCCACTTTTCAAGCGCCGTTCGTCCAGGATGATGCCGGAACGCTGCGCGGCGTCGTCGTCGTGGCGCCGAGCGCAGCGCTTGCCGACGTTCGGCCACTCCATGGTGAGTCGCATGCGATCGCCGAGCGCGCGGCCGAGCAATTCGATATTTTCGTCAAGCGGCTGACGGCGCACGGCGTGAAAGCGATCATGAGCGATGCCGCCGGCGCGACGTTCGGAACGTTTTGCGCCGATGGCTCGGTTCTCTTCGCCGACGGCGCATTTCTCATGCGTCCGAGCGATCTGCGACGGCGCGGTGAGATCGCGCCGCTCGAAACGGCGCTGGCTCGAGCCGGCGTGCCGATCATCGGGCGGATTGAAGCGCCGGGACTGCTCGACGGCGGCGACGTGCTCCGCACTGGCGACAGCCTCTTCATTGCGGTAGCGGTGCCGCGGCGCAGCGAGGAGGGTATTCGCGCCTCGCTGCATGGCAACGCCTTCGGCCGCGAACAGCTCGCTGCATATGCGCGCTCGAAGAATCTCATCGTCGTCGAGGTGCCCGTTGCCGCTGAGGTGAGTCGCTTGCGTTCCGTCGCCTCGCTCGTCGACGGCCGTACGGTGCTCGTCGCGGCCGGTCTCGTGGATTGCACGGCTTTGCGCAGCCTGACGACGATCGAGGCGCCGCGCGGGGAAGATTTCGGCGCAGGGGTCCTTGCGCTCGGCAACGGACGCGTGCTTGCGAACCTGCGCTTCCGCGAAACGATTCCACGTTTGCGCAAGGCCAAGATCGCGGTCGACGCGATCGATCTCTGGGAGTTTGGTAAGATCGGTGCGACGCCGTCCTCGATGGCGCTCGCACTCAAACGCGACTGACGTGCGCCTCGCGTGCTTCTCCGATATCCACGGCAACATTCGCGCTCTCGACGCGTGTCTTGCGGATCTGCGCGAGCAGGGCGGCGCGGATACGATCGTCGGGGTCGGCGATTATTGCCTCGACGGACCGTGGCCCGATGGCGTCGTCGATCGCCTACGCGAATTGGGCGCGACATGCGTGCGCGGCAACACCGATCGCTATATCGTGAGTGCCGACTCGCCCAGTGACGCGGAGGAACGCGAAACGCGCGCGCTGCGGTGGCAGCGCGAGCGACTCGGCGAAGAACGCGTCGCCTGGCTGCGCTCGCTCCCCTTCGCGCAACGTTTCGGAGCGCCCGGTGCGAGCGCCGCAGAGACGCTGCTCGTCGTACACGCAAACCCGAAGAGCGACGACGAACACATCTGGCCCGATGCGGACGATGCCTTTCTCGAGCGCTTGACGCGCGGTGTCCCCGAGCGCACCATCGCTTTCGGTCATCTCCATCTGCCGTATGCGCGAGGCTGGCGCGACCGCCTGTTCATCAACGTCGCATCGGCCGGCTTACCGAAGGACGGCGATCCGCGCGCGGGTTACGCCATTTTGACGCAACGTCCCGGCGGCTGGGACGTCCGCCATCGCCGGGTCGGGTTCAACGTCGATCGAGTTGCGCGCGAGATCGAGAAGAGCGGTATGCCCGATGCGGGGAAACGCGTAAACATCCTGCGCCGGCATCGGTATAAAGAGCTTGATGCCCGATCGTAACGGCCCCCCGGCGCTGCGTGTCGACCGGCTGCGCAAGCAGTATGGCGATTTTACCGCCGTCGACGGCATCTCCCTCGAGATCGCGCGCGGCGACTTTTTCGGATTCCTCGGTCCCAACGGCGCCGGCAAGACGACGTCGATCAATGCGATCGTCGGCCTTGCCACCTTGACGTCGGGTTCGATCGCGATCTTCGGCTACGATAACGTGCGCGCGTGGCGTCAGGCGCGCCGCCTCGTGGGCTTGGCGCCCCAGGAGTACAACTTCGATCGCTATCTTTCGATTCGCGACGTGCTGATCTATCAGGCCGGATACTACGGTCTTCGTGGGGCGTCCGTGCGCGCGCGTGCCGACGCTCTCCTCGATCGATTCGGTCTCGCTGCGAAGGCAAACGATACGTTCATAAAGCTTTCGGGAGGAATGAAACGCCGGCTTTCGCTCGCCCGCGCGCTCATTCACGAGCCGGAACTCTTGATTCTCGACGAACCGACGGCCGGCGTCGACGTCGAGCTGCGCATCGAATTGTGGGATCTGCTGCGCGCTCTCAATGCTGGGGGCACGACGATCATCCTGACGACGCACTATCTCGAAGAAGCCGAAGCGCTCTGTAAAAACATCGCAATCATCGAAGGCGGTAAACTCGTCGCGATGGAGTCGACCGCGAAACTCATGGCGCGCCAGGGTTCGACGACGCTCACCGTCACGATCGAACGGCCGCTCGTCGCGATGCCGCCGTCGCTCGCCGCTCGTGGCGCGCGCTTCGACGCGGCGACCCGCACGCTTATCTTCCGGGACATCGCTCCCGCGGCAATCGCGCCGGCGCTCGCCGAGCTCGTCGCGCTCGGATACGAGATCGAAAATGTCGACTTTACGCGCTCGACCCTCCAGGATGTTTTTCTCGACTTGGTGCGCCGCTGATGCTCGAGGTCTGGGGCTTTCGCAATCCGATCGGCTTTTGGACGCTCGTGCAACGCGAACTCGTGCGTACCTACAAAATCATCAATCAGGTGATCTGGCCGCCGATCATCACGACGATCCTCTACGTGCTCGTCTTCGGACTCGGGCTCGGCAGTCGCGTCCAAAACGTGCAAGGCGTACCGTATGCATCGTTTCTCATCCCGGGGCTGATCATGCTCCAGGTCATCGATCAGACGTACGGTGAAACGTCGAGTTCACTGTTCCAGGGACGTTTCATGAATTCGATTCAAGAACTGCTTGTAGCGCCGCTTTCGGCGATCGAAATCGTCACGGGCTATATCGTATCGTCGATTTTACGGGCGTTCATCATCGCGTTGCTGATTACCGGAGTCGGCTTCGTCATGGTGCACACGATGCCGCACAATTGGTCGATCTACGTTCTGATGACCGTTCTCGTCGCCGCACTTTTTGGCGGCATTGGAATCATTTTCGGATTGCTCGCGGAAAAATTCGATCACATCGCCGTTTTCACGACGTTTGTCATTACGCCGCTCGTCTTCGTCGGCGGTGTGTTCACGTCGATGCAGTTCTTGCCGCCGCTCGTGCGCCGCGTGTCGCTCGTCAATCCGATGTTTTACATGATCGATGCGTTCCGGTACGCGTTCACGGGGCGGAGCGACGTGCCCGTGGCGTTATCGATCGCGATCGTCGCCAGCCTCGCCCTCCTCGCGCTCGGCGTTGCACTACGGATGACGGCGGTCGGGTACAAGTTGCGCGCCTAGGAGCCTGTAGGGCTTGACGGAGTTGGACGTTGCGCGGGCGCCGAATCTAGCGGGCCCGATGCTGCGGCCGCCAAGGAGTGCGGGTCGCGGCATCGTTGCGCTCGATTTGGCTTTTGCGATGAA
>JAABUQ010000342.1_pt1 | contig 108213 bp, 84 predicted proteins | sample 5560001 | NCBI WGS metagenome assembly JAABUQ01 (sample SAMN10711888, study PRJNA513371) | rock metagenome | isolation source: Antarctica rocks | place: Antarctica: Victoria Land, Finger Mt nord | collected 2015-12-18
CGGGCGGCCTGGGGTGGCGGGTTTGTGCGGGGAGGAAGGGAGGGGAGAGGAGGGTGGCGGCAGAGAGGACGAGCAGCGGCGTTCGCAAAGGTTTGCTCCCGGATTACTGTGACATTAGACCGCAGCCCGCGGGGTTTTGTTCCCATGCTTTGGTGGGTGCCAGGGTATTCGCGTGTGTGATAGACGTATTAGCTGAGTGAATAGGAGACCAGGGCGATGGCGATGTTTGGGTTGACAGAGGAGCAGGAGCAGTTGCGCAAGGAGGTTCGGTCGTTTGCGGAGAGGGAGGTGGCGCCGCATGTGAGCGAGTGGGATGAGCGGAGCGAGTTTCCGCATGCGGTGGTGAAGAAGCTGGGTGAGATGGGGCTGATGGGCGTGATCTTCCCGGAGGAGCTCCGCGGGTCGGGCATGGGGTATGTGGAGTATGTGCTGGCGATCGAGGAGCTGAGCCGGGTGGACGGAAGTGTGGGGATCATCGTGGCGTCGCACAATTCGCTGTGCACGAACCACATCATGATCGCGGGGAACGACGAGCAGCGGTCGCGGTGGATTCCGAAGCTGGCGAGCGGGGAGTGGCTGGGCGCGTGGGGCCTGACCGAGCCCGGGAGCGGAAGCGATGCGGGCGGGATGCGGACGACGGCGGTTCGGCGCGGGGACAAGTGGGTGCTGAACGGGTCGAAGAACTTCATCACCAACGCGACCTATGGGGACTGCGCGCTGGTGCTGGCGGTGACGGATCGGGAGAAGGGGACGCGGGGCGGGATCTCGGGATTCCTGGTGGAGAAGGGGACGAAGGGGTATAGGCCGGGCAAGAAGGAGAACAAGCTGGGGCTGCGGGCGAGCGATACGGCGGAGCTGATCTTCGAGGATGTGGAGCTGCCGGCGGAGAACCTGGTGGGCAAGGAGGGCGAGGGCTTCAAGGATGCGATGCGGGTGCTGGATGGTGGGCGGATCTCGATTGCGGCGCTGAGCCTGGGGATGGCGCGCGGGGCGCTCGACGCGGCGATGGGGTACGCGCAGCAGCGGCGGCAGTTTGGAAAGGCGATCTCGGAGTTTCAGGCGATCCAGTTCAAGCTGGCGGATATGGCGACGCAGCTGGACGCGGCGTGGCTGCTGACGATGCGGGCGGCGCAGATGAAGGACGCGGGCAAGAAGGTGACGCTGGAGAGCTCGATGGCGAAGCTGTATGCGAGCGAGGCGGCGTGCCGGATCTGCGAGGAGGGGGTGCAGATTCACGGCGGGTATGGGTTTATCAAGGACTACCCGGCGGAGAAGTTTTACCGCGATGTGAAGCTGTGCACGATTGGCGAGGGCACGAGTGAGATTCAGCGGATGGTGATTGCGCGGGAGCTGCTGGGGCGGGCGCCGAGCCGGGGGTAGGGCGGAAACAGAAAGTCAAAGCAGAAGGCGAAAGCAGAAGGGCAAAGCAGAAGGCGAAAGCAGAAAGTCAAGAAAGAAGAGCGAGGCAGGAGGGCAGGAAAAGAGACGAGGCTTGAGGTCGAGGCAGAAGGTCGGCTGGCGGCAGGGCGGGGTGGGCCTGAGGCGCACGGTGGACGCGTGAGTTGGTGGTGGTGGTGTTACGGACTGGGGGCTGTGCCGGGGCTGGAGCGGGCGCGCCAGAGGGCTCCGAGGATGGGGTCGACGACGCCGTCGCGGGTTTGGAGCTGCGGTGTGTGGCAGTGGAGTGCCTGGATGAGGGCGTGGCGGAGCCTGGGGACGTGTTGGAGCATGCTTCCGGAGAAGGCGACCTCGGGGAGCCAGGCGGGGTCGCGGGTGGATCGGCGCAGGCGGGCGATGAGGAGCTGGACGAGGTAGGCCATCTCCTCGGCTTCCTGCTGGAGGACGGCGTTGGCGATGGCGTCGCCCGCGTCGGCGCAGGCGACGACGACGGGGGAGAGCTCGGAGAAGTCGGGTGCGGGGAGGCGGTTGGCGACTTCGACGAGGTTGGGGATGCCGGGGAGCTGCCAGCGGTCGAGGATGGCCCCGAGCAGGGTGGTGGGCCGGTCTCGGTCGAGCGCGAGGAAGAGGGCACGGAGGGCCTGGAGGCCGACGCGATGGCCGGAGGCCTGGTCGGAGAGCGCGGGTCCCCAGCCGCCGACGGTGGTGACCTCGCCGCCGGGGCCGCGGCCGGCGACGTTTGAGCCGGTGCCGGCGATGACGACGACGCCGGGTGCTCCGTGGAAGGCGGCGTCGAGGGCGATCTCGACGTCGCCGACGAGGTTGAGGGCGCCGCTGACGCGGTGGGCGAAGGCCTCCAGGAGCCAGTCGGCCACAAGAGCGACGGAAGAGCCGGCGGCGCCGATGCAGGTGGAGGCGATGGAGTGCATGGAGACGGCGGTGAGGGCGGAGAGTTCGGCCAGGCCGAGGTCAAGGTTGCGGGTGGCGGTAGCGGCGTCGGCGCGCATGCGCTTGATGGTTCCGGTGCGCACGCGGGCGAGCTCGCGCGAGTCGTCGGCGAGGACGAACTCGGTTTTGGTGCCGCCGACATCAACGGCGAGATAGAAGCTCACCAGACCTCCGAAGAAAATTTCTTGCAGCCGATTAGAACATTTTGGGGGCGGTGGGGAGTTTTGGCGAGACGGGAGGTCTGTGGGTTGGGCTGGGAGGCTGTGGGTTTGGCTGGGAGGCTGTGACTTCGTTTGGGGGAGGTGTGACTTCGTCTGGGGTATGCCGTATGATGGCCCGACATTTGGACGCGAGGATTTTTTTCATGTCTGTACAAACGCGAAGAGGGTTTTTGAAGGCGGGCGCTGGATCCGTGGTCTGCGGCCCGGCGATGCTGAGTGGGAGGCGGATGCTGGGAGCGCCGCTGGGTCTGCCAATCGGGCTGCAGCTGTACTCGGTTCGCGAGCTGCTGCCGAAGGACTACGAGGGGACGCTGCGGCAGGTCGCGGCGATCGGCTACAGGGAGGTGGAGGCGGCGGGGTTCTTTGGGCACTCGGCCAAGGAGGTGAAGCAGGCGATGGCGGGCGCGGGTTTGCGTTGCGTGAGCGGGCATTATCCGTGGAGCGTGCTCGACAAGGGGCTGAACCAGATGATTGAGTTCCACAAGGAGCTGGGAGCGGAGTACATCGTCTGCGCGTCTCCGGGGCTGAAGGATCCGGCGTCGCAGAGCGGCGCGCACGGGCATCCGAAGCTGACGATGGATGACTGGAAATGGAATGCGGAGCAGTTCAACCGGGCGGGCGCGACGGTGAAGGCGGCCGGGTTGAAGTTCGGGTATCACAACCATGTGGCGGAGTTTGGCGCGCTGGACGGAACGGTGCCGTACGACGAGCTGCTGCGGCTGACGGATGCTGCGCTGGTGACGTTTGAGATGGACTGCGGATGGGTGACGGTGGGGGGTGGAGATCCGGTGGCGTATCTGCGGAAGTATCCGGAGCGGATCTCGATGCTGCATGTGAAGGACTTCAAGCGGGGCGAAGGAGCTTCGGCGGCTCCGGTGGCGGCAGAGCTGGGACAGGGGACGACGGATGTGAAGGGGATCTTTGGGGCGGCGCAGAAGGGGCGGATCAAGCACTATTTCGTGGAGCAGGAGGGGTTCGATATGCCGCCGTTCGAGGCGTTGAAGATCGATGCGGACTATATGCGCGACCTGTCGGTGTAGGGGTTGGATGGCGCGAGGACGGCGGGGTTGGGTGGCGCGAAGACGGCGGGGTTGGATCGAGGGATCATTCGAGCGAGGGCTCAGAGGGGGTAGCGGTTGGCAGAGGTTTCGCGCAGGATGTTTCTCCAGGTTGGGAGTGGGACGGCGATGGCGACGCTGATGGGTGGGCGTCCGGGAGCGCTGGCCGCAGAGCCGGCTGCCCTGGCACAGGGCGGGGCTGCCGATGTGGGCGGCGACCGGGTGCGCTTTGCGAGTATTGGCGTGGGCATCCAGGGGTCGTCGCTGCTGCGTGCGGCGGTGACGCTGCCGCAGGGGAAGTGTGTGGCGGCGTGCGATCTGTATGACGGACGGCACACGCTGGCAAAGGAGATTGCGGGCGCCGACATCAAGACGACGCGCAGCTACCGGGAGATCCTGGACGACAAGAGTGTGGAGGCGGTGATTGTGGCGGTGCCCGATCACTCGCATGCGCAGGTGGCGATCGACGCGCTCCATGCGGGTAAGGATGTGTACTGCGAGAAGCCGATGTCGCACTCGATCGCGGAGGGCGAGGCGATGGTGGCGGCGGTGGGGCAGACGAAGCACTTTGTGCAGGTGGGATCGCAGCGGGTGAGCTCGGCGCTGTTTGTGAAGGCGAAGGAGCTGTACGATGCGGGTTCGATTGGGGAGGTGCTGCAGGTGGAGCTGGCGCTGGGGCGCAACGACCCGGGAGGTGCGTGGCAGTATCCGCCGCCGCTGGATCTGTCGCCGGCGACGCTGGACTGGCCGGCGTGGCTGGGCAACGCGCCCAAGAAGGCGTTCGATCCGCTGACGTTTGCGCGGTGGAGGTGCTGGAAGGAGTATGGGACGGGGATGGCGGGCGACCTGATGGTGCACCTGCTGAGCGGGATGCAATTTGTAACCGGAATCAATGCAATTCCGGAGCAGGCGAGTTCGATCGGCGGGATCTACCGATGGAAGGACGGGCGCAACATGCCGGATGTGCAGACGACGTCGTTCCGGTATGGGCCCGTGCCGGTGTCGGTGCGGCTGACGCTGGGGACGGCGACGCCGGAGATGACGCGGATCCTGGGGCCGAAGGGGATGATCGAGGTGACGAACAACACGGTGATCTTTACGCCGCAGCTAGGGGTGGAGCGATCGCCGGACTACGGGCTGAACGGGTTTCCGGCGGCGATGCATGCGGAGTACGAGCGGACGTGGCATGCGGAGCATGATCCGATGCTGGCCAAGCACACGCTTGAGGAGACGGCGATGTGGAAGGGGCCGAGCTGGGACGATCTGAAGCCGCACCTGACGAACTTCTTCCGGTCGGTGCGGACGCGGCAGCCGGTGGTGGAGGATGTGGTGTTTGGCCACCACGCGGCGGCGGCGTGCCACATGGCGAACCTGTCGTACTTCGAGGAGAAGACGATTCGGCGGGGCGGCAAGGCTGTGGAGGCAAAGGCGTAGGACGGGCGCGACGGCCGGCTGACGAAGGAGATTTTTTTAGGTGCTTTAGCCTGGGTTGCGAGGCTGGTTGGGACCGCTTAGAGCTGTTCTTCTAGAGGTATACCCCGGATTTTAGATCGGTCTTTCAGACCTCTGTCCTAGCTTTTCACACCGCTCCCCTGGGGCTTCGCCCCAAGCTAAGATAGGTCGGGCCTTCAGCCCGAAAGAGGTGGAGCTACGCCCCGTGAGAGAACTGCTCTAGAAGCGGTGGATCTTGCCGCGGAGGCGGCTGCGCTCCTGGCGGTCGCGCTTGGAGGGGCGGCCTTCGGTGACGACGCCGAGCTCGAGGAGGCGCTTGTGTTCTTCGGCGAGCTTGAGGCGCTGATCGCGGCTTTCGGGGGTTTCGCGGAAGTAGGCCTGGGCGACGGCGGCGGAGCCGCGGACCTCGCTGAGCTGGAGGACTTCGACGAGGAACTCGCCGGCGTCGTTTTTGATGCGGAGCATGTCATTGAGGTGGACGTCGCGGGAGGGCTTGGCGCGATGTCCGTTTGAGTCGATGCGACCCATCTCGCAGGCGGTGGCGGCGAGGGCGCGGGTTTTGAAGAAGCGAGCGGCCCAGAGCCACTTATCGATGCGGACGGAGTTTGCGGAGGTCGGTTGATTCATCGGGGTGGATCCTGGGAGTTGAGCGTTTACAGGGGGCGAGCTTCCGATCTGAGGTGAGCTTCGATTAGACCAGACCGGTGATGTTGCCATCCTGGTCGACGTCGATGCCGGAGGCGCGCGAGAGCTTGGGGAGACCGGGCATGAGCATCATGTTGCCGGCGATGGCGACGAGGAAGCCGGCGCCGGCCGAGAGCGAGAGGTCGGTGATGTGGAGGGTCCAGCCGGTGGGTGCGCCGGGGCGGGAGGGGTCGTCGGAGAGGGAGTACTGGGTTTTGGCGATGCAGATAGGGAGATTGCCGAAGCCCCAGGCGGTGAAGCGGGCGAGCTTGTTTCGCGCACCTTCGCTCCATTCGACGTTTGCGGCGCCGTAGACCTCGCGGGCGATCTTGTCGATCTTTGTTTCAGCGGTGTCCTCGGGGTTGTAGATGCTGATGGGGTTGGGCGTGGGATTTGTATCGAGGAGGCGTACAAGTTCGTGGGCGAGGTCGACGGAACCTCGGGCGCCTTTGGTGAAGGCCTGCGAGAGGGCGGAGGCGGCTCCCTGCTCACGGCAGAACCGCGCGATGCCCGCGAGGCCTGCGGGGGTGTCGGAGGGGAACTGGTTGAGGGCGACGAGGGTGGGGAGGCCGAAGCCGCGGAGGATCCGGATGTGCTTGCCGAGATTTGCGAAGCCACGCTCGAGCGAGCCCTCGCCCTGGGCTTCGACGCTCTTGAGGGTGGTGACGAGGACGGCGGCGGAGGGCCGGATGCCGGAGGCCGGCATGACGATGTCCATGTACTTTTCGAAGCCGAGATCGCTGGCGAAGCCGCACTCGTTGATGACGAGATCGGCGAGTTGAAGGGCCATGCGCTGCGAAAGGACGGAGCTGGTGCCGTGGGCGATGTTGGCGAAGGGGCCGCAGTGGACCAGGGCGGGTGTGCCCTCGGTGGTCTGGACGAGGTTGGGAAGGAGGGCGTCGGCGAGCAGTGCCATCATGGAGCCGACGGCATCGAGCTGCGCGGCGCGAACGGGTTCGCCCGAGCGGGTGCTGCCGATGACGATGCGGGCGAGGCGGTGGCGGAGATCGTCGCGATCGGCGGCGAGGGCGAGGATGGCCATGATCTCGGAGGCGGCGGTGATGAGGAAGCCGGACGGGCGATCGTGTCCGTCGCGCTTGCCGCCGGCCTGGACGGTGATGCGACGGAGGGCGCGATCGTTCATGTCGAGCGAGCGCGGCCAGGTGATGGCGTCGGGGTCGAGATCGAGGTCGTTGCCGTGAAAGAGGCTGGCGTCGATGAGGGCGGCGAGGAGGTTGTGGGCGCTGGTGATGGCATGGAAGTCGCCATGGAAGTGGAGGTTGATCTTGTCGGCGGGCTCGACGCGGGCGCGACCGCCGCCGGCCGCTCCGCCCTTCATGCCGAAGACGGGGCCGAGCGAGGGCTCGCGCGAGGTGAGGAGGACGCGTTTGCCGATGCGCTCGAGGCCCTGGGCGAGGCCGATGGCGGTGACAGTCTTGCCCTCGCCGGCGGTGGTGGGGGTGGTTGCGGTGACCAGGATCATTTTGCCGGTGCGGGGAAGCGCGGGATCATCGAGCAGGGAGAGCTTGAGCTTGGCACCGAAGGGTCCGAGCTGTTCGACGTGGCGATCGGGGAGGGCCAGCTTCCGAATGATGGCCTCGATGGGCAGGAGCTGGGTGGGCAGCGAGTCAGATGGCATGGTCACTGTCCCTAGCTAAGCATCGCGGCGTGTGGAAAGGGGGTGCGGGGAGATTGCCAGCGGGAGGTTTTTGCGGTGGATCAACGCCGGTTCCGTGCTCCGGGGGAGGCGGGACGTTGAATTTGTAACCAGGACAAGATCAAAGGCACGGATGTTGCTTGCGGGACGATGTGGGACTCGCGAGAACGACGATGGGCGGCGGAGTCTTGGAGACCTCTGCCGCCCATTTGTCAGGTTGATCCGTGCGTGGTGTGGGTTAGAACTGCGCTTTGAGGGCGAACTGGTAGAGCCGCGGCGTGTAGTTGGAGTCGTAGTTGTTGATCTGACCGAAGTTGGCGTTGCCGAGGGTGGCGGTGTTGCTTCCGGAGCTGATGAGGTAGCTGGGCGTGTTGGAGACGTTGAACGACTCCGCACGGAACTGGAGGGCGAGACGCTCGCTGTATTTGAAGTCTTTGAAGAGCGAGACGTCGGAGTGACGGAAGTGCGGACCGAAGAGCGAGTTGCGCCGAGCGGTGCCGACGGTGCCGAGCGGCTGCGGAGCAAAGGCGGCGGTGTTGAAGAACTGGGAGTTGGTGGAGGCACCCTGATGCGGGTCTCCAACCAGGTTGGGACGATCGTTGCCGCCGTTGTTGACTGGCGTCGCGCGATTGCCGAAGTTGCCGTCGATGCCGCCACCGCCGTTGGTGATCGAGAACGGTTTGCCGCTCTGGGCGACGGTGATGGTGTTGAAGTGCCAGCCTTCAAAGGCCTGACGCTTCAAGCCGGTGAAGCTGCGGCCGAAGGTGAGCTCGTAGTTGAGCGAGAGAGCGAAGCGGTTCTGGATATCGTTCTCCGCGACGCCGTACTCGATCTGCCGGATGCGGGTGGGGTCCGCGTTGCTGTAGCCCTGCTGGCCTTCCTGCGAGAAGCCGACCACATCGCTGAGCGCCTTGCCCCAGGTGTAGTTGGCGTCGAAGGACAGACCCTTGCTGAGGCGCCGCTGGAAGGAGGTCTGGAGGGAGTTGTAGTTGGAGACGCCTTCGCTCGCGACCAAGCCTACGCCGTTGACGTTGGGCAGGATGGTGCTAAGCGGACGGGCGCTGCTTCCGGTAGCCGGGTTGAAGGGTTTGGGGACGTTGACGTCGTTGATGACCTCAGGAAGGTGACGGCCGAAGTTGCCGACGTAGCCGATGGTGAAGACGTTGGCGCCGAACTGCTGCTCGACCTGGAGGTTGTACTGGTGGACATACTCCGAGCGGAAGTTCGGGGCTTCGGTGTTGAAGGTAAGGGAGGGGCTGGTGATGGTTTGGGGCGCCGGAAGTGGGAGCCCCTGGTCAAAGGTGGTGGAGGCGCCGGGCACCGTGGCGCAATCCGGATTGGTGTTGGTGGCCAGTTGGCCGTTGGCCGCCTGGATCCGGGCAGCAAGGGTCGAGATGCAGTTGGGGGAGTAGTTGGAGACGAAGGGAGCGTTCTTGAGGTCGGTGTTGGAGGTGTAGTTGGCGGGGAAGAAGCTGATGCCGTATCCGCCGCGGATGACGGTGGTGGGCGCCGCGAGATAGGAGAAGCCGACACGCGGAGCGACGTTGGAGTAGTCGGTCTGGATGCCTGCGTGTCCATCGACACCGCCCACATTCGCGATCTTGAGGGCGGAGGCGACGGTTGCGGGCGTGGAGTTGACGGCCTGACCGAAGTCGAAGTTAGAGATGCGGTTATGGACTTCGGTGAAGGGGGTGAAGACGTCGTAGCGGACGCCGTAGAGGACGGTCAGCCGGGAGTTGGCCTTCCAGCTGTCCTGGATGAAGCCGCTCGGCTCGTAGGTGCGGTAGTCCGGAGCGCTGAGATCGTACTGCCGGTTCTGGAAGGTGAAGGCGCCGACCAAGGAGGAGGCAAGCTGGTTATCCTGACGCTGCAGGTTGGAGGCGGTGTTGCCGGCAGTGCAGCCGTTTGCGACTGCGTTATAGCCGGTGCCGGGGTTGCAGTTGTCGGTGGAGACGCCGAAGCCGTACTGACCGGCCGCGAACGCACTCTGGAGGTTGCGGGCCTGGCGACGGATGAAGCTGCCACCGAAGCGGATGTTGTGATTGCCCCGGGTGTAGCTGACGATGCCGGCGTACTGGAAGGTATTGTCGATGTCCTGGAGGGGGACGTAGGCGCCGTCGCCGACGTCACTGAAGGGACCGAAGGCGATGGGGGTGAGGAAGTTCGAGAGCGCGTTGAAGCTCTGGTTGTCGGGGAAGCCGACGGTGGTGTTGGCGTTGGCGCCGTAGTTGAGCGGGAGTGACAGGTTGTTGATGCGGGTGAAGGCGGCCTTGAGATCGACGACCAGCGCTGGGGTGAGGATGCGGGTGTAGTCGAAGGCGTACTGCTGGGCGGAGTCGGTGGCGGGGCCGGAGAAGTTGTAGCGGCCGCCGCTGATGCCAAGGCCATTGACGATGCCGAGGCCGGCGGGCGTGTTGGTGTTGACCTTGTTGTAGGAGTAGCGACCGAAGAACAGGTTGCGGTCGTTGAACTTGTGATCGATGCGCACGTCGAAGGAGTTGCTGAACTGGGTGCGGTTGGGGCTGATGACGTAGTTGCCGGAGAGGCCGGGGCGGTTGGGAGCGGGAAAGAGCCGGAGGTAGTTGAGCGCGACGGGGTCGATGGGAGCGGCGACGCGGCCGTTGTTGCCGAGGGCGACCTGCTGCTGGGGCGAACCGCCGGCGAGGCTGTTGATGTTGTTGTACTCGGCCAGGGTGGGAACGGTGTTGATGAAGGTCTGGCCAAAGACCTGACGGAAGCCCTCGTAGTCGCCGAAGAAGAAGGTGCGGTCCTTGAAGATGGGTCCGCCGATACTGCCGCCGTACTGGTTCTGGCGCAGCTCGGGGGTGCGACCGGAGGTTTGGAAGACGTTCTTCGCGTCGAAGATGTCGTTGCGGAAGAACTCGTAGGCCGAGCCGTGGAACTGGTTGGTGCCGGAGCGGCTGACGATGTTGACGACGCCGCCGGCGGTGCGTCCAGCCTCAGCCGAGTAGCTGTTGGTCTGAACCGTGATCTCCTGGATGGCTTCGACGTTGGGCTTGACGCCGATGGTGCCGATGATGCGCTCGTTGTCGTCGAAGCCGTCGATCACGTAGTTATTGAGGGTGTCGTCCTGGCCGTTGACGGAGAAGCTGCTGGAGCTTCGTTTATCGTCGGGGCGTTGACCGCTGGTGAGGCCGTTGCCCGGGCCCTCGTTGGCGCCTGGAACGATCTGGACGAGCTGGACGAAGTTGCGTCCGTTGAGGGGAAGGTCCTGCACGGCCTGGGCGGTGACGGTGGAGCTGACGGTAGCGCTGTCGGCCTGGAGGAGGGGGGTCTGGGCCTGGACTTCGATGGTCTCAGAGGACGCGCCGAGCTCGAGGTGGGAGTCCGCGCGGGCTCGGTCGCCGGCTTCGACGGCGAGGTTGGAGGTGGTGGCAGCCTTGAAGCCGGGGGCTTCCACGCGGACGCTGTAGTGGCCCGGCTGGAGGAGGGTGAAGGTATAGACGCCGCTGCCGTCGGTCTTGCCGGTGCGGGTCTCCGAGGTGCCGAGGTTGCGAACCGTGACGACGGCGTTGGGGACCACGGCGCCGGTGGCGTCGGTGACGGTACCCAGGATGTCTGAGGTGGTGAGCTGCGCATGGGCTGCGGCGGCGGTGAAGAGGCAAGCGAAGAGGAGGGGTTTGATCGCCTTGAAGCTGCGGCTCCCGAGGGTCTTCTCCTTCACGTACCGCGTTGCATGTTCGGTGTGGTCATCTGATGGTGCAAAAATCTTCATGTTAAGTAGCCTCTGTAAGAGATGAACACCGCTGGGAGATCGTCTAACCAACAGAGCTTGACGAGGTCTAAGCTGGAGGTTCACCTTCGGAAACGGAGGCTAGACGCCCGTCGCAAGAGCTTGCAAGGCTCTTACCGTAAAAAGACCCGGTAGTTGCCGTAAGTGCTTTCCTTAGAACGGTTGTGAACGTTAGAGACGATGTATGATACCCCGCTTCCGAGGGAGATCGGGCGGAAGAAGATAAGTTGGGAGCCACCGAAGTGGAAGCAGAACTTATGATCCTCCAGACGGAGGAGGATCTGATAACCATTGACGGCCAGCGGTTTAGCCGAAGTGCGTTGATGGAGCAGATGGAGCGGCTGGAAGAGAGCAAGCACTTCCGAAATAGCAAACGGTACCCGATTTTTCTGCGGTTCGTGGTGGAGCAGACGCTGGCGGGCAAGACGGAGAGTTTGAAGGAGCGGACCCTCGGGGTCAACGTATTTGGCCGCCCCATTGATTACGATACGAATGCGGACCCGATCGTGCGGGTAACGGCGGGCGAGATCCGCAAGCGGATTGCGCAGTACTACCAGGAACCTGGACACGCGCACGAGCTTAGGATCGATCTTCCTCTCGGTGCCTATGTCCCCCATTTCGTCGGGCAGACCCTCCTTGTGCCGGAGGTGGACCGGGGGAGTACGGTCCAAAGGGCGGAGAGGCTGGATGGGGCTGCGGAGCTCGACGCGGCGGTTCCGGTCAGCCTGGACGGAGTGGTTGCCCTGGACGGAGTGGGCGCAGTGGGCCCAGTGGGCGCCATGGGCGCAGGGAGTGCCCTGGACGAGGTGAGTGCCTCGCGGCCGATTGCAGGTCCGAGGCGTCGTTGGAGGCTGGCGCTGCTTACGGTGGTTTGCGGGCTTCTGCTGTGCGGATCTCTCGCGCTGGCGTGGGGCGCGTTAAGGTCCCATGTTCCTGGGTCGGGGCTGAGTTCAATGTGGCGACAGACCCTGGTCTCGCCGAGTCCGGTGCTGATCGTGATCGGGGTGCATTCGCTCGACAGCCGGGGCCATGAGGAGCAGATCGGGAGTCACGCGTCCGAGACGGAGAATGGGCCAAAGGACATGCTGGCCTCGATGGTGCGGTCGGATATGGTGCCGATCAGCGACATTGTGAGCTACAGCCGCGTTACGGACCTGCTGACGAGGAACGCACATGCTTACAGCACGATCGGGTCCGCGGATGCGACGCTGGATCAGGCGCGCAACGGACCGGTGGTGCTGATCGGCGGGCTGGACAATCTGTGGACGCTGCGCCTGACCTCCAAGCTCCGGTTCCGCTTTCTCGAGCAGGGCCAGAGCGAGGGCGACATTGTGGACAGCGAGCACGCGGGTACGGCGTGGAGGTTCGACAACCGGCAGAGGGCAAGCGGGAACACGCATGACTTTGCGATTGTGGCGAGCTACTTCGACTCGACGATCGACCAGCCTGTGGTGATCGCGGCGGGCATTGGAAAGGCTGGAACGCAGGTCGCGGCGGAGTTTCTGACGAATGATCAGAACCTACAGGGCTGGCGACGCGAGGCCAAGCTGACGCGGTCGAAGAATGTGGAGCTGGTGCTGTCGACGGAGATCCTGGATGGGACGGCGGGACCGCCGCATGTGATCGCGAGCTCGGTCTGGTAGAGGTTGGACCTGGCCCGGGTCGTGTCGCGCCTGGCGGTTGGGGGCCAGGTGTTTCCGCGTGTGCGGTTCCGGTGCGGTCGGTTACGGATCGAGCCTTTACGATGCGCTTCTGCCTCCCGTTGCTGATGCTGGTCTTCTCGGTGAGGCGCCACCCTGCACCCGTGTCCGGCTACAGGGTGGTCCACACTTTTCCGCACTCGACGGAGAGCTATACGGAGGGCTTTTTCTTCCTGAACGGGATGTTTTACGAGGGAACCGGACTGAGCGGGCACTCTGCCGTGCTGGTGACCGAGCCTGAGAGCGGGCGGGTTGTTCAGCGGCTGGACCTGTCCGCGAAGTACTTCGGGGAGGGGATCGTGGACTTCGGTCCGAACCTGTACGAGTGGACGTGGCAGTCGCACATTGGCTTTGTCTATGATCGCTTTTCGCTGCGGCCGATCCGGCAGTTCGCCTACAGCGGCGAGGGCTGGGGCATGACCCATGATGCGAAGGAGATCATCACGAGTGACGGGACGAGCACGCTGCGCTTCCGGAACCCAGCCGACTTCAAGGAGACGCGCCACATCGTGGTCCGGGATGGAGGGAGGACGATCGACCAGTTGAATGAGCTCGAGTTTGTGAAGGGGGAGATCTATGCGAACGTCTGGCACTCGGAGCTGATTGCGCGGATCTCTCCGCGGGATGGAAGCGTGCTGGGATGGATCGATCTGACGGGGATACTGCCTGAGGAGCAGAGGATGAATGCGGAATCGGTGCTGAACGGCATCGCGTACGATGCCGCGCGGGACCGGCTGTTTGTGACGGGCAAGCAGTGGCCGAAGATCTTCGAGATCCAGATGCGTCCCTGAGAAGGCCGCCACACTCAACATGGTCTTGGGCGCCATCGCAAAAGAGGGTGATTCCCATGGCGGAGGGGTTGTATGATCGGCACATTCAAAACCAACCTGGGGGGACTTCCAGGCGTTTACGCCACCTTATAATTGCCTCCGCGTCGCTTGCCTTCAGCCTTGCAGCTCACGCGAGTCCAGTTGCCCCCGAGGCGGTGGGTAGCTCGGCCGCGGGGGGTTCGACCGCTGCGACGAATCCCCAAGGTGGGACGCTTGCCGGGGCGAGTTTGTTGACCGATGCCGGAAGCTCGACGCCCAGGGCGGGTGCGACGGCTGTTCCTGCACCGCCGACGGATTTTCTTTTCCGATCCGGTTACGAACGCGCAGGCACCTCCCGGACCGGTGGTTCCGGAGCCCTCAAACGCTGCTGCTGCTGGGCACGGGGCTGCTGGGACTGGCTCGTGTGGGCCGGCGTCGCCTTCGCGGATGACGAGGTGGTTCCCTGGGGAGCCGCGGTGTTTCGCCGGGGCCTTCCGCTGCGCGTTCCGTTGAGAGAGAGCCTCCCTTCACCCCGGCGGGGGGGTGGCAACCTCAGGCGATCAGGGCCTCCTGGGCGAAGCCGAGGAACTCCAATGTGACGACGGTGATGTCATCCTGCTGCCCGTAGCGCTTTGCCTCGGAGGCGATCTTCTGGGCGCTTTCCCGGCTGAGTACACGCGTGCGATCGAAGCCCAACAGCTCGCCTTCCGCGTTGGTCGGCCGCGGGGACGCGTACGTCGCAGCCGCGAGGGCCAGGATCGCCGACAGGAGTACGAGAGACTTCGAGAGCGAAGCTCTTCGCAGGAGCACAGGGAGAGCCTCGCACCGGATCAGCGAAGACCTCCAGAGCGAAGCAACATACCCCGACAGGCGAGGTTCGGAGGGCGCAGCGAGTTTAGCGCAGGAAACCCGAGTTGGTGGAGGTCATCGAGTTCGAAGCGGAGGGGGTCGAGGTCGCCTCTCCCTCGCTGGTGGTGTGGGGTCCGAGGCCGAGCTTGATGATAGCGCGCGAATCGGGGATGAGCTTGGTCTGCCAGCCGTTGTCGCCTTGGAACTTCTGCATGGCGGCCTCGGTCTCGCTGTCCCAGTGGCCGCTGGCTTCGCCGGTGAGGTATCCGGCGTTGGTCAGGGCTGTCTGGATCTCGGTTGCGCGCACATCGTCGATGGCGCGCCTGGGGGCGGGCTTCGCGGCTGCCTTGCTCCCATGGTGATTGAAGAAACGCTGGGAGGTGGGTCCACGACGGGAGTGCGTTGAGGCGAGGGTGGGAAGCGTGAGAAGGAGAATCGCGGAGCTTTGAAGTACTCGACCTGGACGCATGCGGCAGTCACCTCAGAGAGCTATTGTGGACCGTTTCTGATTAGAACGGTCTCATCACAGGAGAAGGGTAACTTGGAAGTCATCGGTTGCGCAAACGCTTCGCCGGGGTCGGGCCGTGCGTCTTTTGTTGCAGCCGGTGGGTGCTTTGGGCTGGCATGCGCTCCTGGTGTTCGTGGAGAGGCGACGGTCCAGCGTGTTTCCCTGACGAAACGACGCCACCCCAGGCGGCTCGCGATGGCTTGCGGGGGCCTGGGGTGGCGTCGGTGAGTGCGGAGATTTACTGGAGCGTTCCGCCGATGTAGTTATCGCTCTTGGATTGCGGGAAGCGGGCGACGAAGACCACGTCGTCCTTTGCTTTGAGGCCGGAGACGATCGTACGGTAGCTTGCCTCGTCCGAGACAGGCTTGCGATTGATCTCTCGGATAACGGAGCCCTTGCTGAGTCCAATCTCGTCGGCGAAGGAGCCCGGGGTGACGCTCGTAACGAGGACGCCCTTGCCGCCGACTCGTGAGGCCAGTTGCGAGGGAATGGCGGAGACGGTGATGCCGAGCTTGGCTTGACCGGCGTCGCTCTCCTGCGGAGCTACGTTCTCTTCCGAATCGTTCCCGGCGAAGTCGGCGTAGGTCTTGGCGCGGTCGCTGATCGCAACGGATGCGGAGTTCTGTTTTCCGTCGCGAAGATAGCCGAGCTTGACGCTGGAGCCGACCTTGCGGGCGGAGATGTCGGCGATGAGGTCGTCACCATCCTTTATATTCCGGCCGTCGATCGAGACGATGACGTCGCCCGGCTTGATGCCGGCCTTGGAGGCGCCGCCGTTGGGGGTAATGGAGCCTACGATGACGCCGCCATTGGCGAAGCCGTAGACGCGGCTGACGGCTGAGGCCTGCGCCGCCTGGAAGCTGATGCCGATGGAGCCGCGGGTGACCTTGTGCTCCGGCCCGATGAGCATGTTGTAGACGCTGGCGATGGTATTGGCCGGCATGGCGAAGCCGACGCCTTGGGAGCCCATGGAGGAGGTGTAGATGGCGGTGTTCATGCCGACGACCTGCCCTGCCATATCTACGAGCGGACCGCCGGAGTTACCGGGGTTGATGGCTGCGTCGGTCTGGATGAACTTCTGGAAGGAGTTGGCGATGCCGCCCGGGCCGCCACCCTCCTCAATCGAGCGGTTCTTGGCGGAGATGATGCCGGCGGTGACGGTCTTCGAGAGGGCGAACGGGCTGCCCACGGCCAGGACCCAGTCGCCGACCTGCGCGCCGTCGGAGTTGCCGAGCTTGATGGTGGGAAGGGGTTGCGGGGCGTCGATCTTGATAACGGCGATGTCGGTGTCCTTGTCGACGCCGACGACCCTGGCGGGCCGGCCATTTTCGCCGGGGCCGCCGTCGGGATCAGTGGAGAGCTTGACGAAGATCTTGTCGGCCTTGTCGACGACGTGGTTGTTGGTGACGATGTAGCCGCGGGGGTCGACGATGAAGCCCGAACCGAGGGCCTTGCGTTCGCCTCCGCCGCCGTCCTCTTCGCCGTCTCCGCCGGGGCCGCCCTGGCCGCCGAAGAAGCGGTTGAAGAAGTCCTGCATGTCACCCTGATTGCCCTGGCCACCCTGCTCCTCGTCGCCGTTGGGGCTGTTCTGGAGGGGGCCACGCTGGATGCCTCCGCGGCGGCCGCGCCGGTTGGTGGACTGCTTGGGGAGGGATTCCGTGTTGATATTGACGACGGCCGGACCGACCTGTTTGGCGATCTGGGAGAAGCCGTTTGAGAGCGTGGTGGGATTGGGGATGATAAGAGGCCGGGCGTCGGTGGAATCGATGGGCTGCTGCTCCTTGCCGGAGACGCCATGGGTGAGGACGGAGCCGACGAGGATGCCGGTAGAAAGGGTCGCGAGGAGCGCGAAGGTGGTGGTGAGGCGGTGTGTGCGAGCACGGTCCAATACACTTTTACGTTCGGTAAACGGTGTTTCCATTGCCAATGTGTCCTCTTTCAATTCGATGCAAGATCGCTTAGAAGCAGCGTCCGCGGATGGGTGCTGCTACAACGATGCCGGTGGAGTTTGGTGTGACAAGAGACACCATCCGGAGTTCACGGTGATTTAGACGCGATGCAGGCCGAAAAAGATTTAGCGAAGCTCGGGACGCGCGGGGCGGAGAGGCGTCCCGGGGCGCCTACGCTGGCTCGATGGCGATGGGGACGGGCAGCGCGAGGAGTTCGATGAGGGCGATTCCAGCGAAGACGAGGGCGGCTCCGAGGATGGAACGGACGGACATGCGATCGCCCAGGGCAAGCGAGACGAGGACGGCGAAGACGGGCTCCAGGGTGAGGAGGATGGCGGTGTTGGTGGGAGGGATGTGCTGTTGCGCCCAGCTTTGGATGGTGAAGGCGGCGGCGGTGGCGAAGAGGCTGGTGACGGCGAGGGCGATGAGGAGACGGAGGGTGAGGTGGAGGTGAGGGGTTCCGAGGAGGGGAAGGGTGAGGAGCATGAAGGCGGCGGCGAAGGCGATCTGGAGGGTGGCGAGCGAGCCGGCGTGGATCTCCGGAGCGAGGTGGGCGAGGGCGAGGAGGTGACCGGCGAAGGCGAGGGCGCAGAGGAGGGTGAGGAGATCTCCGACGCCGACGCCGGTGGACAGGGTGCTGAGGGTGGTTCCGGGCGGGGTGGTGAGGAGGACGAGACCGGAGAAGGCGAGCAGAGCGCCGATGGCGGTGGCCGGGCGCGGGCGAGGCGTGCCTTGGGGACGCAGGGCCGGGACGAGCGTGAGGATGGGGACAAAGACGACCACGAGGCCGGTGAGGAGGGCGGATTTGGCCGTGGAGGTGTGGCTCAGGCCGACGGTTTGGAACTGGTAGCCAGCGGCGAGAAGGGCTCCGGCGATGAGGCCGGCGATCCAGGCGCGGCGAGGGAGATGCCGAAGCTGGCGGCGGTTGATGAGGCCGAGGACGATGGCGGCGAGGCTCATGCGGAGGAGATTGAAGAGCAGGGGGGAGGCGTCGGCGAGGGCGCCTTTGACGACGGCGAAGGTGGCTCCCCAGACGGCGACGACGCCCAGGAGGAGGAGTTGGGCGAGAGTTTTGGGGCGCATGCCGAAGTGGGTCGATGTGGGGTGTGACGGCACCTAGCGGACCGACCGTTTGGCGGCATCGGGCGGAGTGGAGGGGATGGTGTCCTGTGGGGTGGTGGTGGAACTGGCCTGGGGGGTGGCGGTTGCGGTGTAGACGGTGTCGCCGTTGACGACGGTCTGGAGGACGCGGGTTCGGAGGAGGTCCCTGGGGGTGGCGGCGAGGGGGTCGCGATCGAGGACGACGAGGTCGGCGAGGAAGCCTGGCTCGAGGCGGCCGACCTCGTGCTCGCGGAACTCGGCGAAGGCGGAGGCCTGGGTGTAGGCGAAGAGGGCTTGCTGGATGGAAATCTTCTCCTGGGGCTCAAAGGTTTGGGTGCCGGCCTCGTTTGCGCGGGAGACGGCGGCGTAGAGGCCGCGGAAGGGGTTGATGGACTCGACGGGGAAGTCGGTGCCGAAGGCGAGGGTGACGCCATGGTCGAGGAAGGAGCGCCAGGCGTAGGCGTATTTGGAGCGCTCGGGGCCGAGGCGATCGGTGGCCCAGGCCATGTCGGTGACCAGGTGCGAGGGTTGCATGGAGGCGATGACGCCGAGTTGGGCGAAGCGGTCGAAGTCGGCGGGAAGGAGGACCTGGGCGTGCTCAACGCGGAGGCGGAGGCTGGCGGGGGTGGTCGCGGAGGTGTGGGTGACGATGGCGGCGTCGGGGTTGGCGGGTGGGGCGGGGTGGCTGGCGGGGACGGCGGTTTGCCCGGCGGCAGAAAAGGCGTTGAGGGCCATGGAGTTGGCGCGGTCGCCGATGGCGTGGAAGCCGAGCTGGAAGCCGGCGGCGGCGCGCTCGGCGGACAGGCGGTTGAGGACCTCCTGGTCGTAGCGGGGGAGGCCGGAGTTGCTCCGATCGTCGGTGTAGGGCTCTTCGAGGGCGGCGGTGCGGGAGCCGAGCGAGCCGTCCATGAAGGCTTTGAGCTGGGTGAGGTGAAGGTTGAGGTCGTTGGCGGGATGGCTTCCGCGGCGCTGCTTGAGGACGGCGAGGGGCTGGTTGAAGTCGAGCCACTCGGCGACGCGGATGGGGAGCTGGTGGGCGTGCTCCATCTCTTCGAGGGCGAGGAAGTCGTCCCACTCGGAGTTGTCCTGGACGGTGGTGACGCCGTGGGCGAGGGCGTCGGCGATGGCGGCGGAGAGGGCTTTGCGGCGGGCGGCGAGGTTGGGCGGGGGGACCTTCGAGAAGACGAGGGCGCTGGCGGCGGCTTCGCGGAGGATGCCGGTGGGCTGGCCGTCGGGGTCGCGGTCTGGCTTGCGATCGATGTGGGCGCCGGGGGGGTCGGGGGTGGCGGAGGTGATGCCGGCGGCGGCGAGGGCGGCGGTGTTGGCGAGGGCCATGTGGCCGTCGACGCGGGAGAAGATGGCGGGGTGGCCGGCGGTGACCTGGTCGAGGTCGGAGCGGGAGGGGAGCTGCCGGGACTGCCAGAGGGTGTGGTCCCAGCCGCCGCCGAGGAGCCATGTGTTTGCGGCAGAGGCGGTGGGGGGGATGCGGGCGATGTAGTCGCGGATGCGGGCCTGCATTTCGGCGAGGGAGCGGCAGCCGACGAGATTGACGGAGAGCTGCTGGCGGCCAGCCTCGGCCATGTGGGTGTGGGCGTCGTTGAAGCCGGGCATGGCGAAGGCGCCGTGGAGGTCGACGACGCGGGTCCGGGGGCCCTTGAGCCTGGAGAGTTCGGCATCGTTGCCGATGGCGGTGACCATGCCATGGGAGACGGCGAGGCCGGAGACGCGGTCGGGGGTGGGGCTGGGGTCGTCAGCGCGGAGGTGGGCGCCGGTGAGGATGTTGCCGTGGAGGAAGAGGGTGTCGGGCGGCTGATTGGCGGAGGTTGCTTTAGGAGCCTGCGAGAGGAGGTGGAGAGCGGCTAGCAGAAGCGTGGACGCCGAGAGGCTAAAGGAGCGCAGGATTGGGGGCACGGGGGAAGTTTAGCAAGGTGGGTGGGCGGGGGACGCAGGAGCTTCGGCTGCGCTCAGGATGGCAGCTTCGGTGGGGGGCGGGTTAGGGTTTTTCGGGTGCGGGTGGGAGGGCGGCTTCGGCGATGAGCTGGGTGGTGTCGAGAACGGTGAGGAGGATGCGGCGGAGGGCGGTTTCGCGGCCGGCGGGGTCGTACCACTCGGCGAGGGTGTGGATGCCACCGCCGATGCCACCGCCGCCCATGGCGATGGCAGGGATAGCGAGCGAGAGGGGGAGGTTGGCGTCGGTGGAGCCGATGCGGGTCTCGGTGCGGAGGTTGAGGTGGCGGTCGACGGCGCGGACGGTTTCGAGCAGGGGGGAGTCGTCGGGGAGGGCGGCCGCGGGCCGCTGGCCGATGGTCTCGACGGTGAGGCGGACGGGAGGGTGCGAGGGGTTCTCGGCGTTGGCGGCGTCGACGGTCTCCCGGAGCGAGGCGCAGAGCTCGGCGGCGGAGGCGCGGATCTGGGCGGGATGGGTGGAGCGGAGGTCGAGGAGGACGGCAGCCGACTCCGGGATGGAGTTGATGGAGGTGCCGCCCGAGATCTGGCCGGCGTTGAGGGTGGTTCGCGGCTGCGAGGGGAGGGGAAGCGCGGTGAGGTCGACGAGGGCGCGGCTAAGGATGAGGATGGGATTGGGGGCGCCGGCGTCGGTCCAGGAGTGGCCGCCGGGACCGCTGGCGGTGACGCGAAGGCGGAGGCTGCCGAGGGCGCGGGTGACGACGGTGGAGGCGCCTGCCCCCTCGAGCGCGACGGCGGCGGAGATGCGATCGCGGAAGGGGCCGGCGGTGAAGAGGTGACGCATGCCGCGGAGGTCACCCTCGCCCTCCTCGCCCACGTTGGCGGCGAAGAGGATTGGGACCGGGGTGGAGATGGCGGCGAAGTCGAGCGCGGCGGCGATGGCGAGCAGGGCTGTGAGGCCGGCGGCGTTATCGCAGACGCCCGGAGCCAGGATGCGCGATCCAGCCTCGGAGGGTTCGCAGACGGTTCCAGCGGGGAAGACGGTGTCGAGGTGCGCGGAGAGGAGGAGCATGCCGGAGGTTGGGCCGGGGGCCGCGGGTCTTTCGCCGAGGACGTTGCCCTCCGCATCGAGATGCACGTGGAGGAGGCCGAGGGAGCGAAAGCGCTCGGCGAACCATTCGGCGCGGGCGTGCTCGCCGAAGGGCGGGGCGGGGATGCGCACGATATCGAGAAGCCACTGGCGCAGCTGCGGCTGATGGAGGTGGAGCCAGTGAAAGGCGCGGTGGACGGGGGTCATGCTGGCGAGCGAGAGGATGCGGCGATGGGCGGTGGTGGTGGCGAGTGTCGTCATCTCCGGGGCGCTCCGTTGGGGACGCTCGACTGGGGGAAGTTCGATTGGGGAAAGCTCGATTGGGGAAAGCTCGATTGGGGGAAGCTCGGCGTGGAACGAGGACGTTTCGGGAGAGAGGTGTGGGTCACGGGTACTCCACCTCGACGAGGAAGAGGCCGCGTGCGGGCGCGGTGGCCCCAGCGGCGGAGCGGGACCGGGCATCGAGGATGGCGGGGATTGCGTCCGGGGAGGATCGACCGGCGCCGGCATGAACAAAGGTTCCCACAAGGTTTCGGACCATGTGATGCAGAAATCCGGAGCCGGTGACGCGATAGACGAGCAGGTCCTGCTGCCAGCGCCAGGCGGAGGCATGGATGACGCGGCAGGTCGACGGAGGTTCGGCTGGGTAGCCGGGCAGGGGATCGGCGAGGAGATTTCCGGGCAGATCAGCGCCGGCAGCGGCGAAGGAGGTGAAGTCGTGGCGGCCGAGGATGTGGGCGGCAGCCCGATCGAGGAGGTCGAGGTCGAGCGGGAGGTGAAGATCCCAGACGTAGGGGGCGAGGGTGGGTGGGCAGATCCTGGCGGGCCGGACCGGGGTGGAGCGAGAGGTGGATGGGCGGTTTGTGCGGGGCTCGGCGAGGATGTGGGCGTCCGGGTGGGAGATGTGACCGGGCGGGGTGGTGCCGGCGGGGAAGATGCGGTACTCGTAGGTTTTGCGGAGGGCGCTGTGGCGGGCGTGAAAGGGGGGATCGACGAGGTGGGCGGAGAGGACGCGGATGCTGCCGGGGAGGATGCGATTGAGCGCGCGCTGGAGGTTTGGAGGGGGGATGGCCGAGGCGAGTGAGAGGCTGGCGACCTGTGCGAGGGCGTGCACGCCGGCGTCGGTGCGGCCCGAGCCCTGGGGAAGGACGGTTTCGCCGGTTATGCGGTGGATCGCGGAGGCGAGGGCACCCTGGACGGTGGCCAGGCCGGGTTGGATCTGCCAGCCGTGAAAGGTGGCGCCGTCGTAGCTGAGCGTGAGCTTCCAGAGGGGCATGCGGCTGCTTTGGACGGTACCACGGCCGATCTCGGGGAGAGGCGTTCGGTATACTTCGAGCATTCTGAGGATTGTCCAAAGAGGAATGGCGGCTCCCCCCTGCGCCGAGTCGCGGCGGAAGGATTTTTGTGCGGAACGGAGCTGACGGGGAACGAAGCTGACGGGGGAACGAAGCTGACGCGGGATGCGTATGTCTGCTTGTGCCGCTTCCCATGTTGCCGGTGTTGCCCGGAAAGAGTTCGAATCTTTGGGAGGGGCGGGCGCGTCAAGATGAGGTCAAGGCGAAGAAGAGTCTAGGGATAGCAGTGAGTTGAGGTCACCTGACCGGGCGGGCAAAGGTCTGCGCGGACGTGAGAATGGGAGATTGGCGGAGCTGGATCCTGCACGGAGGAGCTCTGGCAAGAACGAGTTGAAGGAGCTGGAGAACGCATCGTGAGATCAAGAGATTTGCAGGGCGCGGCAGGTGTGGCGTTGATGTTGTTGAGCATGAGCACGCAGCAGGGACTGGCCCAGCAGCCTGCGCCGGTACAGCAGCCGCCGGCACCCGCGCAGCAGCCGGCAGACCCGCAACAGCCGACGCCCTCGCCCTCAAGCGCATCCCAGCAGGCGGCACCGACGGCGGCGACCGGAACCTCGAACGATACGACCGGCCAGGCGGGACTGCCGCAGGCGCCTCAGCCGAAGCTGACGGACCCCCTGTATCTCCGGGACACGGGTAAGGACTACACCATTCCGAAGAAGCATTTCCAGAATGGAAATATCTTTGCGCCGTACACGCCGACCTACTTTCCGCTGCCCCGGTTGACGAACACGCAGCAGATGAATGCCATGCTGCGGGACGGCAAGATCTATCTGAGCCTTTCGGACGCGGTTTTTCTGGCGCTCGAGAACAACTTCGATATTGCGATTGCGCGGATCAATCTCGATATCGCGGATACGGACATCCTGCGGACGAGGTCGGGGCAGACCTTTCGCGGTGTGGCGACGGGCCTGGTGACGGGAACGCTGGGTGGGACGACGACGACGATCACGGGCGGCGGCGGACCGGGCGGAACGTCGACGGGGGCAGGCGGAGGGGGAACGGGTGCGGCGGGCCTGATCTCGACCACCAACGGCGGCGGACCTTTGCCGTACAACTTCGACCCAGTCCTGACGGGCACTCTGCAGTATGAGGCGGCGCAGACGCAGCAGACGACGACCTTTATTACGGGCACCAACACCCTGAACAACAATACGAGCCTGTACAACTTCGGCTACCAGCAGGGATTTTCGACGGGATCGCTGTTGAGCGTGACATTTGACAACACGCGGCAGACGACCAACAGCCAGCGCACGAACTTCAGTCCGCTGCTGCAGACCAATGGGCGGGCGCAGTTGACGCAGCACCTGCTGCAGGGCTTTGGGCCGAGCATCAACCGGCGATTCATCGTCGAGGCGAAGAACAACCGGCGGATCACGGACTCGGCTTTTCGGCAGCAGATCATCTACACGGTGGGGCAGGTGGAGAGCATTTACTGGGCGCTGGTGAGCGCGTACGAGGATGAGCAGGCGAAGGAGCGCGCTCTGGCGCAGTCGACGCAGCTGACGGCGGACAACCGGAGGCAGCTCGAGATTGGAACGCTGGCTCCGCTGGACGTGGTGAACTCGGATGCGACGGTGGCGAGCGACAAGCAGGCGCTGATCTCGTCGCAGTCGAACCTTGAGTACCAGCAGCTGCTGATGAAGCAGGCGATTGCGCGCAACCTGAACGATCCCCAGATCGCGAACGCGCCGGTGATTCCGACCGACCGGGTGGGCCTGGAGCGGCTGCCGGAGGAGGATATGTCGGTCGAGGACCTGGTGCGGGAGGCGTATACCAACAATCCGCAGATCGAGCAGACGGTGATCACGCTGAAGAACAATGAGATCACGATCAAAGGTGAGAAGAACGGATTGCTGCCGTTTGTGGACGCGTATGCGTTCTATGGGGCGAGCGCGCTGGGCGGAGCGCAGAATCCGAACCAGAACTGCAACCCGAACTTTACGAGCACGGATTTTGTTGCCTGCACGCCCGGCAACGGTGGGGTGTCGAGTACGAGCTATGCGGGTGTGCTGCAGAACCTGTTCAACAACAGCTCCCCGGACAAGGGTGTGGGCGTGAATATTCAGATTCCGATTCGCAACCGGGCGGCGCAGGCGGACCAGGCGAGGTCGCAGATGGAGTACCGGCAGAACCAGATGCGGCTGCAGCAGCTGTACACGCAGGTGCGGATCCAGGTGATCAACGACCAGTACGCTCTGACCAACGTGCGGGCGCAGGTGCAGGCGGCGCAGGCGGCGCGGGATTTCGCGGCGCAGAGCCTGGATGCTGAGCAGAAGAAGTACAAGCTGGGCGCGTCGACGACGGCCAATGTGCTGCTGCAGCAGCGCAATCTGGCGATCACGGAGAACAACCTGATCTCGGCGACGGCGGCGTACGCGATCGATCGGATCTCGCTGCAGCAGATTCTGTCGAATACTCTGGAGCGCTACGGGATCAGCCTGACGGATGCGGCGGCGGGCGTGGTTTCGCAGGCGCCGGTGATTCCGGGGTTGACGGCGCCGAAGGCGCCGGAGCCGGTGAAGCCGATCAGCAGCAATCCGCCGCCGGCCTAGGAGCTTCGGGCGCGAGGTCAACGGGGACGAGGCCGGTGGCAGGCGGGTGGGGAGGGCCGGGAGTGGTGGGATCGGGATAGACTTGTGGTCTATGGCTGAACCGATGAACTCCCTTTCCGGCGCGTCCTCCGCTTACCTGCGCTCCGCCATGCACCAGCCGGTCGACTGGCGGGAGTGGGATGAGAGCGCCTTTGCGAAGGCGCGGTCGGAGAACAAGCCGATCCTGCTGGACATTGGAGCGGTGTGGTGCCACTGGTGCCACGTGATGGATCGCGAGTCGTACGAGGACGCGACGACCGCGGCGGTTATCAACGAGCATTTCGTTGCCGTGAAGGTGGACCGCGACGAGCGACCGGACGTGGACACGCGCTACCAGGCCGCGATTTCGGCGATCAGCGGGCAGGGTGGATGGCCGCTGACGGCGTTTTTGACGCCGGACGGCAAGCCATTCTTTGGGGGCACGTACTTTCCTCCGGATGACCGGCATGGACGGCCGAGCTTTCGGCGTGTGCTGCTGACGATGGCGGAGGCGTTTGAGAAGAGGCGCGGCGAGGTAGACGAGTCGGCCGGCAGCGTGATGCGGGCGATCGAGCACAACGAGGCGTTCTCGGGGCGCAGCGGCAACCCGGGGCCGGAGCTCGTGGCGAAGCTGGTGGACGCGGCGTTGAAGCAGTTCGACCCGCGCTCAGGCGGATTCGGCTCGCAGCCGAAGTTTCCGCACTCGGCGGCGATCGATCTGCTGATCGATGCGTCGTCACGGGTGTCGGTGGGATCCCGGACCGAGGTGGTCGAGGCGGCGGCGACGGCGGCGACGGTGACGCTCGAGAAGATGGCGAAGGGCGGTATCTATGACCACCTGGCGGGGGGCTTTCATCGGTATTCCGTGGATGAGCGGTGGATCGTGCCGCACTTCGAGAAGATGGCGTATGACAACAGCGAGCTGTTGAAGAATTATGTCCACGGCTTCCAGACGTTTGTGGAGCCGGAGTTTGCGCGGGTGGCGCGCGAGATCGTGGGATGGGTGGACGCCTGGCTGAGCGATCGGGAGATGGGCGGATTTTACGCGTCGCAGGACGCGGACTTCTCGCTCGACGACGATGGCGACTACTTTACGTGGACGCGGGACGAGGCGGCGCAGGTGCTGACGCCCGAGGAGCTCGCGGTGGCGGGGGCGTACTACGAGATTGCCGAGGTTGGGAACATGCACCACAACCCGGCGAAGAACGTGCTGCACATCAACGGGACGATCGACCGCGTGGCGCGCGCGGCCAAGGTCAGCGTGGAACGCGCGGAGGTTCTGCTGGCGGAGGGCAAGCGAAAGATGTACCAGGCGCGGCTGCGTCGGCCGACGCCGTATGTGGACAAGACGATGTATACCGCCTGGAACGGGATGTGCATTTCGGCGTACCTGGAGGCGGGCCGGGTGCTTGAGATCGAGGGGGCGCGGACGTTTGCGCTGCGGTCCCTGGACCGTGCCCTGAGCGAGGCCTGGGACAAGCGGATGGGCGTGTCGCACGTGATCGCCTATGGGCACCGGGCAGAGGGCGTTGCGAAGAAGGAGCGGGTCGCGGGGATCCTGGACGACTACGTCTTTTTGGCGCATGCGGCGCTGGACGCCTATGAGGCCAGCGGAGAGCTTCGGTACTTCACGGCGGCCGAGGAGATTGCCGAGAGCGTCTTGCGGCGGTTTTACGACAAGGTCGGATGCGCGTTTTTCGACACGGACGCGACCGCGGAGGAGAGCCTGCGCATCGGCGCCCTGAGTGCGCGACGCAAGCCGTTGCAGGACTCCCCGACGCCGGCCGGCAACCCGGTGGCGGCGGCCCTGCTGTTGCGCCTGGAGGGTCTGAACGGGCGCGAGGACTACATGGTGACGGCGCAGGAGACGCTGGAGACGTTTGCGGGCGTGGTGGAGCACTTCGGGCTGTACGCGGCGACCTACGGGATTGCGCTGCAGCGGATGTTGCAGCGACCGATCCAGGTGTGTGTGATTGGCGAGGATGCGGAGGCGCATCGTCTGGAGAAGGTGGCGCTGGCCCGGTTTGCGATCAACAAGAGCGTGATCCGGCTGCGGCGCGATCAGCTCCAGAGGCTGCCGCCGGAGCTGGCGCAGACGCTTCCGCACCTGCCGGAGTTGAAGGAGGCGGGAAGCTTTGCGATCGTGTGCAGCGGAAATCGCTGCCAGCCGCCGGTGAAGACGGTGGAGGAGCTGCTCGAAGTGATGAACCTGTCGGTGTGAGAGGCAGGGAAGAGACGTACAGGGAGAGACAAAGGACAGACAAACAAGAACAGAAGGACGGGAGCGGAAGGGCGAGAAACAAGAAGACAGGACAGAGAGGCAAGAACAGAAGGACGGGAGCGGATTTTGGTCAGGTGGTGAGTGATGGCTGTGCGGGCGGCGCGGTTGGGTCGGTGTGCGGCAGGAGGAGCAGGCTGGTGGCGTTGCCGAGCGGGATGCCTTCGCGTTCGAAGGTCTTGATGATGCGCCGTCGCAGCTCGCGGAGGACGCTGTCGCGCTGGTTGGGGCGGACGCGGAGGTTGACCGGGTAGATGACCTCGCGGCCGTTGATTCTGTCGACGCCGAGGATGTCGGGATCGGCGATGATGACGTTTTTGAAGGCGGCGTCGTTGCGCAGCTCGCTGGCCAGGCCGCGGAGGATGTCCATCACGCGGTCAGGGTCAGCGGTGGCGTCGACGCTGACGGGCAGGGAGGCGACGGCGTAGTCGCGCGAGAGGTTGGAGACGGTGGCGATCTGGCTGTTGGGGATGATGTGCAGGGTTCCGTCACCGTCGCGCAGGCGGGTGAGGCGCAGGGTCAGATCTTCGACGGTGCCGGTGAGCGCGGCGACGCGGACGACCTCGCCGACGTTGTACTGATCCTCAACGAGGATGAAGATGCCGTTGAGCATGTCCTTGAAGATGGACTGAGCGCCGAGGCCGATGCCGACGCTGACGACGCCGGCGGAGGCGAGCAGGGGCGTGAGGTCGATGGAGAAGATGGAGAGGACGTGGAGCAGGACGATGAAGCCGATGGCGCTGTAGGAGGTAGCCCGGATGATGGTGGCCAGGGTGCGGAGCTGGGAGGCTCGCTGCGAGTTGCCGACCTGCCTGTCGGCGAGGCGGCGCATGCGGTTAACGAAGAACGCGACGATGCGCTGGAGGATGAGTGCCAGGACCAGAACGGCGAGGAGCCTGGGGAGATCCGACCGGACGAAGTTGATGACATCGTCGTGCCAATCACGGGCAAGGACTCTGCTGAGCGGATCGGCTTGCGAAGAGAACGCAGTAAGAAGCATGATGAAAGCTCGCTTTCGCAGCGGAGTCCGCGGGAGGCAGGAGTGAGATGGCCAGGTTGATTGGCCTCCGGTGTGCGATCAGGATAGACGCTCCCAACAGGGCGCGGGGAGGTTGTGATGAACAGAGGACGAGGGAAAGGCGTGAGTCTCGCGGCAATTTTGCTACTGGCCGTGAGCGGGACGTTGGGTGTGTCGCAGATCGGGTCCGGGGTGCAGCGGCCGTTGAGCGCGGACCCGTCCCAGCCGCCGAACGGGGATCCGAACCGGAGTAACGATCCATTTGCCGGACGTCTGGCCGAGCAGCAGGCCCGCGGACGGAACTCGGAGAGGCAGAAACGGCTGATGGCTGACACGGACAAGCTGCTGAGCCTGGCGACGGAGTTGAAGCAGGAGGTCGACAAGACCGACAAGAATACGCTTTCGGTCGATGTCGTCAAGAAGGCGGACGAGATCGAGAAGCTGGCGCACAGCGTGAAGGAGAAGATGAAGGGGGGAGCGTGAGTTTGATGGATCATCTCACGCTCCGGGATGGAGCAGGGGTTAGGGCGCGGAGCTCTAGCTGCGGTGATGACGCGGGTGGTGACGGTGATGGTGATGGGCGAAGGCCTCGGCGGGTACGGTCGAGACGGCAAAGACGGCGAGAGCGGCAAAGGCGAGCATCAGATTGCGAAATTTCATGGGGGCCAGTTCCTTCCTGAGCTCCGGGATCTCTTCAATGAAAGCTCCGGGGCTGCCTGCAGATTACTGCCCGGGGGTTGACGGAACAACCAAAGTTTTCAACAGGCGGGGGAAAGGTTCTCTTCTAGGTTCGCTGAGGGGTGTTGCGCTTACCCTAGATCGACCAGCAGATCGTCTCCTTCGAGACGAAGAGGGAAGACCTCTACCTGGGCGCGGTCCGGCGGTTCCGCCGTTCCGGTCTGGAGGTTGAAGGCCCAGGAGTGCCACGGGCAGACGACAGCGTCGCCCTCGATCCAGCCTTCACCGAGCGGTCCGCGACGGTGCGGACACCAGTTGTCCAAGGCGGACAGGCGTCCGTTGAGGCGAGCCAGGCAGAGGGAGACGCCCTCCGCCTCGGCTTCGATGACCTCGCCCTCCGCCGGCGCCTCGGAGGCGCTGCAGAGCTTGATCCAGTGCGGCATGCGGCTTGCTCCTGAGGTCCGGACTGGCACCGGGGAATTGCGTGCGACTCATCTGCGCGTGCGACTCATCTCAAGGTTAGACGCATGTCTGGGATGCGGTCGTTCGGGGAATGAGAGGGATTGTGACGAGGTCAAAGGTACCGGTACGGGGGGAAGCAGCGAGGGTACGGCGGGTTGCGCCCGCGCCTGAGGTGGTTGATCCCCTGTGGCTGATCAAGGCGTTTGCGGCGATGGTGCTGCTGGCGCTGGTATGCGGATACCTGACTCTCTGCGGGCTGTTCTACCGCGGACAGTGGCAGCTGGTGCTCCATCCGACGAGGACCTCGGCGGCGCCAGCCACGGTGGGAGGGGTTGCCTTTGAGACGGTCCGGTTTGGAGCGGGGCCTACCGGCGTGCCGCAGCTGACCGGCTGGTGGATTCCGGCTGCGCCGGCGGCGGCCTTTGCTTCCCTGACGGTACTTTACCTGCGGGGCGGGGACGGATCGCTGGCGGACGATCAGGCGACGCTGGCGCGGCTGCACGACGTGGGGATCAACGTGTTTGCCGTGGACTATCGCGGCTACGGACAGAGCGCGGCGATGCACCCGAGCGAACGGAGCATGACGGCGGATACAGAGGCGGCCTGGGGGTACCTGACGAGCTCCCGAGCGATACCGGGGGACCGGGTGATCCCGTATGGAAGGGGATTGGGGTGTGCGCTGGCGCTGGGAGTTGCCATCGAGAAGCGGGTGGCGCCCGCGGTCGTTCTGGAGGAGCCGGACTTCGACGTCGAGGAGCGCGTGAGGAGAGATCCACGGTCGCGGCTGGTGCCGGTGGGTCTTCTGCTGCGGGAGCGCTTTGCGCTGGAGCCGGGACTCGAGCAGACCAGGGTACCGAAGCTGATCCTCGAGCACGGGGAACGCGAGAGCCCTGCCGTGCGCCGGGCTGCCGAACCGAAGCTGACGGTGATGCTGCCGGATGGGGATAGCAGCGGATTCCGATCCACGATGAAGCGGTTTCTGGATCAGTACGCCCCCGCAGCGCGGGCGCCGGGGCTGGTGCCCAGGGTGGCGCCGGCGTCGTAAAAAGGGACGGCGCCGGACGCGGGACGGGCTAGTCTGCTGAGAGAGGAATCGACATGTCTCGCTGGCTGGATAGCCTTCAACCCTGGGGTGCGCTTCTGCTGCGCCTGGTGCTTGGTTGCGCCATGGTGTACCACGGATACAGCAAGGTCGTGCCCGCGACGGGCCTCCACGGAAGCCCGATCGCGGCGATGGAGCACTTCAGCCGCTTCGTGGCGAGCCTGGGTCTGCCACCGTGGCTGGGCTATGTTTCGGCGCTCACGGAGTTTGTCGGGGGAGCGCTGCTGGTGGTTGGGCTCCTGACGCGACTGGCGGCGTTGCTGGTGGCGATCAACATGACGGTTGCGCTGGTGACGGTGAACCTGCACAAGGGCTATGGGGCCTCCGAGTACACGCTCGCGTTGATGGCGATGGCCGTGATGCTGCTGTTCTACGGAGCAGGGGCGGTTGCGCTTGATCGCAGGTTCGGCCTGAGCTAAGGGGGGCAGAAGGAGTGAAGGCTCCCGGTGTTCTGGGAGCCTTACGGTCTTTAGGTGGGGAGGGGTCGTGCAGATAGGGGAAGCCGGAACCGAGGGAACTGAAAGCCCGGCGTTTTCAACTACAGTGAGTATGACGCAGCTTCGAATGAAAAGTTGTCCTTTGATCTACCACCTTTGTGGTACGAAATAGTACCCAAAATACAAGACCGCCGCGAAGATTTACGCGGCGGTCTTGTATCGTTTCGAGGCCTGTTGGCTTCAGATAAAGCCAAGGAATTGTCCTGGGTGAACCTGTGAGCCCGGGAAGACCGTGTTGAGGTCTCGCGACCCGAGCGTCTTGTAGGCAGCTTCGCCGAGAACGCGACGGAAGTCAGTCGTCACGGCGAGATCGCGACCTTCGTTGAGCTGCTCCTGGGCGAGTCCTGGCCAGCTGCCGTAGACCTTGCCTCCCTTGACGTTGCCGCCAAGGACGAACATGACGTTGGCGTGTCCGTGGTCGGTTCCGCCGGTGCCGTTCTGGTGCGCGGTGCGGCCGAACTCCGACATGGTCACGACCGTGAGGTCTTCGGCATCGGCGCCCATGTCCCTCCAAAAGGCGGCGATGGTGTCGGAGAAGTCGGTGAGCCGGTTGGCAAGCTGGCCTTTGACGGCCCCCTGATTCTGATGGGTATCCCAGCCGCCGATATCGGAGAAGGCGGCCTCGACACCGAGGTTAGCTTTCATGAGCTGCGCGATCTGCCGGAGGCTGTTGCCGAACGGGGTGTTCGGGTAGTTGACGCCTGCGGCCGGCTGGTAGCGCGCGGGGTCCGCGGCCTTGAGCATGCGGACGGCCTCAAAGGTCTCCTGCCCGGTGCCATGGAGGACCGCGTCCGTGCTTCCGTCGTACATGGCCTGGAAGGCGTTGGAGATGGGCGAGGTGGTTGGGCCTTTTCCGCCGACTGAGAGGTCCGCGAGGTTGCTGACGGCGATGGCGGGGAGTTTGCCCTGCAGGGTGCGGGGGACCTCCGTGCCAAGAGCGACGGCGCGGAAGGCGGAGGGCTTTGCGCGAAGTACCTCCGCCTGGAGGGCACGGTTGAGCCAGCCATCCTGTGTGACCTTGACGCCAGGGGTGCCGCTCTCCATGTAGTCCTGGGCGTCGAAGTGGGAGCGGGTGGTGTCGGGCGAGCCGGCTGCGTGGACGATGGCGAGGTGGCCCTGCTCGAAGAGCGGCTTGAAGGAGGCCATGGAGGGATGGAGGCCGAAGAAGCCGTCGAGGTCGAGCACCTGGTCCTGCTGGATGGCGATCGACGGGCGCAGGGCGTAGTAGTTCGCCTCGCGGTAGGGGACGACGATGTTGAGGCCGTCGGCGGCGCCGCGCTGAAAGAGCACGACGAGCTTCTTGCGGTTGGCGGCGGCGGTGGTGACCTCGGCCAGGACGCTGCGGGTGAGAAAGCTGGGGATGGTGGAAGTTCCGACCAGGGCGAGCGCTCCACCCTTCATGAATCCTCGACGTGTAATCGGCATGCTGAACCTCCAGGGCTGCTGATGGTGAGCCGGCGGGCCTGCGCTCCGAAGGGAGCGCTGCTGGCCGGGAAGGGTGTCGCCGGTGCGACGCGGCGTGTCTCCGCGGTGTCTATCTCCGCTGGAACTCGGGCGACCCGAGGAGGAGACCGGCCATGGTGGCCGCCTGCCGGTCCGGGCTGGGCGCCTGCCGGTCGGGGCTGGGCGCGGGAGCAGACGGCCGGGCGGGGTTGCCGGCGGCGGCGCCGACCGCGCCATGGAGAAAGGCGATCTCTGCCTGCCGGGGCACGGCGGTGTCCCGTGCCTGTGCGAGTACGGTCTGACGCGTGCGAGCGCTTGCCGGCGTGACGAGCAGGAGATGCTCCAGGCGCTGTTCCTGAAGCTGCTCCTGAAGCTGCTCCTGGGAGATCAGCGCGCCTGCGTCGTCGGCCGTGGAGACGATGGCGGCGGCGACCGGCTCCGCAGCTCCACGACGATCGGCGAGGAGGTTGAAGAGATCCGTGCGTGTGCCCGGCAGGCGATCCGAGCTGAGCACCAGAGCGAAGTTCAGGCGGGAGACCAGGCCACCCGTGCTGATCCATGGATCACTCTTCCAGCTATAGCCGTTGGGCGTCTGCATGCCGTAGAGAGGCATGCCGAGACGATCGAGAGCCTGCACGACCGGGACGGCGTTGGTGATGTCGGCGCCGGTGGAACGCAGGGCCGAGGTCACGAACTCAAGCGGCGTCTTTACTTTGGCGCGGAAGACGCTGGGGGACCAGAACTCCGGCGAGTCGAACATGGTGCGGAGGACGGACCGGATGTCGCCGCCGGTGGCCAGGTAGGACTTCGACATGCGATCGACGAGGGCAGGCGGAGGTGTGTCGCTGACGAAACGGATGGCGAGTTTCGTTGAAAGAAAGCGGGCGGTGGCTGGACTGGTCGCGAGTCGATGCAAGACCTCGAGGCCTTCGCGTTCGCCTCCCTCGGGAATGGTCTGGCCGAGGACGAGCTTCTGGCCGGGCTGGTGGCGGCGCTCTTCGAAGCGGTATTCGCCACTCTGCGCGGGGCGATCGATGGTCCAGCCGGAGAAGACCTTGGCGACCTCGGTGACATCGGCCTGGGTGTAGCCCTTGCCGCAGGCGGGGTCGAGTTCGGTGGCAGGGTGGTCGGTGCTGACCTCGCAGCCGACCCCGACTGTGTGGAGCTCCATGAGCTCGCGGGCGTAGTTCTCGTTCAGGCCGCGATCTTTTGGTGGCTGCTTGATCGCGGGCTGCTTGATCGCGGCGATGCGAGCGATGCCGGGCTTCCGGGGGCCGCGCTGGGCGGCTTGGGAGTCGGGGCCGATGCTCTGCCAGTTGTCGAGGTAGAGGAGCATGGCCGGGCTCCCGGCGGTGGCGACGAGAAGGTCTTCGAAACGTCCGAGCGCGTGGGGGCGGATGGTTTCGCGCTCGTAGGCGGGCAGGAGGTAGGGCTCGTTCTGGTTTTTGCGGAGATAGACGTTGAAGTGATTGAGCCAGAAGTCGGTCATGACGGCCTCGAGCTCGCGCCTGCTGTAGACGTCGCGTTCGAGGCGCGACTCGAGCACCTCGGCGCCGACCATTCGCTCGGCGCCTCCGAGCGCGCCGAAGATCTCCTTCTGCTGCGGGGAGAGATCATGGGTGAGGCCGGCGAGCTCGGCCTGGCTGAGGCTGCGGCGGAAGGCGATCAACTCCTCCGGCTGGAGATCGAGGACGCGGCGAACGCGCGCGTCCGGGGGGAGGGCGAGAATTTCGACGGTGGCGGCCTCCGGGAAGGCGCTCTCGTCGTGACGGGCTCGGCCGCGGTTCACGGCGGGCTTGTTCGTCTCGAGATTGCCCACGTCGGGCTTGGCCATGTCAGGTTTGGCGACGCCGGGCCTGGCAGGGCCAGACTCGGCAAGCTCAGGATCGGCCGTATCGGCCAGGGGGGCCTCTGACGCTTGCTTGAGGGGAGTCTTCCCGGTCAGATCTTGTCCGGATTTGGGTGAGGGTGCTGCCGAGCGTGGGGTCAAGGCTGCCTGTGCAACGGCGGACCTGCGGGCCTTGGCGTCCTGGTAGAGGGCGATGTTGTCGGCGTAGATGGCGTGCTCGACCGGGTCGCGGGGCAGCGGCTCCTCTTGATCGATGATCTTGCGGAGTCTCTGCGGGCTTGGGTAACGCTCGATGAGCTCCGCCTGGGGTAGGAACATCGCCGGATAGGCGGAGAGACGTGTGTTCAGGGCGGAGTCGTCGATGGTCTGCGGATTGAGCTGCATCTCGAACCACCGCTTGAGACCGATGCGGTCGACCTCGGCCACCTCTCCGGGGCGTGGACCGAAGGTGAGCCGGTTGAGGGCGTGCAAGATCCGCTGCTCGCCCTGCAGTTGACCGGGGCGACTGTCGGTTGGGTCTTTAGGTGAGGGCGGGGGGAGCTCGGCGAAGATCGGTGTCTCAACCAGAAGGCTGCAGAGGAGCGCAGAGGTGAGGGCGCGTACGGCGCCGTGAAAACAAACCTTCGTGCGACGGCTGCCTGAACCGATCCAACTCATGCAAGGCTCCTTCCCAACCTGTGTTCGCCACTCGCTAACCTGTGTTCGCCGCGCTCCAGCTTGTCATTCGGACAACCGGCGTCTGTTCGCACGGGCAGGTGCTTACGGGGAAGAACCCGACTGGGAGCGATCAGTTGCGAAGCTCCGCCTAGAAGGCGGCCAGATCGGCCATGGCGCGGTAGAGGTGCTCGGGCTGGGGGAGGATGGCGTCTTCGAGTAGCGGCTGGTAAGCCACAAAGGTGTCCATGGCGGCGACGCGGCGGACGGGAGCGTCGAGGTCGTGGAAGAGCTCGTCGCCGATGCGCGCGGCGATCTCGGCGCCGTAGCCCCAGGAGAGCATGTCCTCGTGGGCGACGATGACCCGCGAGGTCTTGCGGACGCTCTCGGCGATCGCCTCCCAATCGTAGGGGGAGAGGCTGCGGAGGTCGATGATCTCGGCGTCGATGCCGGTCTCGCGGTGGAGCTTCTGCGCGGCCTGGAGGGCGCGGGGGACGACGGCGCCGTAGGTGATAAGGGTGAGGTCCTTGCCGGGGCGGACGATCTTGGCTTTGCCGAAGGGGATGCTGAACTCGGGGCCGGGATAGACGGCGCGGCCGAAGGTCTCGCGGTAGAGCCGCTTGTGCTCGAGGAAGATGACCGGGTCGTCGCAGCGGATGGCGGTGCGAAGGAGGCCGAGGGCGTCAAGCGCGTTCGAGGGCAGGACGATGCGGACGCCCGGGGTGTGGGTGAAGATGCTTTCGCCGGACTGCGAGTGGTAGATGGAGCCGCCGGTGAGATAGCCGCCGATGGGGACGCGCATGACCAGGGGGCAGGTGAACTGGCCGTTGGAGCGCCAGCGCATGAGGGCTAATTCGTTGCGCATCTGGTGCATGGCGGGCCAGATGTAGTCGAAGAACTGAATTTCGACGACGGGTTTGAGACCACGGACGGCCATGCCGATGGAGCGGCCGGTGATGTTGGCTTCGGCCAGCGGCGAGTTCCAGACGCGGTCGGAGCCGAACTCCGCCTGGAGGCCGGCGGTGAGCTTGAAGACGCCGCCCTTGCCTTTGATCTGCCCGGCCTTGAGCGCCTCGTCTCGGGTGGCGTCGGCGACGTCCTCGCCGAAGATGACGATGCGCGGGTCGCGGCGCATCTCGTCGCGGAGGCAGGTATTGATGAGGTCGGCCATGGTGCGCTCGGTGGGGTCGGCGTTGGCGGCCGGCTGCGCGGACGAGAGGGGGCGTGCCGGGTCGAGGTCTTCCGAGTAGACGTGCCGCTTGATCGAGGAGACCTCGGCGGGCTGGGCGGCGACGGCGCGGTCGGCGGCGCGCTGGACCTCGGCGTCGACCTCGCGCTCGAGCCGGTCGATGGCGGCTTCATCGAGGATGCCTTCCCGCAAGAGCCACATCTGCATGCGGGAGATGGGATCGCGGAGGGCGTCGGCGTCGAGCTCGGGCTTGGAGCGGTAGAGGCGCTCATCGTCGGAGAGCGAGTGCGAGTACGGACGAACGACGTGGCCGTGGACGAAGGCGGGTCCCTTGCGCGCGCGGCAGTAGGCAACAGCCTCGGACATGGCGCGGAAGCTGGCGATGGGGTCGGTGCCGTCGATCTCGGCGAAGTGGAAGTTGGGGAAGTTGGCGACCAGCTTTGAGATGTTGCCGCCGGGCGTATTGACCTCGACCGGGGTGGAGATGGCGTACTCGTTGTCCTCGACAACGAAGACGACGGGGAGCTTGCCGTTGGAGGCGGAGTTGAGCGCCTCCCAGAACTCGCCCTGGCTGGTGGAGCCCTCGCCGATCGAGACGTAGACGACCTCGTCGGCGTGGAAGCGGACGTCCTTGAACTCGCGGTAGTCTCCGGTGTGCTTCCCTGCCGCCTCGGGGTGCCGGGCGAAGTAGAGGCCGGCCTCCGCGCAGCCGACGGCGTGAAGGCACTGGGTGGCGGTGGACGAGCTGGGGCTGACGATGTTGAGTTTGCGGCTGGTCCAGTGGGAGGGCATCTGCCGGCCGCCGCTGGCGGGGTCGTCCCTGGCGCCGACGGCCTGCAGAAGCTGCTCTTCGACGGTGTTGCCGAGCGTGAGGCAGAGCGCGCGGTCGCGGTAGTAGGGGAAGAACCAGTCGTAGCCGGGCTTCATGGCCATACCGGCGGCGACGAGCAGGGCTTCGTGTCCGGCGCAGGAGATCTGGAAGAAGATCTTCTGTTGGCGCTTGAGGATAATCTCACGGTCGTCGGTTTTGCGGGAAAGGTACATCAGGCGGTAGAAGCGGATCAACTCAGCCGGCGTGAGTTCGCCCTTGAGTGGTTCAACCTGAGTCAGAAGTTCCGTGCTCATCGTGGCGGCACCCTTTTAACGATCAATAATCCCTGTCTAACCCCCGATTGTACTGTGTCACGAAGCTCGCTCACATTTCAGAAGGGATGCAGGCGGTCAGATAGCAGGAGAGGTTTTCCCAAAATGCGAACGACCCAGTCCCTGGCACCGATCCCCCCGGTTCGAGACATGAACCGGGAGGGCGGGGCCTAACCAAATCAAGCCAGGCAACAAGACTTTAGCGCTAGACAAAGAGCGGTGCGAGAACGAGGGTGATCGTCGCCAGCAGCTTGATAAGCACGTGCAGGCTGGGGCCGGCGGTGTCCTTGAAGGGATCGCCTACCGTGTCGCCAACGACCGCCGCCTTATGCGCGTCGGATCGTTTGCCGCCGTACTTGCCCGTTTCGATGAACTTCTTGGCGTTATCCCAGGCGCCGCCGCCGTTGTTCATCAGCATGGCCAGGAGGACGCCCGAGATGGTTCCGACCATGAGCAGGCCGGCGACCGCCTCAGCTCCCGCGAGGTTGACGGCGACGCCGGCGATGGCGGGTACGGCCAGGACTGGGTTGCCGGTGGCGGGATCGATGACGACGCCCGCAACGCCTGCGCCATAGCTGGGGCTGAAGTTGCGGAAGATGAGACCGACCGCGACAGGCAGGCCGACGGCGAGCATGCCGGGGACGACCATCTCGCGCAGGGCGGCGCCGGTGACGATCGAGACGCAGCGGCCATAGTCGGGTTTCGAGGTGCCGGCCATGATGCCCGGGTTCTCGCGGAACTGCGCACGGACGTCTTCGACGACCTTTTGCGCGGTGCGGCCGACGGCCTTGATGGCGAGCGAACTGAAGAGATAGGTGAGCATGGCGCCGAGCAGGGCGCCGACGAAGACCGGCACCTGGGCGAGGTTGATGTTGGTGAAGCTCCAGCCGGCGGGCATGAAGCCGCCGGCGGCCTGGACCTTGGCGACGACGATGGAGCGGATCTCCTCGAGGTAAGCCGAGAAGAGAAGGAAGGCGGCGAGCGAGGCAGAGCCGACGGCGTATCCCTTGGTGAGCGCCTTGGTGGTGTTGCCGGCGGAGTCGAGCTTGTCGGTTCGCTCGCGGATGTTGTCGGGCTGGTTGGACATCTCGATGATGCCGCCGGCGTTGTCGGTGATGGGGCCGAAGGTGTCCATGGCCAGGATGTAGGCGGCGCAGGAGAGCATACCCATGGTGGCGATGGCCGTGCCGTAGATGCCCTTGGCGTAGTCGGAGATGCCGGTGACGCCGGCCAGGCCCTGGACGCCGAAGTAGTAGGAGAGCAGAAGCGCGGCGGAGATGACGACGACGGGCATGGCGGGAGTTTCCATGCCGACGGCGAGGCCGCTGATGATATTGGTGGCGGGGCCGGTGAGCGAGGCCTCGGCGATCGAGAGCACGGGACGGTAGCGGGATTCGGTGTAGTACTCGGTGATCCAGACGAAGAGGAAGGCGGTGGCGAGGCCGATGGCGCCGCAGCCGAGCAGCCAAAGCGGCTGGACGCGAGCTCCGTTCAGCATGGTGTAGACCGCTGCGGCGAAGCCGGCGAACGCGAGCGCCGAGGTGACGTAGAAGCCGCGGTTGAGCGCGTGCATGGGATCTTCGTCTTCGCGGGTCTTGACGACGGCGACGCCGACCATGCTGGCGATGAGGTTGATGGCGTGGACGATGAGTGGAAACAGTATGCCCTTGATGCCGAAGACGGGGTAGAGCGCCGCGCCGAGGATCATGGCGCCGACGTTTTCGGCGGCGGTCGACTCGAAGATGTCGGCTCCGCGGCCGGCGCAGTCGCCGACGTTGTCGCCGACGAGATCGGCGATGACGGCGGGGTTGCGGGGGTCGTCCTCGGGGATGCCGGCCTCGACCTTGCCGACGAGGTCGGCGCCGACGTCGGCGGCCTTGGTGTAGATGCCTCCGCCGAGCTGGGCGAAGAGCGCGACGAGCGAGGCTCCGAAGCCGAAGCCGACGAGCTGGTAGGGAACCGCCTGGGGGTTATCGAGACCGCCGAAGACGAGGAAGAGCGCGCCGACGCCCAGAAGGCTGAGCGCGATGACGACGAGGCCGGTGACGGCGCCGCCGCGGAGCGCCATCTGCAGCGCGCGGTTGAGGCTGGTGCGGGCGGCCGAGGCGGTGCGGATGTTGGCGCGGATGGAGCAGTACATGCCGGTAAAGCCTGCGAGACCGGAGCAGATGGCGCCCACAAGGAAGCTGATAACCGTCTTGAGCGCGTACGGCGCGGTTCGCGGCGACATCTCGTAGCCGACGAAGACGACGACGGCGAGGACCGCCGCGATGATGCCGATGGTCTTGTATTGTCGCCGCAGAAAGGCCTCGGCACCCTCGCGGATGGCGTTCGAGATCGCCTGCATTTCGACCGTGCCGGCGTCGGAGCCGATGACCGAGCGCGCCAGCAGGAAGGCGGCGACAAGTGCAAGCACGCCGGTGATCATCGCAATCCAGATCCAAACCCGGCCATCATCGACCACCGCCGTTGTGCCTGGTGCAAATGCTGGCTGCTCCTGAATGAGCGCAGCGACGAGGCTTACCAAATGCATGCAGACTTCTCCTTCAATTCCACTTGAGTTGATCTTTCCCTGAGGGGCGCAATTAGAGCATGCGGTTAAGGCTCGGTCAATGTACCGGTTACCCGCTGAACTTAGAGCTATCACAACCTCCGTGATCCGGCATGACAATCTGCAGGCCAGCGTGGAGGGCGATCTGGAGGAGAGGGAGGATGGCTGCTGCTAGAATCGCTTAAATCCACTCCATCAGGAGAGGCAATGCAGGCAATGCTGGCGCTCGAAGATGGGCGCACCTTTCGCGGAAAGAGCTTCGGCGCAGAGAGAGAGTCTCTCGGCGAAGTGGTCTTCAATACATCGCTTACCGGATATCAGGAGATCTTCACCGATCCCTCCTATGCCGGGCAGATTGTGGTTCTGACGAACCCGCACATCGGCAACTACGGCACGACACCGGCGGATGCCGAGGCTAAACGACCCTACATCGAGGGGCTGGTGACGCGTGAGTTCTCGCCGATCAGCTCGAATTGGCGATCGACGCAGGTTGCCGATGAGTACCTGGAGCGCTTCAACGTACCCGTGATCGCCGAGGTGGATACCCGGGCGGTGGTGAGGCACCTGCGCGCGCATGGCGTGATGCGCGGCGTGATCGCCTCGGGCGAGGACCTCAGGGCGGAGGATCTGGTTGGGCGGGCGCGATCGATCGCGAAGATGGAAGGGACGGATCTGGCGTCGAGCGTGAGCACGAAGACCGTGTACACGTGGGACGCGCGGGAGCCGCGCAACCAGACCGGCGACAGCCTGCTGGGAGCGCATACCGACGCTGAGCCCATGCACGTGGTCGCCTATGACTTCGGGATCAAGGAGAACATCCTGCGCATGCTGACGCGGGAGAACTGTCGCGTGACGGTGGTTCCGGCGCGGACTTCGGCCGAGGAGGTGCTGGCGATGGAGCCGGACGGCGTGTTCTTTTCGAACGGTCCGGGCGATCCCGAGCCGCTTGACTATGCGGTCGAGAACGTCCAAAGGCTGCAGGGAAAGACGCCGATCTTCGGCATCTGCCTGGGCCATCAGATCTTTGGCCTGGCACTTGGCGGAAGGACCTACAAGCTCAAGTTCGGGCACCACGGCGGCAACCACCCGATCAAGAATATGGAGACCGACAGGGTCGAGATCACGTCGCAGAACCATAACTTCGCCGTGGATCCGGAGACGCTCGATGCGGGATCAGTGGCGGTCACGCATGTGAACCTGAACGACCAGACATGCGCGGGGCTGAAGCACAGGTCCGACCCCATGTTCAGCGTGCAGTACCACCCCGAGGCGAGCCCCGGACCGCATGACTCGCACTACCTCTTCAAGGACTTCCGTAGGATGATGGAAGAGTGGAAACGGCCAGAGGGGGACGACGATGATTGAAGTTCAATTGGAGCCGGAGCTGGAGGGAAGGTTGGAGAAGCTCGCCGCCGAGAACCATGTACCCAAGAGCTTCTTCGTCCGTGAGGCGATCGAGCGGTTCATGGAAGATCGCGAGGACTACCTGGCCGGGATTGGTTCGCTGGCCGAATCGACCTACACGATCTCGCTCGAGGAGATGGAGCCAAGGTCTCGTGTGACGGATTGAGTTCACTGAGGTGAGACATCGAGTGACCCGAGGGCCCTGGCGGAACCGTTAAAAGGCGAGTTCCGTGGCTTGTGGCGCTTCCGGGTCGGCGACTATCGCGTGATCTGCGACATACAAAGAGATTCGAATGGTTGCGGTGCTTTATGCAGGGCATCGTACCGACGTATACCGAAAGAGCGGACGTTAGATGCCACGCAGGAACGATATCGCCAAAATCCTCGTGATCGGCTCCGGCCCGATTGTGATCGGGCAATCTGCCGAGTTTGACTACTCCGGCACGCAGGCTTGTAAGGCGCTCAAGGCCGAGGGGTACGAGGTCGTGCTGGTGAATTCAAACCCAGCCTCGATCATGACTGACCCCGAGGTCGCGGACCGCACCTATATCGAGCCGTTGACGGCGGAGTATGTCGAGGAGATTCTGCGAGTCGAGACCGCCATGATGCCTGCGGGCCCGGGTGTGTTTGCCGTTCTGCCGACCGTTGGCGGCCAGACCGCGTTGAACCTGGCGGTCGACCTGGCTGACTCGGGTGTGCTCGAGGCGTACGGTGTCGAGCTGATCGGGGCCAAGCTCGAGGCGATCAAGAAGGCCGAAGACCGGCTGCTGTTTAAGGATGCGATGAACAAGATCGGTCTCGACATGCCGCGGTCGGCGCTGGTGAACAACCTGCGCGACGGGCTCGAGTTCGCGCAGAAGATCGGATTTCCGGCTATCATCCGGCCGTCGTTTACGCTGGGCGGATCGGGTGGCGGCATCGCGTACAACCGCGAGGAGTTGATGGAGATCCTCTCGCGGGGGCTTGATCTTTCGCCCGTACACGAGTGCCTGATTGAGGAGAGTGTGCTCGGCTGGAAGGAGTACGAGCTTGAGGTCGTGCGCGACCTGAAGGACAACGTGATCATCATCTGCTCGATCGAGAACTTCGATCCGATGGGTGTGCATACCGGCGATTCGATCACGGTGGCTCCGGCGCAGACGTTGACCGATCGCGAGTACCAGGCGATGCGCGACGCGGCGATCGCCGTGATTCGCGAGATCGGCGTCGAGACCGGCGGATCGAACGTGCAGTTCGCCGTGAACCCGCAGACCGGCCGCATGACCGTGATTGAGATGAATCCGCGCGTATCGCGATCGAGCGCGCTGGCGTCCAAGGCGACCGGCTTTCCGATCGCAAAGATTGCCGCTCGACTGGCCGTGGGGTACACGCTCGACGAGCTTCAGAACGACATCACCCAGGTTACGCCTGCCTGCTTCGAGCCGACGATCGACTATGTTGTCGTGAAGATTCCGAAGTGGCAGTTTGAGAAGTTTCCGGGAGCCGACGAGATCCTCAGTCCGCAGATGAAGTCGGTGGGCGAGGTGATGGCGATCGGGCGCACCTTCAAGGAAGCTCTGATGAAGGCGGTGCGATCGCTCGAGACGGGGAAGAAGGCGACGGCCGACGACATTGAGCCGCGCCGCCTGACGCAGCGGCTGGTGACGCCGCACCCGGAGCGCCTCTCCTATATCCGGTATGCGTTTGAACGCGGCATGAGCGTGCGCGAGGTGGCGCGGCTCACCTCGATGGATCCGTGGTTTCTTTACCAGATCAAGCAGATTACGGACGAGATCAAGCTGATCAGCGACACACCCATCGAGACGGTCTCGACGGACGAGCTACGGACGGCGAAGCGGATGGGCATCTCCGATGAGCGTCTGGCGGCGGGTTGGGGGCTTACGGGCGGGGAAGGGACGGCTCAGATCCGTGCGCTGCGAGACAGGCTCGGCGTCAAGCCCGTCTACAAGCTGGTGGACACCTGCGCCGCTGAGTTTGAGAGCTTCACGCCTTATCTCTACAGCTGCTACGACGACGAGGATGAGGCGGCTCCCACGGCGAAGAAAAAGGTGCTGATCCTGGGCAGCGGACCGAATCGCATTGGGCAGGGGATTGAGTTCGACTACTGCTGCTGTCACGCGGCCTTTGCGCTTCGTGAGGACGGCTACGAGACGATCATGATCAACTGCAACCCGGAGACGGTTTCGACCGACTATGACACGTCGGACCGGCTGTACTTCGAGCCGCTGACGTTGGAGGATGTTCTGGCCGTGTATGAGCATGAGGCGTCACGTGGAGCGGAGATGGGAATGATCGTGCAGTTCGGCGGACAGACACCGCTGAACCTGGCGCTTCCGCTGAAACGCGCCGGCGTGCCCATCATCGGCACCTCGCCCGAGTCGATCGACCTTGCCGAGGATCGCAAGCGCTTCGGCAAGCTGATCGAGGACCTGGGCATACCGCAGCCGCAGGGGGCGATGGCGACCAGTGTCACCGAGGCCACGCAGGGCGCCAACCGCGTCGGCTACCCGGTTCTGGTGCGGCCGTCCTATGTCCTGGGTGGACGTGCGATGGTGATAGCGTACGACGATGCGGCGGTGGTGCGGTATATGAGTACCGCTATCGAGTACTCGCACGAGCGGCCGGTGTTGATCGATCACTTTCTCGAGGACGCGGTCGAGGTGGACGTCGACGCTCTCTGCGATGGCACCGATGTTCTGATTGCCGGCATCATGCAACACATTGAGGAGGCCGGCATTCACTCCGGCGACTCTTCCTGCGTGCTGCCCGCAGTCAGCATCGAGCCAGACGTCCTGGACACTATCCGCGCCTACACGCGCCAGCTTGCGCTTTCGCTCCATGTACTCGGCCTGGTGAACATCCAGTTCGCGATCCAGCGCGGCGCGGTGTTCGTGATCGAGGTGAACCCGCGGGCCTCGCGCACGGTGCCTTATGTCTCGAAGGCGACGGGCATCCCGCTGGCGAAGATTGCCTCGCGCCTGATGACCGGCCGTAAGCTGAAGGATCTGCTGCCGCGGGAGGTGGCGGCCGGCAGGGACCTGGGCACCGGCTCCCGCTTTTTCGTCAAGTCGCCCGTGTTTCCCTGGGGCAAGTTCCCTGGTGTCGACACCGTTCTCGGGCCCGAGATGCGGTCGACGGGCGAGGTTATGGGCGTGGCGGACAACTTCGGGGAGGCCTTTGCGAAGGCGCAGATCGCTGCGGGGCAGACTCTTCCCGCTAAGGGGACGGTCTTCCTCAGCGTGAACGACCACGACAAGGCTGCCGTGATTCCGGTGGCTCGGCAGTTTCTGGAGATGGGCTTCCACCTCGTCGCGACGCACGGGACCGCCGATGTGCTGCACGGGGCTGGACTGCACGCCGAGCGCGTGTACAAGGTGCAGGAGGGCCGGCCGAATGTGGTCGACCTGATTAAGGGCGATCGCATCCAGCTGATCATCAATACGCCCCGCGGCCAGGATACCTTTTTCGATGAAAAGGCGATCCGCCGCGCTGCCGTGCTGGCCCGCATCCCGACGATTACGACGCTGGCCGCGGCGAGCGCTGCCGCGGAGGGCATAGCAGCGCTGCAGAAGGGAACCAGGAGTGTTGTGGCGCTGCAAACGCTTCATGCGGAGCAGGCGCGACAGAACACGCCGATGGTCGAGATTTAGAGCAAACAGGCGTTCGTCGGGAGGCGCTTACGACTCGAGCGCGACCTGGGAGCCGACCGCGTAGCCGATCATCGAGAGTGGGATCCAGGTGCCGACGAGCAGGCCGTCTCCGCCCATCAGGCCGCTGCCATGGCCGATGTCGAAGAAGGTTCGCCAGAGCTTGTCGAGGGCGCCGCAGTTCTCGCAGAGTCCGTTGCCTGTCGGGAGGTCAAGCACCCAGACACAGATGACCGAGAACAGAAGCAGGCCCGAGATCCAGACGTAGCGCGATACGTCGTTTTGCTGGACCCGCGAGATCAGGAAGCCGCCCACCATCGGCACAAAAAAGGAGAGCACGGTCGCCAGCATCTTGGGTGCGGCCGAGTCCGGGTCCGGATGCATGAGCGACATCACGCCGATCACGATGGCAAGGACGGCGACGGCAGCCAGCGTGTGCGTCAGAAACCAGAACGCTTCGCTGCGGAGGTCGCCGAGGGTTTTATCTTTCGAGGTGTTTCTGGGACGCATCATGGCTGCCTCAGAGCTTAGCCGACATCCGGGTGCTGATCGCATCTTTGCTCTACACCTTTCAGGTTAGCGTCGCGACGGGGTTGGAGCCGGGGCACCGCGTTCCGGGGTACGGCCAATAGAATGGAAGCATGCTTCTGGACGGGCTGCACATTCCACTTACGACGCCGTTTTACCCTGACGGGCGGGTCTATCACCGCAAGCTCGAGCACAACGTCGGCCGCTACTCGCTTACGCCGGCGGCCGGTCTGATAGTTGGGACGCGAACCGGAGAGCGAAGCCTGCTGTCGGAGGTCGAGATGCGCGGGGTGATGAGGACGGCGATCGACGCCAGCGTGGCGACGAAGGGAATGATCGCCGACGTCTCACGCGACGGTGTGTTGAATACTCTGGAGCTTGCCGATTTCGCCGCAGAGCTTGGCTATGACGCGATCTTGCTCGAGCTTCCCGGAGTTCTCTCCGCCGACCTGGCGCACAGGAAGTCGCAGCTGACCTACTTCCAGGCGGTCGCCGATCGATCGCCTCTGCCCATCGTGCTCGGAGACGGCGACTCCCTGACGACGGACCTCATCGCTGAGCTCTCGGCGAACCCTGCCTTTCTGGGGGCGGTCGTGGCGTCGGGGTCGATCGATCGACTTCACGAGCTGAGGTCGGTCACATCGTCCGCGGTGCGCGAGGTGTTGGTGACTCAGGTCTTCGCGGCGGTGACACGCCGTATGCGAGCACCGCAGGAGACCCCGGTTGGGGGCAACTATATCGACGCCGGCGCGCTGAGTTCGGGGGCGACGGCGCTAGCGACTGCCCCCCCGGCCCCGGCCATCAAGACCCGGACGAAGCGAGTTGGTTTCCAGTTGCTGACCGGCCGAACCTCGAGCCTTGCCGCCAGCCTCGCAGCCGGCGTCGTGGGAGCGGTGCTGCCGTTTGCGGTTTGCGCTCCGCAGGCGGTCTACGAGGTTCTGGCCGCGTGGAAGGACGGCGACCCGGGCCTTGCGGCTGAGAAGCAGCAGCGCCTCCATGCTGCCGCCGAGGAAATCGAAGGTCGTCTAGGCGCGCCGGGCCTCAAGGCGGCGTCTAACCTAAACGGGTACTACGGTGGTCGGCCGCGGCTGCCGCTGCTGCCGGTGTCGGGTGAGGAGAGAACCCGGATCGACGACCTGATGGCTGGTATGCGGAACTGAAGCGTTGCAGGTCGTCCCGAATGAGTGCGAACCGGTCAGGCTCGCGGCTTTACCTGGATGCCCATGCCGCTCAGCCGGCTGCGGGCCTGCACCGCCTCGGGCGAGTTGGGAAAGCGCTGGATCAGCGCACGGAGCTCCCGGATGCCGGCTTCACTTTGTTTGAGCTGAATGAGTGACTGGCCCTTGTGCAGATGAGCCGCGGGGACCTTGTTGTTGTCGGGGAACTGTTCGATGACGCGGTCGTAGTTCTTGATCGCGGCGGCGTACCGCGCGCCCCGGTAGTCGATCTCACCCTGGTAGTAGAGGGAGTTTCCGGCGAGCGGATGGTCGGGATACGTCCGCGTCAGGTCGGCGAACTCGGAGCCGGCGAGGCCGTACTTTGCTGCCATGTAGTCGCCCAGCGCGGTCTTGTAGAGGTCGTCGGCGACGACGCCTGCACTGGCGGGAGCCGCCGAGGCAGCTCCAGGTGCGTCGAGCGGGGTCCCTGCTGACGGCTTTCCACGGCGGGTCGGTGCCGGCGCGGGTGCGCTATCGAGACTCGACCCGGTGGGGGCGGAGGATGGCAGCGCGCTTGACGAGACAGGAGCTGAAGCGGTGCTCGCCGGGATGCCTGCGGAGGAGTTGCCGGCCGGCAGCCCCTGCTGATTCGCGGTGATGGATTGCTGCTGCCCTTGCACGTCCTGCATCAGCTTTTCGAGCCGGCCCATGCGCGTCTTGATCTCGTCGAGGGAGTCATTGAGCGCCTGCACCTGTCCTGAAACCTGATCGACCTTGGTGCCTTGTGCCTCGCCCTGACCCTGCAGACCGCGTTGCAGCGCTTCCACGCTCCCCGACATTTTGTTGACGGAGTCGGCGCTCTGCTGCACGAGATCCTTCATCACGCCCATGCGTTCGTCGTTGGACTGCTGCAGCCGCGCCACCGCATCCTGCAACTGCTGGATCTGCGTCTGCAACTGGATCAGCTCTTTGCTGGCGGCAAAGGCTGGCGAGGTCGGCAGCGCCAAGCATACGGTAACACGGCAAAGGAAGCGGGTTACGGTGCCGCGAAGTCTGTTTGGGTGGCTCAGGGGAGGCATATGAGGATCTCCGGTCTGCCCTTCAGGTATTCTGGACCGCCACGGCCGGTTGCTGGGTGGTGAGCGACCGACGCGGCGGGCTGTTCGTGCCTAGGTTACCGATCCAGCGAGAACTGCGCCCGGCGGTTCTGCTGCCAGCAGCTTTCGGAGGACTCGGTGCAGAACTGCTTCTCCTTGCCGTAGCTCACGACGCGTAGACGCGAACCCGAGACTCCGGCGGTGGTGAGTGCGGTCCGGGCTGAGTTGGCCCGGTTCTCTCCAAGCGCCAGGTTGTACTCGGCCGATCCGCGCTCGTCGGAGTAGCCGCCGATCACCAAGCGGATCCCCGGGTGAGCCGCAAGGTAGCTGGCCGCCTGGGTCACGGCGGCCTGCGCGTCCGGACGGAGATCGTAGCTGTCGTAGTCGAAGAAGGCATCCTGCACGTTCTGGTGGAACGCCGCGTCCGACCCCATGTCCCCGTTGGTGTCGGATGCGACGGGAGCGGTAGGAGCCACCGGGACGCGCACCGTGACCCGCACATTGGCCTCGGCCGTGCCGCCGTCCCCCTTGGCCACCAGATGGAAGTTCGTGGAGTTCGAGGGCGAGACCGTTTGGGTGCCGTTGTTGTTTACCGGGCCGATCCCGTCGATGGTGACGGTGGTTGCGTTCTGGGTGCGCCAGTTGAGCACCACGGACTGGCCCAGGTCGATCGCGACCGGGTCGGCCGACAGGGTCGCCGTCGGGGCCGCTCCGGTCGTGTCCGCGGCCGTAGGACCGAGGCTATTTGGGTTGACGCCGCTGTTCTTCTTGTGACAGCCGGAGAGCAGGGTCAGGGCAATGGCCGCTGCCGTCGCGACGTAAGCGCTCCGTACTTGTAGATTTCTCAAACTCATCTGCTTCTCTCCCGCTGCCCGGAGACGGGCAGCTCGTGTCTCTTCGGTATTGCGTGTCTGCGTCCTTACCAGCTTACTTCCAACTCCAGTTCGGCATGTCCCCGGTGGTCAGGGTGCGGAGCTGTGTCCCATCCGCCAGCATGGTCTGTATCTTTGAGTCGCTCGCGCGGCCGCTCGAGGAGTTGGCAAAGACGAGGTGGCGTCCGTCCGGCGACCACGAAGGAAAGTCGCAGCGACCGATGTCGTGGGTCAGCTGTATCCACTTCTTGGTCGCGATCTCCATGATGTAGATGTCCTGACCACCGGGCGCGCCCGGACCGTACTTCCGGTTCCAGGCGAACGCAAGGAACTGGCCGTTGGGAGACCAGGACGGCGAGGTGGCGTATCCACTGTCGGTCATGCGCTGCACGCCCGAGCCGTCGGTCTCCATGACGTACATCTGCGGCAGCCCGGTTCGACCGCTAATCCAGGCGATCTGCGCTCCGGTCTTGGGGTTGAAGACAGGCGAGACGTCCGGTCCGCGGAAGCTGGTGACGCGGCGCGCCTGTCCGCCGTTTGCGTCCACGACCCAGATCTCCGGGTCGCCGGATCGTGAGGACGAGTACGCCAGCTCGCGCCCGCTTGGAGACCACGCCGGCGAAAGGTTGGTGCCTCCGGAGACGGGCACGTTCACCATACGTCCGAGCAGGAGCGAGTACATCCTGACCTGAAACCCATCGCGGCCGAGCGAGGAGAACGCCAGCCGGGAGTTATCGGGCGAGACGCGCGGGGAGAGCGACACCGTTCCAAGATGCGTGATCTCGTGCGGATTCGCGCCGTCGTAGTCCATCGCCCAGATCTCTTTGTTGCCCGCGGCGACCTTGACGAAATAAAGCTTGGTCTCCGCGATGCCGGGGATGCCGCCGCCCAGGCGCAGGATGATCTCGTCGGCAAAGCGATGCGCGATCTGCCGCACGGAATCCTCGCTTGCCGCCTCGCTGTACTGCTTGGCGAGCACCTGCGGGAACTGCGTGTTCTTGGCGTCGAACAGGAAGCCGCTGACGACGACATGTCCGCCGCTTACGCCGAGGTTGCCGAACGCCACCATCGCCGCGGAGGTGGGGGCGGTGGCCCATTGCGGCAGATTGATCTCACCGGGCGCACCCGGCGAGGCCTGCGGCTGCAGGCTTTTCGAGACGATGTCGAAGATGCCGGCGCTGGTCAGATCGGAAAAGAGCGTGGAGTCGAAGGTGGTCTTGAAGGAGGGTGTCTGGGGGTCCGCGGAACCCGGCTTGAAGTCGGCAACGGCGATGCGAATCCGGTCCGCTCCGCTTGAGGTCTCCGTCTTGAACCAGTCCTGAGCGAGGAGTCCGGGGCCGATCGTGAGCAGAGCGGCGAGGAGCGAGGCGAGCCGGAGAACAAAGCGCCGTGAAGGCCAGAGGGAAAATCGTGCAGTAACCATGCAGCTCTCATGGTAGACGCAATCCCTGTAGCCCGGGCTGAGGGAGACGGGATTACTGCTGGCGGTAATCAAACGAATACTCGACTGTGATGTGATCGCCGGCGGGCAGGGGACCAAAGCCCTCCACGCGCTGGAGGGCGCGAAGAGCAGAGGTGTCGAGCGACGGCGATCCGCTGCGGCTTTCGATGCGAGCGTTCGAGGGGAGACCGTCGCGATCGATGTCGAAGACGATCGTCACCCGCTTGCCCTCGGAGGACCTGGGGTCGGCCTCCTGTGTGTACCAGTTCTGCGCGACGGTGCGATTGACGATGTTGACGTAGTACGCGAAGCGTGCGCCAAAGGTACGGTCGGTGACCGAGACCGAGGCCGTCCCGTTCTTGAGCGGGATGGTCGATTGCGCGATGCGGATTCCGGCGGTCTCGCCTGAGGTTGCCTTCTGCGGCTGGGGCGGGGTCGGCTGCGGCCGCTTCGGCGGATCGGGGGTGGACCTGTCGGCGATCCTGGGCGGCTTCGGTTGCGGCTTGGTGGGGATCGCGACCTCCTTGGGCGAGGGTGGCGGCTCCGTCTTCTCCTTGGGGGGCGTGGGCGCGGGGCTTGGCCGCTCCGACGTGAGAACGCCGCTGTCGAGCGTCTTCTGTCGCGGCGGAAGCGGGATGGACGAGACCATCGTGGCCTGGATGGCGCCGGCAGACATGTTGCGTTCGCCCCAGCTCTGCCCATGATGATGAAGGATCAGCGCTGAAGCCAGGACCGCCGTGAACGCGAGACCGTGGAGCACGAGCGATCCCGCGAGGCTGGTGCGCAGCGCCTCGGCACCGGCCTCCGGATCACGCGTGAGCCATGCCGAACGAGGCGATTGGGTCATGATCCAGCCTCCCTATCTCCCGCGTGGCTGCGCGCTTCCGCGTGGCTCTGCGCTCTCGATGGGCCGCGTGACGATGCTGATGTTGGTGATACCCGCCTGCTTTACCGCGTCCATCACGGAGGCAAACGCACCAAAGGGCACCTGCTCATCGGCGCGCACGTAGATGACGCGCTTCGTCTCGTCCGCTTTGCCGCCGGGGGCCGAGCTCTTCAGCCTTGCTGGAAGGTCGTTCACGTTGACCGGCTTGTCCTGAAGAAAGACGTTCTGATTTTTGTCGATGGTCACCACTATTCGTTCCTCGGTGAGTTGAGCGACGGAGCGTGTCTTGGGGATGGCCACCTCGACGCCTGACTGCAGCACCGGCGCCGTCAGCATGAAGATGAGCAGAAGCACGAGAACGACGTCGACGAGGGGCGTGATGTTGATCTCGGCGAGCGCAGTCTGGGTTCGACCCCTGGAGGAGAAGGCCATGGTCTAGAACGTCCTCCGTCGAGGCTCTTCGACCGGCGCCGGTGCGGGCGGCGCGAGCATCGCCGCGTTTTCGATCGCGTTCAGGAGCTCGCGGCCGAAGTCATCCATCCGAGCTCCGAACTCGCGCAGCCGCGAAGTCAGCTGGTTATACCCGACCACGGCCGGGATGGCCACGACCAGACCGGCGGCGGTGGTGATCAGCGCCTCGGAGATTCCTGGAGCGACTGCCCGCAGAGTTGCCGCACCCGCCGTGCCCAGGCCGTGGAAGGCGTCGATGATGCCCATCACCGTCCCGAAGAGGCCGATAAAGGGTGCGATGGCGGCGATGGTCGCCAGCCAGGTCATGCGCTGCTCCATCGCGGTTAACGCTTCGCTCGAGGCGGTCTGCGCCGCCCGTTCGAGCGCCTGCGGGTTTCGCGGCAGGCCTCGACCGGCGGTCTGCCGATGGTACTCGTCGTGGATCTCGGCGAAGACGTCGACCAGAGGACTGGGTTTGAACTGCGATGACACGGCCGCGATCTCGCTGAGGCGGCCGGACTTGCGAAAGGCGCGGATGAAGCGTGTGCCCTGCACCTGGGCCCGGCGAAAGTAAGTCCACTTCGAGATCATGATCATCCACGAGAAGATGCTCGCGATCAGCAAAAGAAGAAGCACGGCAAAGGCGACCGGACCGCTGTTGTGAATCATCTCTAGCAGCGCGCTCGAGTTGGAGGCGACCGGAGCCGCGGGCGCGGCGTCGTCCGGAACGGCCTGAAGAAGCAGAAGAGCAAGAGAGGAGGGCACGGGCATAGGTGTGGTCCGGCTCCAGTGTACTTGCAGATGGACCCGGTCGAAGCCGCTTCAGGCCGGATGTGGTACCCGCCTGGATGCTTCCATCCGGGCGCTTCCGCCACGTCCCGCGACGCCGGCTGCCTTTGTTATCCTCGGCATATCAGCACCGTTTTCCGGCACTCTGAAACGGTGCTCCGTCTGAGGTCGAAATGCTGCTGGAGCTCCATGCGGAAAACTACGCTGTGATTGACTGTGCAGACCTCCACCTCGACGCGGGGCTCAACCTGCTCACCGGGGAGACCGGCGCCGGCAAATCCATTTTGATCGATGCTCTTGCGCTTCTGCTTGGAGGCAAGGCCTCGGGAGACGTCGTTCGTCATGGCTCGGAAAAGGCGGTGATCGCCTGCACCTTTGAGATGACGCCCGGGGCGCGATCCCTGCTCGAGGCGAATGGCATAGACGCCGAAGAGGACCAGATCGTGCTTCGGCGCGAGGTGACGTCGGCCGGCAAGGGGCGGGTCTTTATCAACAACCAGGCGGCGACGGTCTCCGCGCTCAAACAGCTCGCTCCCGAGCTTGCCCTGGTTCACTCCCAGGGCGAGAGCATGGGCGCCTTCGATCAGGCGCAGCAGCGGCTGCTTCTGGACCGCTTCGGCAGCATCCTCACCGACGACGTTGCCGCGGCGTATGGGAGGTGGAGCGACGGCCGCGCGCGTTTGCGCGAACTCGAATCGACCGAAGAGGACCGGCTTCGCAGGGTGGATCTTTGGCGATTCCAAAGCAGCGAGATCGCCCAGGCCAACCTGACGGCCGCGGAGGAGGACGTGGAGCTCGAGGCGGAGAAGCGCATCCTCGCCAACGCCGAGAAGCTCGCGAACGCGGCCAACAGCGCGCACGATCTGCTGTACGAATCGGAAGGTGCGGCCGAGTCGACGCTGGGTGCGGCCCTGCGGCACATCGAGGAGCTCGCCCGCTATGACACGCGTTTTATGGAGCCGGCCCAGCAGCTCGCAACGGCCAAGGCCATCATCGAGGATGTCGACGCGACCGTGCGCGACTTCGCCGAATCGATGGAGGCCTCGCCTGGAAGGCTCGAAGAGATCGAGGATCGTCTTGCCACGATCGAGCGCTTGAAGCGCAAGTATGGGCCGTCGCTGGCCGACGTCATCGCGTTTGGAGCCGCGGCGGCGGACAAGCTCGCCGAGGTCGAAGACCGCGATGCTCTGCTTGAAGATCTCAGGTCTGCGCTGGAGGTCGCCGGCGAACGCTACCGCGCAGCGGCCCTGGAACTCTCTGACCGACGCGCGACGGCGGCGGCCCAGCTGGAAAGACAGGCCGAGCTCGAGATCAACGATCTTGCGATGCGCGTCCGCTTCAGCATCCGCGTCACACCGCGATCCGGCTCCGAGCACTGGAGCTCGGAGGGGAGCGATCGTATCGATTTTCTGATCGCCACCAATGCCGGTGAACCGTTGAAACCGCTCGACGAGATCGCTTCGGGCGGCGAGATGTCCCGGGTTCTGCTGGCTCTCAAGGTCACCGTCGAGGAGGGCGCGAACGGCTCTGGTTCGCCGGCCGGCAAACCGCTGCCCCGAACCCTTGTCTTCGATGAGATTGACATCGGCATCGGCGGCCGTGCCGCGGAGGCTGTCGGCCGCAAGCTCAAGACACTCGCGGCGACCCAGCAGGTGATCTGCATCACGCACCTGCCCCAGATCGCCGCCTTTGCCGACCAGCACTTCCTGATCGCCAAGTCCGAGAAGCTCGGCCGCACGGAGACCTCCGTCCACCGCATGGAGCGCGACCAGCGTGTCGAAGAGATCGCTCGCATGCTCTCGGGCGCCCGATTGACGGAGACCAGCCTGAAACATGCCGAGCACCTGCTCCAAACCAGCGCCTAGACACATCCTTCCGCACCTCGGAACGCATCTGCTCTAAAGAAGCTTAGGAGAGTCCACCATGTCGAATGAAGTGAAGAAGTGCGCACACGAACTCTGTTCCTGTATGGCCCCCGAAGGCCAGAAGTATTGCTCGACGTTCTGCGAAGATGCCGTTGGAACAACGACGCTCCAGTGCGACTGCGGCCATCCTGGATGCGAGGCTCGCAGCCTCTAGTCGAGCGGCCGCTGAGACGAAGCGAGCGCGAAAGATCTGCCGAGGACCATCCGGCACCCTGCGAGGTAACGCCCAGCTATCCCCCAGTCGGTTTCACCCTGTATACTTTGGGTTGTGACGACATCGACACTTGAGCCGGCGGACGCCAGGCCGAACCAGCGGACGGATGCCCAAACGAAGCGGATTATGCTGCTCAAGCCGAGGGGCTTTTGCGCAGGTGTCGTTCGTGCGATCGACATCGTTCAGATTGCGCTCGACACCTTTGGTGCACCGATCTATGTTCGCAAGGAGATCGTTCATAACAGCCACGTGGTCAACGATCTAGCCAAGAAGGGCGCGATCTTCGTCAACGAGCTTGACGAGGTGCCGGAGGGTGCCCGTGTCATCTATTCCGCGCATGGCGTCTCCCCGGCGGTTAGGGAGCGCGCCAAGGAACGCGGCCTCAAGGTAATTGACGCGACGTGCCCGCTGGTCACCAAAGTGCACGTCGAGGCGGTAAAGTTCGCTAAACAGGGCTATTCCCTTGTTCTTGTCGGGCATCGCGATCACGAAGAGGTGGAAGGCACCCAGGGCGAAGCTCCAACCGTGACGCAGGTGGTCTCAACGGTGGAGGAAGTCACGGCCCTGGTGGTTCCGGATCCGAACAAGGTGGCGTATCTCACCCAGACGACGCTCTCGCTGGATGAGGCCCGATACATGATTGAGGCGCTCAAGGAGAAGTTTCCGAGCATCGTTGGACCGCATGCACAGGACATCTGCTACGCCACCGAGAACCGCCAAACAGCGGTGAAAAATGTCGCGCACGGCGCCGACCTGGTTTTGGTCGTGGGATCACGCAATAGCTCGAACTCCAATCGTCTGGTCGAGGTCTCCGAAAATCTGGGCACACGCAGCTACCTTATTGACAAGGCGGATGACGTCAAATCAGAGTGGTTGGAAGGCATCGATACCGTTGCGGTGACGGCGGGCGCATCAGCACCCGAGGTTCTGGTGCAGGAGGTTGTCGAGTTCCTGAGCGCGCGAGGTTACGGCGACGCGGAAGAGGTTGAGGTGATGCCGGAGAACGTCCGTTTCGGCCTTCCACCAGAGATCGTCCGGGCCATCTCGTCGGCTCCCGTGGTCACAAGCTGAGTTTTTGCTGCCGAGGCAGCACGCACCTATGATTAAACCCCTACAAAACGGGAACGGCGCAGCACGTCCGGTGCAGCCGCGGTTTGGCCGGCTCGACCTCGGCCTGGATCGTGTTACGGATGGTCTGGAGCGGGCGAAGAATTGGCTGCTGGGCCAGCAAGACGAAGAGGGCTTCTGGTGCGGTGAACTTGAAGCGGACGTCATGCTGGAGGCCGACTACATCTTTCTGCATACCCTGTTGGGTACGGGCGATCCTGGGAAGATGGAGCGCGCTGTCAATGAGATCCTCCGCCACCAGAATGACGATGGTGGATGGAGTCTCTACCCCGGCGGACCCTCGAATATCAGCTATGGAGTCAAGGCCTACTTCGCTCTCAAGCTCATGGGCTGGTCGAAGAATCATCCCAACCTCGTCAAGGCGCGGGAGTGGGTGCTGGCGCACGGTGGCGTCGTTGAGACGAATACGTTTACGAAGATCTACCTGTGCGCGCTAGGCCAGTACGACTACGACGCTGTGCCGGCGATTCCGCCCGAGATCGTACTTTTTCCAAACTGGTTTTACTTCAACATCTACGAGATCAGCTCCTGGTCGCGCGGCATTCTTGTCCCGCTCTCGATCATCTACGCCAAGAAGCCCTTCAAGAAGCTCGCCCCCGAGCAGGGGATCGATGAGCTCTTCGTGGGCGGTCGCGCCAACGCGGATCTCCGCCTTCGCTGGGATCGCCGGAAGTTGATTAGCTGGCGTAACTTTTTTCTGTTCTGGGATCGCGTGGCGCATGGCTTCGAACGCGTCCACATCCGTCCGCTGCGCCACATCGCGCTGCGCAAGGCTGAGGCGTGGATGCTGGAGCACTTTGAAAAGTCTGATGGACTGGGCGCGATCTATCCCGCCATGCTCAACTCGATCGTTGCCCTGCGCGTTCTGGGCCGAACCGCGGACGACCCGCAGATGATTCGAGCGATGGACGAGTTTGAGAAGCTGGGCATCGATTGCCCCGAGGGAACGCCCGACTACCCGACCCCGACCTTCCGCATGCAGCCCTGCTTCCCCCCCGTTTGGGATACAGCTCAGGCCGTTTACGCGCTGGGCGAGGCCGGCGTTCCCAGGAATGATCCGAGGATGCTCAAGGCCGCGGACTGGCTTCTCTCGAAAGAGGTTCGATACAAGGGCGACTGGGCGGAGAAGGTCAAGAACGTCGAACCGGGCGGATGGTACTTCGAGTTCAACAATGAGTTTTATCCGGATATCGACGATACCGGGCAGGTTCTGCTGGCCCTCAACTGCGTGGACAACCCACGCGAACGATATCAGCACGAGGTCTCGCAACGAGCCCTGAACTGGATCTGGGCAATGCAGTGCAAGAACGGAGGATGGGCGGCGTTCGACAAGGATAATACCAAGTCGATCTTTCAGTACATTCCCTTCGCCGATCACAATGCCATGCTCGACCCGCCAACCGTCGACATCACGGGGCGGATGCTGGAGATGCTGGCCCTGTATGGCTTCACTCGCAAGGATACGCGTGTCGAAAAGGCCATCCAGTTCCTTCTCAAGGAGCAGGAGTCAGACGGCAGCTGGTTTGGCCGGTGGGGCGTCAACTATCTCTACGGCACCTTCCTGGTGCTCCGCGGCCTCGAGGCCATGGGCGTCTCGAATCTCGAGCCCTCTGTGCAGCAGGCTGCGGAGTGGATCCGCGCCGTGCAGAATGGCGACGGGGGCTGGGGTGAGACCTGCGGGACCTACGATGATCCCGACCAGCGCGGCGTCGGTCCCAGCACACCGTCGCAGACAGCCTGGGCGCTTTTGGGCCTTCTCGCGGCGGGTGATACCCGTTCGGACTCGGTTGCCAAGGGCGTCCGCTGGTTGATCGACCGGCAGCACGAGGATGGCAGCTGGGATGAACTGATGCCCGGCCGCAACGGCGAGAGTTACTACACCGGGACCGGCTTCCCGCGGGTCTTCTACCTTGGCTATCATCTCTATAAACAGTACTTTCCGCTGCTTGCGCTGACCACCTACAAGCGCGCCATGCAACGTGAAGAAGCGGAAGCAGCCTGAATCGCGGGCCCTCGCAACGCATCAAGATTTGAGAGCGCTTCCCGGAGGAAATCACCGATGGCAGTACCCGTATCGCAGGCCTGGACCGTTGCCACCTACGTGCTGAAGCAGAAGCTGATGGGGCGCAAGCGTTACCCGCTCGTGCTGATGCTGGAGCCGCTCTTCCGCTGCAATCTGGCCTGCGCCGGCTGCGGCAAGATTCAGTACCCGGCTCACATCCTGAAGGCGGAGCTCTCGCCCGAGGAATGCTTCCGGGCGGTGGATGAGTGCGGCACCCCCATGGTCTCTATCCCTGGCGGTGAGCCCCTTCTTCACCCCCAGATGCCGGAGATCGTCGCCGGCCTGGTCGCGCGCAAGAAGTATGTCTATATGTGCACCAACGCGCTGCTTCTCAAAGAAAAGCTTCCTCTGTTCCAGCCTTCCAAGTATCTGTCCTTCTCTGTCCATGTCGACGGCCAAAAGGAGCACCACGATCTCTCCGTCTGCCGCGAGGGCGGACATGATATCGCCATGGAAGGCGTTCGCGCCGCCGTCGCCGCCGGCTTTCGCGTCACCACCAATACCACCCTTTTCGACGGCGCCGACCCGAACAGCGTCCGCGCCCACTTCGACGAGCTCACCGCCGCCGGCGTCGAGAGCATGATGGTCTCCCCGGGCTACACCTACGACAAGGCCCCCGACCAGAACCACTTCCTCGGCAAGGCCCGCTCCCGCCGCATGTTCCGCGCCATCCTGTCGAACCGCAAGAGAGAGTGGCAGTTCAACACCCACCCCCTCTTCGCCGAGTTCCTCATGGGTAAGAAGAACTTCGAGTGCACCCCCTGGGGCATGCCCACCTTCTCCATCTTCGGCTGGCAGAAGCCCTGCTACCTCCTCCAGGATGGCTATGCCGACACCTTTCAGGAGCTCATGGACACCACCCAGTGGGAGAACTACGGCGCCAAGAGCGGCAACCCCCGCTGCGCCAACTGCATGGTCCACTCCGGCCACGAGGCCTCCGCCGTCGACTACAACTTCAGCTCCTTTAGGGGCTTTATCGAGACCGCCAAAAAGTACGTCTTCCCCTCACTCTATCTGGACGAAGGCGCCCAGAAGCTCCTCAACGAGTGGAAGCCCACCAGCCACGCTCCCTCGGCTCCGCTGGTCCAGACCATCGCGCCCGCTCCTGTCGCCACACACGAGTCCAGCCTGGTCTCTGGAGACTAACCCATGCCCACCGACCAGCAGGAACACCTCAAGATCGAGCAGCTTCACCAGCAGAACCCCGACGAGCTTGAGGTAGCCGCTGGCCGCGAACGCGAAAACCTCGAAGGCTGGATCCCCGCGCTCGCCACCGAAGCTGAGATCCGAGAAGCCCTCGAAAAGGCCTTCGACTACCGAGGCGACGTCACCCTCACCCGCAAGGACGGCACGCAGGTCCAGGGCTACCTCTTCGACCGCCGCACCGGCCCCACCCTGGCCGACTCCATCGTCCGCATCCTCCCTTCCACCAGCCGTGAAAAGCTCTCCATCCGCTACAGCGACATCGCGGCCCTCGCCTTCACCGGGCGCGACACCGCCGCCGGTAAGAGCTTCGAAGCCTGGATCAAGAAGTACTGGGAGAAGAAAGCCGCCGGTGAAAGAGACATCCAGATCGAGCCCGAAAAGCTCGACTGACGCCCGCACCTCCCCAGCCAACGCCGCTCAGGCGTACTCTCTCTTTTACGAGCATATGAAGGTCTTCCTTACAGGCGCGACTGGATTTGTTGGCGGCCACGTCGCCGGGGTCTACTCTGCGCAAGGCGCGCAGCTGCGCCTGCTCACACGCAGCTCTTCGAATCTTGCCACGCTGTCCGAGCTTCCCTCTGACACAGAGGTCATTGAGGGCGACCTTCGTCATGTCCCACCGCTCCGGTCCGCGCTCGAGGGCTGTGATGTGCTCATTCATGTGGCCGCGGACTACCGCCTTTGGGTTCCCAATCCAGAAGACATGTACAGGTCAAACGTCGACGGGACTCGCGAGCTCCTTCGCCTCGCCCGGGAGCTCGGCATCCCCAAGATCGTGTACACCTCCTCGGTCGCGACCATGGGATTTCGGACGGACGGTACTATCGTCGACGAGAACAGCCCAGTCTCGCTCAAGCAGATGATCGGCCACTATAAGCGCTCCAAGTTTCTTGCGGAGCAGGTCGCCATCGAGGCCGCGCGCGCCGGACAGCACGTCATCCTCCTCAACCCCACGACCCCCATCGGCGCCGCAGATCGCAAGCCAACGCCGACCGGGCGCATCATCGTCGACTTCCTGAACCGCAACTTTCCCGCCTATGTCGACACCGGCCTCAACCTGGTCGACGTGGGAGAGGTCGCCCGCATGCACCTGGTCGCGCTTACGCACGGCATGCCTGGCGAACGCTACATTCTGGGCGGGGAAAATCTCACCCTGAAGCAGATCCTGGACCGGATGTCCGCGATCACCGGCCTCCCCTCACCCAAACACAAGGTGCCTCACGCGGTCGCCATGGCATTCGCCTGCTTCGACGAAATGATCAATGGGAAGCTGCGCGGGAAGGAGCCCCGGGCCACGGTTGAGGCTGTCCGCATGGGCAAGAAGATGATGTTTGCCTCCTCTGCCAAAGCCGAGCGCGACCTGGGATTCGCGATCCTTCCTGTCTACCACGCCCTCCGCACAGCGATCGACTGGTTCCTCGCCAACGGCTACGCGACTGCGCTCAAAGCCGTTGCGGTATGAGCCCTGGACCTGTCCGGAGGAGCCCCGGCGCCCTCGTCGTGGTCGCCGCTCTTCCTCGAGAGCTCGCGCAACTGGCACGTGATCTTGGAGCCGCCAGCGTTAGCCAGCACGACGGCGTTCACCTCCTGTCGGCCTCTGTTCCTAGGCAACCCGGCAAGGTCCTGCTCGTCACGGCCGGCATGGGTCCGACACGGGTTGCCCTCGCTGTTGCGGCCGCGCTTGCTGCCGGAGCGGTCGACACACTCCTCAGCGTCGGCCTTGCAGGGGCCTGCGATCCAAACCTGCAACCCGGTCACGTCGTCCGGGCCTCCCTGGTGATCGACAGTCGATCCGGCGAACGCTTTAAGCCCGATGCGCCATCCGGCCTGGCTGAGAGCGGCGTCTTGGTCACCTCTCCGGGGATCGCCGGCGTCGCCGAAAAGCAGCGCCTCCGCGCAACCTACGGCGCGACGATCGTCGACATGGAAGCCGCTACCGTTGCGCGTCTCGCCTATGCCAACAGACTTCCTTTCGCCGCACTCAAAGCTATCTCCGACGAGCACACCATCGACCTTACCCGGCTGTCGAGGTTCTCGGACCACCGTGGCCGCTTCCGCACCGGCTCATTCGTTGTACACACCGCGCTGCGGCCCCACCTCTGGAGCGCAACGGCCATTCTCGGCCGCAACAGCAAGCTTGCGTTGGAAGCCCTGACCAGCTACGTGCGCCAAATCATTGCCGAGCGCCGGGATTAAATCGGCGTTGCGAGGCTTGCTGCCCTCAGTGGAGTCGTAAGCATTTCTCCACCGGTCCCATGAGTTTATCTCCTCGTGAACAGCGGTAAGGCGCCTATCCCACCGACTGCAAGGATGCCCTGGCTATGCTCCCGGATGTCTGTTGCCTCGGAGGCCAACTGGCTAGCCCTGGCGTGTCGAGTTCCCGGTCTGTGTCTTGCCCCGTGAACCTCCACTTCAAATGTTGGTCGGTCAGGATCTCCGCAAGGAGGTTCTTCGGAGGCAGCAACGCTGGTGCATAGCGCCGCAGCAGGGCGGCCGAAAGGGATCTGCTGGAGACAAGGAGATCCATGACTCTGTCGGACGTGAAAGCACTTTGCATGGAGTGCGCTGTCCCGCCTTCGAAGTAGATCTTTCCTGTTCCGAGGCTGATCTCGTGATCGAGGAGAAAGGACCGCATCACGTTGCGGGGCGAGTACGCCTCCAGGTCCTCGCGATTCATCTGCCAGCCGATCTCGGTCACACGGTGGTGCCGTCGGCCGCCAAGCAGGCAGAGCCAGTGCCCGTTGCGAGACAGAACGCCCGCGATGAAGCCGCCCGGGATCTTTGCCGCTGTCTCGTATCGCCAGACCGACACACGGTCCGGCACCGGGTAAGAGCACAGGCGGTTGAGCACCATGAACTCCTCGAGCGAGATCTGAGCCGCTGGAACGAAGACCGCATCGAGGTCCGCCTCCGCCCGTCGGCGAGCCGCCCGGAGGTTCCGACGCGTGTGCTTGCCCATCGGTGCAAGGGTCTCATCGAAGGTGGACTGTAGAGCCAGAGTTCGCCGCATGGTGCGTTCCCTCGACGCCCACATCAACGGTTTTCCGTGCCGCGCCGAGGGGGCATGTTTCCCGATGAAATTGGGTGTCTCCTCGGAACGCACGGAAAGCAGAACCATGCGTGCTCCCTTCTGGATAAGAGATTGCGCGACCTCCGCCGCAAGGCGCAATCGAACCTCCGCGGGAGCCAGTACGGTGCGTTCGCCGCCGTCATCATCCGTCACGTAAACTTTGGTGTCCAACCCGCGCACGCGGTACTCGTACAGCAACACAGCGCCGAGCAGATGCTCCGGCTTCACGGCAGACGGGGATCGCGCGCCAGGGTCCGAGTGCACCAGAAACAGGCAGGGTGTCTTGGGTCCGACATACGGGCCGCTAAGGAAGTACTCGAGGTAATCGACGGCGCCCAATTGACCGCATCGAGCCGCAAACGAGGTCAGCATGGGTTGGAGCTCGAGGACCGCGGTTAAGCCTCGGACTGCGGTGATGAAGACCGGGTGGGGCAGAGATCCTTCGGGGCTGAGCGGAACAGGCGCGGCTGTCGGCATTTCGTGCATGGCTCTACTTCCTTCTGAGAAGCCGCAGTCGATCAGCCCTGGAGAGACGAAGGCGGCGGGAGTTCGCGCGCTTGCGCCTCAGTCTAACAAGCGTTGATGGAGCTGCCGTCCCATGGACGCTTCACGTTGCATACTCTTGCAACTTACTTGCCAAGCCGGAGCGGCTCCTGTCACACGTAACTTGGCACAGAAGCAAGCGAGAAGACCCTCTCAGAGCCCAACCCGTAGCGAAAGTTGGACTAGGAGTTCCAACAGGACGGGAAAAGCTTTTCCTCATGGAGCTAAATTTGCTCAGAACTGTCGTTCAGCGGCGTGGCTTTCTGAATTGGGCGTTTCTCGCGCAGAGGCCGCAGCTAGCCTGCGACTGCTGGGGGTGCCTGCTCTCCACCCCTTCAGCCGTGAGGCGCAGGTGAGCCCGCAAGCATCAGAAGATCATGGGCCAGACAGCAGAGAACGACCCGCAATTAACCTTGGGCGGCGCGTCACATTGGGAAATTGGAGCCTTGCCGGCGACGATGCGAGCCGCCGTCTATCGTGGCAGGAACGATGTCTGTGTCGAGACGGTTCCCGTACCCGAGATCGGCTCGGGCGAACTACTTCTCCGCATCGACACCTGCGGAATCTGCGGGACGGATCTGAAAAAGATCCACACGGGCTCCCATTCCGCGCCGCGAGTGTTCGGCCATGAGATGGCCGGAACCGTGGTCAGGGTCGGGGAGGGTGTCACGAGGTTCAACGTTGGCGATCGGGTGATGGCCTATCACCACATTCCCTGTAACGAGTGCTATTTCTGCCGCAAACAGACCTTTGCGCAATGTGAGGTGTACAAGCAGGTGGGCTGCACGGCAGGAGTCGGAGCTCCGTCCGGCGGGGGATTTGCCGAGTATATCCGTGTCATGGATTGGATTGTGCGGCGCGGCGTGGTCCGGATCCCCGACGGGATCCCGTTCGAGCAGGCGGCGTTCCTCGAACCTGTCAACACCTGCTACAAGGCCATCAAGATGCTGAACCTTGTGGCGGACGAGACCGTCCTTGTGATCGGCCAGGGCCCGATCGGTATCCTGTTGGCCGCACTCGCCCAGCGCACGGGTGCGACGGTGTTGACCAGTGATCTCTACCCAGAGCGGCACGCCGTGGCGGCAAACTTTGGCCTCAAACACCCTCTCGATGGGAACTCCGACGTGGTCAGCGCGGTCCAGCTTGCAACCGAGGGTCGCGGCGCCGATGTCGCCCTCGTCGCGGTTGGCGGCAATGCGCTGATTCAGACTGCCATGGCAGCGATCCGGCCTGGGGGACGCGTGGTGCTCTTCGCCTCGACCCAGCACGGGGAGGCTCCTTTTGATCCCGCCGCCGTCTGCATGGACGAGAAGACCCTGATGGGCTCCTACAGTGCCTCGGTCGCGATCCAGGACGAGGTGACACAGCTGGTGTTTGGGGGCTACAGCAATGGATTCGACCTTACCCAGCTGATCTCCCATCGATTTCCGATCACCGCTGCGGTTGCTGCAATCGATCTCGCGTCCAACCCCCAACCCGGCTCAATGAAGATCGTTATGAAACCCGGCGTTTAGTCGCGGGTCCGCTTGCGGACCTCAACGTTGAGCCGTTTGATCTTCTGGTTCAACGTCGACAGCGGGATTTTGAAATACTCCGCTGCTTCGGTCTGGTTCCAGTGGCAGCGCTCCAGGCGGTCGGCGATGATACGGCGCTCAATCTCCTCCATCAGGTCAAACAGGGAAGCATCTGGGCGGTGTTCCAGTGCAGCTGAGGTATACGTGCTGCCCTTGAGCTGCGGCGGCAGAAGGTCCGGCGTGATCACGCGGCCCGTCGACAGGACAACGCCACGCTCCATCGCATTCTCGAGCTCCCTGACATTCCCTGGCCACTCATGCTCCATCAGCAGACGCAACGCCTCGGGTGAGAGTACCCGCTCGCCGGTCGCGTTCTCCTCAGCATAGAACTTCAAAAAGTGTGTCGCGAGCAGGGGAATATCTCCGCGGCGGGCCCGGAGCGGTGGAAGCTCGAGCGAGATGACATTCAGCCGGTAGAAGAGGTCCTCCCGAAAACGTCCCTCGCGGACCGCGTTCTGCAGATTGACGTTGGTCGCCGCCACGATACGAACGTCGACCTGCATCTCCGTCACGCCACCAAGCTGCATGAATCGCCGATCCTGCAACACACGCAGGATCTTCGCCTGCATATCCAGACCCATCGTCCCGATCTCGTCCAGAAACAGCGTGCCCCCGTTTGCGACCTCGAACAGCCCCTTTTTGGAGCTGACGGCCGAGGTGAAGGCGCCACGCACATGGCCGAACAACGTCGATTCAAGAAGGTCGGAGGGCACGGCGCCCGTGTTGACCGGAACGAAGGGCTTGTCGCGACGAGGTGAGTTGGCGTGCAGCGCCTTGGCGATCAGCTCCTTTCCGGTCCCGCTCTCCCCTTGCAGAAGGACCGTCGAGCGGCTGGGCGCAACCTGGGCGACGACGTCGAACAGCCGCAGCATGGGCTCGCTCTTGCCAACGATGTTCTCGAAGTTATATCGCTGCTTGAGGACGCGCTTGAGTTGAACGACCTCGGCCTCTGCCCTGTGCCGGGCGATTGCGGTTCGGATGTCGGCCAGCAGCTTCTCGTTATCCCAGGGCTTTTGAACGAAGTTCTTCGCTCCAGCGCGGATCGCATCCACGACGTTGCCGACGGTTCCAAATGCCGTGATCATGATCACCGGCAACTGGGTCTGGATCTCGAGAATGCGCGGCAGAAGATCGATGCCGCTTTCGCCAGGCAGCGCCAGGTCGAGAAGCAGCAGGTCGTACTCGTTCCGCGACAGGAGATCAAGACCGGCGTTTCCGTCCGGCGCCATCGCCACGTCAAATCCCTCGAGCGTCAGCAGCGTTTCGAGGGACTCGCGGATCGCCGCCTCGTCATCGATGATGAGGATCTTCGGTCCGGTGTTCGCGTGGGTGCCCTTTGCCACCCCATCCGCTCCGACTAAAACACTTGACTCATGCATGGAGCTTCGTCCTCTCGCCCTGCCGCACGCCGTCCGCGCGAGTGCCTGGAAAGATGCCCGGCCTCTCCAGCATGGCCGGGAAGTCGAGGATAAATGTGGTGCCGATGTCCATCTCACTTTCAACCAGGATTTTGCCGCCATGCTCCTGCACGATGCCGTAGCTTACCGCCAACCCAAGTCCTGTTCCCTTGTGTCCGCCCTTTTGCGGTGTGGTCTTTGTCGTAAAGAAAGGGTCGTAGATCCGGTGGAGATGCTCCTGCTTAATCCCGCTGCCCGAGTCCTGAATGCGCACAATGACCCGGCCTTCCACGTTCTCGGTCGAGATACGCATGCGCGCATCGAGGGTATGGAACATGGCATCCTTGGCGTTCATCACGAGGTTGAGCAGAACCTGCTGCAGCTTGCCCTGATTGCCATGGATGCAGGCCAGCTTGGGTTCGAGTTCCAGGTTGACGTGGACTCCGGCGGTCTTCAGTTGGTGGTCGACCAGTGTCACCGTGTCGCGAAGCAGCGTGTTGAGGTCGATCCCCGTGAAGTCCGTGCTGCCCGTCCGTGAAAAGTTCAGAAGACCATTTACGATCTCGGACGCGCGAAAACTCTGCTGCGTGATCTTTTCGAGCAGCGGCGCCACACGTTTGTCGGTGCTCATCTGCTTGGTGAGCATCTGCGTGTAACTGGAGATTACCGCGAGCGGTGTGTTGACCTCGTGGGCGACACCGGCTGCCAGAAGACCGATCGACGAGAGCTTCTCCGCCTGGGTTAGCTGCTCTTCAAGTTGGGTGCGGTCGGTGATGTCATCCACCAGCAGGATGCGGCCGATGACCGTCAGGTCACGGGTGAGCAGCGGAGCTATGGCGATATTGGCTGTGCGCGGCTCGCCGTTGGGCAGATTCAAACGAAACTTGTACAGAGTGTGGGTTCCATATTCGCCCCGCACACTGTTGAATTTATGAACGAAATCGGAGGGAAAGAGTGCGCTTAGGGGCTGCCCCAACGCCTCACCGCGGCGCATGCCGAACATCGCCTCCATCTGCTGATTCCAGCTTTCGATGTGGTCGTCCAGATCGACGGCGAAGACGCCGACGTTGATCGACTCCAGAATGTTCTCGTGGAAGTCCTTTAGACGTTCGAACTCGGAGATCTTCTGTTCGAGCCTTTGATAGAGCTGCGCGTTCTGGATCGCGATGCCGATGTAACTGGCCAGTGACTCGAGCAGTTCCACGTCCTCACTGGAAAGGAAGTCGCCGTGCTCGGTTCGGCCGAAGCCGAGCACCGCCACCGTTCTCGTTCCTGCCCGCTCACGGTTTGCCGCGCGACAGGGGAGATAGTAGTTCAGGTCCAGACGCGCGGCGCTCTGCCGCTGCAGCTCTGGGAGGCGGAGGACATGCTGTGGCGTCTCGAGAAAGATGTGGCTGTTGGCGCCGGGCTGGTCGAAGTCGAGGAAGCGGAGATCGAGGGTCTGGAGATCTCCTGCCCCAAGATTCGTCAGGCCATGGGACGCGGCCAGGTGAAACTGCTGCGCCGCTCCCGGAGTCTGTTCGTCGGCGAGAAAGACCGCCACGCGCGTGATGAGCAGGGTCTGCGGCAGGCGCTTGACGATCGCATCGACCAGCGTGCGCAGGTCTGTCTGCGCGTTCAAACCTCGCCCGAACTCCACCAGGGTCTCCCGGTAGTCGAAGCGCTTCTGATCGAAGAGGCGGTCGACCCGGCCCTGGATCGCTCGCTTCAGAGGATCAAAGACCAGCCCCGTGATCGTGATCGCAGCGACCAGGCCCCAGAGTCCCAGGTTATGAAGCCGCGTATGGACCATCTCCGCTGTCACGGCAACGATCAGGAAGTACAAGGCAACCAGCGCCGCGGTCGCGAGGGTGTACGTAACCCCGCGTTTGAAGATCAGGTCGACGTCCATCAGACGGTATCGAACGATGGCCCAGCTGAAGGTGAGGGGAATGAAGACCAGTGACAGACCGGCGATCCGGGTCATCAGGCTCGGTACATTCCAGTCGGCCATGTACGGTATCGCGTACATGAGCGTGAAGGGTGTCACGGCCAGCAGAGTTCCTCGAGAGAGCCACTTCAGCTGCTGCCGCTCCAGTGCGGAGCCCGCACGGCCGTACCGCGAAAGAAAGACGATCGCCGCAATGACGTAGTATAGCGCGAGGTGTCCGACGCCGATCTGGTCCAGCCGATGGTTAAGCCGTTCGGTCGCCGACCAGAAGTGCATGGCCCAGATCTGCAGACCGACGAGGAAGAGGCCAGGCAGATAGATCGCGAAGATCGTAAGAGCGCGTTCGATCTTATGTCGCTTCGAGGAAGCCTGTGAGTCCGAAAAGGTGACCGCGAAGTGGAGAAAGAGCGCAGGCTGCAGCGCAGCCGCGGCGACGTTTCCCCAGAAGATGATCTTGTCCAGAGCATCGAACTCGCCGGTGTACTTGAACGCATACAGGACAAAGGACGCCAGGCAGAAGACGTAGAAGTGCGTCGCCTTGGGCGCTGTCCACCTCCGGAAGAGCACATAGATGCCGATCAAGAGGTACACCAGCGCGATAAGTCGGACGCCCTGATAGTTTGAGCGGTCAGCCGGCTCCAGAATGACCTGAATGTCCAGCGGGGTCGGTGCCCGGCTTCCGGCCCAGGCCGGTGCGGGCCTCAGAATGGTATAGGTCGCATGGGACCAGATGCCGCTGCGAAACTGCTCTCGTTTAAACGGAGCCACGCGGGGCGCCGGTCGATCGTTGATGGCGATGACCTCGTCCCCGGTCCGCACGCCGGCACGGTACGCCGGGGATTCCAAAGGGACCCGCTCCGCCCGCAGACCTCCATTCGAGGACTCCAGCCACCACGCGCCATCGGTCGGGACGTCATACCGGCCCTCGTTCCGAAGATTGAACCCCGCCAGAACGCAGGCGGCCAGCGTCAGCAGAGCAAGCGTGACAGCGAGCACCCGGTTTTGAAAGGTGTTGGTCATCTCCGTAGGTTTCCTAGCAGATTTGTGGCCAAAGAGGAAATGCATGGCAAACCCGGCGCATCTGGCTGTTAACTAAGCGATAGCAAAGCTCCACGTGTATGTTCCTACTGAAAATCATAGTTCATCGGGTGGCCACCTCTCCTGGGAGGAGTGGAAGGAATGGTAGGAACTGGATCGCCATACCGTGGGGTTGGTCAGGACTCGTGAGGGGTGACCTGGTCCGCCTCCCTAGCCCTATGGCTCCAGTACGGCAACGGCAACGATGCTCAGAACTGGAAGTAAAGGAACGACGTGGTGCTGTCGAGATTGGCAAGCACGGCGAAGAAGAGAACGGCCATCGCGACGGCCCAGCCGAAGTTCGGGGCCCAGCGGAGGCGAGCCAGAGCCGGCGTGGGCGCGGCGGGATCCTGGGGCTCGGAAGTGGGGCTGTGATGACCCAGCCCCGGGCGATCGGGGGTCGGTTCCTGGCCAAGGATCTGCTGGGAGTTGGGAAGAAACCAGACCGCGGGAAACAGGGCAAAGGCAAGCGCGCCATCCAGCAACGAACTGGTGGTTCCGACGCCGTGGCGGCCGGCCATGTCGTGGAGCAAAGCAAAGGCGGCGCCCAGGGAGTCGGACCGGAAGAAGATGAGGGCAAACGAGATCTGGGCGTAGACCCCGATCATCATGAGCAGTCGGGGAAGACCCGCAATGGGAGCGGAGGCGACGGCGTTGGGCCTGCGCTGGCGAAAGTGCCGCCATGCCTGGTTCGCGGTGAGATAGACGCCATGGATCAGGCCGAAGAGCAGGAACTGGACGCCAGCGCCGTGCCACAGACCGGTGAGGAACATGGTGACTAACGTGGGGTACGCGACCATGGTGGCAAAGCCTTCGGGGGTGGCGAGCGCCTTGCGCGAGGTCTTCTTGCCAGCCGCGAGGCGGCGGCGCTGCACGGCGAGCAGGAGCGGATTGTACAGGTAGAGGGTGATATAGCGAGTAAGGGTAATATGCCAGCGCTGCCAGTACTCGGTGACACTGGTGGCCTTGTAGGGCGAGTCGAAGTTGATGGGGAAGCGGATGGAAAAGATGCGCGCCAGTCCCAGCGCCATGTCGGAGTAGCCGGAAAAGTCGAAGTAGAGCTGCATCGAGTAGACGATGAGGCCTGTCCAGGCATGGGTGGCGGTGAGGGTGCCCGCGCCATGAAAGGCGAGGTCCGCCTGCGGAGAGAGCTTGTCGGCGATGAGGACCTTTTTGGCGAGGCCGAGGAGGAACCAGGTAAGGCCGAGCGAGACATCCTGCGGCTTGAGCTGGAAGCGGCGATGGGTCGGAGGAGGAGGTTGAATCGAGGACGGAAGGAGCCCAGGATCGCGACCAAACTGCGGCATCATCTCTTTATGGTGGAGTATGGGGCCCGCGATCAGGTGCGGAAAGAAGGTGACGAATAGGAGGTAGGAGAGGAAGTCCTGGCGCTCCGCCTGACCTTGAGCGAGATCGACGAGGTAGGAGATCTGCGTGAACGTAAAGAAGGAGATGCCGAGCGGAAGGAGGATGGGATGAGGGTGGATGGGGATGAGGTGCGCGGAGAAGAGCGCCAGCAGGATCTTAGAGAGGTATTTGAAGTAAAAGAGAGCGAGCAGGTTGAGGGCAATGCCGAAGGCAAGGAGGCGTTTGTGCCCGGTCGAGTCATCAGGCGTTGAGGCGAGGTTGGCCGCGACGAGGTAGTTGACAAGGATGGAAGCCAGGAGGAAGAGGACGAAGGCGGGATTCCAGGCGGCGTAGAAGACGACCGACATGAAGGCCAGCCATGCGATAACGGGACGTCGGCCGTACCGTCCCAGCAGATGAAAGCCGAGCATGGTGACGGGAAGAAAGAAGAACAGGAATCTGAGGGAGTTGAAGAGCATCGCGGGGCTTTGTTGAGGGTAGCAAACCGGATGACTTCAGGACGAGGCTCACCGTTATTCGGGTCGAGTCGAGCAGCGGCTTCCGACTGCATCGCGAGGAGGGGGAACGGTATCCCAAGGCAGCGAGAGGGATGTCGGCGACGGCTAGTGACGACGAAAGGAGACGCGACGGAGGCGGGCGACGGAAGCCGTCGGTGTGTGGCGGTGGGTAAAGGTGGACGCGAGGCTTGTGACCTGGTTGAGCTCCTCCGAGACGAGGCTGGAGACTACGTTTGAGCCGACGGCAGTGTAGTGCCGGCCGTCGTTGAAGAGACCGATCGGAAGCGGGAGCAGGTTATTGCTGGTGACGCCGTCGAGCTGCGAGATGTAAGCCGCGAGGTTCTGATCGCACGCGGGGATGGGCGCGACATTGACCAGCACCAGGCCGGTGCGCTCGGCGTACTCACTGCGGTACTGGTCGACGAGAGCCCGGGGATAGTCGGCGCGTGTGGAGTCAGGGGCAGCGACAGCCATAGGGTCGCAGGAGGTGCGGGGGGGCGCCGGGGGGGTGAAGAAGCCGTTGTGAACCGTGATCAGGTCTTCCTCGGGACGGATATGCGTGAGATGAAACCAAACATCCTTGATGCCGTAGAACGCGCTGAAACCGGCGGCGTAACCGGCAAAGGCGATGGCCTCGTGCGGGTGCTCAAGCAGGGTGCGACGAGCCTCGCTCCGGCTTCCGTGCCGCAGCAGCTCGAGCAGGCCTTCGGCATAGATGGTGCGGCGCCAGGCGTGGTTTTCGCGCTGGAAGCTGTCTGGGCTCAGTTGCACGAGGAGCACACGAGGCCGGGCGTTGTTCTCAAGATAGTGGTTCAGCGTCAGGTTGTCCGTGACCGCGAGGACGGCGTTGGTGACCGAGATATTGCAGGTGCGAAGTCCAGTGTTGCGTTCCACCACATCCGGGTTGATGCCAGTCATGGCTGTGGAATCACCGAAGATGAGCACATCACAGGCGCGGTCGCGCATACCGAACACGGCATCGTTCGATCGAACCCAGACGCTGGCGCCGTGGTTCAGAAAGAAGTCGGAGCGGCCGAGAGCGATAAACAGTGGAACGGCGAGGATCGGTAGAAGAAGAAGAACGCTGATGTAGCTCAGCGCGGCTCGAGCGGCGACCGTGGCAGCTTCTCGATCCCTCCTTGGGGTGGCGATGGACACCGCGTCAGCGAGATTCAGAGTCGGCTTCTCGAACGGTATAACGGAGCTCCTGAGCTGTGTCCTGCTCGTACCTGGGTGAGAACGCGGACCTGGACGAAAAGTTGCCACTTCGACGATTGTATCCGGTCGGACTCATGACAGAGGGGTTGCACGGTCTGATTCGCGCTGCTGCGTGCCCTCCCCTAGGCCCAACCGGGCGTCAGCGGAGAAACAACCCGAGTTCGTTTGCCGCGGCACGCAGCGGGGGCAGGAAGCGGCTCTGCATCTCGAGCACGGAAAGGCGAGGTGCGTTGCCGCTGAGGTTCAAGGTGGCGACGACGCGCCCGGTGGGGGTGAAGACGGGAACGGCAAGCGAGCGGAGGCCCACCTCGTACTCCTGATCGCACAGCGCGAATCCGTTGCGGCGTGTGCTGCGCAGCAGACCGCGCAGCTTCTCGACCGAGGTGACGGTGCGTGTGGTGTGCGGAGTCAACACGGCGTGAGCGAGGTAGCTCTCCATCTGCTCCGGGGGCAGCCACGCAAGCAGGATGCGACCCATGCTGGTGCAATAGGCAGGCAGGCGCGTTCCAATATGGAGATCAACGCTCATCACCCGCGAGACCGAGGAGCGGGCGATGTAGACGATGTCCTGACCGTCCAGCGTGGCGACCGAGAAGCTCTCGCGATAGGTGGCCGACATCCGCTCCAGCACGGGCTGGGCGGCGGTGGCGAGGGTATTCGAGGTCGTGAACGTATGCGAAAGGGTGAGCATGCGTGGGCGCAGGCTGTACCGTGAGCCGTCGTCAGAGCCGGCAAAGCCGAGTTTTGTCAGCGTATAAAGACATCGGCGGACCGCGGCGCGGGATAGACCGGTGCGCAAACTAAGCTGCGAGATGGTCATCTGCGGATGTTGCAAGGTGAAGGCCTGGATGACGATAAGCCCGCGGGCGAGTGACGTCATGAAGTTGGGGTCGCCGACATAGGCATCCAGGGCAGCGGAGGGACTGATCCGGGTAGACGCTGCGGGCGGAGCCGGTGGAAGGCTGGGAGGGTCGGAGAGATCGGATGCTGGAGAAAGTGTCATCGGCTTTGCACTGTAGCCGGGCCAAGGGTCACAGCGGAGCGCCGTGCGATAGCCGGTCTAAAGCTACGATAAACGCACAAAGGGGAGGCCGCAAGCGGAGCGCACGACGAATCTCAATCCGATGGAAAGTTCGGGCGGGCTCTTGAAGCAGCGTGTCTCGGCTGTTGCCATGCTCATGCGTAGAGGTGGCCCGAATCGAGGTCCCCCACCGGCTCTACACTGTAGAGGTCAGCGAGATCAGCAGCAGAGGGAGAAGCGATGGACACGGCGAAGCAGGCGACACCACTGAGAGATCGGGAGTCTTGGAAGGCGCTGTCGGCGCATGCGGTGGGTATGCAGAAGGCAACCATCGCGGAGCTATTCGCGAAGGACGCCGGTCGGGGCGAGCGGATGACGGCCGCGGCCACAGGCTTATTTCTGGACTACTCGAAGAATCGAGCGACGGACGAGACGCTCGGGCTACTGGTGACACTCGCCGAGGAGTGCGGCCTCAAGCAGCGAACCGAAGCCATGTTCACAGGCGAGAAGATCAACGTCACCGAGAAGCGGGCGGTGCTGCATGTCGCGCTTCGGGCGCCCGCGGGCGAGAAGATTATCTTGGACGGCGTGGATGTGGTGACCGAGGTGCATGCGGTTCTGGACAAAATGGCAGACTTCGCCGACCGCGTCCGGGGCGGTGACTGGAAGGGACACACGGGAAAACCGATTCGCAACGTGGTGAACATCGGCATCGGCGGCTCGGACCTGGGACCCGTGATGGCCTACGAGGCGCTGAAACACTACAGCCAGCGTGACCTGACCTTTCGTTTTGTGTCGAACGTGGACGGGACGGACTTCGCGGAGGCGGTTCTGGATCTCCAGGCCGACGAGACGATGTTCCTGGTGGCCTCGAAGACCTTTACGACCCTGGAGACGATGACCAATGCACGTACGGCACGCGAGTGGTCGCTGAAGGGTTTGGGCGGCGACGAAAAGGCGGTAGCGAAACACTTTGTAGCGATCTCAACCAACGCCAAGGAGGTTGCGAAGTTTGGGATCGATACGGAGAACATGTTTGGCTTCTGGGACTGGGTCGGCGGACGCTATTCGATGGATTCGGCGATCGGGCTTTCGACCATGGTGGCCATCGGTCCCGAGAGGTTTCGTGAGCTGTTGAAGGGCTTTCATGCGATGGATGTGCACTTTCGCGAAACACCGATCCAGAAGAACCTGCCGGCGCTGCTGGGGCTGCTCACGGTTTGGAATACCGAGTTCTTCGACGCGCAGACGGTCGCGATCCTGCCCTACGAGCAGTATCTGAAGCGTTTTCCAGCGTATCTGCAGCAGCTGACGATGGAGTCGAACGGGAAGCACGTGACGCTCGATGGCGAGCATGTCACCTACGCGACCGGACCGGTGTACTGGGGCGAACCGGGAACAAACGGGCAGCACTCGTTCTACCAGTTGATCCACCAGGGAACCCGCCTAATCCCGTGTGACTTCATCGGTTTCGCAAAGACCCTGAACCCGCTTGGGGCACATCATGACACCTTGATGGCGAATGTGTTCGCGCAAGCCGAGGCCCTGGCCTTCGGCAAGACGGCGGACCAGGTACGTTCCGAGGGAACGCCCGAGTGGCTGGTGCCGCACCGGGTCTTCGAGGGAAACCGGCCGTCCAACGTCATTCTGGCGGAGGTGCTGACGCCGGAGCTGCTCGGCAGCCTGATCGCTCTCTACGAACACGCGGTGTTTACGCAGGGCGTCGTCTGGAATATCGACTCGTTCGATCAGTGGGGTGTGGAACTGGGCAAGGTGCTCGCCCAGAAGATCATCGGCGAACTCGAAGACAAGGGCGAACCGGAGCTGAACCACGACGCCTCAACCAATCACCTGATCCGCTGGTACCGGGAGCACAGATAGGGGCGGAAAAGGGGTGTGAGCGACTGTCGGTCAGCGCTGCTCGGGACTCGCTCGCACTCCCAGTCTGGATTCGCGCGAAAGCACGTCAAGGATCTGCGCGGGTTCGGGACGTACGCGGAAGTCCGCGTGAGCCTCGGCAAAGGCGATGCTTCCGTCCTGTCGGAGGACAAAGGTGGCCGGCATGGGAAGGCGCCAGGCGGACTCGGGGGCATCGTCGTAGCTCTTGCCGGAGTTGGCGAAGGGAATGTTGACGAGGATGGAGCGGTAGTAGCTTCGGGCGGACGACGGAATGGTGTATGCGATGCCGAATCGCATGGCGAGCTCGGCGCCGGGGTCGGAGAGGATAGGGAACGGCAGCGTGCCCGGAGCGCCTTGGCCAGGAGAAGCCTTACCGTCCACGCGAGCGGTCCTCTGGAGGTGCTCCGCCGAAAACGCGTTCTGGCGCCGGTTCTGGGGCGAAACGGCAGCCAGAACCGCTCCCGCTCGGCGGATCTCCGGGTAAAGATCGCGCCAGGTCTCCAGCTCCGTGACGCAGTACGGACACCAGCGGCCACGAAAAAAATTTAGCACCAGCGGTCCGAGCGCGAGAAGATCCGCAGACGCGACCAATCTGCCGGTGGAGGCGTCCTGCAAGGAAAACACAGGCGCCATCTCGCCCACCTTGAGAATCCCGTCCTCGATGCCGCTGGCGAAGAGTTCCGCAGTGGCCTGCTCGGAGATGGCGAGCCGTTCCGGCTGCACCAGGCGGCGGGTGTTCGAGGTGATCCGGTCGAGCTTGTCCTGCAGGTCCTGCATGAACCCAGTTTAGAACGGATGGGCACCCGCGTTGGAAGCAGGAGAGAGGGTCAGTCGACGCACATGAAGCGCTGACGCCGTCGACCCCAGGCCCTGGCGAGACTCAACGCCGAAGGCGGCGGCGGATAACACCAAGAAGGCCAACACCGCCCGTACCGAGGAGAAGAAGAGAGGAGGGTTCCGGGGTGACGTTGGTGGAGAGGTCGTTCGCAAAGATCAGAAGGTCATTGATCGTATCGATGAAAACAGCATCGCCCCTCGCATTGATGTACCCGCCGGAGAGCAGCCCGTTGCTCAGATAGTCGGCGATCGGATCGGGGTTAGGACCACCCCAGATGCCGCGCAGAATGGTGTTATTTGGTCGGGTGTAGAAGCCCGAGACCAGGGAGTGTCCGTTGTTGCAGATCCCCGTGTCGAAGCTGAAGCCGCTGAGCTGGGGTGTGCAGGGTGAGCCATTGTCCCAGGCCAGGGTAGGCGGATCGATGGTGAAGACGGGATTGCTGCTCCCGGAATAGAAGGTCTCGTAGCAGGAGGGAGCGTTTACGACCCCGCCGCAGGTTTTCCCGAAGCCCGAGAGCGAGTTACTACGGTTTACCGTGTAATCACTCAAGCGGTCAATGCCGATGAAGGCCTCCTGCTGCGTTGCTTCCACAACGGTTAGCCGGTACGTATCAGCCAGGGCGCACGTCGCATGGCCAAGGAGGAGGATGGCGACGATTCCGGTAAGTGCATGCAGAGGGAGAATTTGCCGAAACTTTTGACGCATGGAAGATCTCCGATGAGGACCTCAGCCAGCATGCCCTGAAAGCAGGAACGGACGCAGAACAAGCCCTGAAGGAATTCAAACGACAGTAACTCATGGCTGCGACTAAGTAACAGAAAGGTCACTCTGTCGCTGAGGATGGATTGAAGGTACAAGGGGATGGTTAACTAGATGCCGCTGACATTGGATCGCAACGGAGATGGTGAACGCATCGAGATGCGGTCAACGCTCCTCCACAGGACTCGTGCTGCGTGCCAGCACTCAGCTGCGTGGGACCAACCTGAAAGGGGAGAGTTCCATCCAATCAGCAATAGTCTTGCCGGTAACGACCCGCGTAATCCATGAGACAGCCCAGATCTTCCGATCGAAGAAGCGTCGCAGATCCCTTGGCGCGATGTCGCCCAGCGTTCTGCCGTGCTGCATTGCACCTGGCCGACGGCAGGAGGTGACATGCACCTGGTCATCTTCGGTCTAACGGTCTCCTCTTCGTGGGGCAACGGGCACGCAACCTTGTGGCGATCTCTGATCAAGGCGATGCTCCGTCGGGGTCACACGGTCACTTTTTATGAGCGGGACGTGCCTTACTACGCGGATACGCGCGATCTTTGGGAACTGCCGGCGGGTGGGCGGCTGCGGCTCTATCGCGACCTCGGCAGCGTTCGTGAGGGGGCGGCACGGGATCTCGACCGGGCAGACCTCGCAATCTGTACCAGCTATTGCCCCGACGGGCCTTCTGCGTGTGACCTGATCCTGGCGTCACGGGCAGGCATAAAGTCTTTCTATGATCTGGACACGCCGGTCACGCTCGATGGTCTGCGCCAAGGTGGAGCTGTCGAATATCTGCCGACCCACGGCCTGGCCGACTTCGACCTGGTGCTGAGCTTCACCGGCGGACGTGCTCTCGAGGAACTGCGGACCCAGCTGGGCGCACGCGTGGTTGCGCCGCTGTATGGATCGGTCGATCCCGAGACGCACCTCCCGGTCGGGGCAAAGGAGGAGTTCCGGGCGACCCTCTCCTACCTTGGCACCTACGCGGCGGACCGCCAGGACGGTGTGAGTAGACTCTTTCTCGAGCCGGCTTCGAGACTTCCCGAAGAGCGATTCCTCATCGCTGGAGCGCAGTATCCTGAGAAGTTTCCGTGGACGGGTAATATTGCCTTTGTCCGTCACCTTCCACCGTCACTGCATCCGGCCTTCTTTTGTTCGGGGCGAGCGACCCTGAACGTCACCAGGGGTGCCATGGCGGCGTACGGATACTGTCCGTCGGGAAGGTTGTTTGAGGCGGCTGCCTGCCGTGTGCCGCTGTTGACTGATCTTTGGGAGGGACTGGACACCTTCTTCCAACCCGGTGTGGAGATTCTGCCGGTAAGCTCGGCGGAGGACGTGCTGGCGGCGCTGTCGCTTTCCGATGCGGAGTTGCTCCGCATCGCCGAGGCGGCGTACGAGCGGACGCTGGCGCAGCATACCGGAGAACGACGTGTGATCGAACTGGAGCAGATGTGCGAAGCAGCCCGGCGTCCAAGCGGGCAGGAAGTTATGGCGTAACGGTTGACAGCGAGATTAGGAACCTGGGGCATCATTCCGGCGGCAGGACAGGGAAGTCGGATTCAGCCGCTCGCTTTCTCCAAGGAGCTGCTGCCAGTCGGCAGCCGCGTGGAGGATGGCAGGGAACGTCCGCGCGCGATCAGCGAGTACCTGGTCGAGCGCATGATCCAGGGCGGCGCCGACAAGCTCTGTTTCGTGATCTCGCCCGGCAAAACCGACATCCTCGAGTACTACGGATCGCGCCTCTGGGGGGCGGACATCGCCTATGTCGTCCAGCCAACGGCAGGCGGTCTGTGCGATGCCGTGTTTCGTGCGCTTCCGCTGGTGCGGGAGGATGAGTCGGTCCTGATCGGGCTGCCCGATACGCTGTGGGCGCCGGAGAATGGATTCCTCCAACTGCCGGACGGTGTGCTCGCGTTTCTGCTGTTTCCGGTAGAGCATCCGGAGCTCTTCGATGCCGTCATCCTCAAGGGGGACGGATCGGTGTTGGAGATTGAAGTCAAGAAGAATGGAGCTCGGTCGAACTGGATCTGGGGCGCGATCAAGATGCCGGGCAGCGTCTTTCGCGAGCTCTACGATTTATGGTCCATGCCAGAGCGAGGAGATGAGTATCTGGGGACGCTGGTCAACGCCTGGCTGGCAAAGGGCGGGCGAGCCGTTGGTCTCTGTGTCGGACAGGACTACGTCGATGTAGGAACGTTGCACGGGTATCGGTCAGCGATACGGCTGCTCGATAAGCAAAGCGACCGGGGCGCAACGCCGCCGGAAAGGGAGACTGCGTAGCATGGGATCGGTTGAGTCCACGAACACGAGCCGTGAGGAGCTGCGAAGCAGGATTGCTGAGATCGGACCCTGGTTTCACAATCTGACCCTGGGCGAGGTGCAGACGGCGCCGGAGCACTTCCTGGGGGACTATCCCCAGGTAAAGTACGAGCGGTTCCGCGACGCTCTGCCCAGGGACATGACCGGCCTGAGCGTGCTTGATATCGGCTGCAACGCCGGCTTCTACTCGTTCGAGATGAAGCGGCGCGGAGCCGCGCGTGTGCTTGGCATCGACACCGATCAGCATTACCTCAGGCAGGCCATCTTTGCGGCCGAGGTCAATCAACTGGACGTTCAGTTTCAACGGCTGCCGGTCTGGGACGTCGCCGCGCTTGGAGAGAAGTTTGATCTCGTGATCTTCATGGGTGTGCTCTATCACCTGCGGCATCCACTGCTGGCACTCGATCTCATCCACGAACACGTCGCCAAGGACCTGTTCCTGTTCCAGAGCATGCAGCGCGGAAGTCGCGAGATTGCGGTGCTGGCAGAAGATTACGAGTTCAATGAGCCGGCTCCCTTCGAGGACGCAGGTTTTCCGAAGATGCACTTCATCGAGCATCGCTATGCGCACGACGAAACCAACTGGTGGGTACCGAATCGGGCCTGTGCCGAGGCGATGCTGCGCTCCTCCGGCTTCCGTATCGAAGCGCAGCCTGAGGAGGAGGTGTACGTCTGCCGTTGGCGTCCCGTGCAGACCCCGCCGGATGGCCCGCACAGCGTATATCCTGCGCAGTCACTCAGAAAAGAGCGGAGTTGAAGCAGGAGATGCGGTTGAAGCAGGAGATGCAAGCTGCATCGACGCTGGGCGACGTGATCGCGCGCGCCGAATGCCTGCTCGAAGAGCGCCAGCTTCGAGCGGCAATCGCCACCTTCGACGAAGCCGAGACGAGGGGAGCTGATCCGGACGGCTGTTGCGCGGCCCGCTGGTTGGCCTCGATGCTGCAAGGTGACTTCCAGGCAGCCTGGGCGCAGAGCGATGCGATCCGGCAGCGAGGCGGAGACGATCCATCGCGGTTCTGGATGGGCGAGGATCTGCAAGGGAAACGCGTCATCGTCCGCTGCCTGCACGGCTTCGGGGATGCGATCCAGTTCCTGCGGTATCTGCCGCGGCTGCGGGCTCTTGCGAGCGAGGTCATCGTCGAGGTTTCGCCGCGCATGCTCGAGCTCGCGCCCATGCTGGACGGCGTGGGCGAATGGATCACGTGGGGTGCGGAGAGGCTTGCTCCCGAACCGCAGTGGGATGTCCAGGTCGAGGTCATGGAGCTGCCCTACCTGTTCCGGACACAGCTGGCGGAGCTCCCCATCGCCGTGAACTATCTCCGGCCGCCAACCGCCGATGTGGATGAGGCGACCGCCTGCATGGGCCGATGCCGAGAGACGTTGAGACTTGGTCTCGTCTGGTCCGCGGGGGAATGGAATACCACGCGTTCGATCCCGATCAGCTGTTTGGAGCCCCTGCTGCGAGTCTCTGGCGCGGAGTTCTGGAGTCTGCAAGGCGGAGCGGCAGCCTCGGAGGCGCAGCCGTGGATGGACGCTGGACTCATGCGAGATGCCGCAATTTGCGGGGGAGGACAACGAGCGCTCGCCGCGGTCGTTGCCAATCTCGATCTCGTGATCACGGTCGATACGCTCGCAGCGCACCTGGCTGGGGCGATGGGAAGACCAGTCTGGGTCCTGCTGCAGCACGCCGCCGATTGGCGTTGGATGACGGATCGTTCCGACTCGCCGTGGTACCCGCGGATGAGACTCTTTCGCCAGCCCGCGAGTGTCGCCGCTTGGCAAGAGACTGTCGACAAGGTCAGAGCGGAGTTGTTGCGCCTCCTCGACGCGACGGGACACGGACGCGTGTGACGTGAGTGCCAACAGACAAAGCCAGACAGCAGGCACCGGCCGCGGGTGGGATGGATACGACGCGTACCTGTTCGACATCGACGGCACTTTGCTGCACGGCACGGATCCGGTCCACTACTTTGCCTTCTGCGAGGCGTTGACCGCGCTTGCGGGCCGTCCGCTCAACCTGGACGGTGTGGTTGCCCACGGCAACACGGATGTGGGCATTCTGCGGGACGCTCTGGCGCTAGCCGGTGTGCCAGACGTTGCCTGGCGTCCGCACCTGGGCGAAGTCCAGCGAGCGATGTGTCGTTTCGTCGACGAGCGGAAGGGGGAGCTCTGCGTCACGGTGCTTCCCTCGGTGCTGGAGGTGCTCCGGCACCTTCGCGCGCGGGGCGCCGTCCTCGGCGTTGCCACGGGAAATCTCGAGGGGATCGGCAGGCTGAAGCTGGAGCGCTGCGGTCTCCTCGATCAGTTTGCCTTCGGCGGGTACAGCGACGCCTATGAGTACCGGCGTGACGTCTTCGCCGGTGCGGTGGCGAAGGCGAAGCAACTGGCGGGAGCCGATGCGGCTATCTGCGTGGTCGGGGATACGCCCGGAGATGTGCGTTCGGCGCGATCCAATGACCTGGATGTGATCGCGGTCGCGACTGGGATCTACACCGCCGACGAGCTCATGTCGGAGAGACCCGACTGGTGCCTGCAATCTCTTGCCGACCTGTTTTCCAGCTAGCGTGGGGCCTCGGACGCCGCTCACCAGACGCAACGCGAGACGATCTCTTCGAACTCCGCGGCACGGTGCTCCGAAGTATGCTCCGCGAGAATACGCTCGCGTGCCTGCAAGCCCATGCGCTTCGACTGCTCGTCGCTCATCTCGCGCAGGATGTCCGAGACCTCCGCGGCGTCGGCAGGCAGCAGGATCTCCGTGCCAGGGGTCAGAAACTGATCAAGGCCCGGCCACGCGTCGGAGAGGATCGCGGCGCCGCAGGCCGAAGCCTCAAACAGACGCACGGAAGGGGAGTAGCCGGCCTGAACCATCTCGTCCCGCGTCAGGTTCAGGGTAAAGCGCGAAGAGGAGTAGAAGGCGGGGTGATCGGGTGGTGAGACATGGATCAGGCGGCGCACGTTGCGCTGCCACGCGATCTGCTCCGGATACTGCGGGCCTGCGACGACGAACCGCATCGCGGGAAGTGAGGCTGCGGTCTCGTCCAGCAGCTCGGTGAGCTTCGGCTGGCGATCGGGAGCGTACGTGCCGAGATAGCTGAGATCGCACCGGAACTCCTGGCGAGGCGGTGTCGGATGGTATAAATCGGGATCGACGGAGCAGAAGAACGGCACGGCGCGCGGCGATCCAAAGCGTTGCTCGAGTTCGCGCAGCGCAGGCCCCCCGGTGAAGCTGAGATACGCGGCATACTCCGGGATGAGCGCCGCCTGGAGATACTCCGTCTTCCCCGTCGAGCGCAGCTGCGCCAGCGTGATGGGGGTGTCGATGTCGTAGAAGAGAACAGGGCAGGGGTGGGCTTCGAACAGGCTCTGGCCGGCCTCGATCGCGTCTGGAAAGTAGGAGCCCATCACCACCACGTCGGCGTCGGCCGCGAGCGCCAGCAGGGAAGGGCGGTCGAGCTTCCAATCCTCGTAGAGGTGCACGGTGCAGAAGGTGGGCGCGGGGAGGTCGCGGTTGCTGCGGTACCACTCCACATCTCTCTCCACGAAGTGAATACGGTGGCCGCGGCGGGCAAGCGCCTTGCACAGCGATCGGTACGTGGTGGCATGGCCGTTGCCCCATGAGGAGGTGATGGTAAGGCCATAGATGACGATCTTCACCGCCGATCTGCTCCGGCCGCGCGCCTGGAAAGACAGTACGCAAATGCCTGTTCGGCCTGCGCGGCGCGTTGGGCGTAGGTGTGATCGCGAAGCGCACGCGCATGGAAGGCTGCGCCGATCCGCTCTCGCGCGCCACGGTCATGCCCGTTGAGAGCGTCCACCACACCCTGCGCATTGCGAATGACCAGGATCTCCTTTCCCGGCAGGAAACAGTCATCGACGCCCGGCCAGTCGTCGCACAGAAGGCAGGTTCCCGCTCCGGCAACCTCGAAGACGCGGGTCGGAGGAGAGAACCCCGACTGCGCCATGGAGGCGCGATTGATGTTCATCACCATACCCGCCGAGCAGTTCACCCGGTTGTGGTCGGCCGTCGGGACATGACCGATCCAGCGAACGTTGGCCGGCATCTGCTTGTCACCCCAACCCTCGCCGCCCAGCAGAAATGCCATGGTCGGGGCAAGCTCGGCGGCACGAAGAAAGAGTTTCTCGACGCGGGCTTCGCGGTCGGGTAACCGGTTCCCGAGAAAGGCGACATCGCACGCCAGCGAGGCATCGGGCGGCACGGGGAAGTGCGTCTCAGGGTCGAGCCCGTTGTACATGCTGAAGTAGGCGCGGGCGCCCAGGTCCAGGTATTGCTCCCGGCACCAAGGGCCGCCGCCGTAGGTCAGCACCGCGTCGTAGTTCGGCATGGAGGTACGAAAAGGGTCCGCGGGATCGGCGTGCATGCGAGCGATGGTCGCGGGCGCGTCCACGTCCCAGAAGGTGATGGCCGAGTCGGCTTGCAGCTCAAGAATGCGCCGCTCCAGCACCTCGTCATCAACGCCGATGCCGCTGTGCTTGACAATCACATCCGCCGACGCCGCTCGGGCCAGCATGCCGTCAAGCCCGGAGCCCGGCTCGTACACCAGCGACTCCACGTAGGAGAAGTCGTCGGAGTCGCGGTGCTGCTGACGTCCATAGGCGTCCGGCTCGGCAAAGGTGATCGTGTGCCCGCGCCGGGCGAGGTATTTGTAACATCCGCGGTAGTATGTCGCGGCGCCGTTCCAGTAGGACGAAACGATGCTCGATCCGAAGGCAAAGATCTTCACGGCAGCAGCTCCTCACAGATGGAGGTAAGCTGCTGGGCGCGGTGGCCGCAGGTGTGATGGGCCAGAACTGTTTCGAGGCCGCGGCTCGCCTGCGCCCGCGCCGCCTCCGGATCACGAAGCATCTCCGCCACGGCAGACCTCATCTCGCTTCCGTTCGCGACGAACCGGAGATCCCCCGGACGGAAGAGATCTTCCGTGTCCTGCCAAGGCGCGGAGATCAGCGGAATTCCACAGGCAAGAGTCTCAAAGACGCGAATCGTCGGAATGCCCGTCATGACCGAGGCATACTGCCGGCGAGGGATGTGAACCGTCAGCTTGGCGGAGGCGTAAACGCACGGCGCCTGCAGATTTGGGAGGTATCCGCCGTAGCTGACACCAGCGTCCCGAAGCGCGCGCAAGCCCTCCTCGGGGTAGCGAACGCCGTAGATCGTGGCACGGAGTTCGTGGAGGTCGAAGACCGGGTCCAGCAGAAACTCGCGGATCTCGGACGAGCGTTCGCCATCGCCCCAGTTGCCGATCCAGACGACGTCGTTCTTCTCCTCCGTGGCGGCTGGGATTGGGTGAAAGATGGTGACGTCGGCTGCCTCGTGCAGCGTCCAAACGTTCCGCAGGCCGAATTGTTCGCGGTAGATTCGTTCGAGCACCTTGCCAAAGGCCAGAATGCCATCGAAACGATCGAGCTGCAGCAGGGCAAGCTGCTCCGGTGACGAAGAGGCGCGGTGATGCGTGTCGTGGAAGAGCAGCCGAAATCCAAGCCGGTCCCGAAGTCGGACGAGACGCTGTGCCAGCTGAGGCGTGGTCCACTCGTGCAGGATCACGACTCCCATGCCTTGCAGGTACTCCGACCAGGCGAGGTCAGGGTCGTCGGAGCAGAAGGTTTGCACAGGGAGATCGGGGTACGAGCGCGTGAACTCGGCGAGTGACTCCGCGCCCACCTCTTCCGTGCGCAGGTGATCGATCGACCACTCTGTCTCGGGTTCGAGGATCGTGACCGTGTGGCCGAGAGCGACCATTGCCCGAAGGAGGCCTCGCAGGAAATGAGCGTTTCCGTTGTTCCAGTCGGAGCGCACGGAATGAGCGACGTAGGCGATGCGCAGGTTACTGGACACGCGAGAGCACCTCGGCGGCCAGGGGTGCAGGCGCGGACGGGGACACCGCTTCCAGCAGGCGCCGGTAGAGCTCGAGGTAAAGCTCCGTCAGGTGCGCTCGGCTCATCAAGCCGGCGCAGCGCATCGCGCGCCGTTGAAAGGTCCGCAGGAGCTTAGGATCGCAGGCGAGCTGGGCCAGAAGCCGGTTCAGCGCTTGGGCGTCGTGGAAGTAGAGCGCAGCTTGCCCCCAGACCTCGCGAAGGGACGGAATGTCTCGCGCGATCACAGCGCAGCCGCACAGCGCGGCTTCCAGGGGGGCCAAACCGAAGGGCTCGTAGGCCGACAGCGCAAGATAGATGGCGCTCGAACGCAGAAGCTCGAAGAGTGACTCCTCGGTAAGCCGGCCAAGAGGCATCGCCTGACCGAGCGATTGCGGTGCGCTGCTCGATCCATGCTGATCCTCGCCGGCGACAAAGATCGGCAGAGGCGCCTGCACCTCCGCCAGGAGGGAGAGGCCCTTTGCCTCATCCCAGAGCCGGCCGATCGTGACGGCTTGCAGCCGCTGCCGCGCAGGCTGAGGCGGCAGCGGAAGATCACGGCCGTTTGAGATCACGGACGCCTCCGCCGGAAGCGTGAAACGCTCGCCCAAGGCCTGCAGCATCCAGTGGGTCGGCGCAACGACCGCATTCGCGCCCGCGAGACCGGTCTGCACCAGGCTCCTGTACTGGTTCAGCCATGGCGATGGATCAAGGCCCTGGGGCCGACAGGCGGCCGCCCAGCTCAGAACGTCGCTATGCGCGACAACGAGCTTCGGAATCGGCGTCGGCAGTCTGCCGAAGCAGAACTGGTTCGTGTGCAGAAGCTCGGCGCGAAAGCTGTCGAGCAGCTTCAGCAGCAGATCGGCCCCGCCAGCGTAGGCCCTGTCGTTCCCCTCCATCCATTCCAGCGGAACCTCGGAAGCGATATAGCGAAACTCCGGTCCGTACAGACCGCTCATCGCGGAGCACCAGGCAGTCTGTTCGGGCGATGGCAACCGGCCGAAGCTGACCAGGGCCACCGTATGGGAGCGTTGCAGCAGGCCTTCCGTGAGCTCTTTTGTGTACGTCCAGACACCACCGATTGTGTCCGTGGTTAACAGGACACGCATTCCAGCTCCTGAAGGGTGAGTGGTTGCTGCTCCTGGATGTCGCTGTAACCCTTGTCCGCGAAGATCTGGAGATAGAAAGAGTGAGCGCGCTCCCACGCCTGCTCATCGGGCTGCGCCCCAAAGGTGCTGACGTACTGCGGGCTGCCAGGGAAGGGAAACATCGGAACCGGCTCGCTGACCCATACACCCGCGGCCTTGAGCTTTGCCTGCCAGGCGGCCACCAGCGCCGCGTCATCCTCGGGCGTTTTGATCAGATTCGCCTGGACCCAGGGAATGTGCCGACGGGCGTAGAGGAGCAGATCCGTGATCCGATCGGTCGACAGGCGGCAGTTCTTGTTCATCGCGTCCCGGCCCTGCTCGGTGATCGACTCCACCCCGCACTCAAAGGACACGCAATGGGCGCGGCCCAGGAGCTCAAGCAAATCTTCGTTCCACAGATCAATGCGCGACTGGAAGCCGATCGACACCGGACGTTTGGCGATCTCTTCCAGCAGAGCCCTGACGTTCTTGCCAACGCCGAAGATCTCGTCGATGAAGTAGATGTAGTCCACGCCGCGCGAAATCAGCTGATCGATCTCCGCGAGCACGGCCGACAGGTCCCGCTCGCGGTATTTGTTGCGAAACAGGGTCTTGTTGCAGAAGGTGCAGGAGTACGGACATCCGCGGGCGAACTCGACCTCAGCGCCGAGCTTCAGGTGGTCGGCTCCGTTGCCCGGAAAGATGTGGTGCTTATGCCCGTGCCGTGCGATCGGGTAGTCACGGTAGTCGATCGGGCCCAGCGCGCGCATATCCGTCGCGCCCAGGCCGGGGCTGGTGCGGAAGGTGCCGTTGGCATCGCGCCAGCAACAGCCTGCGATCATCTCCCAGGGCAGGCTCGCAAGCTGCGGCAGGGTCTGGTCGGGCTCGCCGCGCAGCACGATCTCCGCCCCTGTCTTCTCCAAGGTCGCCAGTGGCGTGACCGAGCCGTGCGGTCCGATGACGACGGTTCGAGATGTGGGTGAGCTGCCCCGAAGCGCGGCAATCCAAAGCGCGGGAACCCGCAGCTCCGGTTGCGGGCAGCGCCAGAACAGGTACGAGGGAGCCGTCGGGATCACCAGGAAGTCGGCCCGGAAGTTCCCGAGGCGTTCCCGCGTCTGTTCCGGCGAAAGCTCTTCCATGTTCGCGTCAAGGAGCAGCACCTCGTGCCCCGCGTAGCGCAGAAACTCACGCGCCGACAGAAGCTCAAGCGGAAGGTGAGCATCGGCGCAACCGAAGTAGGTCGACCCCTCAAAGCTCCAGTGCGGGTTGACCAGAGCGTACCTCATGCGACCTCCTCGGCCACGAGATCGGACGCGCTCTCCGGTGCTCTCTGCCTGGCGATCAGCTCGTGATTCCTATGCCAAAACGTGTGTATCGATCCGAGTATGTGCGGGAGCGAGCGGCGCGCAGACCAGCCGGTCGCGCGCGAGAGCTTCGTCGTGTCGGAGACGTAGAGCGGCTGATCCCCTGGCCTGACCTCGCTGGATCGCAGCTCGGGGAGAGCGCCGGTCTCCTGCTTGATTGCGCGGATCATCTCCACCACCGAGACCGCCCTCTCCGGTCCGCCCCCGACATTGAACACCTCTCCACGGACGCGTCCGGCACGGTCGTGCGCCAGTTCCATCGCGTCGAGGAGGTCGGCGACATGCAGCACATCGCGCACCTGGAAGCCGTTGCCGTACACCGTGATGGGCCTGCCCTCGAGCACGCTGTACAGGAAGTGAGCCACCCACCCCTGGTCCTCGTTGCCGAACTGCTGCGGCCCCGCGATGCATGACATGCGAAAGACCACGGTCGGAAGGTCGTAGATGCGAGCGTAGTCGCGCACATACTGATCGGCGGCGCCCTTGGAACATCCGTAAGGCGAGTGGAAGTCCAGAGGCTGCGACTCGCGCACACCCCGGAAGTCAAGGTCCTCAGCCCGGAAATGCGTGCCTTCGATCACCACCGGCACCGACTCGAGCGAGCCGTAGACCTTGTTCGTCGAGGTGAACAGCAGGAACGGCTTACGGCCGGAACGCCGGGCAGCTTCCAGAACGTTCAGGGTTCCGAGGGCATTGACCTCGAAGTCCGTCCGCGGATCGGCAACCGAGGTCGTAACCGCTACCTGGGCGGCAAGGTGGTAGATCTCGCTGCGGTCCTTTGCTGCCTCGGCGACCGCCGAGGCATCGCGGACATCGCCCTCCGCAAACTCCAGACGGGCACGGCCGGCAAGCGAGCGGAGCCAAAACAGGTTGTGACTCACCCCGGAACGCGACAGATTGTCGAGGAGACGCACGTGCGTTCCGGGCGCCGCGAGAAGACGTTCCGTAAGATTGGAACCAATAAATCCAGCACCGCCCGTGATGAGTATCTTGCGCTCTCCACCACTCTTCATCGTTGTCGATCCTTTCCTTTCCCCGCAGTACCGCGTTGCACTTCTAGGCCGAAAGACCGTACGAGTTGAGTTCACGAAGCATGGTCTCCGCCTTGTCCTCCGCCTCTTGCTTGGCGAGCCACACGGCGAGTTCGCGGAAGCCCTCTTCATGGGTCACCTGCGGCTGGTACCCAAGCAGCGAACGCGCCTTGGTGAGATCGGCAAAGCAATGGCGTATATCGCCCGCGCGATACTTCTGCGTGATCACCGGCTCCACCTTCTGCCCGAGCGACGACGCCAGGATCTCGGCAACGCGCCGGATCGTGATCGGCTTGCCGCAGCCGACGTTGATCACCTCGCCGTCCGACTCGGTCCGCTCCATCGCTAGCAGGTTCGCGCGAACGATGTCGTTGATGCTGACGAAGTCTCGCATCTGCTCGCCGTCCTCAAACACCAGCGGCGCCTGCCCATTCAGAAGGCGAGCCGCGAAGATCGCCGCCACGCCCGTGTAGGGATTGGAGAGCGCCTGCCTGGTTCCGTAGATGTTGAAGAAGCGAAGAGCCGTGACCGGAAGGCCGTAGGTCCGCCCAAAGATTAGGCAAAGCTCTTCCTGATCGCGCTTGGAGAGCGCGTACACCGAGTTGATCTCGGAGGGCTTGTCTTCGCCCGTCGGCACCGGTTTCAGAACGCCGCCGCAGTCGCTGCAGTGCAGCTCCCACTGGCTGGACCTCAGTTGCGCGACGGGACGAACCGGCGGTGACGCATGCCTGCCGCACGTTCCGCACACGTACCTGCCCTCGCCGTAGATGGACATGGACGAGGCAACGATCAGCTTCTCGGGCGTATGTTTCGCGTCCAGCATGGCCTGGAGAAGCTCGGCCGTACCCTGCGTATTGACGCTCATGTAGCGGCTGATCTCGTACATCGACTGGCCGACCCCAACCGTTGCGGCGAAATGAAAGATGACATTCACCCCCCGCAGGACCTCACGGAGCCGGTTCGGATCGCGGACGTCACCGACCACCAGCTCCACGGAAGAGGACAGATAGTCCGGCGGGCCGTCGCCATGAACCTGCGGCGTCAGGTCATCGAGGACGCGGACCCGGTGTCCGGCCGCGAGGAGACCGTCAGCAAGGTGCGAGCCGACAAAACCCGCACCGCCGGTAATCAGAATCTGCTTGGATCGTCTCTTCAGGTCAGTCATAGTCGTGCACGGCTCCGCAGATTGAGTTGCGTTGCTTGGGGAACGGCAGCCGAAACCAGCGGCGGAGCATAGCGCGCGACGGCCCAGGCAGCGAAATCGGCAAACTGGTTGAGATCCTTGGGCGGGCTGGTGTGGTGCTGCTCGAGGCCGAGGTGTTCCGGCGTGAAGCACAGCGTCAGCGCCACCCGAAACGGATCGAGCGCCTCCATCTGCCGGTCGAACCAACGCTCGGCGTCCGGCCGAAACGAGTCAGCCCAACTCAAGCCCGTGCGCAGGTACTGGACGTTGTGGGACGCCATCCAGTCCACGGCATCCTCCAGGCGATGATCTTCGTAGTGAAACCACTGGCAGAAGCCCGTGGTTCCGTCGGTCGGAAACATACCCGCGGCCAGCTTGGGAGCGCCGTCCGACCGGATCAGCCCGAGATAGTAGTGCCGGTAGTACGACGATCCCTCCGCCTCCTTGTGGCGCGTCTCGGCTGGCCACGTCGGCGGAAGGTCGAAGAGGCTGTACCAGTGCACGCGCTCCACCCTTCCGCGAAGCAGTTCCAGCGTCCGCTGCAGGCCAAAGGCCTGCACCTCCTCCGCGCCGAAGGAGGAGACGCCAACCTCGGTAACCCAGATCGGCTTGCGGGTAATCTCGGCCGCCTCTGCAACGCGATCGGGCCACTCCGAAAGCTGCCAATGGTTCCAGTCCAGAGGAAAGCCGTGCACACCCACGGCGTCCACATGCTCCATCACGCCGTAGGAAGCCATCAGCCGGAGAAAGTCGCAGTCACAGGAAGAGACACCTCCGAGCACGATTGGAATCTCCGGATTGACGGACCGAATCGCAGTCGATGCCAGCTTGATCATCTCCGCGAAGAGCTTCCATTCCGGATCCAGATGGAAGTTCCAATGAGATAAATTGTTGGGTTCGTTCCAGAGTACGACCGCTTCAACCATTGAGTGCATTCCTAGCCGGCGCCCAGACTCAAAACAAGCATGAGTAGAGACATCAAGCATCCGTCGAAGTTCTGTCGAAGTGGAGAGCTTACAAGGAGACACCGCTCCCCTCACGACCTTCTTTATACCTGTAACAGCAGTATGAAGGATTGTTGAACGTCTGAGTTGCCTGAAATGACAAATCGTCTCAAGATGTTGCGAAAGAAGATCCCACTGGCCGCCTCACCCGCAATCCTTTGCGGCGCCAGAGGCAACATCGCTGAAGCATGGCCACCATCGCATGCCGGCGCTATGTTATCCAGCAAACCAAAGACATACGACCCTCGCGGAAGACGCGCGAGCAGCTATCCTTAGGCCCAGAAAACGTAAGAACAGCAAGCGGTCGCCTGACCGAAGGAGAGATTCGATGCGCGTCCTGAACCCTGGTTCGACCTGCTATTTGTACGCGCTTTGGGTACTTTTTTCCCTCTCCGTCGTGGCCGCCCGGGCAGAGGTCCGACTGCCTCACCTGCTCAGCGACCACGCAGTCCTCCAACGCGAACGCCCGATCCATATCTGGGGCTGGAGCGATCCCGGCGAAACCGTCAGCGTCGCCTTTCATGGGCAGCAGCTTCGCCTCGTCGCAAACGATCTGGGCCAGTTCTCCGGCTGGCTGGCGCCGGAAAAGGCCGGTGGACCCTACACGCTCACCATCACGGGCTCCCAGTCGCCGGCCGCCCTAACCGTCTCCGACCTCCTCGTCGGCGACGTCTGGTTTGCCTCCGGCCAATCCAACATGGAGATGCCGCTCAAAGGCTTCGGTGGCCAAACCGTCGTCAAAGACTCCGCGCAGGAGATCGCCGCGTCGAACCACGCGGACCTCCGTCTGCTCCGCTTCGAGCACCGCGCCAGCGACGACCCAACCGACGACGTTGCCGCCGTCTGGAGCCCGTGCCAGCCGGCCACGGCATCCGACTTTTCCGCGGTCGCCTACTTCTTCGGCCGCGAACTCGCCCAAAAGGAGCACGTGCCGATCGGCCTCATCGACTCCACCTGGGGCGGCACACCGATCGACTCCTGGATGAGCCTCGACTCGATCGCGTCCGACGCCTCTCTCATGCCCGCCTTCGCAACACGAGCCCGCTTCGCCGCGAAGCAGACCGACTTGCAGCGGACCGTGGACAGCGAGAAGCGCGCAGACGCGGATGCCAAACAGCGCAACCAGACCGCTCCGCGGCACCCCTGGCACCCCGACCAACGCTCCTGGACTCCAGGCCTGCTCTTCAACGGCATGATCGCTCCCGCGACCGCCTACACCCTCCGCGGCTTTCTCTGGTATCAGGGTGAGACCGACAGCAGCCCGGAGCGCTCGTCCCTCTACGCGAAGCTCTTCCCGGTCATGATCCGGGACTGGCGAGCCAAATGGAACGAGGGTGATCTGCCGTTTCTCTACGTGCAGATATCGAGCTTCGATTCGCCATCCGAGATCTGGGGCGCCATCCGCGACGCCCAGCGCCAGACCCTCTCGGTCGCGGACACCGCCATGGCCGTCAGCCTCGATGTCGGCGACGCGAAAAACGTCCACCCGCCCGATAAGCAGACCGTCGGCCATCGCCTGGCGCTGGCCGCACGCAAGCTGAGCTACGGCGAGATGCTGGAGTGGAGCGGGCCCCTCTTCCGGCAGGCCACCTCCGACGGTCCGGCCGTCCGTCTGTGGTTCACTCACGCCCAAGGTGGGCTTCGAGCCCGGGGAGCCGCACTCGGCTTCGAACTCGCCGGCGAGGACGGCCACTTCGTCCCGGCAGAGGCGTCGGTTGAGGGCGAGACGGTCCTCGTCTCCGCGCCGGGCGTGCTCCACCCGAAGTCCGTGCGATACGCCTGGTCCAACGTGACTGACGCCAATCTCTACAATGCCGACGGCCTGCCCGCCTCCACCTTCACCGCCATCGTCCCCTGAGCGCGCCGGACGCAACGTTTACCCAAGGGATTCTGCCTCGCGAATACCATTTCGGCTGCCTGCTTGCGAGTCGTAAACTTTTCTCTGCGGAGGCTAAGACGGATGCCGGTCAGGGTTTGGCGAATGGCCATCGTATGCGTCTCGGCGAGTCTCCAGGCAGCCCCCGGCGGCGCTCGGGCGCAGACCGGCGTCTACGCGGAGTTCACCGGCGGCAAGGTCGGCTCGCCCAACACGCCCTACCTGTACGGCCCGACCTTCGGCCTCTACCACGACAACGGCTACGGTCTCCTCGCGTTGGGCCTCGATGTGCGCGGCTCGTTCCTCAGGCGCGGCGATACCAACGGCGCCAACACCCACCAGTCCCTGAACACGCTGGAGGGCGGCGTTCGCCTCGCCGTCACGCCCCACGTGCTTCCCTTCAAGCCCTACGTCGAGGCGCTGGGCGGCTATGGAAGCCTCACCACAGGCCAGGGCGTGGCGCGCACCAGCGCCGGCCATCTCACGTACCAGCTCCTCGGCGGCCTCGACTTCACCTTCTTCCCCCGGCTGGACTGGCGCGTGGTCGAGTTCAGCTATGGCCGGCTCTCCGGCCTGGGCGATACCTACGCCCCGAAGACCCTCAGCACAGGTCTGGTTCTGCGCCTCCCCTGACCGGGCCGTGCCTCGCTCCAGCCCCCGGCGACGTAGCCCGCCATGACCTCTCCCGGGTGGATGCGGTGGACCTCGCATGCTACCGTTTAAGCAACGCTATGAGTGAACAAACACTGGTCGAGACCGAAGCACCGGCGCAGGGACATGCATCCAAGTACACCCGCAACAACCCCTACCTCTCCACAGTTCGACAGAACTACCTGCTGACCGCGGCGAGCTCCGAAAAAGAGACCCGGCACATCGAGCTCGCGCTCGACGAGGGCATGGTCTACACCCCCGGCGACGCCGTCGGCATCATCCCGGAGAACCGCCGGGAAGCGGTCGACGAGGTCTTGGCGGTGCTCAACTTCACTGGCGGTGAGCGCGTGCTCGACCACTACAAGGTCGAGATCTCGCTCGACGAGGCCCTGCGAACACGCCTCGGCATCGGCAAGCTGGCGCGCGGCAGCGTCAATCAGTTCGCCAAGCTGGCGCCCGGGCTCGACGGTCTCAAGGATCTGGTCGGGCCGGAGAACAAGGCGCGCGCCGAGGAGTTCTGCTGGGGCCGCGAGTTTGTCGATCTCGCCACCGAGTTCCCCGGCGTCATCACCGAGCCGCAGCAGCTCTTCAACATCCTCCAGCGCCTCACACCGCGCATGTACTCGATCGCCTCCAGCCAGGCCATGCACGCCGACAACGTCCAGACGACGGTCCGCGTGGTGCGCTACGACGCGCACGGGCGCGAGCGGCAAGGCCTCGCCAGCGGACACATGGGCGATCGCGCTCCGGTCGGATCGACCTTCCCGATCTTTCTTCACGCCAACGCAAACTTCCGCCTGCCCGAGGACAGCTCGGCGCCGGTCATCATGGTCGGTCCCGGCACCGGCATCGCGCCCTTCCGCGCGTTCCTCGAAGAGCGGCAGGCGACCGGGCAGACCGGGGACAACTGGCTGTTCTTTGGCGAGCAGCGCCGATCGCTTGACTTCCTCTACCGGGAACAGTTCGAGGGCATGCACCGCGACGGCCTCCTCACCCGTCTGGACACCGCCTTCTCCCGCGACCAGGCCAAAAAGGTCTACGTGCAGGACCGCATGCAGGAGCACGCAGCCGATCTCTACGCCTGGCTCGAGCGCGGCGCGTACTTCTACGTCTGCGGCGACGCTACCCGCATGGCAAAAGACGTCGAGCTGTCGCTGCTCGATGCCATCGCCCGCGGTTCGAATGGAACCCTCGATCACGCGAACGAGTACCTGGCGACCATGAAGAAGCAGAAGCGCTACCAGAGGGACGTGTACTAGGGACAGTGTCCGGCGCGCTCCGCCCTCCCACACACACATTCAGACGCGGAAGTGATCGGGCCGCCATGTGCCGATCGCCTGCTTGATCTGCTTCGGCGTGAGCTTCTCGGCAAGCGCGCGGCTCACCAGGGCAGGAACCTCCGCGTCGGGGGCGAATCGAAGCGCAACCAGCTGCCGCTCGCTGAGGGCGTTTGAGCGACCAAGCTCTGCGGCCGGAAGCAGGGCTGCGAGGCGAAGGCGCTCCTCGAGCCGGATAATGCGGTCCTGTGCCTTCAGAGCGGAGCCGCGGCTGCGAAGGGCCAGAAGCAGAAGCGCGATCGACATCACGATCCACCACAGAAACAGCTCGCGGTGCTGCGGCCAGTGGTGGATGGTGGCGTAGACCGAAAAGATCAGGTTGAGGAGCAGCACGGGGATAAGGACAAAGTGAAACGGTGGATCGAAGCGGGTGTGGCTGCGGTAACTCTGACTTTCAGGCATGAAGCGAAGTCCTTTCGGTGGAGGTCGGTCAAAGGGTGGATGGGGGGCGGATGGGGGTCGATTGGCGCGATAACGGCAGGGGGACATCCGTGCGCGAGCCGAGCACCTTCCCGTACTCCGCTTAGATTAGAACCGAAGAGGCTGCGCCGGAGACGTTTCAGCTCCTCGATGACCGTGGTACCTGTCCAGCTCGACCAGCTCGTCGCTTTCCTCGCTGACTCCCCGCGTTTAGTGCAATACTGTTACCAGCAGGTGAACGGCTGTAGATGCCAATTGCCGCGTTCCGTCCGCTCTTTGAGGCGCCACTCGCCAACAAGCGGCAACTTCACGACTTTTAGAAGAAAAGGCCGGCCAGCCAGAGCATCATCGAACTCCGTTGGCCGGGCAGGTTTCCAAGGAATGATCGCATCCGGAAGGCAAACGGCCCCGCCTCGCGTTAGGGAGGTTGTCCAGGTCACAAACTCCGCATGCTCGTCCGCGTTCCCAGCGTTCTCTTGTGTCCCCGATTCACCCTGTGCCGCTCCTGCTCGCGTCGATGCAACCGCGCGCAGGGCAGAGCTGTTTCTACATCTCGCACCGGCTATCGCACCCCAGAGCCTCCGCACGACGCACCTGCCCGCTCCACGGTGAGCTGCGCCTGACCCCTCCCCGGGGCCCGGGCGCTTCTCTCCGATCGATCTCTGTCTCGTCTGCCGTCCGCCAACCCACATCGGGAGCGGGCAGAAAGAGCAGAACAGCATGTCCAAAGAGATCTATATCTCCTCCACGCCGCACGAAACGCGGCTCGCGATCGTTGAAAACGACGACCTCACCGAGATCTACTACGAGCGCGAAAACGAGTACACCCTCGCCGGCTCCATCTACAACGGCAAAGTGACCCGCGTGCTTCCCGGCATGCAGTCGTCCTTTGTCGACGTCGGGCTGGAGCGCGACGCCTTCCTCTACATCACGGACTTCATGGAGGAGGCCGGCGACTCGGCCGAATTCGACTCGGCCGACGGCGCCTCGGGCTCCCGCCGCAGCAGCGCCAGTCGCGAGGACCGCAGTGGCCGGGGAGAGGACCGCGCCGCACGCGAGCAGTCGAACGCGCCAGCCGATGAGGCAAACGGCAACGCAAACAGCAGCGCAAACGGCAGCAAGGAACGGCTGGCAGCCCCGGCAACGGCCGAGGTCCGGAACGACCGTGGCGGCGAGCGCGGCGGCGGACGCCGTCGGCGTGGTGGTAACCCCGAGGGTCGCAACAGCAGCCGCGAGGGTCGCGGTGAAAACCTGGAAAGCCGCGGCGGCAATCGCGATCGCTCCGGCGATCCGCGCACCTCGTCAGCACCGCCGCCGGCGCCCGCAGTGCACTCCGGCTACGTCGAGCCAGGCGCTGACAGCCCGGGCGGCGAGCTTGGCGAGGGTGCTCCCGGTGCCGACGGAAGCCGTCGCTGGCGTGGACGCCGTGGCCGCCGGCGCGGGCGCAGCTCGGCCCAGCGCGAAGAGTCACAGGCCCTTCAGCAGCCTCGATCAACCACCGATGGCCTGAACCCCAGTCCGGAGAGCTCTCTCGGCCGCGGGTACCAGGCCGATTCCTCCAATGCCGAAGATCTGGAAGAGAACTTCGACAGGGAGTACGACGGGAGCTTTGACCTCGATGCGTCAGCGGTCACGGCGGAGGCGGCCATGGCCCCACCGCTCGAAGCTGCCCCCCCCGCGCCGGCGTTCGCGGACGATCCCACGCACCGTGATCGGAACGACGTTGGCGATCGAAGCGAGCGCGGTGACCGAAGCGATCGCGACCGCGGCCGGCGCGACCGTGGCGGACGCGACAGCAGGCCCCCGCGTGCACCTCGCGGCTTTGCCCCCGCGCGTTCGCTCTACGGCCTGGACAGTCCACAGGAGGCGGAGATCTCGTCGGACGCGAGCGCCGGCGGCGAACCTGTTCCGGAGCCGATGATCCTGCCGGGGGAGTCTCTATCGAAGTACCGCAAAGACGACGAGCAGCAGGGCTCCTCGACGGCGACCATGCGGTCCGCCGCGGCGCTGCCGCCACCACCAGTGGAGTTCACGCTTCCCGCCCAGTGGGATGGCGGCAGCGTGCTCCCCGGCGAGACGATCCGCCCGCGCTCCAACGCCGGCTCCGCCGGAGCCTCATTGGATCAATCAGGCCCGGATCGCATCGGCGAGGGCCGGGGATCGCGCGACCGGCGCGATGACATCCGCAACCGTGACGATCGGGGAGGCCGCGGTGGCGGTCGTCCTGACCGAAACGATCGGGGCGGCCGGGGCGAACGCGGAGACCGGGATCGCTCCAGCTCGCGGAACACCCCGGCACCGACAGCTTCGTCCCGCGACGAATCGATTCAGCCTGGCGGTACTCTGAGTTCGTTCACGCCGGCCCCGCTGCCCACATTTGCAATCAATGCCGCGGCTGCTCCCCTCATTGGAGCCTCTCAAGGCGAGGGCTCTACGATCGAGCAGACGTCAGGGTCTAAGGTCCCCGAGTTCACCTCCAGCGAGGCCGCCTCGGGTGAGTACGAGCCCAGCGAAGCTTCGGCGTCCGTCCGCTTCGACCCGGCGACCCGGCGTGAGTTTCGCCAGAGTCCCCCCGTGGCCGAGATCGCGGGCAGCTTCGCACCCGAGCCTGAGGCCGGCGAAAGCGACCCGGCCCACGTTGAGGACCCCCTCCTCGCATCGCCGGAGGTGACCCAATCCATCGCGCACAGCATCACGCCGGAGCCTGGCGCGACCATGGCGCCGATCCGCTTCGAAGCTCCAGACGAAGCTCCCGCCTCCCACGCGTCAACATTTCACGAAGCGGTCGCCCCATTCGCGGCTACAGGCTCGTTTGCTCCTGCTCAACCGTTTGGCTCCGCACCCGATCTCCCCACCGCTGGCCTCGTGCCCCATCAGTCCGTGCCGGAACACGAGTTCACCTCGGTGAGCGACACCGGCGAGATGCTTCTCGACGCACCCGCGCCACCTCAGAGCGAGATCGCCGAACCGAGCTCACCACTTCACCACGAGAGCGCCATCCTGGACGCGGTCGCGCCCCCCGACAGCCCCATGCAGGGCTCATCGGAGTCGTTCGACGATCTGCCGTCCGCTCCCCTTGACCAGGAGGAACTGTTCGAAGAGGAGGAAGACTTCAAGGCGACGACCCTGCACGCCTCCTCCATCGAGGAGATGGACTACGAGGAAGAGACCTTGGAGGGCGCGGCCGACCTCGGCACCATGATCCGCGAGATGTCGATCGATCAGATCACCCGCACCGGACAGGATGCCGACGAGGACGAGGACATCCTCGAAGAAGAGGATGCTATCGATGATCACCTCGGCAGCTCGTACGAGGCATCGGACGAGGACGACGAAGCCGAACATCCCCGCATCCTGAATGAGAGCGCCGACACCCGCGACGGGGAAGAGTTCGCCGGCAGCTCCTCGGTTGAGCGTGCCTACGGCAGCGACCCATCCAGCAGTACCGAGTCACCCGGCCTCGGGGGCGAGGCAGCCCGCGATTCCGATCGCCGGTCCAGCCGCCGCGATGGCGGTGGACGCCGTGACGGCCGTGGACGAGACCGCGACCGTGGCGGAGATCGTGCCCGCTCGACCGGCGGCAGCGGCGACCGCTCCACCAGCCGCCCCGGCCGGCGCGATGGACGCCACTCCGCCCAGACCACCAACCTCCCTGCCATCAGCGATCTGCTCAAGCCCGGACAGGAGGTCCTCGTCCAGATCGCCAAGGAGCCCATCGCCAAAAAGGGCGCGCGCATCACCTCGCACATCGCCCTCCCCGGCCGCTTCCTGGTCTTCATGCCGACCGTCAACCACACCGGCGTCTCGCGCAAGATCGAGTCCGACGGCGAGCGTCGCCGGCTCAAGGAGATCCTGCTCTCGGAGAAGGGCGAGGCAACGGGCGGCTTCATCGTGCGCACCGCCGCCTCGGGCGCCAGCGAAGAGGAGCTCCGCTCCGACCTCCGCTTCCTGCTCAATCTCTGGGCCGACATCAAGCAGCGCTCTGAGTCAAGCAAGAGTCCCGCCCTCATCTACCACGATCTCAACCTCGTCGAGCGCATCCTGCGCGACCAGGTCACCGACACCTTCTCCGCCATCTGGGTCGATACCGAGACCGAGTACGAGCGCGTCCTGCGCTTTCTCCAGCGCTTCCAGCCGTCGCTCATCCGGCGCGTCAAGCTCTACAGCAAGGAGACGCCGCTCTTCGAGCAGTTCGGCATCACCGAAGAGATCAACAAGGCGCTCCGCTCCAAGGTCTGGCTCAAGTCCGGCGGATCGATCGTCATCAACCAGACGGAGGCCCTCGTCGCCATCGACATCAACACCGGCAAGTACGTCGGCAAGACCGCCCGGCTTGAAGACACCATCGTCAAAACCAACCTCGATGCCATCCCCGAGATCGTCCGGCAGATCCGCCTGCGCGACCTTGGCGGCATCATCATCATCGACTTCATCGACATGGATGAACGCAAAAACCGCGCCAAGGTGATGACCGCTCTTGAAGACGAACTTAAGAAGGATCGCGCCCCCTCCAAGGTCCTCCAGTTCAACGACTTCGGCTTGGTCGCCATCACCAGGAAACGCGTCAAGCAGTCGCTCGAGCGCACCCTGTCCGCCACCTGCAACGTCTGCCAGGGCACCGGCATGACCAAGTCCCCAGTCACCGTCTGCAACGACATCTATATCGAAATGCGCAAGATGCAGAAACACCTCGACCGCGGCGATGTCATGCTGCGCGTCAACCCGGAGGTCGTCAAGCAGCTCAAGGCAACCGGCACCAGGTGGCTCCAGGAGATGGAGGAGATGGTCGGCAAGACCATCCTCGTCAAGTCCGATCCGAGCCTGCATCCGGAGCAGTTCGACATCCACTAGAACGCGTGCGCGATCAAACCGCGGAGGCGCCCTCTCGGGGGTGCCTCTGCTGTCTCCCGCTTCACTGCTGCAGGCCCTGTTGGCCGCATTATCCAAAGCGCGTGTTTCCGCGTCTTACATAAAACGAGAGGCTCCCTCCCCCACAACTAGGGAACCCTTCTCGTGTTCACCCCTCAATAAGACGCCCGAGTCCGTTTCTCAGCAACCAGGGAGCAAATTCTGATGTATTCGTCCTTACCTCGCACCACCTTTCTCTCCGGGATCGCCCGTGTTGCCGCCGTAGCCTTCCTTGCCTCGTGTGCGGCCTCCGTCTGCGCCCAGCAACCCGCGGCAGCAGCCGCGTCCCCAACGCTCGACCTCTCTCACCCGACGTTCAGCCTGGAGGCGGCGCTCAGATCCCCCTCCAGCCTGGGCCCGGCGTCGGAGTTCAGCAGCAGTTCCAGCAGCTCCGCTACCGCCGATCTTCCAGCTGATCCCGGCGCCTGCGGCAGCGCTCCCCAGCCACCACCGCGCCGCCGCCGCTACGGTCGGCCAAACTACAGCGACAAGTACCGCAACGCGGACGGCTCTAATCGCCTCGCCTTTGTTGTCGGCGGCGGCTTCACCATCCCGAGCGGAAGCGCCAGCAGCGACTACCTCAAAACCGGGTACCGCTTCGAGGGCGGAGCCGGCCTCAACCTGAGCCGAAAGCTCGGCGTACTCTTCCAGTTCGACTACGATCACTTCGGCATCCCCGATAGCGTCATCCGGAATCAGGAGACCCTGTACACCGTCGTCACCGCGGATACGACAGGCTCCTTCCAGAACCTCGGCGGCAACGCGCACATCTGGTCGTTCACCCTCAACCCCACCTTCAACCTCTACCAGGGCGAAAAGTTTGGCGCCTACGGCGTCGTCGGTGGCGGCTTCTACCACAAGGTCACCAACTTTACGGTTCCCACCCTCCAGACGATTCAGGACGCGTTCGGCAACCTCTACCAGTACCAGGCAAACCAGAACATCGATCACTACACCAGCAACGCTCCCGGTGTAACCGGTGGCGTCGGTCTGACCTACAAGCTCTCCCGCTGGTCAAACGAACGCCTCTTTGCCGAGGCCCGCTTCGTTCACACCTTCAACCAGGCGCGTCTCGGCGATCCGGTCATCACCGGCGCGTCCACCAACTTGTACCCGCCCAACAGCAACGAGACCAGCTACATCCCCATCACGTTCGGCCTCCGGTTCTAGGCATCGAGCACCACCGGCAACGAAGCGGCCCGGGCATCTGTCCGGGCCGCTCCCTTCTCGTCCAGCACCTAGAGCATCTGCTTCTGAACGATGTATCCAATCGCTACCCCGGCGAGGGTCGACCCGGTAATCAGGATCTGGTGCGGCGTGCCCCTCTGCCGCGCCTCCCAGCTGTTGTCCCACAGAATCCAGATAAGCAGGCCAGCCAGAATCGCCTCGGTCAGCATCGTGTGGATGCCCCTCCCGACGATGGAGGCCACGTACCCGCCCGCCGCGACGCACAACAGCCACAGCACCTCGTGCACCAGCTTGTATCCGTTTCTAACCAGGAAGTCCGCCTCGGCAAACTTCGGAAGAGCCATCGTGATCGCAAACGTCCCGATCATCGCAAGCGCAATCGTTACGGTGTAGCCGGCGGCCAACGCCGCCGCCATCATCACGGCTATAAACATCTCACCCCTTGAAGTCTTGAGCCCACCCTGTCTTCGGCAAAGCGTGGGCCGTGATCACCCCAGTCTACCAGCGCGGCTCAAATTCAAATCCCCACCGGGTAGGGCTTCTCATGCATCTCCTGGCCGCCCGTCCCGAAGCGCTCAAAGCGCCCCTGCAGCAGACTCAGCAGCCCCGTGCACCAGTAGCCCACAACGAACAGCAGAAGAAACGGCACCGTAAAGTAGTTCTCCGTCGAGACGGCGTACCACACCGTGTACGCGAAGTAGCAGCCCAGGGCCAGTTCGATCCACGGCACCACGCCCAGTCGCTTGCGGTACTTCTTCGCCTGGCTCTTCTCGCCCTTCTTCTCCACGCGATACTTCGGCGTTCGCGCAAACGCGCTCTGCACGCCGAACATCGCCTCCATCACGGCCTTGGTGTTGGTGATCGTCAAGCCGACGCCCAGCGCCATCAAGAACGGCACATACGCGAACGTCTTCCACCACGTCCGCGGATACAGCTCCTTCTGGCTCACCAGGTAGAAGCTCGACACCGACATCGTGCTCGCCATAAACAGCGGCAGATCGATCAGCAGCATCTGGATGTAACCCTGCCAGCTTCGAATGATCATCGCCGGCATCAGGAGCGTGCTCAGCACGATCATGAGCGGGTAGCTGATGTTCGCCGTCAGGTGGTACCACGCCTCGAGCTTCGTGTGCCACGGCGCATCGCTCGCCATCACCCGCGGCAGAATCTTCTTCCCCGTCTGGATCAGGCCCTTGGCCCAGCGCGCCTGCTGCGTCTTGAACGCCGTCATCTCGATCGGCAGCTCCGCCGGGCACTCCACATCCTGCAGGTACTTGAACCTCCATCCGATCAGCTGCGCCCGATAGCTCAGATCGGTGTCCTCGGTCAGCGTGTCGTGCTGCCATCCGCCCGCCTCGCCGATCACCATGCGCCGCCACATCCCGGCCGTTCCGTTGAAGTTGAAGAACACCCCCGCCCGGCTCCGCCCGCCATGCTCGAGCACGAAGTGTCCATCCAGCAAAATCGCCTCCACCTCCGTCAGAAAGCTGTAATTGCGATTCAGGTGCGTCCACCGCGTCTGCACCATGCCCACACCCGGCTCGGCAAAGTGATGAATCACCTGCATCACCCACTCCGGCGGTGGGACGAAATCCGCGTCGAAGATAGCCACGAACTCGCCGCGCGCGACATTCAGCCCCGCATCGAGAGCGCCCGCCTTGTAACCGTGGCGGTTCGTCCGGTGGAGATACACGATCGGCTGCGGCTGGAGATCCGCAAAGCCCTCGGCATAGCGTTCCACAATATCCCGCGCCACCTCGCGCGTCTCATCGGTCGAGTCGTCCAGCACCTGAATCTCAAACCGGTCGCGCGGGTAGTTCAGGCGGCAGCACGCGTCGATCAGCCGGTCGATCACATACTGCTCGTTGAAGATCGGCAGCTGAATGGTGACAAAGGGAAGCTCGCCCTCACCAAAGCGAGCCGGTGGCTCCGCCCCGTGCGCCTCGTTCTTCCTGTTCCGGTAGTAGAGCCACACCAGCTGGTACCGGTGAATCCCGTAAAACGCCAGGACCACCATCACAATAAAATACGGAATCAGCAGCGCCGTATCGAACGAATTCCACCGGTACAGGTGCTCAAACGTCTTATCCGCATAATGCGTCTTCCAGTAATGCCCAAGCCCATGCGGCGACGCCAGCAGCCATATCCCCAGCATGTCCGTCAAACCGCGCAGAAGCTTACCTCAGATTAGATTTCACTGATTCTACGTGATGCCAAGAGCTAAGCGGGTTGGTAAACTCCACCATTCGCAATCCCGCGGATACGAACAAGGAGACGTGATGGCATTTAAAAAAGGCATGGGCTTTGAAGATCGCTTGATGGCACATCTTGAGAAGGTCGGATACGACGTGGAGCAGGACGAGACACTAAATCATCAGTACAAGATCGACTTTGGAATTAGGAGGTTTCCACAAAATCCGAAGCACTACTCCCTAGGCTTACAAGTCACTGAACGTTGTGATGATCTCGACAAGCTTAGGGAATTTAACGCGGTCCATAGCAACGGCTTCCAAGTCGTAGATAGAGTCTTATATGTAGAAGTGGAGTCAAGCGACTTTGAAAGAGGTGTTGGTCATCTCCTCTCAACGGCAATCTCGAGCTTTCAGTTTGACAGCAGATTTAGCGGTAAACAGCGTTGCGGTGTTCGCGTTCTAAGCAATATGACGTACGAGTTCTTTGATATAGATCAAAAGCTCAAGACCGTATCGGCGAAGCAAACTACTTCTTCTGTTTTGGCAACAAAAGACTTGTCAGCTATTCAGAGTCCAGAAGCTAACCCGATTCCACCGCTGAAACCGTCCGAAATCAGCTTGGTTACGGAGAAGCTGAACCAACACCTAAAGGGTGCAACTGCTAGCGGACCGAACCCACCGGCCGTTCAGGGCTTTATCAACGCGTATTACCGAACTCGTGACCACGGATTTATCTCAGGTCAGGACGGTTCATCGTACTTTTTCCGCCTCTTTGGTGTTAGCGATGGAAAGCTTCGTGATAGGTTGCTGGCTCTGCCGCAGCAGGAGTGGGGGGCGGTTGTCGAAGGTACAGTTGAATTCATCAATGCCGGAAAGACAATCCCAACGGCTAAGTATCCTGAGGCCAAGAACGTCCGCCTAGTCTCGGCTTAACTTCACCGGGGCCGCTACTATCAGCGGCCCCGGACGCTAGTTCAAAAACATCGTCCGGTACAACGTATCCCGCTGCACCGGCCGGAACCCGGCATCGCGGATCACCCGCCGCAGCTCCTCCTCCGTCGTGCAGTTCGCCGTCCCAGCCGCCTTCACCACATTCTCCTCGAGCATCACCGAGCCCACATCGTTGCCGCCAAACCGCAGCCCCATCTGCAGCACCTTCAGCCCCTGCGTCACCCAGCTCGACTGCACATTCTCAATGTTGTCCAAGTACATCCGCGAGATCGCCAGCGTCTTCAGGTACTCGACCGAGGTCGCCTCATCCCATCCGCGCCCGCCCAGCGCCGTGTTGCCCGGCTGGAACGACCACGGAATAAACGCCGTAAATCCGCCCGTCTCCTCCTGCAGCCGCCGCACCACCTCGAAGTGATTCACGCGATGCTCCATCGTCTCTCCGACGCCAAACATCATCGTCGCCGTCGTCCGCATCCCCAGCTCGTGCGCCGTCCGGTGCACATTTACCCAGTCCTCGGTCCGGCACTTCAGCCGCGCGATCTTGAACCGCACCTCATCATCCAGAATCTCCGCTCCGCCGCCCGGAATCGAATCCAGACCCGCATCCCGCAGACGCTGGATCGTCTCCCGCAGCGAGATCTCCGAATACTCCGCGATCGCCAGGATCTCGCTCGCGCTCAGGCAGTGGAGCCAGATAGCCGGGAAGCGCTCCTTGATCCCGCGAAACAGGCTCTCAAACCAGTCGATCTTCAGATCCGGATGGATGCCGCCCTGCATCAGCACCCCCGTCCCGCCCATCTCCAGCGTTTCCGCGATCTTCGCGTAGATCGTCTCGAAGTCCAGGATGTACCCCTCAGCCGACATCTTGCCCTTCAGCGGCCGGTAGAACGCGCAGAACGTGCAGTACTCCGTGCAGAAGTTCGTGTAATTAATGTTCCGGTCGATGATGTAGCTCACCACACCCTCAGGATGCAGCCGCCGCCTGACCGCGTCCGCCTCCATCCCTATTCCGATCAGATCGTCACTTTCGAAGCAGTCCAGCGCCTGTTCCCGGCTGATTCCCATACCCAAATTCTACGCCCGCCGTCAGCCTCAACCACGCCCGGAACGCGCTCGGACCGGCTCCTTTGCGACCCCACGAAAGCAGCCTCTGCGATCGACTTCCAAGCTTCCCTCGCAGCTCCAGCATCACGCCACCACCGATCTCCGCGCCCGCAGCCGCCGTCGCAACTCCGCCGTCTCCTCGCGATGGCACGGGAGGCACAGCGTCCGGAGGTTATCCACGTCGCATTGCCCCCCGCCCTCCGCGACCGGCCGGATATGATCCGCGTCCCACAGCGACCGCCGGCTCGAAATCGTCTTCATCCCGTACAGCGAGAGCCCCGCCACCCGCGCCGGCCCGCGAGCCTGCTTTAGCGCGTTGTAGATCGCGACCGTATCCGCCGCGCACACCGCGCACACCCCCCCGTCGCGCGCAAACACCTGGTCCCGCAGATATCCAGGATCCGACCGCAGCCGCCACTGGTGCACGCAGTACTCCGAGCAGAACGTCCGCCGGCGCTTCGCCAGAATCTCCAGCTGGCACCACCGGCACAGCGGCAAGCCGTTCGGCCCGGCCGGCAGCCCCTCCCGGCGCCGAAGACGCCCAGCTTCTTCAAGAACCCTCGGCGGCAGCGGTGACCGTGTGGCAGACATGGCAGTCTTCTCAGACTAAGCAGCCGACCCACTCTCACGGAAGTGATCAAGGAGCTTCCCGCACCCACACCACCGCACACCTCGGCATACCCGTCCGGCAACACCGCGCTACAACGCCAGCAAACTTCGGTCCAGAAACGCATTGCGAAACTTACCCTCCGGATCACTCTCCCGCACCATCGCCCGGAACTCCTCCATCCGCGGATACACCGACAGGAGCCGCTTCGCATCCATCGCAAACAGCTTCGCCCAGTGCGGCCTCGCCCCAAACGGCGCAAGCTTCGCCTCGATCAACGGCAGCAACCCCGCAACCGCCTCCCACTCCGGCCTCCACGTAAAGTGGATCGCCATCGAGTCCCGCCCATACGCCATGCTCATCCACAGGTCATCCGCCGCCACCGTCCGCAGCTCCGAGATCAACAGATACGGCGCCATCTGGTCCCGCAGCTCCTCGAGCGCCAGGATCGCCTCGTACCCCGTCTCCCGCGCGACAAAGTACTCCGCCTGCAGCTCCGCCCCGCTACTCGGCACATATCCCATCCGGAAGTGCGGCATGCGCTCATACCAAGGCCCCGGAACCCCCATCTGCTCGGTACAGTTCTCCGCCGGGTGCCCCGCCAGCATGTGCCTCTGCCGGGTCGCAGCCGTCGCTCCGAAGATCTCCGGCTTCATCGGCCCACCGCCCGCCTTCCCGTCTTCCCAACGGCTCTTCACCCACACCTGCTTCGCCCGATGCTGCTGCCAATCCGTAAACAGACTCACGCTGTAGCCGCTTGCAAAGATCGCGTCGAAGTTCCGCTCAAGCTCCCCAAAGGAAAGGTCCTCGTACACCACCTGCGTCATCCGAAACGTCGGCTGGACCTCCAGCGTCAGGCGCGTCACCACGCCCAGAGCTCCCAGCCCCACCACCGCCGCCGAAAACCGCTCCCCGTCGCTCGCCCGCGAAAGCGCGACCACACTCCCGTCCGCGACGACCATCTCGATCCCTGTCACCGCGGCCGAAAGCACACCATTGCCGATCCCCGATCCATGCGTCGCCGTCGCACACGCACCCACCACTGTCACGTGCGGCAGCGACGCCAGATTGTGCAGCGCGAACCCTTCCCGTTCGAGAAACGGCGCCAGCCGTCCATACCGCATCCCCGCCCCCACCGTCACCGTTCCCGCCGCCCGATCGAGCACCATCTCGTCCAGGTGCTCCAGCGACACCTGCGCCCCCGTCGAATCCGCGATCCCGTTGAACGAGTGCCGCGCCCCCAGCGCCTTGATGCGCCCATCGCCCGCCAACATCTCTCGCAGCTCAGGGACAGTCGCCGGCGCTAAAAGCCTCCCCGCGCTGTAGGTGTAGTTGCCCGACCAGTTCACGCGCTCGGCCGTCTCCTGCCCCGCAGCCCCCCGCTCGGCCCCTTGCACCTCCGCAAACCAGACCCCAGACCCCATACGCCCTCCAGTCGAAACGCGCCGGAACCCCCGCCGCGACCCTCTCCTGTCCACACTAGCTCACGCACCCGTCTCCGAGCCTCGCTATGATGTTGGAGAGCACATAAACTCCCGGAGGTCCCGTGTCCAGGACAGAATCAACCATGCGCAAGCTCGGCACCCCAGCGCCCGCCTTCGAGCTGGTCGACGTCCGCAGCGGTCGCGCCATGGGCCGCGACGACGTCGCCGCCCTCAGCTGGGACGATGACGTCAGCGACCAGGTCAACAAGATGCCCGGCGGCGGCGCCTCCAAAGGCGGCCGCCACGGCCTGCTGGTCATGTTCGTCTGCGTCCACTGCCCCTACGTCCAACACGTCGAAGCGGAGCTCGCGCGCGTCGGCCGGGACTACTTCGACGACGGCCGCGGACCCATCGCCATCGCCGCCATCCAGTCCAACGACATCGCCGCCTTCCCGGAGGACGGCCCCGACGGCATGCGTGCGCAAGCCACCCGCCTCGGCTGGCAGTTCCCCTATCTGCTCGACGAGACTCAGGAGGTCGCCCGTTCCTACGAGGCGGCCTGCACCCCCGACTTCTTCCTCTTCGACGCCGAAATGAAGCTCGTCTACCGCGGCCAGCTCGATGGCAGCCGGCCTCGCCGCGGCGACTCCGGCAACGATACCCCCGTCACCGGCGAAGATCTCCGCGCCGCCATGGATGCTCTCATCGCCGGCAAGCGGCCCGACCCAAACCAGCGCACCAGCCTCGGCTGCAACATCAAGTGGCGAACGGAATAGCCTTTCCAGACCGGCGCGTCTCACCCCGGCATCCGCTAGCCCCCATAACCCGAACGCAAGGAGATTCAAACCCGTGGACGATCTGGACGTATTGCAACGATTGAAGGCCGGGGCCCGCAAGTTTCAGGATGAAGTCCACGCCGACAACGCCGAAGAGTACGAGCGCGCCGAGTCCCAACCGCAGCGCCCCCACACCCTCTTCATCGCCTGCGCCGACTCCCGCGTCGACGTCGAAGCCATCACCAGCGCCGGCCCCGGCGAGGTCTTCGTCTCTCGCAACATCGGCAACATGGTCCCGGCCTATGGTGAGATGATGGGCGGCGTCAGCGCCGTCATCGAGTACGCCGTCAGCGCCCTCAAGGTCCGCCACGTCGTCGTCTGCGGACACTCCGACTGCGGCGCCATGAAGGCCCTGCTCAATCCCGGCTCCACCGCCGGCATGCCCACCGTCACCTCCTGGCTCACCAACGGCAAGGCCGCCCTCACCGTCGCCGAAAGCATGGGCGACAAGGACGCCCGCCCCAGCGAGCGCCTCCGCCGCCTCACCGAGGAAAACGTCCTCATGCAGCTCACGCACCTCAAAACCCATCCCTCGGTCGCCGGCGCCCTCGCTCGCAACGAGCTCACCGTCTCCGGCTGGGTCTACCAGATCGGCTCGGGCGAGGTCAGCATCGCCGAGGACGGCAGCCGTACCTTCCACCCGGTCAGCGGCGCCGACGCCGAACGTGACCTCAAAGGCGCGCTCACCCCCTCCAAGACCACCGGATGATCGTTCCCCAAGGCCCCCACCTCGGCCAGATGCTCCGGTACGTCGGCCGCCGCCCCCTCCTCGCGCTCCTCGCCTGGGACGTTGCCATCGTCCTCGCCTTCAAGCTCCTCCACTGGGAGTGGGTCGGCTCCCGCCACATCCCGCTCGGGCTCTACGGCGGCGCCATCAGCGTGATCGTCGGCTTCCGCAACAACTCCGCCTATGCCCGCTGGTGGGAGGCCCGCACCCCTCTGGGGCCAGATCGTCAACAA